>JACCDH010400387.1_pt1 | contig 39124 bp, 33 predicted proteins | sample 7442481 | NCBI WGS metagenome assembly JACCDH01 (sample SAMN15323433, study PRJNA562643) | freshwater metagenome | isolation source: river surface water | place: USA:Blue River Watershed | collected 2017-08-15 | reverse complement strand
GGCAGTCGAAAGACTCTGATCACTTCCGCATGGAGCCGGTCGATCACGGGCTTGGGTGTGCCAGCGGGCGCAAACAGGGCAAACCAGGTGGTGGCTTCAAAGCCTGGGATGGTTTCTGCAATGGTGGGGATGTCGGGTGCTGCCGAAGACCGTTTGGCCGTGGTCACGGCAATGGCGCGGATGCGACCTTCTTTGGCCATGGGCAAGGCCGAGGGCATGTTGTCAAACATCAGCTGAATGCTGCCGCCGATGAGGTCAGGGATGGCGAACTGACGCCCTTTGTAGGGCACATGCGTCATGCTCGTGCCCGTCATGGACTTGAACAACTCGCCCGACACATGGACCGAGGTGCCAACGCCGGGTGAACCAAACGAGAGTTTGTTGGGATTGGCCTTGAGGTAGGCGATGAACTCGGGGACTGTTTTGACGGGCAGTGTGTTGTTGACCACCAGCAAATTGGGCGCAGATGCAATGAGCGAGACGGGCGCAAAGTGCTTGACCATGTCGTAGGGCATCTTGTCGTACAAGGCGCCGTTGATGGCATGCGTGCCCACCGTGCCCAGCACCAGCGTGTAGCCGTCCCCAGCGGACTTGGCCACGAAATCGGCGCCGATGTTGCCGCCAGCACCGGCCTTGTTGTCCACCACGATGGGTTGTCCCAGTTGCGCTTTCTCGCTGAACAGGCGCGCGAGGATGTCCGGCGCGCCGCCAGAGGGAAACGTGACCACCAGTCGAATGGGCTTGGTTGGCCAGGTCTGAGCCCAGCTCGGTGCGCTCAGGGTCAGTGCCAAGACAGAACCCATGAGCAAGGCCCAGGACTTGGTGATGGAAATCAGTGGGGTGGGTGTGGCCATGTGAGGGTCCTTGGATTCGATCAGGCGCTGAGCCTCGGTGCAAGCTCCATCAAAGTCAATACATCAGAGGACTCACTCCGTGTTTCTCCTAGGTGGGCGTGAGCGCCGCTCATGCGGCGGCGAGGCGAGCTGGGGCAGGGGCCTGCCATGCGCAAGGGGTGAATCCGCCACCACCAGTGGATTGAGTACTAAAGGACAACCCAAGGCGGCAACGCGTGGCGCTCATGCCTCATGCCTCAGGCATCGGTAGAGATACGGTGGCTCATGCTTTCAAGCATGAGCGCAAAAATCAAGGCGAATTATTTAGAAAGATCAAATGTTTTAAAAATATCTTTAATATGATAACTGTTGTCCATTCATTGAAAAGCAGTCATGAAACACATCAAGCCTTTGCCGCTCTTGTTCGTCACGTTGTTGAGTGCAGCCCCGTTTGCAGCTCAAGCCCAATTTGGCAACCTCCTCCAGCAACTTCAGAAGATGCAAGTGCCCAATCAGGGGGGCGGAGGTCAAATGCCCAGCATGGGTGGATCGGGTGGTGGAAAAGGCGGCGGCCTCAAGCCCAGCGATCAATGGTGCAATGAACAGGCCGGTGTGCTGGCGCGGATGAAGATTGACAAGGGGGTGATTGGCAGCGAATTCAAAGTTGCAGATCTAGAGTCGCTTCAGGATGAATTTCAAAAAGCATTCCGGCGAGCCAACATCAGCAAGACCTTCCCCAATGCCAAGTTTTTTCAGTCTTCGTTTGAGACCGCCAAAGTCAGGGCCATTTACGACAACTTCCTGGCCTTCCCTGAGCCAGACACCCTGGCTGCACTGATCCAGCTTTCACGTGCCAATGACCAGCAAGAGCGCTCGGATGCCCTCATGGCCTTGGTTTTTCTGCACCTGCAGGCACCAGAATTGTCGGTAAGCAAAGACCGTTGGCGCGAACTCTATCAAAAGGCAATTTCAACCGAGCACTTCACTGCTTTGGTGTTCCGTGCGCGCTTGAATGCCTATGGGGAATTTGGCCCTAAAAACCTCAACCAGGCCACGGGCGACCTTGTCACAGCGGGTAACTTGAAATCCAGATACCGTCAAACCGATGGTGGAGCTCCAAAAGAGTTTGACGACAGAAACTATGAGGAAATTCATCTTGCGACGGCCAGGGATTTGTACTTCAACGAACCCAACATGCCTTATCGCCAGCAGTGGCAAGGGCCAGCACAATCCGGGATGCAAATCGAGCAAGCTCAGCAAGCCTACGCACGCCAGTTGCCCAACACCCGAGTGGGCAAGATGTACGCTGAGGCCAACAAAATCAACCAAGAGTCGATCGAGATTGGCAACAACATCATTCGCAAGACCCAAGGCGGCAACCAGCTTGCCGGCCAGATTGAAAGCCTCAAGTCCTTGCGCGAGAGCGCCCCAGGTGAAAAGCCGGTGTTCGAGGACGTGAGCCCTGAAGTTCAGGCCATGCAGATCAAGATGTTTGCCAAGGTCGGCACCGTGGACGAAGAGCAGAAAAAAATGCTGATCCAGGCTCAGGAAAAGCGCCTTGTGGCCCAGGGCATCATCTCCCAGTCCTATTCTGAAATTGCCCAATCCATGGTTGCAACCGCCATGAGCGGGGACATCGGGAAAATGCTGGCGGCCAAACCTGCGTTGACCCAATCCATGAACGCTTTGATTCAGAGTTGCGTGATCTCTACCAAGTGGGAGCAAGCCATGAGGGCCAAAGATATCCCCAAAGTTGAAGCCAAGAAAGCTGAAACAGCGGTGGCTGATCTGAGCAAGAAATACACTGACTGAGGTTGATCGTGACGGCATCTCACATGAACCCAGGCCGCCGCACTGTGGCATCTGCATTGATGGCTCTGCTGGCTATGCCTTGGCGGGCTTTTGCACAGCCTGCTGCACAAAAGGTCAGACCCAAGTCGCCTCCCGTGTGGACGGGGTTTGGACTCAATGGCGGGGCAGGGCAGGCTCGCTTTGATCTGACGCGCGACTTCGTCAAGAAAAAATACAACCTCGACCTGACCAGCAGCGACGCCTTTGCGTTCATGCGTGATCCCCTCAAGCGTCAACTCAGCGCACAAAACGCTGCTCAAGTTCAATTCAAGAACTCGGTGGAGTTTGGAGAGGACTTGTTGCTGGGTTTTGCACATGACTACGAGACCTATGTGGGTGCCCGCCTGGAGAAGGACGGTCAAAACGCCAACACCCTGTTGGTCTACATGTCAGGCGTGGGCATGATCCTGACCTACTCCAAAAGCACAGGCTGGCGGGTGTTGTCCTCCTTCCCCTTCATGCTGCGCATGGAACGACCGGGTGGCGACCTCAAGGACTTGCGCGGCAAGGCCCTGGGTGTGATGGATCAGGCTTTTGTGAGCTATGGCCAGGCCTTCTCGCATTTCCTGGGACGCTTCAATAAATGGGACAAGGGCTTCAGCAGCAACTTCTTTGCGCGTGTCACCGGATCGAGCATCCATAAGGACGCCAAAGCCAAATTGGTGGAATTCAAGATCGATAAGGTCTTGAATGCGGAGTTGCTGGGCTTTTCCACCAGCTCATCCATTTGCGACAACCTGGACATCCCACTGTTGCCCTTCCAGGAAAACGATGCGCTGGCCAAGCGATATGCCGTCAAATTCTCGGATGACCTTGCTGCCCAGCAGTTGATCGACATCCCCGATTCGGATTTGCGCTTTGAAATTGTGCTGCGGGACCTCGACAAGCAGGTGGTGCACAGCTCTCAGCGCGGGGTCACCATCGTCAAGCGCACCGCCGTCATTCGCCTGCTGGTGTTTGACATGTTCTCCAATCTGCCTGAAAACAAGTTGCTCAATGTCCTGGCCATGTCAACCAGTGAGGATAGGATCCCGTTGCAGTCCACAGAAGACGACACACCTGAGCGGGACATGGTTTTCTATGACCGGCTCATCACCAGGACACTCACCAACTTGCTCAAGGGCCTGATCACTCGCAACGAAAACACCTTGGCTTCAGTCGAAGTCAAGCTCAGTGTCGTTGCACCTGCCTTGCCCCGACTTGCCGAACTGTGTGCCAAAACTCAAGGGTAATCACCATGAACCTGCCTCAACTCAAAAATCTGTTTCTTCACTCCGTCCTGATCTGCTCACTGGCTTTGGGTTCTTCCATGGCCATGGCTCAGCAAAAATTTGTGCGTGGCCAGGCCACCGACTCCGGCAAGGAAGCGGCGCTCACCAAGGCCAAGGTTGCGGCCTGGAAAAACTATCTGGGCACGCTGTCTGGCGCCAAGCTGGACAACATCATTTCCAACGAAAAAACTTTCTTGGACGACATCAACTCCTATGTGGTGGACGTGACGGTGGTGGATGAGAAGTGCACTTCCGGTTTTTCTTCCACCTGCACCATCAGCATCAAGGCGGCCATCAACGAATCCATGGTGGAAAGCCGCTTGCGCCAAACGGCCAAATCCTCTGGCGGCGGCAAGACCTCCGATGCCGATGACATCGCTTTTCTGGTGATGGCTCGCGTGGCGGACTCCCAAACTTCGTTTGACACCAAGGTCACCAAGCGTGCAGAGGCCACGGTGGGCACCAGCGGCTCTTCGGCCAGTGCCGATGCCTCTGCCAGCAACCGCTCGGGCTCTGCTGAAGCCTCAGCCGATGCGGTGTCCGTGACCCAAACCTCCAAAACCGTGACCGGCGGCTCACAGGAAAACAAGCGCGATCGCATCAAGTATGTGGCCTGGGCCAACATCGATGACTTGCAAAACCGCGTGGGTGAAACCCTCACCAACAACAACATCAAGACCGTGCCCTGGGAGGAGCTGGTGAGCAACTGTGGAGTGGCGGACAACGATCCGTTCTCCAAGATGTATGCCGAATCAGAAACGGGGCAATTGCCTTCCAATATCCGGACCGATACCTTCAAGAAAATCAAAGAATGCCAATTGAGCAAATTCATCCTCGCTTCGATTGAGGTGGACGGTTACCGCTCGGACCCCAACACCGGTTTGTGGTTGGCCACTGGCAACATGAACATCACGGCCTATGACCTGACTGGCCGCTTTGCCCGCAGCATTGGTTCTGCCAATCGAACCTTCAGCGGTCGTGCAGAAAAACTCAACGATGCCAGTCGTGCTGCCTTGGCCAATGCTGCCAAGGTGGCTGCCGATGTGGTGGTCAACCAATTGAACCTCAAGTGATGAAGGCCTTCCTCCTCCAATTGAATCGCTGCCTGTTGTCAGCGGCGCTGCTCGCTGGGGCGCTTGTCATGCCTTCTCACGCCCAAATCGTTTATCGTGAAGTGGTGGCGACTGGCAATGGGGGAGATCCATCGGCCGCCATGATCGATGCGATTGAAAACGCGATTGGTCAAGTCGGTGGCATGAAGCTGTCGAGCGCAACCACCATGTCCATGAGTGAGGTCACCAAGGGTGGCAACACCACGCTGGAGCAAGACTTCAAGCAAAACATCGAGCGCCTCACGCGCGGGGTGGTCAAGTCTTATTCGGTGCTGGAGTCTGGCACCAGTCCGGGCTCGGGACGTGCGTTTGTCAAGATCAAGGCTGTGATCCCTACCTACAAGCAATCTGAACAGCTCAAGCGCTTGAAATTGGCCGTCATGCCTTTGACCCTGGTGGGTCCTGCCAGTGGCAAGCCCGACGCGATCCCGTTTGCCGAAAGCGTGTCAGCTTCCCTGGAGGCTTATCTCACCCAGACGCGCAAGTTCGCCATGATTGACCGACGCTACACCGAGACAAGTAGCAGAGAACTCTCGCGCGTCAATTCCCGCAATGCGCCCATCGAGGAAACCGTCAAGGTGGGCATGCGGGTGGGGGCTGATTACATGGTGCTGGCCGCACTCAAGGAGTTTTCTGCCCAGCAAATTCAGCAGCAAAGGGTCACGGGGCGCGTGGTGACCCGGGTCTCTGCACCGGTGTCTATTGATGTGCGCGTCATTGACATTGCCACCGGACAGATCAAGTTTGCGCAGACCTACCTCAACCCCGGCCGCTTGAACAGCAACACGTCCTTGAGCGAGTACGCCAACGACATCGGCACCGACATCGGGCAGGTCATCAACATGGCCATCTACCCCATTGCCGTGGTGGGTGCCAATGGCGATCAGGTCACCTTGAATCAGGGCGGGGACACGGTGCAAGTGGGTCGCATCTACCGCCTGGTGAGCCTGGGTCAAAACCTGGTGGACCCCTACACCAAGGAGTCCCTGGGTCAAGAGGAGCGTGAAGTTGGGCGCGCCGAGATCACCAGCGTGACCGATCGCACGGCCACAGCCAAAATCGTTTCAGGCAGGTTGCCCTCTCCATTCCAATCGGGTTCTGTATTGGCTCGGGTTTTGCCTGACGAGCCCAATGCACCCTTGAAGGTCCAGGTGAATTTGCCTCAGCTCCCGGGCATGGGCAGTCCATCAGGATCGGGCTCTTCCAAGTCCAAAGACAACGACGACTGGTAAACACATGAAAGCACACATCATGAAAAAACTCTCTACAAAGCAGGCCACCCAATGGTTATTCGGTGGTGCTCTGATCGCTGCATTTGCAAGCACGGGTCTTGCTCAGGAAGCCAAGGTTGAAATGGAGCAAAAGCCATTGCCCACTTTGCCCAACAGCATTGATGGTCGCGAAACTGTCGATCAGCGCATGCAGGCTTTTTTGCGCACGCAAAAATTGCGTCAGGGTGAAAACGAAGAGGGCGGTCGCAGCATTCTGGTTTGGCTGGGCAAGGGCACCATCTCAGTACCGCCTTCTGACAAGAACTTTGTGCTGGCTCGCAACATTGCTTTCAACAAAGCCATGCTGGACGTCAAGCAAAAATGCGCTGAATTCATGGAGACGCGTGTTTCCAGCGAAATGACACAGGACATGGGCTCGCCCGGTGCCGAGCGTGCCGCTGCGGATGCGGCCCGTTTGCAGCGCGAGGGCTTGGCGCAAGAGGGTGCCATCCAGGTGGCCAAGGCCATGAACTCAGACGTCAAAGCCCGCAATGCACCCGCATCGCTTCAGACAGCAGGCCTTTATGGCGAAAAAATCCTAGAAAACAAAATGAAGGAAGAGCTGGCTAAAAAGGGCATCGATCCCAACAAGCCGGTTTCTGAGCAGCAGGTCAAAGCAGTGTTGAACACCTCGAGCTTCAAGAACAAGACTCGCGCCACTGCGCGTGCTCGTTGCACAGGCATCAAGGTCTTGGCTTCCTTTGAACAGAACCCCTCCAATGGTCAAGGACAAATTGGCGTGGTGACGGTTTGGACGCGCAAGCTGCACGAGATTGCGGATGCGGTGATCACAGGCAACTATGCTTTGATTCCCAAGGGAGAGCCTGGTATTCCTGTGGACAACCACATCCCCAAAGAAAATCTGACCCTCCTGTCGACCTATGGCACGCAGATGGTTCGCAATGAAAAAGGCGAGTACGTGCTGCTGGCCTTCGCGCAAGCTCAGCCCCAATCCAAATCCCAGCAGAGCAAAGACCTGGCCTACAAGATGGCACGTCTGCAAGCACAGGGAATGATCCGTGCTTTCTTGGGTGAGGCCATTGCCTCCACCAGCGACATGCTTCAGAAAGAGGAGTCCACCGAGTTTGAGGACGAATCCAGCGAAGTCAAAATGGAAGAGCAAAACCGCAACAAGGTCTCTGCCATTGCCGAGAAACTCCCCATCAAGGGCATGCAGGAAGCATGGCAATGGGAATCGCTGCATCCGGCCAACAACGGTCCTGTGGTGGGTGTGGTCATGGAGTGGAAGGCTGCATCAGCCCAATTGGCTGGCCAGCTGAAAGTCTTCAATCAGGCCAGCGGTGCCAAGACGGGCGAGGCGGTCAACCGCATGAACTCAGGCGGCGGCGCCACCCCTGCTGCGCCCTCTGGCGGCGGTGCTCCTACAGCTGCGCCTCGCACCAGTAACTCGAATTCGGGTCAGGGTGCTGTGTCGCGTGACTTCTGATCACCGCGCTTGACGGGTTTGACATGAATCGACTGCTCCTGGTGGGTGCTGCTTTGCTTTTGCCTGGAGTGGTCGCAGCGCAAGCTACTTTGTCACCCGATTTGCTCAATCGTTTGCCCACCAATCAAGTCACGGAGTTGGATGGGCAAATCTATGTTCGGGTGATGGATCAGCGTCGTGGCGCCACTCAGGCCTTGGAGCGACTGCTGATCAATCGAGCCACCGTCATGGCAGGTCACTGGCTCTGCAATTTCTCACCCAAACCCAATCAGCGCCTGGAGGTCAGTCTTCAGGGTGTGAACCTGATCCATTCGCATGAATCCTCGGGATCCATGGAGGTGGTGATACGCCTGAAAAAGCAAAAGCCCGATTGTGTGGTCCAGACCGTGGCGTCTTCTCCACCGCCTGTGGCTGCCACCGCAGTACCACAAGCCCCGCCTGAGACAACATCACCCAGTGCGTCGGCCTTGCCCTCTTTGCCCAACGCGTCTCCGCCGCCTGCCAGCCCTGCACCATCCACCGATGCCAACGGTGGTGGCTTTAAGGTTCGCGCCTATTCCAAAGAATATTGAACATGAGCACTTTCCATCGCTTTCATCGCCATGCCCTTGCTGTGTGCCTGGGGCTTTTGTCGTTTGCCCTGCATGCTCAAACCGTGCGAGAAGAAGCGGTGTTGCTGGACAAGCCTGAGGGCAAACCCACCAACATCAAACTCAGTGCGGGTGCGGCTGTCAAAACGGTCAAGCGCCAAGGCTTTTGGGTCGAGGTCGATGCCTCCGGAAAAACGGGGTGGCTCAAGGTCTCGCAAATCAACTTTGCTGGTGCGACCGGTGGAGCCACAGCCATTGACACCGGTCGTTTGGGAACGGGCAACATCGTGGCCACCTCGGCGGCCAGAGGCCTTTCAGCCAAGGACTTGATCAGCGGTCAACCCAACCTCAATGAAGCCACCAAGCTCGAAGGGCTCACGGCGGAGCCTCAGACTGTGCAAGCCTTTTTGGTGGCAGGCGGCATCACCCCCATCAAAGACAAAATTCAACTGACCGTGCCCAAGCCCGCTGCACCAGCTGCGCCTGCAGCGGCTGGTGGCGGTTCTTCCAATTCGGCTCCAAGCGATGCCAAAAAGAAAGGCAATGATGACTGGTAACTTCAAACACAGCCTGGTCGGTGGCTTGGCGTTGAGCCTGGGTCTGACGGCCATGGCGCAAACCGATGAAGAAAAGGTGGGCAAACTGGCTGCGGCACAGGTTCTGGGCGCTGCACCCTTGGTGGCTGCCGATGCAGCTCAGCAATATGTGAATGTGCTGGGTCAGGCGCTGTCTGCGCATTCGGGTGCCAATTACAAATGGCATTTTGGTGTCATCAAGTCCGATGCGATCAACGCCTTTGCCATGCCGGGTGGCTATGTGCTTTTGTCCTCCGGCTTGCTCAAATCGCTGGAGAGTGAAGATGAGCTGGCTTTCATTCTGGCTCACGAAGTGGCGCATGTGACCCGTCGTCACCACTATCAGGTGGTTCAGCGTCAGCGACTCGCTGATCAGGCTGCCAAAGGATTGCAAGCGGTGACTCAGGACAGCGATACGGGCAAGTTGGCTCAGGCCAGCGGGCAAATCTATGCGCGCGGTCTGGACAAATCGGCTGAATTTGAATCTGACCGCTTGGGCGTGGAGATCATGACCCGCGCGGGTTATGACCCCGTGGCGGCCATCAATGTGCTGGAAAAACTCCAACGATTCAAAGGCAATGACCCCAGGGCGGAGCTGTTGTTCTCCACCCATCCGTCGCCAGCGGAGCGTTTGGACATGCTGTTGCAGTCGGGCATTGACAAATTGCCACGTCCGTCGGACAAGCCCAACCCGACCCGACAGGCTCGCTTTCAGAAGTTCATCCAGGCCATTTGAATTCGGTGCGCCCCATGCGCCTGCTGACTCTGTTGCGCTCCTTGGCGTTCACGCTGATAGCGATGTGCGTGCTGAGTGGGTGTCAGCAAATCCTCAATCGGCTGGCGGACTCCTTGACGGGTTCGTCCAACCAGACGGCTTCTGCGCCTGCTCAGCCAGCGCCCGCACTTTCCCCTGCACCTGAACCTGGACCTCCATCTGAGCCAGCGCCTGTGCTGCCAACGACATCGCCTGCACAGACTGCGCCTCAAGCCGGCACGCAAGTTCAAGCGTCCCCACCCACACCCGCCGCTGTCAACACTGCACCCAAGACTGTGGCTCAAGCACCCGCAGCCAAACCAGCTCCGCCAGTTCAAGAGCCCGCCAAGGCGCCTTCAACCCGAACCAGCGAATCCCCTCAAATGGCCAAGCCAGCACCCGCTGCACCCAGCGAGGTCGCTGCAGTGGCACCTCAGAAAGCCCTCAGGTCTTTTCGCGATTGTGCAGATTGCCCCCTCATGATCCAGTTGCCAGCGGGCACATTCGTGATGGGTTCTCCTGCAACCGAGAAAGGCCGGGACGCTGACGAGTCGCCCATGGTCAAGCTCAGCATGACCACATTTGCCATCGGCCAGACAGAGATCACGCGAGGTCAGTGGCGTGCATTCGAAGCAGAAACAGGCCACCGTGCAGCTGCTGGTTGTTTGAACTGGGAAGGTGACGGGTACAACAAACTGCCCAATGCCGATTGGCAAAATCCTGGCTATCCCCAGACCGATCAGCATCCCGTGGTGTGCGTGAGTTGGCTCGATGCGCAAGCCTATGCAGAATGGTTGAGCCGTAAGACCGGCCAACGCTATCGACTCCCCAAAGAGAGTGAATGGGAATATGCGGCCCGCTCTGGTTCACCTTCAGCTTATGCCTGGAAAGAGGAGCCGCAAGGGATTTGTACGCAAGCCAATGCAGCGGACGCCTCCCTGGTTCAACAGCGTCCACGCTTGCCCGCTCAATCGTGCAAGGACGGCTTTGCCTTCACTGCACCTGTGGGCAGCTTTGCCCCCAATGCCTGGGGCGTTTATGACATGCATGGCAATGTCATGGAGTGGGTGGGGGACTGCTGGCAGGCTCAATTGCCACAGAACCCAGATCAAGCTGCACCACTCAATTGCCGCAGCCGGTCCATGCGAGGCGGCGGCTGGGATTTGCCTGCCACCTTTGCGCGCAGCGCCTATCGTGGCAAGGCCTCCGAGGGCAATCGAGGCACAGCCACAGGATTTCGCCTGGCGCGTGAAATGCCATAGAGGCCTACGCGCCGTGGCTTGGCCAAAGGCAATGCCGTGGGTTGACCACAGCATCGACAGGGCAGACCGCGAATGAAATCCCTGACCCAAAAGCCCGCAGATCCACATTGAGGGCAGCAGACCAGTTCATAGTTCCAACTGAACATGCCGGTGCAAGGGTCTGAAGAAAATGAGCCTTCGCTGGCCAAACCCATTTTTAAACCCGTCAGAGCCATGCCGATCCGGGCTTTTTTTCTTGCCGCATCCAGCTGAGTCCCTGATCGCTCAACGTCTCGGGTGAAGGTGCCCAAGGTGTCGGTGTCAAAGGCTTGGGTATGGACAACCTCGCTGCCGTACCATTGGTCAAGCACAGGCTTGATCACCTGCTCCTTGCCATGTTGGGTCAGCAGACTCAGTCGTTGGCCTTGATAGGGTTTCATGGGCAAGCCCTCGATGCCATGCTCAAGTCAACGCCCAGATGGCCACCGCCGTGTAGGCGGGGATGCCAAACAAGATGTTCAAGGGAAAGGTGATGCCCAGGCTCAGCCCAAAATACAGGGCTGGATTGGCCTCGGGGATGGCATAGCGCAGCACAGCGGGCACCACAATGTAGGAGGCGCTGGCCGACAACACCATCAACAAGGCTGCATCTGACGGGGCTAATTGAAAGGCCATGGCCAGGCCCAGTGCGATGGCCGCGTGGGTCAATGGCCCCAGGATGCCGTAGGCCATGAGCACGGGCGAGGCATGGCGTGCCTGAGAAAAGTTTCTGGCCACCAGCAAGCCCATGTCCAATAAAAAGAAGGACAGCATGCCTTTGAATAAATCGCCAGAGAATGGCTTCATGGTGGATTGACCTGTTTCACCACTGATGTAGGCGACGATCATGGCGCCTATCAGCAGCAGATGAGCCCCGTCGGTGAACGACTCATGCAGGATTTTTCCAAGCGAGGGACCCGAGGGCAGAGGTGTCACACCCGCGGGAAAGCCACTGCTTGAGGTAACCGGAGCCACAGCCGCTGCTTTGTGACGGATGGAGTTGGCAAACAACACTGCCATGATGATGGCGGGAGACTCCATCAGCACCAAGGCGACTGCCATGTGTCCACCGGGTGTCAATCCTTCCCGCTCCAGATATTGAGTGGCTGTGACAAAGGTCACTGCACTCACGGAGCCATAGGCCGCTGCAATGGCCGCCGCATCAAAGCTGGCTATCCATCGTTTGAGTAATCTGTAGCCCACGATGGGCACCAAAAAAGCCATGATCAAGGCTGCGAGCAGACCCCAGGCAATTTCAGACGTCAGGCCGGATTGAGCCAAAGCAAACCCGCCTTTGAGTCCCAGGGACATCAATAAATAGAGCGAGAGGAATTTGGCGATGGCGGGTGGAATTTCCAGGTTGGACTTGAGCAATCCGGCAATCACACCAAAGATAAAAAACAGGATGGCTGGATCGATGAGGTTTTGCATGAGAGGGTAGTCTTGAATGAATTGAAGAAATCGTAGGGGAAATGAGTCATCAAGTAAAATCAATAATCAGTTACATATCCATCAGCTTTCATCGATGAACATCACTTTTCGGCAACTCAAGGTTTTTTTGGCGTTGGCCGAAACGGGCAGCGTGAGCGCAGCTGCACGGATGATGCATGTGACGCAGCCCACGGCCTCCATGCAACTCAAGGAAATCACCCAAGCCACTGGCGTGGCTTTATATGAAGTGGTGGGCAGGAAGATTTATCTGACTGAAGCTGGGCGACAACTGGCGCAGACTGCCCGATCCATGACGCAGCAATGGCAGGCCTTTGAGCAGGAGCTCGATCTCATCAAAGGATTGAATCGAGGGCAACTCAAGGTGTCTGTGGTGAGCACTGCTCAGTACTTCATGCCTAAATTGGTGGGGGCGTTTTGCAAAAAATATCCCGACATTGATGTGGCCCTTGAAATCCTCAACCGGGATCGCGTGGTGGAGCGATTGCGCGACAACATGGATGACCTCTACATCATGTCCATGCCTCCGCAAGACATCGAGTTGATGGACGATCCTCTGATCACCAATCCCATTGTGGTGATTGCGGCCACTGCCGACGCGATGGCCAGACAAGCCAAGCTCACCCTCTCGGATCTGAAAGCCCGCTCGTTCATCCTGAGGGAACAGGGTTCTGGCACACGAATGGCAGTGGACCAATTTTTCCAGCGCTTTCGCTTCAAGCCCCATGTCAGACTTGAATTGGGCAGCAATGAGGCGGTGAAAGAGGCGGTGGCAGCTGGTTTGGGTTTGGGAGTCATTTCAAGTCATGCACTTCATGGGCACGAGCGTGAAAACGGCGTGCGAGTGATGGCTGTCAAGGGGTTTCCCATACCATCGGTCTGGCATGTGGTTCATCCCAAAGCAAAAAATCTCTCACCGATTGCGCAGGCGTTCAAGCAGCACCTGCTCAGGAGTGCGTCTGTAGGCGCGCCATCAGGATGAAGGTCAAAAAAAGTTTTGTTGCTGGCAGGTTTTGTAGCAATGACCAGCGTGTTGGCCACATTGCTGAAATCATTCGTCATCAAAGGCTTGACGACGTCCTCCATCTTCGCGGTCTACCGAAGCCGGAAATAAAAATCACCCTCGGATTGATCGTAGATCGCGGGGGTTTGGGTGCGACCCATGGTTTTGGCCAAACGGCTGACTTCGGTGCGAACGTTTTTAAGCACCCGGTCCACCGGTACACCAGGCTTGTCCATCTCCGATAAAAACACCCGGGTGAACAATCCATTCTTGGACGGATCATTGGCGCCCAGGCTGTCGATGGCCAATTGCCCAGCGCCCGCAGAGAAGATGATCATTTGACCTGTTGCGGGTGTCGTCTGAGCCAAGCCCCCTTTGGTCGAGATGGACCGGCTGCCTTTCTCTTTGGGAAAGGGGTCCTCTCGGCAAGCATCGATGACGGCCAGGGCGAATTTGGTTTTGCGCTCTTCCAAGTCTGACATGAAGCGTTTGAGATCAATCGAGTCCTCTCTGAGCTGATCTCGGTCCTTGTCGTTATCGGTGCCTGACACGCGGATGTCTACAGGGAGCAAAAAATTGGCGCCTGCAATTTCCACACCGTGACCCGCAAAGAAGAACATCACCTCGTCGCCGCCCTGGACTTCGTAGCGGAAGGTGCGCAAGGCCTGTTTGAAGCGCTTTTCATCCAGATCCAGGTGCAGGCTCACCTTGTAGCCCGATCTCTCCAGTGCAGCAGCCATGGCTCTGGCATCTGACACGGCATTTTTCAGGGGATCAACCGAACGGTAGTTGTCGTTGCCAATCACCAGGGCGCGGCGATTGGCGAATTGCAGATGGGCTGCCGGTGGGCTGGGCAATGGTGCAGCTTGGGCAAGTGCCGGGCGTTGAGACATCGCCACAGGGGCATCAACAGCTGGGTTGGCGCGCACTGTAGCGCTGGGTGGTGCGGGCGCGGGCGCTGGCTGCGCCATGGTTTGAGGCGCAGGCAAGGGGGCTGGCAGGTCAACAGGGGCGCGGGGGGGCGTGGGTGTCGGTGCAGCCGATGCCGTGGCGGTGGCCGCCATGGTTTGTGTTGGGGCAGGCAAGCCTTGCCTCAGGCTGGGGAGCAGGGTGGCCAGATCCACAGACCGGCCTTCAACAAATTTACCCTCAGCCCACAGGCCTGCTTGCAACACCTTGAAGCTGCGGTCCACCAAGGCACCCGTGCCGTGGTATTGGCCATTTTGGAACTCGCCGATGTAGCGAAAGCCATTGGTGAACAAGGCTGAGCCCAAACCGCTGGGGACGCCTTGTTTGAACAGGCCCTCGTAGCGCATGCCCGAACTCAACACCACAGACCCGGCGCAGTTGTGCCAACTTTGATAGGGACGACGGTCATCGCACAGGGGCTCTTGTGCCCAAGTGGGCATGAGTGTCAGGAGGAGGGCAGCAAGCCCCAGCCACTTTCTCCAGATGCGCCAGGCGTTCACGTCACCCTCTTGAATCATTCAACCTTGGCTTTTTGGATGGGAATATCCAGAATGCCCAGTGTTTCGGAAAGCTCTTTGTACAAGGCGGTGTAAATGCGAGCGTCATAGGTGGGCCTGCTCAGGCCGTCGGTGATGCGAACACGCACCCCCAGATTTTTCGGGTCTTCGGTATCCAGATCCACAGTGAAGCTGCCAACACCTTGTACAAAGTCGGCAAACAAAGGCGCCTTGGTCCCAACGCAGTTGATCTTGTCGCTACCGATTGGAATGAACGTGCCCGCGCCGTTTTCGCACAGTTCCTTGACAGCTTTGCCAAAGTTCTTGGCATTGGTGGAATAGAGCCTGCTTTGCAATACACGAAGCTCCAGAGTTGAAGGGGGCGTGCCACCAATGGTGATGGGCGCACGCAAGGCCGCACCGGGTGGGCTAACCAGGTCCGTCATGGCGGCTTGCTGGCAAATCGGAAAGGCCAACTCTTTGCCCAAATATGCATGCTGGGCATTGGCGAATTTTTGGGCTGCTGTGCTGCGTCCCACCAGGGATTTGCCAGGCCCCAGGCCTTTGAAGAGCTCAAACGAAGCAACCTCGCCGGAGCCGTCCTTGCAATTGAGCCTGACTTGCGCGGCAATGGTTTGATAGGTGATGTCCTTGGCCTGTAGGGGTTCGGAGATCTCGATGATCAGGGGGAAACGGATGGTGTCTGGAGCAGCTTTTTCGATTTGCTGAGCGGTGACGGTGAAGGTGAATTCAAGATTCCCTTCCTTCTTCTTCATCGCAATGTTTGCGCTCGAAGCCACACTGGCCACAGAGAGTCCCGCCACGAGTAGGGAGAGGAATCGGATCATGTGCATGCTCGTCAAAATAAAAACTATTCTATCTAGGCCAGATTTCCCCGTAAAAGGGGAGAAATCACTGGAATGGGCGACGGCAATGTGGCGGAGAGAGCGGGATTCGAACCCGCGGTGGGCTATTAACCCACACACGCTTTCCAGGCGTGCGACTTAAACCACTCATCCATCTCTCCGGAAGCGGGCATTCTAGCAGTGACGGGAGTACACTTTCTGCGTTTTTCTCTTGTCTTGTCGGTACTGGAGTTCCGCATGAAATTTCGTTTTCCCATCGTCATCATCGACGAGGACTTCCGTTCCGAGAACACATCGGGTTCAGGCATCCGCGCCCTGGCACAAGCCATCGAGGGAGAGGGCTTTGAGGTCATGGGGGTCACCAGTTACGGCGACTTGAGCCAATTTGCCCAGCAGCAGTCCAGAGCCAGCGCCTTCATCCTCTCCATCGACGACGAAGAATTCTCCCCCGGTCCTGACGAGGACTTGGCCGTGGTGAATCTGCGCAATTTCATCGAGCTGGTGCGTCGCAAGAACACCGATGTGCCGCTGTATGTCTATGGCGAGACCAAAACCTCCAGGCATTTGCCCAACGACATCCTGCGCGAGCTGCATGGCTTCATTCACATGTTTGAGGACACGCCAGAGTTTGTGGCCAAGCACATCATCCGTGAAGCCAAGAGCTACCTCGAGGGCGTTCAGCCGCCCTTTTTCAAAGCCTTGCTCGACTATGCAGAAGACGGTTCCTACTCCTGGCACTGCCCAGGGCATTCGGGTGGCGTGGCCTTTCTCAAAAGCCCGGTGGGGCAGATGTATCACCAGTTTTATGGCGAGAACATGCTGCGGGCTGATGTCTGCAACGCGGTCGAGGAACTGGGGCAGCTGCTCGACCACAACGGTGCCATTGGGGAGAGCGAGCGAAATGCGGCTCGCATCTTCAATGCCGACCATTGCTTTTTCGTGACCAATGGCACGTCCACCTCCAACAAGATGGTGTGGCACCACGCGGTGGCACCTGGCGATGTGGTGGTGGTCGATCGCAATTGCCACAAGTCGGTGCTTCACGCCATCATCATGACGGGTGCGATTCCGGTTTTTCTCAAGCCCACCCGAAACCACTACGGCATCATCGGGCCAATTGCCGAGTCTGACTTCTCGCCCGAGTCCATTCAGGCCTTGATCAAGGCCAATCCCTTGCTCAAGGGGCGCGATGCAAAAAGCCTCAAGCCACGCATCCTCACCCTCACGCAATCGACTTATGACGGCGTGCTCTACAACACCGAGCGCATCAAACAGCTGCTCGATGGATATGTGCCCAACCTGCACTTTGACGAGGCCTGGCTGCCCCATGCAGCGTTTCACCCTTTTTATGGTCCCTACCATGCCATGGGCAAAAAGCGCACACGCCCTGAGCATTCGGTGGTCTATGCGACACAGTCCATCCACAAGCTGCTGGCGGGCATCAGCCAGGCCAGCCACGTGCTGGTGCAGGATGCGCAAAACCAAAAGCTCGATACGCATTTGTTCAATGAATCCTTCCTGATGCACACCAGCACCAGCCCCCAGTACAGCATCATTGCCAGCTGCGATGTGGCGGCCGCCATGATGGAGCCACCCGGTGGCACGGCGCTGGTGGAGGAGAGCATTTACGAGGCGCTGGACTTTCGCCGTGCCATGCACAAGGTCGATGAGGAATATGGCAACGACTGGTGGTTCAAGGTCTGGGGTCCTGACATCCAGGGTGACGATGGCATTGGCACGGCCGATGTCTGGGTGCTCAAAGGGGAGCAAAAGCTGCGTCGCAACGGCAAGCGCTCGCCCGACAGCTGGCATGGCTTTGGCAATCTGGCCGAAGGCTTCAACATGCTCGACCCCATCAAGGCCACGGTGGTCACGCCTGGCCTGGACCTCAATGGGCAGTTTCATGAAAACGGCATTCCCGCGAGCATCGTGACCAAGTTCTTGTCCGAGCACGGCGTGATCGTCGAGAAGACCGGCCTCTACAGCTTTTTCATCATGTTCACCATTGGCATCACCAAGGGGCGCTGGAATTCCTTGCTGACAGCCTTGCAGCAGTTCAAGGACGACTACGACAAGAACCAGATGATGTGGCGCATCATGCCCGAGTTCTGTGCCAAACATCCCCAGTACGAGCGCATGGGTCTGCGCGATTTGTGCCAGCTCATCCACTCCCTCTACGCCAAGTACGACATTGCTCGCCTCACCACAGAGATCTACCTCACCGATCTCAAGCCGGCCATGAAGCCCAGTGATGCCTTTGCCCAGATCGCCCACCGCAACACCGAGCGTGTGCCGGTGGACAAACTGGTGGGGCGTGTGGCCACCAGCCTGATCACACCCTATCCCCCAGGCATCCCTTTGCTCATTCCTGGCGAGGTCTTCAACAAGCGCATCGTCGACTACCTGAAGTTTTCTCGCGAGTTCAACCGCCAGTTGCCCGGCTTCGAGACCGACATCCATGGTCTGGTCGAGCAAACCGACGACAACGGCAATCTGGGTTTGTATGCCGACTGTGTCCGACACGTCTGAGCACGCCGAGCGCCTCAGGCGCTTGGCCCTTGTGAGTCTGTGGATCTTTCCTGTCCTTTGGACGGTCAACCTGTTGGTGGCCCGCGTTGCCCCTGGGGTGATCTCGCCCAACATGCTGGCGCTGGGTCGATGGGGCTTGGTGGGCGCTTTTCTGGCCTTTGTCACCCGCCGTGAACTCTGGGACAAACGCCACATCGTTCGTGCCCATGCTTGGCGCTACGTGATCCTTGGCGCCTGCGGCATGTGGATTTGCGGAGCCTGGGTCTACCTGGCCGGACAAACCACCCAGGCACTCAACATTTCACTGATTTATTCCAGCTCCCCTGTGCTCATTGCCATCGGGGCGGTGTGGTTCATGAAGGAAAGCATGGGGCCGCCGCAGATCGCTGGGGTCGTCCTGTGCCTGGTGGGCGTGGTCCATGTGATCGTCAAAGGCCAGTGGCAGCAGTTGCAAGCGGTGGAATTCACCACTGGTGACGCTTGGATTGCAGCCGCCTCCCTGGCCTGGGCTGCTTACACCTTGCTGCAAAAGCACTGGAAGTCCGAGTTCAGTGCGAGCGCCCACCTGGCCCTGATTTGTTGGGGTGGGGTGTTGGTCATCGCGCCCTTTGCCTTGCTGGAGGCGACCGTCTGGGGCATGCCCGACTGGAGCATGAAAGCCACCTGGATGGTCCTGGCCACAGCCCTGTTTCCAGGGCTGGGGGCTTACTGGATGTACGGCTGGACTCAGCGTATCCTGGGGGCGAGCAAGGTGTCGGTCACCTTGTTCTTGGGGCCGCTTTACACCGCGATCATGGCCACGCTGGTGTTGCAAGAGGCCTTGAGCACCCATCACTTTGTGGGTGCGGCGCTGATTTTGCCGGGCGTGGCCTTGGTGACCCTGGTCAAGGCGCGCCGCTAGTCGCACCGCCTAGGCCGCGATCTCAATTTGTCTCAGGCCGCAGCCTGCAAGCCATTGGCGAAATGGGTGGCCATGCGCTGCGCAGCCAATTCGGGATTGCGGTCGAGCAGGGCTTGCACAAGGCCTTCATGCTCCTTGAGGGACTGATCGATGCGACCTTCCTTGAGCAAGGAGTGGTGCCGGTTGAGTTTCATCACCTTGCGCAAATCATTCACCATGTTCAGTCGCCAGCGGTTGTTGGCCATTTCGAGCAGGCGAAGGTGGAACTGTTCATTGATGCTGAAAAAAGCCTCGGTGTGTTCGATGTTCTGCGCCAGCTGGTCATGCAACTGAGCGAGTTCCTGCAATTGCTGATCACTGGCCTGGCTGGCGACGGCGCGCGCCGCATCCGACTCCAGCAGGCTGAGCAGGTGGTAGACATCCATGAGGTCTTTCTCGTTGACCTCGGTGACATAGGCGCCACGGCGCAATTTCATGGTGACCAGCCCTTCGGTGGCCAAGACCTTGAGGGCTTCACGCAGGGGGGTGCGGCTGATGCCCAGGGACTCCGCGATGCGGATTTCGTCGATCCAACTGCCAGGCTCCAAGGTGCGCTCAAAGATTTGCTGACGCAGGCGTTCGGCCACGTCTTCATAAAGGGGGCGCTGGTTCAAGGCGGAGACAGTCATGCTCAAAATTCTAGAGGAAATGTGATTCTGAATTCATAATTATGAATGATACACTTGGAATCCATGCCCAGCCAACCTGCACTTGTCAGGAATCCAGGGGGCGATTCAGATCAGAATTTAGACACATCCTGCAAAGAGTCACACCATGAGCGATGCCAAATCCGAATTCAAAACGGCCACGATGGCGCAATGGGTCCAGGCGGCCCAGAAGTCTGCCCCGCAGGGTCAACTGGACAAGCTGAACTGGGTCACCCCAGACGGCATCGTGGTCAAACCCCTCTATACCGCGCAGGACACCCAGAGCCTGCCGCATGCCAACACCTTGCCTGGTTTTGAGCCCTTTTTGCGTGGTCCTCAGGCCACCATGTATGCGGTGCGCCCCTGGACGATTCGTCAATATGCGGGCTTTTCCACGGCAGAGGAGTCCAATGCCTTCTACCGCAAGGCCTTGGATGCGGGTGGTCAGGGCGTTTCTGTGGCCTTTGATCTGGCCACGCACCGTGGCTATGACTCGGACCACCCCCGCGTGACCGGGGACGTGGGCAAAGCGGGTGTGGCCATCGACTCGGTGGAGGACATGAAGATCCTCTTCAATGGCATTCCGCTCGACAAGGTGTCGGTCTCCATGACCATGAATGGCGCGGTGTTGCCTGTGCTTGCCGGTTACGTGGTGGCCGCAGAAGAGCAGGGCGTGTCGCAGGACAAGCTCTCGGGGACGATCCAGAACGACATCCTCAAGGAGTTCATGGTTCGCAACACCTACATCTATCCGCCCGAGCCCTCGATGAAGATCATTGGCGACATCATCGAGTACACCGCCCAGCACATGCCCAAGTTCAATTCGATTTCGATCTCGGGCTATCACATGCAGGAAGCCGGTGCCAATCAGGCGCTGGAGATGGCTTTCACCCTGGCAGATGGCAAGGAATACGTCAAGACCGCCCTGGCCAAGGGCATGGATGTGGACGATTTCGCCGGTCGTCTGTCGTTCTTCTGGGCTGTGGGCATGAATTTCTATCTTGAAATTGCCAAGATGCGCGCCGCCCGTCTCTTGTGGTGCCGGATCATGAAGGGCTTCAATGCCAAAAACCCCAAGAGCCTGATGCTGCGCACGCACAGCCAAACCTCGGGCTGGTCTTTGACCGAGCAAGATCCCTACAACAACGTGGTGCGCACCACCATCGAGGCCATGGCAGCGGTGTTTGGTGGCACCCAGTCCTTGCACACCAACTCATTTGACGAGGCCATTGCCCTGCCCACCGAATTCAGCGCCCGCATTGCCCGCAACACGCAAATCATCATCCAGGAAGAGACCCACATCACCAACGTGATCGACCCTTGGGCGGGCTCGTACATGATGGAAAGCCTGACCCAGGAAATGGCCGACAAGGCCTGGGCCATCATCGAGGAAGTCGACGCCATGGGGGGCATGACGCGCGCGGTGGACAGCGGCTGGGCCAAACTCAAGATCGAAGCGGCTGCCGCAGAAAAGCAAGCCCGCATCGACTCGGGCAAAGATGTGATCGTTGGTGTCAACAAGTACAAGCTGGCCAAAGAAGATCCGGTTGAAATCCTGGAAGTCGACAACGTCAAAGTGCGAGAGGCACAGATTGCCCGGCTCAAGTCCGTCAAAGCCAAGCGCGACAACGCAGCGGTTGCCGCTGCCCTGGAGGCACTGACCCAGGCCGCCCAAAGCGGACAGGGCAATTTGCTGGACTTGTCCATTCAGGCCATCCGCTTGCGTGCAACCGTGGGTGAAGTCTCGGATGCTTTGGAAAAGGTTTACGGGCGCCATCGCGCCGATACGCAAAAGGTGACTGGTGTGTACGCTGCCGCTTATGACTCTGCCGAGGGCTGGGAACAGCTCAAGAAAGAAATCGCAGGTTTCGCTGACAAAGAAGGCCGCCGTCCCCGCGTGATGATTGCCAAACTGGGGCAAGACGGCCATGACCGGGGCGCCAAAGTGGTGGCCACTGCGTTTGCGGATCTGGGTTTTGATGTGGACATGGGACCTCTGTTTCAGACCCCGGAGGAATGTGCGCGCCAGGCCATCGAGAACGATGTGCATGCGGTGGGCATCTCCACCTTGGCAGCGGGGCACAAAACCCTGGTGCCGGCCATCATCGCGGAGCTCAAAAAGCAAGGTGCCAATGACATCGTGGTGTTCGTGGGCGGCGTCATTCCCCGCCAGGACTACGACTTTTTGTATGAGGCTGGGGTCAAGGGCATTTACGGTCCAGGCACACCCATTCCGGCCAGTGCCAAGGACGTGCTCGAACAGATCAAGCTGTCATTGGGTTGAACCTGCCACTGGCTTGCCCACCATCGTCATGAACCCGTCTTCCGCCGACGTGCCCCGCAAGACTGTGATGCCCCCAGAGGTCATCTTGCAGCATGTGCTGCATGGTGAAGACGTGCTTCAGCGCAGGGCCATGGCCAAGGCCATCACCTTGCTGGAGTCCACTCGCGCCGATCACCGCGCCCAGGGCGACGCCTTGCTCACGGGCTTGCTGCCTGCAACTGGCAAAGCCTTTCGAATTGGCATCAGCGGCGTGCCAGGCGTGGGCAAGTCCACCCTCATCGAAAACTTTGGCCTCTACCTGATCGAGCAGGGACATCGCGTGGCCGTGCTGGCCATCGATCCGTCCTCCACCTTGAGCGGTGGCTCAATACTGGGCGACAAGACCCGCATGGAGCGGCTGTCTGTGCATCCCAAGGCCTACATCCGACCCAGCCCATCCAGTGGCAATCTCGGCGGTGTGGCGGAGAAGACCCGCGAGGCCATGCTGATTTGCGAGGCCGCAGGCTATGACGTGGTCATCGTCGAGACCGTGGGGGTGGGCCAAAGTGAAATCGCTGTGGCCAACATGACCGATGTCTTTGTGCTGCTGCAATTGCCCAATGCGGGTGACGACTTGCAGGCCATCAAAAAAGGCGTGATGGAGTTGGCCGACCTGGTGCTCATCAACAAGGCCGACATTGATCCCGACGCAGCCACGCGCGCACAAGCGCAGATCACCAGCGCCTTGCGCTTGTTGGGCATGCACGGTCATCCGGATCGCTCCGCTGCGGCGCATGGGGGAGAAGACGCCCCAGCGGCCTGGACCGCCCAAGTCATGCCCATCAGTGCCTTGCAGGCCAAAGGCTTGGCCCCGTTGTGGCAAGCGCTGTGTCAATTTCAGCACCTGCAGCAAGCCCGGGGTGAATGGTCGGCTCGCCGACAGCAGCAAGCCCTGGCGTGGATGTGGGAGCGCATCCACAGCGAACTGGTTCATCACTTTCGAGAGCACACCCAGGTCAAAGCGATGTTGCCGGCCTTGCAGCAACAAGTGCTGGCCGGTGAGATCGCCCCCTCCACCGCTGCGCGGCAGTTGCTGGCCGCGCAAAAGACCTGATCCTTCAACGACCCCCATTTTTCCCCGGAGAGCATCCCATGCAAGACATCATTGAACAGCTAGAGAAAAAGCGTGCTGCGGCCCGATTGGGTGGCGGCCAAAAGCGCATCGATGCGCAGCATGCCAAAGGCAAGCTCACCGCGCGTGAGCGCATCGAGGTCTTGCTCGATGAGGGCACTTTTGAAGAATGGGACATGTTTGTCGAGCACCGCTGCAACGACTTTGGCATGGCCGACAACAAAATCCCGGGCGATGGCGTGGTCACCGGATACGGCATGATCAATGGCCGACTGGTGTTTGTCTTCAGCCAGGACTTCACCGTCTACGGAGGCGCCTTGTCAGAGACGCATGCGGAAAAAATCTGCAAGATCATGGACCAGGCAATGAAGGTGGGAGCGCCGGTCATTGGCCTGAACGACTCGGGCGGCGCGCGCATTCAGGAAGGCGTGGCCTCGCTGGGCGGTTATGCCGATGTGTTCCAGCGCAATGTGATGGCCTCGGGGGTCATTCCACAGATCAGTTTGATCATGGGACCCAGTGCAGGCGGTGCGGTGTATTCGCCCGCCCTCACTGATTTCATCTTCATGGTCAAGGACAGCTCCTACATGTTTGTCACCGGCCCCGAGGTAGTCAAGACCGTGACGCACGAGGAAGTCACCGCCGAGGAGCTTGGCGGCGCCTTGACCCACACCACCAAAAGCGGTGTGGCCGACATGTCCTTTGAAAACGATGTGGAGGCGCTGCTCATGCTCCGGCGCCTCTACAACTACCTGCCCCTCAACAACCGCGAAAAAACGCCGGTGCGCCAAAGTGGCGACCCGATAGATCGCATGGACTTGAGCCTGGACACGCTGGTGCCGGACAACCCCAACAAGCCCTACGACATGAAAGAGCTCATCCTCAAGACGGTGGATGACGGCGATTTCTTTGAGCTGCAGCCCGACTACGCCAAGAACATCATCACCGGCTTTGCACGCATGGATGGACAGACAGTGGGCATCGTGGCCAATCAGCCCCTGGTGCTCGCAGGTTGTCTGGACATCAAGAGCAGCATCAAGGCTGCGCGCTTTGTCCGCTTCTGTGATGCCTTCAACATCCCGGTGATCACCTTTGTGGACGTGCCTGGCTTCATGCCCGGCACGACTCAGGAGTACGGCGGCATCATCAAGCATGGCGCCAAGCTCTTGTATGCCTATGCGGAATGCACCGTGCCCAAGGTCACCGTCATCACCCGCAAAGCCTATGGCGGTGCTTACGACGTGATGTCCTCCAAGCACTTGCGCGGCGACGTGAACTTTGCCTGGCCCAATGCCGAAATCGCGGTCATGGGTGCCAAAGGGGCGGTGGAAATCATCTTCCGAGAAGACAAGGGCGATCCCGAAAAACTCGCCGCCCGTGAGGCGGAGTACAAGGCCCGTTTTGCCAACCCGTTTGTTGCCGGTGCCAGGGGCTTCATCGACGATGTGATCCAACCCCACGAAACCCGCAAACGCATTTGCCGCAGTCTGATCATGCTCAAAGACAAGCAAATCGAAAATCCGTGGCGCAAGCACGGCAACATTCCCCTTTGAGCGCGGCAGGAGACAACATCATGTTCAAGAAAATTTTGATTGCAAATCGGGGTGAGATCGCTTGCCGAGTCATCGCCACCGCACGCCGCATGGGCATTCAGACCGTGGCTGTGTATTCCGAGGCCGACAAAGAGGCCAGGCATGTCCAATTGGCCGACGAGGCCGTGCTGCTGGGTCCGGCGCCATCGCGCGAGTCCTACCTGGTGGCCGACAAGATCATTGCGGCCGCCAAGGCCACCGGTGCACAGGCCATTCATCCGGGTTACGGCTTCTTGTCCGAGAACGAAGCTTTCTCCAAGCGCTGCGAGGAAGAGGGCATTGTTTTCATAGGTCCCAAGCACTACAGCATCGCGGCCATGGGCGACAAGATCGCCTCCAAGAAGTTGGCCAACGATGCCAACGTCAACACCATTCCGGGCTACAACGATCCCATCGACACGGGCGATCAAGCCGTCCAGATTGCCAAAGGCATTGGCTACCCCGTGATGATCAAGGCCTCGGCAGGCGGTGGCGGCAAAGGCCTACGGGTGGCCTTCAACGACAAGGAAGCCAAGGAAGGGTTTGAGTCGTGCCGCAACGAGGCGCGCAACAGTTTTGGTGACGACCGGGTCTTCATTGAAAAGTTTGTGGAGGAACCCCGTCACATTGAAATCCAGGTGCTGGGCGATGCACATGGGCATGTGATCTACCTCAACGAGCGGGAATGTTCCATCCAGCGCCGTCACCAGAAGGTGATCGAGGAGGCGCCGTCGCCCTTCATTTCCGATGCCACCCGCAAGGCCATGGGTGAACAGGCTGTGGCTTTGGCCAAGGCCGTGAAGTATCAAAGCGCCGGTACGGTCGAGTTCGTGGTGGGCAAGGACCAGAGTTTTTATTTCCTGGAGATGAACACCCGCTTGCAGGTGGAGCATCCGGTCACTGAATGCATCACTGGCCTGGATCTGGTGGAGTGGATGATTCGCATTGCAGCTGGTGAGAAGCTCAAGCTGCAGCAAGCCGATGTGCGCCGCAACGGCTGGGCCATGGAGTGCCGCATCAATGCCGAAGACCCTTTCCGCAACTTCCTGCCGTCCACCGGGCGTCTGGTGCGCTTGCAAACCCCCCATCAGACCATGTTCCAGTCCAACACCGAACAGCTCATGGGCGTGCGGGTGGACACGGGCGTGCAAGAAGGTGGCGAGATCCCGATGTTTTACGACTCCATGATTGCCAAGCTCATCGTGCATGGCAAGGATCGCAATGAGGCCATTGCCAAGATGCGCGAAGCCCTCAACGGCTTTGTGATCCGGGGCATCAGCTCCAACATTCCTTTTCAGGCGGCCTTGTTAGCGCACCCCAAGTTTGTCAGTGGGGATTTCAACACGGGCTTCATTGCCGAGCATTACGGCAAAGGCTTTTTTGCCGAGGACGTGCCACACGACGACGCCAACTTCCTGGTGGCGCTTGCCGCCTATGTGCGGCGCAAATCGCGCCAGCGTGCGGCCACCTTGTCGGGCCAGCTCAAAGGCTATGACGTCAAGCTCGGCGAGAGCTATGTGGTGATTGCCCTGGATGCCAAGGGACAGCACCAGCACCATGATGTGACCCTGGAAGACAGTGGTGACATCGTGGGCAAGGCTTGCATTCGCATTGAGGGCAAGAGCTACGAGATTGACAGCCACTCCCGTCTGAATGACATCTGCATCGAGGGCACGGTCAACGGCCAGGCCTTCACCGCGCAGGTGGAGCGGGGAACGGCCAAGAACCCCCTGGTGCTGGTGGTTCAGCACAACGGTCGCCGCCTTGAGGCTTTGGTGGTCTCACCTCGCATGGCCGAGCTGCATCGACTCATGCCCTTCAAGGCACCCCCAGACATGAGCCGTTATGTCATGTCCCCCATGCCGGGCTTGCTGGTCCAGGTCAATGTGCAGCCGGGTCAAACGGTGCAATCGGGTGAGCGTGTGGCCGTGATTGAAGCCATGAAGATGGAAAACGTGTTGTTTGCCGCCCGCGATGGGGTGGTCAAACAGGTCATGGCCAAGCCTGGCGAGTCCTTGTCGGTGGACCAACTGATTGTGGAGTTTGAATGAACACGCGTCCTTTCAAGGTGCTGGGCTTGCAGCAAATTGCCATTGGGGGTCTGGACAAACTGGCCTTGCGAACCCTCTGGGTCGAGAAGCTGGGTTTGCGTCTGAAAGGCGACTTTCAAAGCGAACGTGAAAATGTGGATGAGGACATCTGCGCCCTGGGACATGGTCCTGCCGAGGTGGAAGTCGACCTGATGCAGCCACTGGATCCCGAAAAAAAACCGGCGGTGCATGCCACGCCGCTCAATCACATTGGCTTGTGGATCGATGACCTGCCCAAGGCCGTGGAATGGCTCACCGCGCAAGGCGTTCGTTTTGCGCCGGGCGGCATTCGGCGTGGTGCTGCAGGCTTTGATATTTGCTTCATCCATCCCAAGAGCAACGATGAATTCCCGGTGAGTGGCGAAGGCGTGTTGATTGAACTGGTGCAGGCTCCCGAGCCGGTGATCACGGCCATGAACGCCTTGGCGCAGCAAGGCTAGGCCGGCCACTGATCAGGGGCGGTCTGATCGCTGGGCTTTGGCCCTGGCCAAGGCTGCAGCCACGATGTTGTGCTTGCGCTGGGCGCGCTCCCGCTCTTGCGCATCACGCGCAAGCTGCGCGTCGGCTTGCAAGGCCTCAAGGTCGTGATCGAGTTTTTTGAGCTGGCTTTGGGCGCGCAACTGGTCAATGCGCTCTTGGCGGTGTTGGTGCTGGTCGTAGCGCTCTCGCGCTTGTTGCGCTTGCAGAGGGCTCCAGGCTTGCCAGCCGGTGGCGGGTGAACTCACATCTTCGAGCTGAATGCAATCCACTGGGCAAACCGGGATGCACAGCTCACAGCCCGTGCAGGCGGACTCGATGACCGTGTGCATGCGTTTGTTGGTGCCCAGGATGGCATCGGTAGGGCATGCGGGCAAGCACAGCGTGCAGCCAATGCACCAGTCCTCGTCGATCCAGGCCACATGGCGTGGACCTTCCAGTCCAAATTCGGGGTTGAGGGGCAGTTCTGGCAAACCCGTGATGTGAGCCAGTCGCGCCACGCCAGCCTGCCCGCCGGGTGGGCACTGGTTGATGGCGGCTTCACCTTCCGCAATGGCCTGGGCATAGGCCGTGCAGTCCGGATAGCCGCACCGCGTGCATTGAGTCTGGGGCAGGGCCTCGAGCAAGCGATCACGCAGCATGGCTTGAGAACCGCTGTCGCCCTGAGCCCTTAGCGGCTTTTGCGAGCCGAGGGGGTGCTTTTGCTGGCGCGCTTGGCTGCAGGACGTGCGGATTTGGCCGTGCGTGAGGGCGCAGCTTTCTTGGCCGTGGTCCGGCTGGCGGCACCAGGTTTTTTGGCCAGTTTGGACAGCACCGACTGGGCATGTCCTGCACCCACATGGTCATCGCTCATCAGGCTGGGCTCGGCAACAAACAAATGCTTTTTGGCCAAGGGCTGGCGCTTTTCCAGAAATGCCTTGACGGTGGGGTAAACCATGTCGCGCCAGCGGCGGCCACTGAAGATGCCGTAGTGACCAGCGCCTTTGACTTCGAGGTGGATCTTGTCGGACTCGGGAATGCCTTTGCACAGTCCGTGAGCCGCGCGGGTTTGGCCCAGACCCGAGATGTCGTCGAGCTCGCCTTCAACGGTGAGCAGGCCAACGCCTTTGATGTCCTGGGGTTTGACGCGTTCGACCTGTCCGTGGGCATTCTTGACGTCCCAGGTGCCCTTGACCAAGCTGAAGTCCTGGAAAACCGCTTGGATGGTCTCGAGGTAGTAATCGGCATCCATGTCGAGCACGGCGTTGTACTCGTCGTAGAACTTGCGGTGGGCGTCGGCGCTGAAGTCGTTGCCCTTGACCAGGTCATTGAAATAGTCGAGGTGGCTCTTGAAGTGGCGATCCGGGTTCATGGCCACGAACCCGGTGTGTTGCAAGAAGCCGGGATAAACGCGGCGACCCGAGCCCGGAAAGTTGGGGGGGACGCGGTAGATCACATTGTTCTCGAACCAGTCGATGCTTTTGTTGGTTGCGAGGTTGTTGACGCTGGTGGGGGACTTGCGTGCATCGATGGGGCCACCCATCATGACCATGGAGATGGGGGTGGGTTCACCGCGTGAGGCCAGCAGGGAAACAGCAGCCAGCACGGGCACGGTGGGTTGGCACACCGACATGATGTGGATGTCGCCATAGGCAGCTTGAATGTGGTGAATGAAATGCTGCACGTAGTTGATGTAGTCGTGCAGGTGAAATTCACCGTCGGACAAGGGGACCATGCGGGCGTTTTTCCAGTCGGTGATGTAGACCTTGTGGTGTTGCAGCATGGTCTGCACGGTGTCGCGCAGCAAGGTGGCATAGTGACCCGAGAGCGGCGCCACGATGAGCACCACGGGTTCTTTTTTGATGCGCTCGAGCGTCACAGGGTCATCGGTGAAGCGTTTGAATCGGCGCAACTGGCAAAAAGGCAGGTCGAGTTCCACACGTTCATCGATGGCGATTTCCTGGCCTTCGCTCTCGATGGCGCGGATGCCAAACTCGGGCTTTTCGTAGTCTTTGTAGAGGCGATAAATCAGGTCGAACGACGCGGCCAGGCGGTGCGAGGCGGGCTGATAGGAAAAAGGCGACTGGTTGTTGCCAAACAGCCTGGACGATGCCTTGGCAAATTCGGCAAATGGCTCCATGAGGCCCCGTTGGGTTTCATACAGTTGATAAAGCATGGGGACTCCTCTTGCCTTCAGTGGGGAAAACGGATGGATGGCATCAGTGCCATCAGGTGGACAGCACTTTCGCAATCGACTGGCACACGTGACCGATGTTGCCGCTGTTGAGGGCAGCCACGCACATGCGGCCTGTGTCGGTGCCATAGACACCAAATTCGCTGCGCAAACGAACCATTTGCTCTTTGCTCAAACCGGAATAGCTGAACATGCCCACTTGCTGGGTGATGAAGGACATGTCTTGCTTGACCCCAGCAGCTTTGAGGCCCTCCACCAGGGCTTGGCGCATGGCCTTGATGCGAACCCGCATCTCGGCGAGTTCCTTTTCCCACAGGGCGCGCAGCTCGGGCGTGTTGAGCACCGAAGCCACCACGGTGCCGCCATGGGTGGGTGGGTTGGAATAGTTGGTGCGGATGGCGATCTTGAGTTGCGACAGCACGCGATCGGCTTCGTCCTTGTTGGCGCACAAGGCCGACAAAGCACCCACACGCTCGCCATACAGGCTAAAGCTCTTGGAGAACGAGGTGGAGACGAGGAAGTCGATGCCCGCAGCGACAAACTTGGCAATCACTGCGCCGTCTTCGGCAATGCCTTGTCCAAAGCCCTGGTAGGCCATGTCGAGGAAAGCCGTGAGCCCTTTGGCCTTGACCACTTGCACCACTTGATCCCATTGGGCAGGGGTGATGTCATAGCCCGTGGGGTTGTGACAGCAGGCATGCAACACCACCACCGTGCCCGGTGCCGCCGCTTCCAAGGAAGCCAGCATGCCTTTGAAGTTGACGGACCGGGATGCGGCATCGTAGTAGGCGTAAGTTTCCACGGTGAACCCAGCCTGGGTGAAGAGGGCTCTGTGGTTTTCCCAGCTGGGGTCAGAGATCAGGACCTTGGCTTGGGGGTTGAGCCGTTTGAGGAAGTCAGCACCGATCTTGAGACCCCCCGTGCCGCCCAGCGCCTGGACGGTGGCCACGCGGCCCGATTTGACCGGCTCCGAATCGGCTCCGAACACCAGGGCTTTGACGGCGTTGTCGTAGGCGGCAATCCCATCGATGGGCAAATAGCCACGCGCCTTGGGTGCGGCCGCCAGTTGGGCCTCGGCTTGCTTGACACATTGCAGCAGGGGCAATTTGCCTTGGTCATCGAAATAAACGCCCACACCCAGATTGACTTTATGGGGATGGGCGTCGGCGGCAAATTGCTCATTCAGACCCAGGATGGGGTCGCGAGGGGCCATTTCAACGGCTTGGAACAGGGACATGTCGGGCTCGTTTGGTGTTCAAAGGGATTGAATCTGAACGCGTTCTGGATGCGATACGCTTACGAGCTTTGATTCTAGCCGCGTGACCTCGGGGTTTCCCCAGGGGAGGTGTTGCGACAATCGCCTGCGCACTTGCTTTAGACATGACAGTCCATTCTTCCTCCCCCCCCGCCGATTCAGCTGACTCCGAACTTGCAGGCCAGTGGGTCACCCATGCGAATTCCCCTTTCGAACTGTTTCAGCCTTACCCGCCTGCTGGGGACCAGCCCGCCGCCATCGAGGCTTTGGTGGATGGTTTTCAAAATGGCGAAATGTTTCAAACCCTGCTGGGGGTGACGGGGTCGGGCAAGACCTTCACCATGGCCAATGTGATCGCACGCCTGGGGCGCCCCGCGATCGTGTATGCCCCCAACAAGACACTGGCTGCACAGCTCTACAGCGAATTCAGGGAGTTCTTCCCCAAAAACGCCGTGGAATATTTTGTGAGTTACTACGACTACTACCAACCCGAGGCCTATGTGCCCCAGCGCGATCTCTTCATCGAGAAGGACAGCGCCATCAACGAGCACATCGAGCAGCTGCGGCTCTCGTGCACCAAAAGCCTGATGGAGCGTCGCGATGTGGTGATCGTGGCCACCGTTTCTGCCATCTACGGCATTGGCGACCCCGAGAGTTACCACCAGATGGTGCTGACCCTCAGAAAGGGCGATGTGATGGGGCAGCGCGACATCATTGCCCAGCTGGTTCGCATGCAGTACCAGCGCAATGACCTGGAGTTCACACGGGGCACTTTCCGGGTCAGGGGAGACACCATCGACGTATTCCCTGCGGAGCACAGCGAGCTGGCCTTGAGGCTGGAATTGTTCGACGACGAAGTCGAGGGGCTGCAACTCTTTGACCCACTCACAGGCAAGGTGCGCCAGTCGGTGCCCCGCTTCACGGTCTACCCCTCCAGCCACTACGTCACGCCGCGCGAGCGCGTGCTAGCAGCGGTTGAAACCATCAAGCTCGAACTCGATGAGCGCCTCAAACAACTGGTGGGCATGGGCAAGCTGGTCGAGGCTCAGCGCCTGGAGCAGCGGACCCGTTTTGATTTGGAAATGCTCAGCGAGGTGGGGCATTGCAAAGGCATCGAAAACTACTCGCGTCACCTGAGTGGCTCCCAGCCGGGCGAGCCGCCGCCCACGCTCACCGATTACCTGCCCAAGGACGCAGTGATGTTCCTCGATGAGAGTCACGTTCTCATGGGGCAGTTTTCGGGCATGTTCAACGGAGACCGCGCCCGCAAGACCACGCTGGTGGAGTACGGGTTTCGCTTGCCCAGCGCCCTGGACAATCGCCCGCTCAAGCTCGAAGAGTTCGAGCGGCGCATGCGGCAACTGGTTTTTGTGTCAGCTACCCCATCCGATTACGAACGCAGCCACAGCGGGCAAGTGGTGGAGCAGGTGGTCAGGCCCACGGGGCTGGTCGATCCCTTGGTCCAAGTCCGGCCAGCCACCCACCAGGTGGACGATGTCTTGCAGGAAATCCGCGATCGCGTCCAGCGCAGCGAGCGTGTCCTGATCACCACCTTGACCAAGCGCATGGCCGAGCAACTCACCGACTACCTGACTGACAACGGCGTGAAGGTGCGCTATTTGCACAGCGATGTGGACACCGTCGAGCGCGTGGAGATCATCCGCGACCTGCGCCTGGGGGCCTTCGATGTGCTGGTGGGCATCAATCTGTTGCGTGAAGGCTTGGACATCCCCGAGGTGTCCTTGGTGGCCATCCTGGATGCCGACAAGGAAGGCTTTTTGCGCTCCGAGCGCAGCCTCATCCAAACCATTGGCCGCGCAGCGCGCAATCTTCATGGCCAGGCCATCTTGTATGCCGATCGGGTGACGGACTCCATGGCCAGAGCCATCCAGGAAACCGAGCGCCGGCGCAACAAGCAAATCGAATTCAACCAACTCCACGGCATCACGCCCAGAGGCGTGGTCAAGCGCGTGAGGGACCTGATCGACGGCGTTTACAGCGAGAAAAGCGACCAGTTGGCCTTGCAGGCTGGGCAAGATCTGGACTTGTCCATGCTGGATGAGGACAGCGCCGCCAAGCGCATCAAGCAACTGGAAAAGCAAATGCTCGAGCATGCCAAGCAGCTGGAGTTTGAGCAGGCGGCTCGACTCCGAGATGAGGTCTTGCGCATCAGGAAAACCGTGTTTGGCGCGTGAGGTGCTGGGAAAGTACTCAGAAAACATCTGAGTCCCTGGGGTTATCCCGTGTATTCCCGAGTAATTTAATTGGGCATTGTGATACAGTCCTTACAGAGTCGGTCGTGGACTGATTCAACAACGGCAAACCCATGAAAGGAGCCTGCCATGCGTCTCACTACCAAAGGTCGTTTTGCAGTCACCGCCATGATTGATCTGGCACTTCGTCAACAGGCCGGACCTGTCACCCTTGCTGCCATCAGCCAGCGCCAGCAGATTTCCCTGTCTTATCTGGAGCAACTGTTTGGCAAGCTGCGCCGCCACAACCTCGTGGAATCCACCCGTGGACCGGGCGGCGGCTACACCCTGGGGCGCGATGCCCAGCACATCTCGGTGGCTGACATCATCTTGTCCGTTGACGAACCCCTGGACGCCACCAGCTGCGGCGGCAAAGAGAATTGCCAAGGCGAAGCAGGGCGTTGCATGACCCATGAACTGTGGTCCAACCTCAACCAGCGCATGTTTGATTTCCTGCACTCCGTGTCTCTGCAAAAATTGGTGGATGACCAGGTTGCCAAGGGCATGCATGTGGAGCTTCGTCCCTCCATCAAAAAAGCGATTTCCAGCGCGCCCGTGGTCAAGCCGATTCGGGTCACCGCACCCAATTCCGTCTTTGCTTTGGGCACGGCAGGCAACACCAAAAACAACTGAAGTCTTCTCATGAGCATGACCCCCCATTTGCCGATCTACATGGATTACGGTGCCACCACACCGGTTGACCCCCGCGTGGTGGATGCCATGATCCCCTGGTTGCGCGAGCACTTTGGCAACCCGGCCTCGCGTTCACACGCATGGGGCTGGGAGGCTGAAGAAGCCGTCGAGCGAGCCCGCTGCCAGGTGGCCGACCTGATCGGCGCTGACCCGCGCGAAATTGTTTGGACCTCCGGTGCCACCGAATCCAACAACTTGGCGATCAAGGGGGCAGCTCATTTCTACAAGGACAAGGGCAAGCACCTCATCACAGTCAAGACCGAGCACAAAGCCGTGCTCGACACCATGCGCGAGCTGGAGCGTCAGGGCTTTGAGGTGACTTACCTTGATGTCCAATCCAACGGCCTCATTGACCTCGAGGCCTTCAAAAAGGCCCTGAGGCCTGACACCATCCTGGCCAGTGTCATGCTGGTCAACAACGAGATTGGTGTCATCCAGGACATCCCGACACTGGGCCAGATCTGCCGCGAGCGGGGCGTGATTCTTCACGTGGATGCAGCGCAGGCAACGGGCAAGATCGAGATTGACCTCAAGCAACTGCCCGTGGACCTCATGAGCCTGGCCTCCCACAAAACCTATGGCCCCAAAGGCATTGGCGCCCTATACGTGCGACGCAAGCCCCGCGTGCGCCTGGAAGCCCAGATGCACGGTGGTGGACACGAGCGCGGCATGCGCAGCGGCACATTGCCCACTCACCAGTGCGTGGGCATGGGCGAGGCCTTCCGCATCGCCCGCGAAGAAATGGCACAGGATCGCGCCAAGGCCGAGGCCTTGCAAAAGCGCTTGCTCGACGGCCTCAAGGACATGGAGCAGGTGTTTGTGAATGGCGACCTCAAGGCGCGCGTTCCCCACAACCTCAACATCAGCTTCAACTACGTTGAAGGCGAGTCCCTGATCATGGGCATCAAAGGCTTGGCGGTGTCCTCAGGGTCGGCTTGCACCTCGGCAAGTCTGGAGCCCAGCTATGTGCTGCGTGCCCTGGGCATGAGTGACGAACTCGCCCACTCAAGCCTTCGCATCACCATTGGGCGCTTCACCACCGAACACGACATCGATCAAGCCATTGAGATGATTCGTCTCAATGTCAACAAGCTGCGCGACTTGAGTCCGCTGTGGGAGATGTACAAAGACGGCGTGGACTTGTCCACCATCCAGTGGGCAGCCCACTGATCGACTGCATACCTTCGGAGAACCGGCATGGCCTATTCAGACAAAGTCATTGATCACTATGAAAACCCCCGCAACGTCGGCTCCTTTGAAAAGGGCGACGACTCGGTGGGCACGGGCATGGTGGGCGCACCTGCGTGTGGCGATGTCATGAAGTTGCAAATCAAGGTCAACCCGCAAACGGGGGTGATTGAAGACGCGCGCTTCAAGACCTATGGCTGTGGCTCGGCGATTGCATCCTCTTCGCTGGTCACCGAATGGGTCAAGGGCAAGACCCTGGACGAGGCGGGCGCGTTGAAAAACGCCCAGATTGCCGAAGAACTGGCCTTGCCCCCCGTCAAGATCCATTGCTCCATCCTGGCTGAAGACGCCATCAAGGCAGCCATCGCCGACTACAAGAAAAAGCACGAGGCCTGACCCCGCATCCGAGCTCAACCATGGCCATTTCCATCACACCCGCCGCTGCAAGGCACGTCACCAAATACATTGCCAAACGGGGCAAGGGCGTGGGTGTGCGCCTCGGCGTCAAGACCACGGGCTGTTCAGGCCTGGCCTACCAGCTTGAATACGTCGATGAGTCTGCCGCCGAAGACCTGGTGTTTGAGTCTGAGGGCGTCAAGATCCACATTGATCCCAAAAGCCTGGTGTACCTCGATGGGACCGAGCTCGATTTCGTGCGCGAGGGCCTCAACGAGGGGTTCCGGTTCAACAACCCCAACGAACGCGATCGCTGTGGTTGTGGTGAATCTTTCCGCGTGTGATGTCTGAGCGTGCGCCAACCCTGCCAGCCCAGTTGGCGGCAGATGATTTTGAGTTGTTTCAGCTGCCCAGGCGCTTTGCCCTCGATGCCCATGAACTGACCCAGCGCTGGAAAGAGTTGCAGCAATGGGCGCATCCGGATCGCCACGCCGCCCAAACCAGCCAGGCGCAGCGCTTGGCCACGCAATGGTCGGTGCGCATCAATGAGGCCTACCAGCGCCTCAAGCACCCCACTTCGCGAGCAGCCTATTTGTGTGAACTCGCCGGCCACCCGGTCCAGGCGCATTCAAACACCCAGATGTCCCCTGACTTTCTGATTCAGCAAATGCAGTGGCGTGAGTCGCTTGAAGAGGCGACCGATGCGCTGACCGTGCAGAACCTGCGGGACGACGTGGTGGCGGCTCGCCAGAGCGAGAGTGCGACCTGCGAGAATGCCATCGACGACATGCAGAACTGGCCAGCGGCGGTGGAGTCGGTGCGCCGAATGCTCTTCATGCAGCGATTCGAGGCCGACATCGACCGTCGACTCGACCAACTTGACGACTGAGTACTTCATTCATGGCATTGCTTCAAATTGCCGAGCCCGGCCAAGCGACCGCACCCCATCAACACCGGTGGGCTGTTGGCATTGACCTGGGCACCACGCATTCTTTGGTGGCTGTGGTCCGCCACGGTGTCGCCGAGTGCCTGCCCGACGATCAAGGGCGGGTGATCCTGCCATCGGTTGTGAGGTATTTGGGGCAAGGGCGCCGGCAAATTGGGGCAGAGGCGCTGGCCAATCAGGCCATCGATCCCGCCAACACCATTTCCTCGGTCAAGCGCCTCATGGGGCGAGGCCACGCAGAGATCAAAGCCAAACAGGCCTTGCCTTACGAATTGATGCCCGCCGAAGGCTCGGTGCGCATCCGGACGGTGGAGGGCGAGAAGTCCCCAGTCGAGGTGAGCGCAGAAATTTTGGCCACACTGAGATACCGCGCGGAAGACTCATTGGCAGACGACCTCTTTGGAGCGGTCATCACCGTGCCGGCCTATTTCGATGACGCACAACGCCAGGCCACCAAAGACGCGGCGCGCCTCGCCGGCATTGAAGTCTTGCGCTTGCTCAATGAGCCCACCGCTGCGGCCATTGCCTATGGCCTGGAAAACGGCAGCGAGGGGCTTTATGCGGTCTACGACCTCGGCGGTGGCACCTTCGATGTGTCCATCCTGCGTCTGAGCGAAGGGGTGTTCGAAGTCGTCGCCACCGGTGGCGACTCTGCTCTGGGCGGAGACGATTACGACCATGCCCTGGCCAATTGGGTCATGGCCGAGTTGGGCATCACCGACCTCAATGGTCAAGACAGGGCCGTGCTGTTGCGCGAGGCTCGCCGCACCAAGGAGTCCCTGTCTGAGCACTTGCAAGTGGACTTGCAGATGAGTGTGAATGGCAAGCCCCACCGCATTGCCGTGAGCCGTTCACAGTTTGAACACATCACGCGCGAGCTCACCGATCAAACCATGAAGGTGTTTCGCAAAACCATGCGCGACGCCGCCGTGACCGCAGCCGACCTCAAGGGCGTGGTGCTGGTGGGCGGTTCAACCCGCATGCCTCAAATCCGCGACGCCATCTCGCAATTCACTGGCCAAGCCCCGCTCACCGACCTCAATCCCGACGAGGTGGTCGCACTGGGTGCTGCGCGCCAAGCCCACCAATTGGCAGGCCATGCCGATGAACAGGCCATGCTGCTGCTCGACGTGATTCCACTCTCACTTGGGCTTGAAACCATGGGTGGATTGGTGGAGCGCATCATCCCGCGCAACCAAACCATTCCGACTGCGATGGCGCAAGACTTCACCACCTACCAAGACGGCCAAACCGCCTTGGCCATTCATGTGGTTCAGGGCGAGCGAGACCTGGTGCAAGACTGCCGCAGTCTGGCCCGGTTTGAATTGCGAGGCATCCCGCCCATGCCGGCAGGGGCAGCGCGCATCCGCGTGACCTTCACCGTGGACGCTGACGGCTTGCTGTCGGTCAACGCCACCGAACAAGTCAGCGGCGTGGCCTCTGACATCACCGTCAAACCCTCGTATGGGCTTTCTGACGACGACATCACCCGCATGCTCCAGGACGGGTTTGAGCGCGCCGGACAAGACAAGGACGCCAGGGCATTGCAAGAGGCGAGGGTGGACGCGGACCGCATGCTGTTAGCCACCCAATCGGCCTTGCAGGCCGACGGTGACCTGCTCAATGCGCAAGAGCGCGGCACCATTGACACCCTGATGGACGAGTTGCGCGCTGCCATGTCCAGCCAGGATCCCGCGCACATTGAAAAGACCACCAAGGCCCTCGCCGATGGCACAGAAGCCTTCGCCGCGACCCGCATGAATCGCAGCATCCAGCAAGCCCTCAAGGGTCAACACATCGAGACTTTGTGACCATGCCCGTCATTCGCGTACTTCCCCATCCCGACCTATGCCCCGAAGGCAAAACCTTTGAGGCGCTGCAAGGTGACGTGCTTTGCGAAGCCTTGCTCGACCAACAGATTGCCATCGAGCACGCCTGCGACATGAGCTGCGCCTGCACCACCTGCCACGTCATCGTGCGCGAAGGTTTTCGCAGCCTGACCGAAGCCACCGAAGAAGAGGATGACCTGCTCGACAAGGCCTGGGGTTTGACCTCGGTTTCCCGTTTGTCGTGCCAAGTTAAATTGGGCGCAACCGACTTGGTGGTGGAATTGCCTCGCTACACCATCAATCACGCCAAAGAGAATCACTGACAAGGTCAGCCATGCGCCAAATTGTGTTGGATACCGAAACCACAGGCCTGTCGCCTGCAGCGGGGGATCGCATCATTGAAATCGGTTGTGTCGAATTGCTCAACCGGCGCCTCACGGGCAACAACTTGCACCTCTACCTCAACCCCGAGCGCGAAAGCCACGAAGACGCCTTGAAGGTTCACGGCCTCACCTCCGAGTTCTTGCAAGACAAACCCAAATTCGACCAGATCGCCCAGCAGCTCCTGGACTACGTCCAGGGGGCAGAGGTCATCATCCATAACGCGCCCTTTGACGTGGGCTTTCTCGATGCGGAGCTGGAGCGATTGGGCCAAGGCCCGTTTGCCAAACACATCGCTGGCGTGGTTGATAGCCTGGCCATGGCCAAGCAATTGTTTCCCGGTAAACGCAATTCGCTGGATGCATTGTGCGACCGCATGGGCGTGGACAACTCCGCGCGCACTTTGCACGGCGCGTTGCTCGATGCGGAGTTGCTGGCCGATGTGTACCTGGCCTTGACTCGGGGGCAGGAACTCTTGATCGAGGATAGCCACCTCGCGTCGAGCGCCCAGGCCAACCGCATGGATTTGCGGGGCATGCGTTTCAAGGTGCTTCAGCCGACCGAGCAGGAGCTGGCCGCCCATGACAAGCTGCT
>JACCDH010531287.1_pt1 | contig 39227 bp, 41 predicted proteins | sample 7442481 | NCBI WGS metagenome assembly JACCDH01 (sample SAMN15323433, study PRJNA562643) | freshwater metagenome | isolation source: river surface water | place: USA:Blue River Watershed | collected 2017-08-15 | reverse complement strand
TGGTCGAAATCGTGACCGACCCCCTCATGTTTCAAGCTACCGAAGAAGGCGGAAACGCCAATTCCGGTATCTTCTGGGGTCGTGATTTCCTGCTTGTGAATGTCGATGACAGCGACGCGCCTGTGTCTATTAATCTGCGGCCTGGAAAGTATAATGCCACCCAACTGGCTGCCGAGGTGGAACGGGCAATCAATGAAGCCTATGGCGACGACAAGAAGTTTCAGATCGTCCAGAATGTCGACGATGAGTTGACGATTGATCTTTTCAAGCTTGGTCCGGACGGGAGCCCGGTTTCACTGGGTGAGCACCGGATTACGGTTGATCTGCTGAAAGAGACCTCTGTCTCTCAATTGGCCGGTATTGCGATTGATGGGGCATCGCCTGACTTTACCCGTGATGAGTTCCTTTCGCATGTGCAAGAGCGCATCAACGCGACCTTGAACGACTATATAGATCCCGCAGGCAACAACGGCGCCGCCACATTGGGCCTTGAGGGCAGGTTGTTCACCCGCGCCGTTGGCGAGAAAATCCAAACTCCGCCAACCGAACCTTCGATCATTCGACTGGACCACAATGTTGGAACAGCGGCTTTGACCGCAGCGTCAGAGACCAAGTATCTGGCCTACTCCAACTTTGGCAAGAAGCCATCGCTTTCCGTCTTCGATGAGCGAGTTGCATTGGCAGCACCGGCCGGCAGCAACAAGCTTTCCTATGATCCGACCCAGAACAAGATCACCCTTCTGGTGCCGAAAGCCAGCTATAATCCAAAATCCGCAACTGTTCAGCTGCAGGGCCCGACCACTGGTCAATTCGGGTCCTCTCTCAACGGGCGCACGTTGCGGCTGATCGACTCGGCCGGTGACACAGTGACCGACTCGTCGGTTAACCCTGCGGTGCAATACACGCGGATCCAGATTGATGCCTCGGGCCTGGCCCTGTCTGAAACCGGCTTTGCCTTTGCCTCCAACGATAGTGCCATCATCAATCTGCTGTTCAATCCGTCCTCCGACGTCGAGGCCATCTTCGAAGGGGGCACCAGTGGGACCGAAGGTGTCATCACCACCTTCAACAGCTCGAAGATCGTCCTGCGCGAGATTGGTTCGGACGCAAATCGCAAGACAACGGACACGTCCTATCAGCATGCCTTCGTGATCTCGAAGTCGAACTTGAACGCATCCGAGTTGTCTGCCGTCAGCTCGCTTGGCCTTGCGAACCTTGTTTACGATGCGACCGACGCGACAAGCATCGCGAACTCAATCAGCAACATCAATTCGGTCAACAAGCTGAACTGGGTGGACGAGACCAATCCTGCAATCAAGGTCTCCTATGACGGGGTAAACCAGCGCCTGCAGTTCACCGTCGATCGCACGGTCCTGGGCACAGGCACGGGATCGAATTTCAACTCATTTACCGTCTATGGCGCATCTGATGCCCAGGATACGAACAACCTTGGAATTCCCGATAGCGGCAACGCCAAGCAGGTTCTCATCCGCGGGGGTGAGGTGCTGTCGACCGAAAGCTTTGTCGCCGACGGGGAAGAGATCCAGCTGAACGACAAACGCTATGGCATCACTGTGGGTTACAAGTCCGATACCAAGTCCTTCGTCATCAGCTCGGGCACAACGGGCGAGAGCATTGCCGCGAACGGTGCAATCGGGGTGTCCTCGCCGCAAAAGGCTTCGAACATCCAGATTGGCCGCCGGACGCTGAACAGCGACGGCACCGTTGACGCAAGCGAGGTCATCAACATTGAAAACCGGATCATCGGAGGCGGCGATAACGCGGTATTTGGCTTTGGCGTGACAAAGTCGGACTACCTGTTCAGCTCCGGAAAGGGCTTGGCCGCCCAGCCGGCTGTTGCCACCGGGCGCGCCGCACAAGGAGATCTGACCAAGGTTTTCAGACTGACCGGCAATGGCGGTGAGAACATCTTCAACATCTCGGTGAACGGCATTTCCGGCGTGATCGAAGTCCCGCCAGGCAATTATGTCGGCACCACGCTGGCCTCGGCACTTGAAGAGCGGATCAATCAGATCTCGGATCCCCTGACCGGTGAAAGCGTCGGCGGTGTGACCGTGCGTTATTCGGCGGCCACCAACAGCTTCACCTTCAGAACCGGCACGACCGGGGACACATCGACCATCAAGGTCAAGGGCACCGTGCGGCTTGGTCTTGAAGATGTGCCACTGGGGGTGGGGTCCATCCCCAAGATCTATAACCTGGTTCAGGCCAAGAACGCCGACGGTGTCGCACTTTATGTCGATGCTGAGGGCAATGTCGTGACAACGCCACCCGAAAACATGGTGACGGGTTATTACCCTCTTTACATTGACGAAGGCGAGTTGACCTTTGACAAGACAGGTAAGCTGCTCAGCCCGAAGAACATGGTTCATTTTGAACAGCAGGCCGACGGTTTCTCAATCTCGCTTGATGTAGACTTCTCGGCCTCGACCCAATATGCCCAGCCTTTCTCGGTCTTGTCGGTCGAGCAGGATGGTTTCACATCGGGCCGTCTTGACGGGTTGCAGATTGACAGTTCGGGCACTATCCGCGCGAACTATACAAATGGTCAGAACAAACCTCTTGGCAAGATCGTTGTTGCAACATTCAACAACCAGAATGGCCTAAAGCAGGTTGGCAACGCGACCTATGTCGAAACCGCTGTTTCCGGTTCGCCGCAGGTGGGCGAAGCCGGGTCTGAAGGGTTTGGCAGCATCCAGTCAGGTTCGCTGGAACGGTCGAACGTGGATATCACCGAGGAACTGGTCAACCTGATCACCGCACAGCGGAACTTCCAGGCCTCGGCCAAGGCCATCGAAACCACGACGACCCTGACACAAACCATCATCAACATCCGCATGTAACGGCGACAGACAAGGATCACAGCCATGGACCGTATGGTTCATACCGCCATGAATTCCATACGGAATATCTATGATATCCGGTTTGCCACATCGCAGAATCTGGCGAATATGTCGGTACCCGGATATCGGCGTGAAATGCTGAACGAAGGGGGCAGCGGTTTTCTGCTCTCTGACGGCGAGGTGAGCCCACGCGCCTTTGCGCTGGAACTGGGTGCAAACCGGTTTTCAGATGAGCAAGGCGCGATCATGCCCTCGGATCTGGCGACCGATATCGCCCTTGTGAATGACGCCTATTTCGTCATTGATCCAGGGGCGGGCGGTCTGGCCTTGTCCAGACGCGGAGATCTGAAAACCAACGCCGATGGTCAGCTGGTCGATGGGGGTGGCAATCTTGTCATGTCCAGCGCGCTGCAACCGCTTGCAATTCCGGCGTTTCGAGAAATCCAGATCACCCAGATCGGCGAGATCCTTGTCAACCCGCTTGAGGCGGAAGCCGGGCAATTCGTTTCGGCCGGTTTCGTTGCGACCACGACACCAAAGGCAGAGATGATGAAAGGTCTTGACGGCCATATCCGCTATGCGGACGGGACCGCCATCACGCCCGATCAGGGCGGCAGGATCATGCAGAACGCGCTGGAAAGCTCGAACGTCAATCCCGTTGAAGAGCTTGTGTTCTCGATGGAGATGCAGCGCCAGTTCGAGATCAACATGAAGCTGATCCTTGCGACCAAGGAATTGGACGAGGGCAGCTCGCAATTGCTAAGATTGCCGAACGAATAACGGTTGATGGCCCCGATCTGGCACGTGCTTTGCAAAGCATAGAGCAGCAGATCAGAAAGGGACTTGAGCCATGTCTTCAGGCGCCATGCACGTTGCGACCACCGGTCTGAACGCTCAGCAGATCAAGATGCAGATCATTGCCAACAATCTGGCAAACGTGAACACCAACGGGTTCAAGCGTGATCGTGCAAATTTCGAAAGCCTGCTTTATCAGGTCATGCGTTCGGGTGGCGCACAAACCTCTGACGGGACCATGCTGACCTCGGCCTCCACGGTCGGCACCGGTGTCCGGCTGGTCTCGACGGACAAGCTCTATACCCAGGGCAATCTTGTCAGCACGGAAAACGCCATGGACCTTGCGGTCGATGGTCAGGGGTTCTTTCAGGTTCTGCTTCCCGATGGGCGGATTGGCTACACCCGAAACGGCGCGTTTTCGCGTGACGCCGAAGGCACGTTGACGACCGCTTCGGGCTATGTCGTGCAACCCGAAATCCAGATCCCCGAAGGTGCGACCGAAATCAACGTGGGCGCGAATGGCGTCGTATCCGTTGTGATCGGCGGGGATTCGACGCCGCAAGAGGTGGGACAGCTGACACTGGTCGATTTCATCAACCCGCGCGGGCTGCAACCGATTGGCGAAAGTTTTGTCGTCGAAACTCCGGCATCAGGGGCCCCGATCGAAGGGAACCCTTTCGAGGGCGGCTTTGGCAAGATCACCCAAGGCTATCTTGAAGGCTCGAACGTGAATGTCGTGCAGCAGCTTGTCGACATGATCGAAACACAGCGCGCCTATGAGGTAAGCTCCAAGTCGATCACCGCAGTCGATGAAATGATGCGCTACATCTCGAACAACCTCTGAGCTGCGACTTGCCATGATGAACCCCGGTTTCAAATTCGCCCTGTGCCTTGTCGCGCTCACCGCCTGTTCCGAAGTGGTCGAGGAGCGGGCCAGCGAAGACTATCAGCCGATCTACAATTTCCCCGAAGAGGAAGATCCCTCTGCACTTCCAAGCGGCGCGATTTACTCCAGTGCGCAAGTGGGGCTTTTCGCGACCGACCGGCGCGCCGCTCGTGTGGGCGACATTCTGACCATTGCCTTCACCGAAAGCTTCTCGGCTACGAAATCGCAAAACGCGGCCTCGACGAAAACCAGCAGCACCAATCTGACCTTTCCGCTGTTGTCGACGGGAACCGGAAGCGAACTGACCACAGGGGGCGGGCAGAACTTTGCGGGCTCCGGCACTGCAGCGCAGTCGAATTCATTGAGCGGTCAGGTGTCGGTGCATGTGATCCGCGTCTTGCCGGGCGGCAACCTTGAAATCCTGGGCCAAAAGCGGCTGACCTTGAACAATGGCGATGAGTATATCCGGGTGCATGGCATCGTCCGGCCCGAGGATATCTCTTCGGATAATGTCGTGCAGTCCGACCGCATCGCCAATGCCGACATCCGCTATATCGGCGCAGGGGAACTGGCCGATACTGGCAAGCAGGGTTGGCTTGGGCGCACCCTCACCGCCGTAAATCCGTTCTGAGGACCGCCAGCATGAAACTCCTGCTCTCGATCCTTTGCGCGCTAAGTGTCCTGCTGTCCAGCGGGCTGCCGGCCCAGGCGGAACGGATCAAGGACATCGCCTCGATCGCCGGTGTGCGGGGCAATCAATTGGTGGGCTATGGGATCGTGGTGGGTCTGGCCGGAACGGGGGATGGCGGCACCGGCCTGACCTTGCAATCCATGCAGGCGATGGTGTCACGCTTTGGCATTGTCACCGACGCGGCCGGCTTGAACGCCAAGAACGCGGCCGCCGTCATGGTCACATCGGAACTGCCCGCCTTCACCAAGCCCGGCCAGAAGATGGATGTCACCGTATCCACGCTTGGCGGCGCAAAGTCGTTGCGCGGCGGCACCCTGCTGATGACGCCGCTTCTGGGCGCCGACGGGGAAACCTATGCGATTGCCCAAGGGAACCTGGTGGTCGGCGGTCTGGGGGTTGAAGGGGCCGATGAATCCTCTCTGGTCGTGAATGTGCCCACGACAGGCCGCGTTCTGGGCGGCGCCACGGTCGAGAAGATGGTTGAGACCGGCTTTCTTGAGGCCGAACACCTTATCCTGAACCTCAACCGCGGGGATTTCACTGCCGCCCACAATACTGCCGAAGCCATCAATGGCCTGTTCGGCGCGGGTGTTGCGGTTCCCTTGGACGCGAATTCGATCCGCGTGCGCGCACCCCAGGACCCGTCACAGCGGGTGTCTTTCGTCTCGCTGCTCGAAAACGTCGAAGTGAAAGAGGCTGAACCTCCGGCCACTGTGATCGTCAATTCGCGCACCGGAACGATTGTGATCGGCGGCAATGTGCGCGTCACACCCGCAGCCGTAACCCACGGTTCGCTGACGGTCCGCGTCAATGAAAACCCGACCGTCACACCGAACGCAAATGTCGCGATGAACGGCGACCAGACCGTCATCACCCCGGCTGAACCGACCGTGACCCCTGACAGCAATATCGCCGTGAACGAAGAAACCGCGCGCGCTTTCGTATTTGACGCCGGAGTATCGCTCTCGTCTCTGGTGGACGCGATCAATGCGGTCGGCGCTTCGGCGTCCGATCTGGTCGCCATTCTTGATGCGCTTCATGAAGCGGGTGCGCTGCATGCCGAACTTGTCGTGATCTGAGGTCTCTCGATGGATCTGATGCGCGCACTGCAAATGCCGGTTCCCAAGGGGGACAATGCGTTTGGACGCCCGGCGATCCAGACCAGGAACGCAGGCGCGCCCGAATTGCGCCAGGCGGTCGAGGCCTTTGAGGCGATGTTCGTTCGCATGATCCTTGAACATGGCGACCAGTCGCAATTGGCCGAAGGGCTTCTGGACGGCGAGAAGGACAACTCGTTCAAGTCCATGCTGAACGCCGAATACGCGCAATCTGTGGCCGGTCAGGCCGATCTCGGAATTGCCTCGGCCCTTTATGCGCAGTTTGCGGGGACACTGCCGAAAGTGAAGGGATGATCGCGTGGCAAACCTGCTCGACATCGCCTCAAGTGGAATCCAGGCCTATCGCAAGGCGCTTTCGGTCACCGGGCAGAACATTGCCAACATCGACACCGAAGGCTATCGCCGCCGCGAAGTGACCTTGCGCGAGGTTTCGGCCGGTCAAAACGACATCAGCACCATTTCCGACCAGACCGGTCTTGGCGTGCAGGTCAAGGACATCGCACGCGCCTTTGACACCTTTCTGGCCGCGCGCAGCCGCGCCGCCACGTCCGACTTTGCTGAAGCCGAGGCAAGTCGCACCACGCTGGAAGCTCTGGAATCCACGGTTCTTCCCGATGACTATGATCTGAACTTCTTTCTGCGTGAATTCTTCGACGGCCTAAGCGCAATCGCGCAATCGCCCGCTGATCTCTCGGGTCGCGCGGTTGCCATCAGTCAGGGCGAAGCCTTGGCGGGGGCCTTTGCACGCACATCGGCAGCCCTGTCCGACCTGAAGGGGCAAGTTTTTGCACAGGCGGAACTTACGGTTGGTGAGGTGAATTCGCTTCTGGTCGGGCTGCGGAATACCCAACAACAAGTTGTGGCCACGGCGGCCGGGTCGGGCGCGAATGCCATTCTGGATTCGCGCGACAAGGCGCTGGCGGATCTGGCGGAATACGTCGGCGTCACGGTCGAAAACATGCCAAGCGGGGCGGCGCGCATCCGGCTCGGCGCCTCGGGCACGGGGCCGGTGCTGGGTTCCGCGACCGAGATCGGATCAATTGCGGTCCGGCAGGCAGATGGTCGGCTGATTGTCCTGGCCGGGCAAAACAAGGGGCTTTCCGAAACCCAGGAAGCCGCCTCGGGGCGGCTTGCGGGCCTGATATCGGCCTATGATACCATATCGCTTACCCTGGATCGCCTGGATGCGCTGGCCGCCCAGATCGTTCGTGATTTCAACGCTGTCCATGCACAAGGCTTGTCATTGGACGGCAAGCCCGGCGGCATGATGTTCAGCGCTGACAGCTGGTCGGTCGCCCGCCCACCGACAAACCTGGGTGACTTTTCGATCAGCCTGAGTGCTGAGGCGGTGATCCCCGCTTCGGCCGAGCCTGTAACGTTTTTCTACGATGCCGCGCGGGGCCAGTGGACCGGTACACGGACAGATGGGTCCATGATCGCCAGCGAAAAATCCCGCATCCTGCTTGCTGGTGTCAGTGTCAACATCACCGGCCGGCCGGCCAATGGGGACAGTTTCACCCTCGCGCCTTCGATCGGTCAGGCGGCGCATATGCGCTTCTTGCTGACTCGCCCGGAAGAACTGGCCGCCGCCGCGATGGTCATGGCGACGGCTGATGCGGGAAATCAGGGGCGGGCCACGGTCGGGATCATGGGCAGCAGCCCCATCCCGACGCCTGATCTTCCCGTCCTGACCGAGGTCACCGGCAACAACCTCTCCGCGCTCGCCGGGGTGCGGCTACGCGAAAATGGCGCCATCGGCATCATTCCAGCGGGCACCCAAAGGGCCGATCTTGTGGCGCTGACACGGCAAGAGCAGATCAGTTTCGTCCTGAACAGCGCCCAGACCCGTGTAGCGGCCTCGCTGACGCTGAACATCGCCGATGGCCCCTTTGCCGGGCCCCACAGCTTTGCCTGGCCAGATAACGCGCCCCTGGCCGGTGACAGCGACAGCATGGAGCGTATTGCCCAAGCCCTGAACACGGGCGCCTTGAAAACAACAGCCGGGAAAAGCCTTGGCGACCTTGGGCTTTTCGCGGCCGGGTCGGGAACCGCCCTGACCCTTGCGGCCGCGACCGCCAGCCTGTCGGGCGGCAGTCTTGGCGGAACGGCGGGCAGCGTCAGCCCGCGGATTGCAAGCGCCAGCGACATTCAGATCTTTACCCGTGAAGGCGTGCAGATCGCCGGTTCGCCCCTGTCACAGACCGATGTCATTCGGTATCTGACCGGAGCAAACGGCTTTTTGCCCGATGCCGAGTATCGGGCGGATTACCTGAACACCAGTTATCGCGGAATGACGGTGACCCGCGTCAGCCCAGAAGGCGCGGCAAGCCTGACCATTTCGGGGGCAGGCTTTGTGCCGTTTCAGCAGGCTGGCACCACCTTGCCCTTGCGCTCTAGCGAGGCGCGCAACCTGACGCTTGCCCTTGGGGGCGAGACAAGCACAATCAGCGTGCCGCAAGGTGCGATGGCGGGCCATATCGCGTCATTGGTTCAAGCCCAATCTGCCGACACCGGCATCCTTGCCAGTGCAAGCACCCGCGTGGCGCTGTCAGACTTTACTGACGGCCCGGTGTCGTTTCAGCTTTATGGGACGAACGAGACACCGGTCACGATCCGATCGGCGGTGTCGAACGGGTCGCTGCGCGACCTTGCCGTGGCCCTTAATGCACAAAGCGGCAATACCGGGTTCGCCGCGCATCTGTCTGCCGATGCCAAGCGGCTGATCCTGGTGAATTCCAAGGGCGACGACCTTGCCCTAAGCAGTGTCATCAGCCCCGGCTTCAGGATCGGTGCAGTTGACGAAGGCGGCGCGTCCTATCCCGGGGCGCAGACGCTGGGCGGGGCAAATGGCAACACGGCCGCGCGTATCGGTGGCATGGTCACGCTAACCTCGGCAGCGGCCTTTACGGCCAGCTTCGATGGGCAGGCTGCGACGCAAAGCCAGAGCGACGCCTTTGTGCAGGGCCTGATGAGCCGCAACCGTGATCCTGCCGGAAGTTGGCAAGAGGTGGGGTTCAATCTTTCCGAAGGTCTGGATGGCAACGAAGCGGGCGCGGACGGGCTTTCAGCCGCATTTGGCACGACGGAAGTGTCGCTTGATCTCAATGGCTTTCGGGCCAGCGTAAAGACTGCCGCCCTGCCCGATGTCGCGACGGCAACGGTCGCAAAGGCGATGGCTGCGGCCCTGCGCGGTCAGGGCAGCGTGCCCGGCATGACGGGGGTCACTTTGGGCAGTCTGCCCGCAAATGGGACCTCAATTTCCGTGCGGCTTGGTCGCGAGACCTATCAGCTGGAGATGGTCAATGGTGAAATCCGGGTCTCAGGCCCCGAAGACGGACGCCTGACCGCCTTTTTCAACGCCGGCAACCAGCTGGAAATTGCGGCCACCGGGGGCAGCCTTGCCGGAGCAGCGCTGAGCCTGTCGGCCGACACATCCGCCGGGGCGGTTGCGGCCTTTGGCATGACCGCGGCGGCAACGCGCCAGATCACGGGCCAGGCATTTGCCCCCCCATTGCAAGATGCCTTGTTCCAGATTGATCTGGATTATGGCGGGACGGTCAGCCGCGCGACCATCAACTATGACCATTCGCTTCAAGAGTTTACGGCTTCCGGCCTGCCTGCCGGGATGACCCTGGGCCAACTCGATGCCGACGGCGGCAAGGTCAAACTGCAACTTCTGGCCCCCGGCAACGATCTGACCAGCCTGCGCTTCCTGGGCGGGGCCGATGCCACGGCCCTTGGCCTTGTCACCGCAGGCGCAGAGGTGACCCTGTCTGAACGTGGCCTTCGGATTGACACGGTCGATGGCGAGGTGGTTGCGCTTTCCGGGTCTAGCAGCACCCAGAACGGCGACCGGCTGCGGCTGTCAGCTGTGCCGGACGAGGATCTGATCGTTCTGGTCACCGGATCGGGTGGACGCATGATCGCAAGCGCGCTGAGTGCCCCTGCAACCTTGACCAAGCCAGTTGCGCCGAACCTGTCGCTTCGGGTGATGGACGCCATAAGCGGGCGCATCGAGATTGTCGATCAGGACAGCGGCAGCACGATCGCAACGCGTTACCTGCGCTCGGACGGGCTTTTGCAGGCGGCAGGCTATAGCTTCAAACTGAACGGCGCACTGGTCGATGGTGACCGCTTCAACATCGCCGCCAATCTGAACGGAACCGGGGATGCCACCAACATCACCGCGCTCATGGCGCTTGAAACGCGCAACCTAGAAACCGGCGAGGGTGGCTTCCGTGAACGGTTCGGGGCGATTGTCACCGAAGTCGGCGCCAAGACCCGCGCCACAAAGGTCAGCGCCAACGAGGCAATGGCGCGGCGCGATGCAGCCCTTCAACAAGACGCCGAGTTTTCCGGCGTGAACCTAGACACCGAGGCGGCGAAACTTCTTGAACAACAACAGGCCTATCAGGCCCTGGCGCGCGTCTTGCGCACCTCTACCGAGTTGCTTCAGTCCCTTCTCGACGCAATCTCCTAACCACGAAAAGAGGCTGCCATGGTCATCAGCACCAAGCATTTCAACGAACAGACCGTGCGTCTCCTCGGTCAGATGGGTGAGATGGCCGTCGGCTACCAAAAGCAGATTGCAACGGGCAAGAAAGACCTGACGCCGTCATCTGCCCCGGTGGAAACCGCACGGCTTTCAGCGGCTGAGGAGATCGAAGCCCGGATCGAGCGTTACAAGCTGAACCTTAGCAGCGCCGAAAGCCGACTGAACCTGGCAGACAATGTCCTGTCCCAGGTGCAAACCCTTGTGACACGGGCATCGGAACTGGCCATCCAGGGCGCCAATGACAGCTATTCGGCGACCGACCGCACCGCCATGCGGATCGAGGTGGATCAGATTCGCAGCAACCTCGTCTCATTGGCCAACACGCGCGACGCATTGGGCCAGCCGCTGTTTGGCGGGTTCTACACTCAAGGTGCAGCCTTTACCGAAGGTCTGGACGGCAGCGTTCAGTATCAGGGCGATCTGGGACAGCACAAGATCAAGGTCTCGGACAGCACCCAGCTTTCCACCGGAATCGACGGCCTGACTGCCTTTATGCAGATTGAAAGTGAAGAAGGTCCGATTTCGGTGTTTGACGTCTTGCGCGGCCTGTCCCAATCGCTCGAGTCGGCAAGCAGGCTTTCAACCTCGGCCAGCCTGACCGCAGCAGGCGGTGTACAACTTGACGCCCTTGCCGGACGCATTCCGATGCCGCAATCCTTCACGCTGACGGGAAGTCAGGGCAGCGCCAGAATATCGGCCCCGGTCGTCACGGGATCTCCGGCTGCGCTTATGGCTGCGATCAACGCCCAGACGGTCAGAACCGGCATCACGGCATCGCTTTCGGGCGACACGGGAAGCCTTGTGCTGACCGATGCAGCGAACGGCGCAATCGGGATTGCGGATTATGAAGTCACCGGACAGAAAACCGCCGAGGCCGAGTTGCGGGGTGAGTTGATCCTCACCCCTCTCGATGCAAATGGTGACGCGTCCGGCCCGTCTCTGCGGCTGGCCGATGCCGATCAGTCAATCTCGGCCTCGATCGGGCTTTTGTCAAAGGCCACGGATCACGTCGCCACGCAACGTGCCAAAATCGGTGCATTTGCCAACGCTGCGATGGTGCAAAGGTCAAATCTGGACGAACAGTCGCTGTTCATCCAGAAAACCAAGTCGGAAATCGCGGATGCGGATATGGCTGAATTGATCACCAAATTGCAGACGCTGCTGTTGAACCGGGACGCGACACAACAGGCCTTTGCCAAGATCAGCCAGCAATCGCTGTTCGACTTCTTGCGCTAGGGTCAGCCAGCGGGTTCGTCGCGGAAAAACGCCCGGAAACCTTCGACATCGTCCCAACGGCGGCCGATCTCGCCTTCCTCCACCCGCTTGACCAGAACCACCGGCGTGGCCGGGGTCTGGGGCGCCTGTGCGTCTGCTTCGGCAAGGATGGCCAACAAGGTGTCATAGGCGGCGGCCATGTCATCCTGCCCCGCCGATCCGATCCCCGGCACCAAGGGCTTGTCGGTTCCGCCGAGATAGGTCGCATAAAGCCCGTCAACCTCGGGCGGCATCACGATGCTGTCGGGGACAGCCGATGCGAACTGCACCTCGGCCCCCTGCCCGTTCTGTACCCGGTCCAAGGCCGCAACAAAGCGCGCGTGATAGGCCGTGCCTCGCGCCGGGTCATTCGAATGATACCGCTGGACCGCTCCGCTCCAACTGCCGGTTTCGGCCCGAAGCCGCTGCAGGAACGCGATGGCATAGGAAATGTTGGTGACCGGATCCATCATTGCCTGCACCGAGGGGAAGTTCTCGCCGTGCCAACGATAGTTGATCTGCATGCAGCCGATATCGACATTGCGCTGCCCCTCGGAAAGGACGTGGTCCAGATAGCCAAGCGCCTCGGCGCTGCTGTCAAAGTAATGCCCCTGCCCGGCCGTGTTCAGCGTCCAGGGCCAGGCCCGTGTGCCCCCCTGCCCTGACCGACCGGATTCGATCCGGGCAATCGCAGGCAAAAGCCCTTCGGGCAAACCCGCCTGCGCACCAAGGCGGGCGGCAATGGTTTCGCAATCCGGGGCGTTCATGGCGGCGAGGGCCTGGGGCCAAAGCGGGCACAAACTCCAGAAAAGCGCAGCGATGATCCAGTTGGCATGTCTCATGCCCATGTGCTGCAATTGGCGGGCCATGATCGGAAATGAGCCGCCATCTAATCTTTGAATGCGTCGTGTCGTTTACTCAACGAATGGACCGGAACGGGGGACGGATCGCATGATCAAGAAAGCACTTGGCTTTGTCGCCATCTATGTCTTGCCGGCGGCCGTGGTTGCCGGTGGCTTTTCCGCCGGGCACCTTCTGGTCGAAGGCGAGACCGACCGACTGACCAACCATCTGATCGCAACCGGCAAGATGCCTGCGCCCGAAGAGGTCGTCGAACCGGCACCAACCGAGACCGAAGTGCAGCTTGACGCCAATGGCAACCCGATTGACCCGGCCATGCTGTTGCCCACCTACGAGTATTTCGAGATGGTGCAGCCCTTTACAGGCAACCTTGAAAACACCACCCGGCTTTACAAGATCCAGTTCGCCTTCTCGGTCCACAAGTCCAAGATCGAGATCGACGGCATCATGGCCAAGCTTTTGGAAATGGAGCCGCAGATCCGGCCGGTGATTGTCACCGAATTGACCGGGCTGACCCTCGACATGATCAGCAGCCGCGAGGGGCGCAAGGAACTTCTGGCGCGGATCCTCGTGGCGGTGAACGATCAGCTTGTGAAGCTTGAGATCGGGGCCGTGGTTGAAGATGTCGTCATCACCGATCTGGCACTGACCTGATTTGGCATCTGTCTTGCATGCCTTCTGGTGAACAGCCAGACGGAGTGTGACATGACCGACAACCATCGCAACGCAGCCTTCGCGTTTGCCCAAGGCACTCTGGCCGATTATGCCGTTGAAGTGCAGTTCTTCGATCAGACCGACCAACCAGAGCAGCGCGTCACCCTGCCGCTTGGCCTTTTTGCCGATCAGACCTCGGCCCTGGGCGACAGGATGCCCTTCGTGCGCTGGGTGAAATAGGCCGCTATTCACCCCCATGGCCCGCAAGCCCCGGCACCAGAAAACCGAAAAAGGCCGCCCGTTGGGCGGCCTTTTCCAATAGGGTGAGGGTGGCACTCGATGTCACGAAACGCGTCTAGCTGGCGCGCTCGATGGGCTTCAGGCTGCTGATTTCATCGGCCAGCCTCAGAGCCTCGACGAGATTGGTTTGCTTCAAGAAGCCCTCATAGGCTACCGCGGGTCCAGAGATGTTGAAACACGACTTTCCATCTTCAAGTTGCACCTCATTACAAATCAGCCCATGCGAACCGATGATGGGCACTATGTACTTCTTGATCTTCCGATGGACATCGGTCGTTCCGAAAAAGAAGTTCCACGCGATCCAGTCTGACTCAAACCTCGGCAAGTGCAGCGCGGCAAATGACTGTGTCTGAAGTGCCTTCGACACATTTCGGTGGTCATAAATTGCAAGATGCGCGGGACGCACATTGCGCGTCTCAGGGAAGTACATTTCAACAATGGCCTCAGCCACTTTGTTGTCCCAAATCACCTTGTTTACACAGAACGTATGCCCTTCGATATGATGGCGAACATTCGCCTCAAGGACTCTTGCTGTACTGCAGTCAGCCAGGTCACTGATAATCATGTCGATACCGGCATTACCGGTTTGAATTACTGAGGTCACCTTCTCGGCAATTTCTTTATAAACAGAGGGAATTGAATCGGTCACATCCCATGGGTCGCCGCCGGCTCCAACACGCTGAAGGTCCGAAAGCCGATACTCCTCGCCCATTCCTAGGACGCGCTTCTTCTCGCCAACAGTCATGTGAGCTATCGAGATATACTTGTCCACCAAGAAAGGATTGCGCTTGCGTTCAGCGTTCTTCAAAACGACCAGCTCTTCCACTGTTCGTTTTCCGTCACCAACGACGTGCGGTGCACGGCGTTCGAAAACCCCCACGCATTTCCCGTTTACGACCGTAAATCGGTATTCGGGACCGCTTACAAATTCCTCAAGCATGAACTCCTCATACGGGAATTCACCCCCCACCGATAGAGCTTCGGTTTCGGAAAGATTGACGTAGGTATCCCGCGCCAAAGAACCATCGAATGGCTTAATCACGAACCGCGATGCACCCGACTGGGACTTGATTTGTTCGATGTGCTGACCGAGGTCTGACTTGTTTGTCAGAAGGCCAACAGGAACCGGGATACCAACCTTTTGATAAAGTCGCTTTTGGGTATCCTTTCGTTGTGTGACATTCTTGGAGAAATTTGAGGTACGTGCTCCAGAACTCGACGAAAACCTGTAAACCGCCTTGCCATCACTCAGCGCAAAGTTCCGCCCTACCTGCACTTCGGTGGTCTTTCTGTCACCAGATTTCACATTCTCAGTGTCGTAGAGAAACGTGACCTGTAGACCCTTCTGAAGGCCCGCAAGCGCTATGAGGTATGTCCCTAGGAACCCCTTGGACCGCATTGCGAATTGCCGGTATGGGTCTTCTCGGAAGTTGATAATTTGTTCGGTTGCTATTTCTTCATGATAAGTCATGTCACGCCGCCTCTTTGTTTCGATTGACAGATGTGCCAGTCTTCGAAGCCAACTTCTGCAAGCGTCGTGCCAAAAGATAATAGGGCCCCAGTGGGGCCCTAAAACCTTGTTTATAGCTCTGATTAACGGCCCTGAAGCAACTGGAGCACACCCTGCTTGGACGCATTAGCCTGGGCAAGCATCGCGGTTGCTGCCTGCTGAAGGATCTGTGTCTTGGCCATGTTTGTGCTTTCTGCTGCGAAGTCAGCGTCTTCAATCCGCGAGCGGCCTGCTTCGAGGTTTGTCACAATGTTCGTCAAGTTGGACACAGTATGGTCCAAGCGGTTCGAGACCGCGCCAAGCGCAGCTCGTGCTTCGTTCACCTCGTCGATCGCAGCGTCAAGCGCTTCGATCGCTTCTTCTGCGTTTTCAAAGCTGTCAAGTTCTCCTTCATCGACCTCGAGGTCAGAAGCAGTCATTGGCGTGGTTTCGACTTCAATTGAGTCATATTCGGAAACATCGGCACCAATCTGGAAGTTAAATGTCTGTTCTTCGTCGATGAGTTTCTTTCCGGCCCAAGTTGTCACGTTGGCGATCCGGTCAATCTCGGCAGTCAGCGCATCATATTCAAGTTGGAGGTTGCTCCGATCAACTTCGTCATTTGTATCATTGGCGGCCTGAACCGAAATCTCGCGCATGCGCTGAAGGATGTTGACAATCTCATTGTGAGCGCCTTCAGCGGTGTCGATCAACGCCTGAGCATCGGACGCGTTGCGCATCGCCTGATTGATACCACGGATCGAAGCCGTCAGACGCGACGCAATCGCCACACCGGCGGCATCGTCGGCAGCGGTATTGATACGCTTACCAGTCGACAGGCGCTCCATCGAGGTTTCCATGGAACGGTTCACGCTGGACGCCGCAGCCGAAGCCATGAGCGCCCCCAGGTTGGTATTGATTTGCAGTGCCATTTTTCAGCCCTTTCAAGAATGTGGGGCGCACCCACGCGGTTTGACCTCATCGCGCCCCCCAAGGCGCTCAGCTAGATAAACGGCGCAATTCTGAAAAGTTTAGGCGACCATCGCTGCGGGTTTCTTGCAGGCCGGGGAAAAAGCAGCGACTCGGCTGGGAAGATGAGTGGCCCGCACCCCGCGACGAGATTCCGACAGGGATTTCACGGCCATCGGAAATTCAATTTTATTTTCATATTATCAAAGACTTAGTTCGTCAAATCTCCGACGTCAGGCTGTCAAACAGAAAGTTTTACGAAGCCAGTCCGAGATGGCACAACTTTATCAAGCAATTGGGGGATTGCATGAAATTAGCGGGCGCACAGCAGCTTCGGCAGAAGCAATCCGTGGTCATCACGGCGCAATTGCAGCAGGCCATCAGCCTGCTGACGATGACGAATATCGAGTTGAGCACCTACCTGCAGACCCAGTCCGAAGAGAACCCGTTTCTTGACTGCGACCCTGCGGCGGAAACCATCGCCGCGCCGGTGGAGACGGCCGACAAGATAGACATGGCCAAGGGCGAGATTGCCGCAGATGGCCCCATCCGCGACAGTGACTTTGACAACCAGTTCGAAACCGGGGTGATTGATGTCGGTCGGGGCGCGCGGCCGGGGCCGGGCGATGATGACGGCTTTGACGTGCTGGGCCTGCAAGCCACCGAAGAACCCTCGCTTTATGCCCATGCGCTGGCCGAGATGCAGAAGATGGGCCTGCCCCCGCAAGACAGGATCATCGCGCACAAGCTGATCGAGGCGCTTGAGCCCTCGGGCTGGCTTGGCCAGACACTTGATGAGATCGCAGCCGCATTGATGGTGCCGCAGGCACGCGTCGAAGCTGTCCTTGGTCAGTTGCAAGAGATCGAGCCCGCAGGGCTTTTTGCCCGCGACCTGCGTGATTGCTTGCGACTGCAGGCCAAAGATCGCGGGCTTTTGACTGCGGATTTCGCCCTGCTTCTGGACAACCTGCCGCTTCTGGCAAGCGGCGAGTTGAAGCGGCTGCGGAAACTGGCCGATGTCACACCCGATCGGATGTCGGAAATGCTGCGCCAACTGCGCGCCCTGGATCCGAAACCCGGCTCCCGCTTTGTCGGCCGCCCCGACCCTGTTCAGCCGCCGGATCTTGTCGTCACGCGTACGCGGGACGGCTGGAAGGTCGAGCTGAACCATTCCACCCTGCCCGCGGTGCGGGTACGCAAGGGCTACGCCAAAGAGATGATGCAGATTGGCAAGCGTGATGTTCCTGCGGCCAGTTTCATCAGTGAACGGGTGGCCAGTGCCCGGTGGCTGCATCGGGCCATTGCGCAGCGCAACGAAACGACGTTGCGGGTAGGCACCGCGATCGTGCGCCAGCAACAAGAGTTTCTGGAGCGGGGGGTGGCCTTCCTGCGGCCTTTGGTTCTGCGCGATGTGGCCGAAGACATCTCGATGCATGAATCGACCGTCAGCCGCGTCACCGCCAACCTGATGATGGCAACACCGCAAGGAACTTTCCGGCTGAAGGACTTCTTCTCGGCAGCCATTGCCGCCGATGGCAATGACGACGGCGAGGCCGCCGCAGCAATCCGCCACAAACTGAAGAAACTCATCGAAGGTGAGGCGGCTGAAAACCCGCTTTCAGATGACACGCTGGTCAAGATCCTTGGCGGAACCGGGATCCGGATTGCCCGCAGGACCGTGGCCAAGTATCGCGAAAAGCTGAACATTCCATCGTCGTTTGAACGCAAGCGACAGGCTGCCCTTTCCGGGGCACTTTAGGAAAGCGCGAGATCGCGCAACATGGCCTGATGAAGCGGCGGTGCCGCGTCAAGTCTTGCGCGCAACCGATCGACATCAAAAACGCGCAACCGGGTCGGTCCATGCGCCACGCCAAGGCCTGACCAGGTGCCGCCCACAAGAAGATCGGCCACCCCGAACAACTGACCCGCACTGATCGACCGAGTCAGCCTTTGCCCCGATCGAGAAAAGACCAATACATTCCCGCGTTCGACAAGAAACACGGCGATAACCGGGGAGTTGGGCAGAAACACCACCTCACCATGCACAAGATCCAGCGTCATGCCGCGCAGAACTGCGCCTTGTCGCAAAAGCTCGATCATGAACGCGCCCCATCCATTGCTGCCGCAAGGCGTTCCATCGCTACGCTGCGCGCCAGCACCCAGGTCAGCGGCGACTGACTGTCAAGCAGGTCGCGCAACGCCCCGCGCGGGATCACAAGAACACGTGAGGGGCGCCGGGCGATGATCTGATCGCGATACCGCTCTGAGGCGAAGAACTCGATCGGCTGCAAGACCTGCCCGGGACCATAAAGGCGCCTCCTGCAGGGATCATGCAGCGCCCCCGAAAGCACCAACAAGAAACGGTCAGTGTCTGTCTCGTCAGACAACACCACCTCACCCGACTGAAAGTCCTGGTGCAAAAAGTCCGCCACAGGCAAACCGTCGATCAGGCCACCGTCCACGTCTTTCCCTCCTGCTCTCGAAGAGAAAGACGACAGGATCTGACGAAGTTTTAGGAGGAGACAGAACTGCCAGCGGTCGATCCGTCGCGGGCAGGCGCTTTCTTCTTGCGCCTTCTCGCCTTTTCACCGGCAAAGCGAAGATCGGGATCGAACTTCCGGGCACTTTCCCGTGCCTCAATTTCGGAAGTCTCGGCAAGTACCATCCAGAAGTACTTCTCTTCAAACAGCTGATACGACCGCAAGAGATTGAACTGCGCGCGCTTGGTGTAGATGCAAACCAGCAGATAGACCGCGACAAACAGCGCCCAATGGGTCAGAAACGTAATCGCATAAACCAGCGCAATTCCGATCATGGGATAGTAAAGGCGATGGTTCAGCATCCACAGGAAAGGGACGAGCGCAGCAAGCGGATCCTCTGTCAAGGAATGGATCCCCGCATTGCGATAAATGTCCTTGAAAACCTCGAAGTTGACATAGTTTTCCAGCGGCCCCAATCGAAGGGACTTGAATCCCTCGATCACGGTCAGGCTTTCTTCCGCTGATGTAAAATCAAACCGCCCAACCAGGGGCGAACTGAAAACGAGGTGAAAGAACCGTCCCTCGCGCCAGAATGTCAGAAGGAAGCGCTTGGAAGGCTCATCATCCTCTGCACCCTCAGTCTCGTCATTCTCAGACTCTTGCCCTGCTGAATCGAAAACCGCACGCAACATTGCAGTGTCGCCGGTGAACAGGTTTCCGTCGATCGCAACCAGGACATCACCCTGCTTCAAGCGGAAAGACCGCGCTTCACGACCCAGTCCGTATTTCTGCAGTTTGAGAAACTGCGGAACAAGGTCAGCTTGCGGAACGTCTTCCATGATCTGCATCTCAATCAATAGTTCACGGGGTCATGGAAACTTGATCATGTCGTCACTGGCGGCTTCGGTACTCGCCCCGGCCGCAGGCTTCTTCTTGGCATTGGATTTTGCAGCACCGCCCGTTTTCTTGGGTTGGCTCATGCTGTTCAATTTTGTGTTGATCTCGGCCTGCGCGAGTAGGATCTTCTGCAGCGATGCGACAATCTCATCCATCTGATTGGTCTTGGTGCCAGATGCTGCCCCCGTCGAACCCGGCGCCCCCATCATTGAAACAAGCTGAGCCGCTGCCTGGCTGATCTCTTGCAGTTTTGCATCCGTGGACTCTGCCCGACCAACAAGACCCGTATTTACCTCGTCAATGACAGAGCGGCTGAATTGCGAGATGGAATTGACGACCTGCTCTTCATGGCTTGTCAGGCGCGCATCCAGATCGGCCTGCCCCTGATCCAGCTTTGCATTCAACGCGACGACAGCCTGATCTGTCGTGGTCGCCAGGGATGCGATCGTTCCAAGTTGGGCCGTCATATCGTCAACAGCATCAACGGCAATCGCCAGTTTGTCGACATTCTCGGCAAAGATCACCAAAGCCTCAAGTGAGGTGTTATTAGCCGTCTCCATTCCGGACAGTGCCTTGAAATAGATCAACGCAGCGCCCGTAATCGAAATAACAATACCCGCCACGGCGCTGATCAAGACAATGGTCACTGACTTGTAGAGCTTCATAATCTGCGTCCTGAGTGCCTGGTTCTCATTCCTGATCTTGTCGAATTCGCTTGCCGCATTCGTTGCAATGTCGGCGGCATCCAAAGCGATCTTGATGCTGTCCTCAACATTGGGTGCTGTGTCGCTCATCTCTTCGCTCCGGTTTTACGTGCAGCAGGCTTGTCAACAATAAACCGCCCCTGCTCGAATGCAGCACAATCCGTGCCAACTGCCCCCTTGACGATGACATAAGGCATCTGTCTGGACTTGAACGCATGTGCACGACATCCCCAGGGAGTGGCCGGATCATAGGTGACGTAAAGATGCGTGCAGCCATGACAGGTTTGCGGTGTACTCTTCATTTTCGCCGCCTTCGAACGCTGTCAAAAATCTCCGCAATCACAAATCTAAAGGCGGCAGCAATGCAAAGCCCCCCAGACAGCAGAAGCCCAAGAAAGCGAACTGTGCTGGGCGCAGAAACAGGTTCCAGCGCCTGAAAGATCAACCAAAGTCCAAACCCGAAGAAGGTGACGGATGAAATCATCTCACCCAGCGACTGTTTTCCACGTCTACGGGACATCCTTGCGCTCCCTGTCGGAAAGTGGCCGTCCATCAGGGGTGAACATCAGGTCTTCAGGAATAATCACATCAGGTTCTGAGACGATTTCACCTCGGTCCAGACGATAGATATAGGCCAAGACCGTAGCGACGGCGCCGTAAAGGCGATCATTTATCTCAAGCCCTATGTCACCAGTAAAATAAAGCGCGCGCGCCAGGAGCGGGCTGCTGAACACGGTCACACCGCTGCTCCTGCCCTTCTCGATAATCTTCTCGGCAAGCTTTCCTCGGCCCATCGCTATAATCTTGGGGGCACCTGCATCGCCCGGCAAGTAACGCAGCGCGACAGCAAAATGGGTCGGGTTGGTGATAATGGCGGTGGCCTGACCAACGTCATCGACCGCGGCTGCGGCGCGTGACGCACGTCGGCTTGCCTCCATCTGAACACGGCGAATTCGTGCCTTGATCTCAGGAGAACCTTCGGTGTCTTTGAATTCGTCCTTGATATCCTGTCGGCTCATCCGAAGCTTTTTCATGTAACTGAAGTGCGAATAAACATAGTCAAGAACAGCCACGACCGCGAGAACGGCCAAAGAGGCGCTCATCAAGACGATGAAGTCATCTACAATCTTTGCCATGGCGACATTAAGAGACGCATCAACCAGAACAAGTGTCGATGGTAAGGAGTGCCAGAGAAGCACTCCTGCAACAGCACTTAACGCGCAGACCTTCAATATGGCTTTCAGCAACTCCATCAGACCATGGACCGAGAATATCCGCTTCAATCCAGCCAGGGGATCGATGCGAGAGCCCTTGAACTCGAGGTTCTTCGCGACAAAATGAAGACCACCCACCGCAGCCTGGGTGAAGATAGTCACAATCAATACAGGAACGGCGACAGCAAGAGACAAGATCGCGAAATCCGTGATGGCTCTGGTGCCATAGACTTTAATCAGATCTTCAAGACTATCTTTGTCGATGATCTGCAAGTAGCCGCGCCAACTGTCAAACAGGGATGGAAGAATAAGGCCCAACGCCAAGATTGCTGCCAATCCCGCCAAGACAGAGGTGAAAACAAAGACCTCTTTCGCTGACAGGATCTGGCCTTCCTCAAGCGCCTTCTCAATTCGGCGTTGGGATGGCTCTTCTGTCTTTTCCTGACCGTCTTCGTCACTCATTCCCAAGGTCACTCAGTTGCTGCTGCAAAAGGAGCAGGACATGATCTGACAAGTCAGAAAATGAAAACGCGAGATGAGGAACCGAAAGGAACATGACAACAAACACCGCAAGAAGTGTTATCGGAAAGCCGAAAGAGAACAGGTTCAAAGTGGGCGCCGACCGCGTGACAACGCCAATCGCGATGTTGATCAAAGTGATGACGGACACGATCGGCAGCATCATCTTTGCTGAGAATTCGAACATCTCTCCCATGGCGGTATTACTGATAGAAAGCAGTCCTGCAATGTCCAAAGGCGCACCCATCGGAAAACTTTCGTAACTCTTGATGATCGCCATTATTGCAATCAGATGCCCGTTTAATGACAAGAAGATTACAGTGAGGAACATGGTCAGAATTTGTGAGACCGCAGGTGTTGTTCCTCCAGCGTTGGGATCAATCTGCGTTGCAAAGGACAAGCCGGAGGTGGAAGAAATCTTCTCACCGGCAAGAGCCACTGACGAAAACAGGATCGACATCATCATCCCGGCGCAAAGTCCAATCAGAATTTCCTGAATGACCAGCGTGACAATCGCCAAGCCTTGAAGTTGCGTCATCTGAGGAACGTCCACTCGTCCCACCAAGGACAACGTAAGCATGAATGTCACGACAATTCTGACAGTTACGACGACCGTTCTTGATCCGAAGACCGGGGAAGACAGAAGAAAACTGCCAATCCTGAGAGACAGCAGCATGAATTGCAGAATCCAGTCGTATAGTGCCTGCAACTCAACACCCGGCAATGCAGAATCGGCAATCGCGTCGAGGGGATTCATCGAATAGCCCTGATTTCCTCAAATACGATCGCAAAGTAGTCGGACAGTCCTGACAGGAGAGTGCCAGACATCAGCGCAAACACACCAAGAACAATCACGAGTTTTGGCACAAATGACAGCGTTTGTTCGTTAATTGATGTTGCGGCCTGAACCAGACCAATAGCCAGGCCGACGACAAGAGCCGCTCCCAGAATAGGCCCTGCGGCAAGAATGATCTGCCAGAAGGCCAGCCGCAGATATTCAATGTTGCTGTCAAATTCCATGTCGGTCCTATGGTACGGAGAAAGTTGCAACAAGCGATGCGGCGGTCATGGACCAGCCGTCAACAAGTACGAACAGGAGCAATTTGAACGGAAGTGAGATGAGCATTGGCGACAGCATCATCATGCCCAGGGACATGAGGATGGACGAGATCACCATATCAATCACAAGAAATGGCAAGAAAATCAGAAAGCCGATTTGAAATGCGGTCTTGAGCTCGGAAATAATGAAGGCCGGCAGAATGACCGAGAACGGAATGTCTTCACTTGTCAGAAAGGGTCCGGCACCGTTGAGATCCGCGAAAGCGACAAGCGCATCCTCCCGAGTATTCCGAACCATGAAGTCCTTTATGATCGCGCCGCCAACAGCGATGGCAGCTTCAGCACTCATTTCTTCTTCTAGATAAGGTGTCAGTGCCTCTTCATTCATTTTGGTAAGTGTTGGCGTCATGACTGTTGCAGTCAGAAAGAGTGCAACTGCAATCAAGACCTGATTTGGTGGGGTCTGTTGGGTTCCAAGTGCCTGACGAAGAATTGACAGGACGATGATGATGCGCGTGAAGGCGGTCATGCCCAGAACAATCGATGGCAAGATCGTAATCAAGGACATCAAGAAAAGGATCTGGAGCGACAGGGAATAGCTTGTATCCCCCGCAGCATCAGTGCGCGACGTCAGAGCAAGAAGACTGAACGGATCGTCGGCAAAACTGGGTTGCGCCACCACTACAATAATCAGGGCGAGTCTTAATGACCGGAGCATTCTTGAGCCTCCAGCGAACCGTTAACCATTATTATAGATGAGCCGCCGCGTGCTGAATGCACAAGACATTCACGACCATCCAGACCGACCAACAGCAAGCGCTCGCCGGTTCCAACAGACAGCACCTCGATCAAATGAAGTCGTTTCTGCGTCGCCAGTCGACTGCGCAATCCGTCACGATTACGGCGCACATATTGCTGGACCGCGAACAGAAGTCCGAGGAAACATAAGACGACCAGAATTTGGCTGATCTCGACGAAAGGCAAGGTTACCTCCAGACCGGTTTAGGATCAGAGAGGCAAAACGCGTGCCAAGTCGAAGTTATGAAATCAGATCGAAAATGACTCTGAATTCAAGCGTTCGCAGTCGGAAAGCCGACGCTACACGCTCTGCATTCTCTTTTCCGGCTCGACGATTTCGCCAAATCGGATTCCAAACCGCTCGCCAACCATGACCACCTCGCCTTTGGCAATCATGGTCCCGTTGATCAGAATATCGAGAGGATCACCCGCCAATCGGTCCAACTCGATGACAGATCCCTCGTTCAAGCGTAGCAGGTCACGAATGGTTATCTTGGCTCGTCCGACTTCGACGGTCATCTGAACCTCGATGTTTTCCAGAACGCGCAGGTTCTCGATCCCCGCACGATCAGGCTTGGGAACATCACGCTCGGCAGTATCTTCGCTCTCAGCCATATCAAGTCCTCAGATATCTTCTTTCTGGATGCGGTTCGTCAGATTCAGGGCGGCTTGCCCTCCCACCTGTCCAAGCTGGGCGTCAAAAACCGGACGGTCTTCGATCTTCACGCGAATGGCATCATGCAATTGCATCGGGAAGACGTCGCCCTCCTGCAAGTGAATGAGATTGCGGAGCGACGTTGTTGGCCTGGCAATCTCGGCAGTCAATTGCAGAGGGATGTTGAGGATTGCCTGTTCAAGTTTCTGACGCCAACTCAGATCGTCCTGCACAAAGTCCGACTGCACACGGCTGCGCAATTGGGACGCAATCGGCTTGAGCGTCTGAAGCGGATAGATCACATCGAATTGGGCCGGCTCTCCCCGCGGCAATTGTACCACAAAAGAGCAGACAATAACCGTATCTGATCCATCAACAAAGCTGGCGAACTGGATATTCTCTTCCCGACCCTGAACACCAATCGTGACTGTCATCAAATCACGCCAGGCAGCTTGCATCGCCTGGATAAGCCCCTCGGTCACGATTTCGATCACGCGCTGTTCCGTCGCCGTGAATTCACCCTGATACCGCTTGAGCGCCTGCACGGTTGACCCGCCATAATAGCTGTCGGTCAAGAGTGAAATAAAGCCGGGTTGGATCACCATGAGCTGACTGCCGCGCAACTCTTCCATGCGCGAGGTCGTCAAGGAAACGAAGGTATCGCTTTCCTGGACATAGAGATCAAATGTCTTCACCTCGGGCGGGAATGAGGAAATCCGGGGCTGGACCCGAAGGAATGGCAAAAAGACCGAACGGGCAAGCCGGCAGAACCTTTCATTGATCATGCGCAAGGCGTGATAGTCGCCAAGCAGCGACAGGTCGTCGGACCCGAACACGAAGGGTCGCACTTCAACGTCGGAGGCGTTGAGCAACCCGCTGCCGGCAGAGGGGCCCGAGCCAAGCCCGTCAATCAGGGCCTCCACCTCTTCCGGGGTCAATTTGCGCGTTACGGCCATTGTCAGCCCTTATTGCAGGACGAAAGAGGTGAAATAGACATCCTCGACACCGCCGAAGTTCTCAAGAATGGTCAGCCTCGCGTTTATGGCATCGCGGATTGCAGCGGCAAGCTTGTCGCGGCCATCCTTGCCGGCAATGTCCTCTTCGGTGAATTCGGAAATTGTGCCAAGGATTTCCGATCGCAAGGCCAATTGATGCGTCTCAACATTCTGAACCACCGTCGCATCGTATTGGGTCGACACACCAACACCGATTTGCAGGAACTTGCGTGAGCCATTCAGGTTGGTCGTGAATTGCGTGGGAAACTCATAATAGCTGGTGATGAAAGTCGGCTCGGCTTCCACCGGTTTCGTCTGACGGGCGGGCGGGGCATCTTCTGCGGTCTCGTCTTCCGGCGCGGGGAGTTGCCCGGCCTCCTGAAGCTTGCGCTCGATGATCATGTCGATTTCTTCCGACGGCGTCGGCGGCGACATGCCAAACAGCACATAGCCTCCGCCCAATCCCACGCCGACAAGCATGAGACCGCCCCCCGCAAAAGCGAGGATCTTGAGCAGCTTGCCCTTTTTCTTGGGTGCCTCTTCTGTGGCCTTGTCCGGCATCTTACCCTCCGCTTCTCAGGCCATCAGATTGATGCCGAGTTGGGAACCATCGCCCAGTTTCAAACTTGTGTCCGGTGCAAGCCGCACATGGTCGGCCCCGCGCGCGCGGTCTTTACGAATGTTGCTGGCATCCCGCGCGGTGGCGCTGCCAGAGGCCTGCCCCACAACCTGGCCTATCGATTGCGCCATTGCGCCTGACGCGGCCATGTGCTGCACGCTCAGGCCCGCCAGACGAACGCCCGCCTGTTCCATCAGGTTGGACAGCAGGTCCTCGTTGGCCATGATCAGCCGGACCGCAGCCGAAGTCTCTGCCACGATCCGCACCGTTGTTTCGCCTGCGCCGACATCGACCGAAAGCTGGATGTCGCCAAGCGACTTTGGCCGAAGGGTCAGGGTCAGGCTTTGGGTGCCCGCCCTGCCATCGCCAAGAAACTGGGTCACCATGCGCTCGCGCCAGGCAGCGTCGCGCGTGTCCAGTGTCGCACGAAGCAGCTCGGCGGCGGGGACGGTGGAAAGCGGGGCCGGGGGCACCGCTCCGCTCATCTCTGGCGCGGCAGGGGCGCGGGACATCTGTTGGGGCAAGGCAGGTGCTGGTTGACCCTTGGAGAGAGGCAGCGTGGCACCGGGCTGTTCCGACACAAGGTCTGGCAGGTCCGCCTCAGACGGCGCGGATGCAATTTGTGCATCGGCAGATGGGATCACAGCCTTGGGTGTCAATGCCTGGGCCGACGTGTCGACAACCGTGGGGATCCGAATTCGTGCGACAATCTGACCCCGATCCTGCGGCATGTCGGTGGGTGGCGCATCGGCTGCCAGGTCGATGATCGGACCAATTCGGGCCGGTGCAGGGCCTTCGTCTTTTTTCACCCGTGTCGGGGCCGCTTTCTCTGTCGTCCCGTCCAGCGTCTTGACCTGCGTCACCAGTTCATCCGGAGATCGGGGATCAGAAGCTTGCGCCGCGGTCGCGTGCGCTGGACCAGTTTCAACCGCGGGCAGTTCCGCAGCGCGTCCGGCTGTTGGCGGCAAAAGGTCTATTGGCGGCAAAAGGTCTATTGGCGGCTCATCGGCGGGGATGCCCAGCGCCGCTGGATCCGGCAAGACTGCGGGCGGGTCCGCCAGAACCGCCTCGGCTTCAGGGTTTGCAGCGGGCATCGGTAGGGCGGGGTCAAGTTGAGGAAGGGGCGCAGGCCCTCCCACTGACACGTCTTCAATGGAAATCTCAGGCAAAGGGCCAACAGCGGTCTGAGGCAGCAGAACTTCCGTATTCAGGCCCAAGGCGACCGGAACCATCGGCAAATCAGGCGTTGCGGGCGCTCCAAAATCTGTGTCAGCGGCAACGGTGGCAAGTTCAGGGGCATCGACCTCAACAGGAGCTGTGACTTCCGGCAGAACGATTGGCGGAAAACTCAAGATCACGTCAAGATCTGCATCCGCATCGGCGTTGACTTCCTCGCTCGGCTGAATGTCAGCCGCAACAAGATCACCTACATCAGGCGCGACCTCGGTATCCAAGACCGCCCGTTCGGTTGAAATGGCGAAAAGCATTTCAAAGCTGCCCGAAGCCACGACGCCGGTTTTACCCGCCGCCTGCCCTGTGCCCGCATTGCTTTTCGTGATCGCGTCGATCGCCGACATGGTTCACTTATCCGATTTCAGCCCGTCGAACAGCTATTGCAAGATCAGTGCCAGCATCATCCACGCGGCAGCACTTGCCGTGGCGGCATAAGCCCCTCTTGTCGTTTTTCCGTGTCCTCTTCCCGTTCACTGCGTGCCGTCATGAAACGATCATTCAGGATGGAGTTTCGATTGCTTGACTTAGCCAATTGGCTGCGCGCGCCGGTCAATTCTTCGGACAGAAACTCCAGGCGGCTTTGCGCCAATTCCTTTTGCTCGGCAACATACCGGCCATACCATGATCTGGAGCGCAGGCTTTGAGGCGTCATCAGCTTGTCCGTATCAAGGTTTTCTGTCTGAAGATTTGTCAGACGATCAACCAGGGATTTGGAAGCGTCAACCTGCTGCGTCAAGGATCCGACTGTATTGGCCTGTTGCCGCATCTTCAGCTTTTCTTTCTGCTGCATGAGTTTAAGAAGATGCTCTTTCCGTGTCACCTTTTATTCCCCCATCAATTGAATGAGGCTTTGCTGACTTTCAGAGAACCCGCGCGCTTCATTGGCACCCTGCCGGATGTACTCCGTCATCTTCGGCCAAAGCGCCACCGCCAGATCCAATTCAGGATCCTGACCTGGGCTATATCCGCCCATCAGCATCAGATCCCGGTTCTCCAGATAAAGTGACACGAGCCGTCGGAAGCGGATGGCCGCCTTCTGGTGCCGCGCGGGGGTGATGTCGGACATCACCCGGCTGACCGAAGCCGTGACATCGACGGCCGGGTAAATGCCAAGCTGGGTTTGCCGCCGCGACAGGACGATATGGCCGTCCAGAATGGCGCGGGCCGTATCGACAACAGGGTCGTTGGTGACGTCATCGCCATCCGCCAGAACGGTGTAGAAGGCGGTAATCGCCCCCTGCCCGGCCTCACCTGCCCCAGAACGCTCGATCAAGGCGGGGATCATCGACACAACCGAAGGCGGATAGCCTTTTGCGGTGGGCTGTTCGCCAAGCGCAAGCCCGATCTCGCGCCGGGCATGGGCCACGCGGGTCATGCTGTCCATGATCAGCAAGACCTCCTTGCCCTGCGCACGAAAGTATTCGGCGATTGCGGTTGCCCGGTTTGCCCCCTTGATCCGCAACAGGGCCGAACGATCGGCAGGCACGGCCACAACGCAGACCTTGTTGCGAACCTCGCCCGGCATCACCTGTTCGACAAAATGACCAACCTCACGGCCGCGCTCGCCGATCAGGCCGACAACGATGACATCGGCTTGGGAAAAGCGGGTCATCATCGACAAGAGAACCGATTTGCCAACGCCCGACCCCGCAATGATGCCAAGCCGCTGGCCCGAACCGACCGTCAGCAGACCATTGACCACCCGCACCCCCACATCCAGCGGGCGCGAAACCGCCTTGCGCGCCAGGGGGTTCAAGGGACGCCCCATCAACGGCCAACGATCACCAAGCGTCAATGGACCGCGTCCATCCAGCGGCTCACCCAAGGCATCGATGACCCGCCCCAGTATTTCGGGGCCCACCTCGATCTCGTTGCCCGCATCAAGGATCGTGACCTGCGCGCCGATCTCAATCCTGGCATCCAGATCATAAAGAAACAGCATGTTACGGCCGTCGCGAAAGCCGATCACCTCGGCCATCGCCGTACGGCCCGAGGCAGTCGACACCCCGCAGATGGAGCCGACCGATACCGGAAAGCCACCGCATTCCAGAACCTGCCCATCGAAGCGCTTCACACGCCCACTTGCCCGCACAAAGCTTTTTTCAGGCAAGGCACGCAGATCGCTGACAATACGGGCAATCGTTTCGGTCATTCCGAAAGCCCCGTGCCGGGGTCCTGATCGCCCTCGGCCCGAGGGGCGACATTCCGCCGAACCCTTGCAGACGCCTGGGGTTTGGGCGCCATCTTGTCCGCATAACGCAGGCTATCGGTGGACACCTCGAAATCGCCTCGGGCCAAGTCGGGATCAGCGCTGATCGAGACAGGGCTCAGGGTTTCCGAATTCGCCAGATAGGGTTTCACAGCGGCCAGGTCTTCGGGATTCAACCGCAGGCGCGGCTGCGCAAGACTGTGTCCGATCCGGTCGACAAGATCCTCGATCCGCGCCAGATAGGCGATCGGCATCTCGTCAATTTGCGAACCCGCGCGCAACGAGGCGAGGTGTCTGACGGCCTCGCTGATCTCTTGGCGCAAGTTCGCCACGGCATCAGCGCTGCGAAAGGCTTCGGCCACCCCGGCCAGCACAGCCAGCCGCTCCCCCACCGCCGTCGACATCTGCTCACGCGCATGGGCCTCACCTGCGGCAAAGCCACGGCCCCATTCCGCCTTGAGTTCCTCGGGATTTGGCGGCCTTGGACCGGGATCTACAGGCGTTTCGGCAGGCTGGCTGACGGTCGGATCAAACTCAGACGCGATGCCGTCCATCGCGGCCACGTCCCCTGCACCATCCTCCGGTGTCAGATCAAACGCCGCGCTTGCAGGGCTTTCTGCCAACAAGGGCTCTTCACTCAAAACCTCGGCATCTTCGATCTCGGCCAAGGCTGCACCGGGCATCTTGGCCGCGGCGACCCGATCACTCCGGCCCGCCGCCCGGGCGATGTCAAAGAGGCTCTTGGCGACAAAAGCCGATTTTGCGGGCCGTGCCGTTTCTGGCGCGGCGGTGAAGGAGCCGCTGCGCATCGCCTCGAACATGCGCGAGATTTCAGCGGCATCCAGGGGCCGCGAAGTCTGCTCGGTAGAAGCCGCCATGCCTGTGTCCCCCTATCCTCAGACCATTTCATCGCCACCGCGGCCGGCAAGGACGATGGTTCCATCATCCGAAAGCTTGCGCGCGATGTTGATGATCTGCTTTTGTGCTTCTTGCACATCGGTCAGGCGCACCGGGCCCAAGGCCTCCATCTCGTCCTTGAGATTGGCGGCGGCGCGGGTCGACATGCAGCCAAAGAGCTTTTCACGCAGCGCCTCATCCGCCCCTTTCAGCGCAAGCACGAGCGCCTCTTGCGGCAAGGAACGCAGCAAGGTCTGCAACGAGCGGTCATCCGACAGGATCAGGTTGTCGAACACGAACATATTGTCCTGAATGGCGGTCATCAGCACCTTGTTCTCTTTGGCGATGGACTTCATGATCCGGCTTTCCATGGCCGTCTTGGTGAAGTTCATGATCTTCGCCGCCGCCTTGACCCCGCCGATCTGCGAGGCACGCAGCGTGGTGTTCTGCTTGAACTTGCGCTGCATGACCCGTTCCAGCTCGCGCACGGCTTCGGGCTGTACGGTTTCAAGCGTCGCAATCCGGCGCACGATTTCGGGCTGCATGTCCTGCGGCAAAAGTGTCAGCACATCTGCGGCAAGGCCATAATCAAGATAAGAGATGATCAGTGCGACAATCTGGGGATGTTCATCAAGGATCAGCTCGGAAATGGATCTGGCATCCATCCAGTCCAGAATCTCAATAGGCCGTTCCGATGCGGCCGGGGTGATCCGCGACAGGACCGATTGGGCCTTGTCTCCACCAAGGGCCTTGGTCAGCACGTTGCGAATGTAATTGCCCGCCCCCAGCCCGATGGAGGTCTGCTGCTTGATGATGGCCAGAAACTCGTCCAGCACATCATTCACTGTCTCCTGATTGACGCCCTGCACTGAATACATCGCGGCACCCAGATGCTGAACCTCGCGCGGCGACAGGTTCTTCAGAATCTCGGCCGCCTCGTCCTCGCCGAGCAGCATCATCAGGATCGCAGATTTCTGCGTGCCGGTCAGCGTGTCGAAGATCCGTTCGGTTTCAGCGCCTTGGGTTGCTGGTTCTGGCATCGGTGCACCGTCCTTGTGTCGCTCGTCTCGTCGGCATCAGCCGACAAGATCGAGATCCTTTTTCATCATCTGCTTGAACACGTTGGACACCCGTCCCGCCTCATCCGAAACGATCATGCGGATGATGGCCACCTTGTCGTCATAGGTGTTCGCGGTATCCAGCATCTCAAGCGAGATGTTCGATTTCTTGGGCTTGAGCTTGGCCTTGATCTCTTCAAGGGACTCCCCTTCCTTGACCTCGATCGACTCCAAGGCATCGGTCTCCTCATCCGACAAGCCGCCCTGCGCCACGACAGCCCCACCCGAAGGCACCAGCACACGCTGCAAGAGCGGCCGCACCACACCCAAGGCGACAACGGCCATCAACAGAACCATCACCGCCTGCTTTGCCACCTCGACAACCCAATCGGTCTGATACCAGGACGTCGAAACTCCGCCCTCGACCGCCAGGATGAAGGGCTGCGATGTCAGTGTCAGGGTATCACCCCGTTCAACCTGAAGACCGATGGTGCTGGCAACCAGACGCTCAATCTGCTCCAGAATCTCGTCAGGCAATGCCTGTTCCACAGGCTCTCCGGTTTCCGGATCGGTCACGGTGCGGCTGCGCAGAAGAACGGCCGCATCAATCCGGGCAATCCGGTTTGACGGCGATGTGGTGGTCGCAACCTTGCGGCTGACCTCATAGTTCTTGACCTCGGACGAGGATCGCGCCTCTCGCTGATCGGCAGCTTCGCCATCGACCGGTGCCGGCTGATCCGTAGTGATTGTCGCCTCTTGCGGCGCAGTGTTTGACACCGCACCGGGCACACCCCGGGCTTCGGGGCTGGTCGAGACATCCAGCGTGTTCTGCTCGCTCAGGATGGCGGTGCTGGCCGGATCAACGCTCTGCTCGGTGGTTTCCGACCGGGTAAAGTCGATCTCAAGGTTCACCTGGGCCGTGACATTGCCCGCGCCGACAATCGGCGTGACCATGCTTTCGATCCGTGAGCGATAGATGTTTTCCAGACGCATCCGGTATTGCAGTTGCGTGTCGCCGATCAACAGCGCCGGATCATCCGAGGGCTGCGACAACAGGCGTCCGCGTTGGTCAACAATCGTCACATTTTCGCGGCTCATCCCCGCAACCGATGTCGAGACCAGGTTCACGATCGCCGTCACCTGGCTTTCATCCAGGCTGCGGCCAGAATCCAGTTGCAGAAAGACCGATGCCTTGGGCGGCAACTGGTCGCGCACAAAGGCAGACCGGTCCGGCAGGGCCAGATGCACGCGCGCCGTGACGACCGAGGCGATCTCGTTGATCGATCGCGCCAGTTCCATCTCTTGCGCCTGCTTCAGCTTGGCTTGCTCGACCGAACGTGAGGTGCCCATCGGCAGATTGTTAAGCTCCTCAAAACCCGTCGGGTCCGTGCTGGGCAAGCCTTGCGCGGCCAGCGTCATTCTGGCGCTGTAGTAATCGGTTGAGGGAACCAGCACCTCGCCCGTAGCCGGATCAAGCGAGACCTCGACCCCGGCGTTGGTCAAAGCATCGACCACCCGCGCCTTGTCAGCCTCGGACAAGGCGGCAAAAAGCGGGGTCCGCGCAGGCTGTTGCAGGATCAGATAGGCGACAATCCCGGTCACAACGACGACGAGTGCAACGATTGTCGGAAAAGCGCGTTGAAAGCTCGGCTGCACAGTAATGGATCGCACATTGGCGACCAATGACCGCGCTGACGGGGTCAATGCCCCCGCCGAGTTCATCCGAACCGCATTTTCAGACGTCGCCAAGTTGTTATTCGCCATGTGCCTACCGTCTTTATGTTACCGTCAAACCGGCATGTTCATGATGTCTTTATAGGCCGAAAGGGCCTTGTTCCGCAGGTTCAGCGTCAGCTGAAATCCCAGGCTTGAAACCTGCTGAGCGACCATCACCTTCGCAAGATCCTGTTCGGCCCCGACTTCATAAGCCGTTGCAAGATCGCGCGCGATATTCTGGGATTCGGCCACATCCCGCAAACCCGAGGTCAGCCGCTCTGAAAAACTGGTATCTGGAACCGAAGACTCCAGGCTCGCGTTGTCAAATTGCTGACGTGCGCGCGCCAAGGATTGCAGATGCGACTGTTCAACCTGGAATTTCAATCCACCCATGCCTGCCATCTTCTAGATCCTCACCCTACCAACCAAGGTTGCGCTTGCTTGATTTGTGTCTCGATCCGGCGTTGCGTCGGCCGATCAAGGATGATGTCACTCGCATCAATATGCCCACCCGTCTGCAAAACCAGCGCGCGCTGGATAACATTCTCCAACTCGCGCACATTTCCTGGCCAGTCATGTCCCAAAAGCCGGTCAATTGCCGTCTCGGAAAGCCAGGGCTTGACCAATGTGTCGCCCGCATGACGACGAATAAGCGCAATAGCGAGCGGGATGATGTCATCAGGCCGATCCGCAAGCGCCCGGGTCTCCAACGGGAATACATTCAGCCGGTAGTAGAGGTCCTCACGAAATGTTCGGGCCTGCACCTGCTCGAACATGTTCCGGTTTGATGTCGCAATCACGCGAACATCGACGGCGATTTCAGAATGCGACCCCAAGGGCGTCACAATGCGCTCCTGCAAAACCCGCAGCAACTTGGATTGCAATGCAAGCGGCATCTCAGAGATTTCATCAAGCAAGAGCGTGCCGCCATCCGCGGCGCGGAATATGCCCTTGCTGGCAACAGCGGCGCCAGTATAGGCCCCCTTTTCATGCCCAAAAAGCACCGCTTCCAGAAGGTTCTCGGGAATTGCGGCGCAATTGATCGCAACGAAAGGTCTCGCAGCCCGACTTGAATGACTATGCACAAAGCGTGCAAGAACTTCCTTGCCTGTGCCTGTCGGGCCGTTGACAAACACCGTCACATCACTGCGCGCAACACGCGACGCCAGAGATGAGAGCGCCACCGTGCTTTCATCTACCGAAATCATGTTTGAAAGATCGGCACAGATAAGATCCGTCACAACCAAAGCCGAGTGCAATGCCGAGACACCCTGTGTTGGCAAATCGACGCGCAGAACTTTGCCGCCCAACTCTGCGCTGACCGAGTAACGCTCCTGCTGTTCGGAAATGACCACCATCATGCGCGGAAGAAACTTCCGCGCCCGCTCGACCAATGCCTGTTGTCCGCCTACCTGGGCCTCGTAGGCTTTGGAAAAAACCAGCGTTGCGCCGCGAACGGGTTCGGCCGCGCTCGAAAAATCCTTCTCCACAGAAACCGAGAGCATGCGTCGCCCAACAAGATCTGCCAACCTGGCCGCGATCGACAGCCCAGTCTCCTCGATCAGAACCTTGGTCATGCGAATACCTCCTCAAGCGCCTGCATCAGCAAGGCAAGAAGCGGACCAAGTGACATATCACACGGCGCCGGCGATCAAAGTGCGGCCTGCGGCTTGCTTTTTCTGCGAAGAAATCAAGGGCGATCCAGACCGCACAGGCGTCAAATCCGCTGTGCGTCCAAGGACAGACACCTGCTGCCTGCATGAATATCAACTCCAATGTCAATTAAATGACACCCGGTTATCGGGCACAGAAAATGCAACTAACATCTAGGAGAGTGGAAGGAGCTGCCATGCCGAACAGATTATCTGCCGTGCTGACAGTTGCGGCGATGACAGGGTTCGTCGCAATCGGCGGATGGATGTTCCTTGATCTCATGACGCGGCCAGAAAACGTCAGCATCACCGCGAGTATTGAACTTCAAAACGACTGCGGGATCGAAGACGATGTGTTTGTTCTCCTCATCCCCTCAACCGGAAAAAAGCTTGCCTTCGTGAATCGCAAGCTGACCGTCGTTGTCAAGAAAGGTGAGGCCTTGAGACTGGCAACATCGCCAAGGTTCCCGAACGTGACTTACGACGGCCCTTCGGAACCCGCTGATTCAACTGTCAGAATCACAGTTGAGTGTGACAGCACGGACATTGAAAATCTGTTGAACCGTCCTCTGAAAGACAGGTTCGGCGGCTAAACATGCGGCGCGATCCGACGTTAACGTCTGCAGAGAAAAGAAAAAGGAGGCAACCATGAGCTTTGTGGCCGTTCAAAAAGCCTATACCGAAGCCACGCTACGAGCAGCGGAAGATCTTACGCATCCACATGAATTGATTTTGGTAACGCTGCAAACGCTGCGTCACAATCTGGACATTCTGTCTCAGGATCTTATCGAGGCCGATGCTTTTGCACGTGCAAAGTCAAAAGCCCTTACGGCCATCTATATCCTTCAGACCAGCCTCGACATCGAGAGGGGCGGTGAAATCGCCCGAAATCTGTTTCAGGTCTACGAGTATTGTCGCGCTCATGTCGTCCAATCCAAACGAAAGGAAGTTCGTCAGGGGATCTTGATCGGAGTAAAACTGCTTGACGAGATCATTGACGCTTGGAGCAGCATCAAATAACGCGTAACATCAAAGGGTGAGAACCCGCGAAACGAGTACAAGGAAAGCGGATGCCGAAATTCTGCCCGGAGTGGTTGTTTGGTGCCATAAGCGCGCTTGTCGGGAACCGGTTCATCGCCTCCAATCTGCCGATCACACCGTTTGCGTCAAAGTATGCGCGCATCCTGTCGGAAAAGTATGTGGCCATCCCGGAAGAGATGCTGATGTCTTCGGCAGAGGGCTTTTTGCGGGTCATCATCGAGGCGAATGCCGAAGACGCGGACCTCATCCTTAATGCCTATGCCTATAACAAGCTGATGATCCTCCCCAATGGCGATACACGCAAATTCAAGGGGCTATTCTCTCATGCACTCGATGGCAGCAAGGAATGCGAGTACAGCGCGGAACAGGCCATAAAGTCCTTCAAACCCTTCGTTTACATGCTGCGCGCAAAACCGACACTCGCTGCACCAGCCGGATGGCGCTGGGATGATATTGAGGACGGCGATTGGCTGCACGGTCTTCCAGATATCGAAGTGTCAATCATGGACAACTTCTAGATCGACCTCATCGACTTGGCGTCCTATGCCATGATGTCAATCGCCTGAGAAAACCGGGGCGCATCGCGCTGCGGATTAGACGTCAAGGCCATTCGCGTAGCGGCCGCATTCTGGGCGAAGGTCTGCTGTAACATCGCCCGAGCAAGCAGAAGAGCTTCGGTCGACTGTGCCGAAGGCGCGAGATCCGGGTGATAAATCTGCATGCGCGGATGGTTGACATTGAACCATTCCGATTTTTCGACCGGCATTACCGGACGCGGAAAATTGAGCGATTCCGAATTTGAAACTGGCACAGAAGATGCAACTGGTTCCGCACCATAGCCGACTGCACCCGACACACCATTGGGCCGGGGCGGGACGGGACCAATTGACGCTGGCTTGACCGTTGGAATCATTTTCCCGGTTGAGTCTGGTGTATGGAAAGTTTTGTGTCACGATACTGGAGGCGCAGTGAAAAAACAAGCAGCGGACTATATGACAATTTGGCGTGGTTTCCCGATAGATCCATTGGCCACGATGGCCCTTCGCCTTGCGCAAATGCGGCGGACACTCGATCTGTCGTTTCACTTGCGATCAAAAAGTGCTGCAGACGTTCTAGCAGTCCGACAGCAAGTGCAAGGCCTGAGGCAGATGGTGACGGCAGGAGGGGCAACACCTTTACTGTTTGTGCTGCTTGTTATCCTTGACAGGATTGATGCCGCCCTTGAATCAGAAAAGATGGAATTTGCACAGCAGGCAATTGTGCATCTTGAAAAAGCACTCCTCAGGGCCAGTTGAACGCGCCAAGGGTAAATACAAAGGGACCGTCACAAAGAATGTTCATGCGTCGGATCTTAAATAAACCAGGTACGCGCCGCAGGAACTGCGCTCAATGCCAGCGCATCAGGATGTTTTTGCTGACAGCCACATCCTTGATCTTGGCACTTTTTTTCGTGGATCAGGAAGCCGCACCGCTTTCAGGATTGACGCCAATGAAGGTCGCAGTTGCCATGATGCTCCTGGGAAGCGCTGCCTTTTTGTTGCGTGTTCTCGATCACCTGTCTTATGGTCGCGTTCGGAAAGATAAGGACCCAATGCCATCAGGCACGACCGACGACGCTGTGACTGACGCATCGCACCACCCCCGGCCCGAAACCTGACCCGGAAAATCCGACATCGCGGTCCGCACAGCGCGGTGGCAGAAGACATGGCGCCGACCAAGGGGCGCCGACCTATCTTGCGCCTGAGGTGCTGAAGCGGCTGACCTGCCGGCGCGAGGGGTCAACGGTCAGCCTTTATGATCTGTGCTTTGTGGCGTGGGAGGTTTGGGGAAAGCAGGTGGAGGGGGCTGTCGATGCTATAGTTGTTGTCCGAAAATCAGACAATTCCAGAAGTCAGGATCTGCGTTCTGATGGCCTGCAAGACGGCGGCCATCAGTAAATGAAGAAACGCGGGAACCATGACGCGGCTTGATGTCACCAGTGAGCACCGTGTGAACCGCCGCCAGCTTGAAGCCGTCGCGGTATTCTGCTGCCATTCTCGGTCTGCTGGATTGCTGGTATCACCCTCAACAAACGGGCACGAAGCCGGTGCAGGTCCAAGATCGATCATGTCGAGAAAAGCAAAGATCGTTGCGGGTCTATGCTGTCATCCGGGATGAAACATATGGGGAATGCGGTCCCCACAAAAAGTGGCTCATTGCTCGGCCTACAAATGCCTTCGAGGAAACAGCATTAATGCCTGACACAATCGTGGTCATTTGCACCCCGAGGCGCCTAGGCATTTGATGATCGCACGGGTCGCTTGGATCAGAGGATACTCTGTCTCCCGCAGAATTTCGATACGATCAAAGCTGCTTGGATTTGAAGAGAGCGAAGCCCTAAGGGCGCTACCAAAGATCTGCCGCAACTCCGTTCCGAAGTTAAACTTGCAGATTTGGCTCTTGGCCGAAAGTGTGATCCGCTGGGCGTTGGGCACACCAGACCCCCCATGGATCACCAGCGGCACCGGCGTCAGCGCCTCAATCGCGCGCAGACGATCAAGGTCAAGGCCCTGTCCGGCAGCTTGCTGCAAATGGACGTTGCCGATGGAAATTGCCATTGCATCCACGCCGGTTTCCCTCGCAAAGCGCGCGGCCTCGTCCGGGTCTGTGCCCGCCGATGCCGCCCCTCCGGCATAGCCGACAAAGCCGATCTCGCCTTCGCAAGATGCCCCCGCCGCACGGGCCAGTTCGGCCACGGCGGCGGTCAGGTCGATGTTGGCCTGCAGCGGCAGTTTCGATCCGTCCACCATCACCGAGGTAAACCCCGCATCCAGTGCCGCGCGGCACTCCTCGAGCGTATAGCCGTGGTCGAGATGCGCCACCACCGGCACCGAAGCCTGCTCTGCCAGATGCCGGAACATGCGCCCAAGGATGGGCAGCGGGGTGTGCGCGCGGCAGCCGGGCCCCGCCTGCAGGATAATCGGCGCGCGCTCGGCCTCAGCGGCGGCGACATAGGCGCGCATATCCTCCCAGCCCAAGCACACGAGCCCCGGCACGGCATAACCG
>JACCDH010776470.1_pt1 | contig 39249 bp, 28 predicted proteins | sample 7442481 | NCBI WGS metagenome assembly JACCDH01 (sample SAMN15323433, study PRJNA562643) | freshwater metagenome | isolation source: river surface water | place: USA:Blue River Watershed | collected 2017-08-15 | reverse complement strand
TGTTTATTCAAGAAAAGTAAAAATGGATTGAATTTATTTTGTTTAATTATTTGATAAAAATAATAAACAAATATACTGTTTTCTTTTCATGAAAAAGTAAAAAAGGGATCAAAATAAGAAGTTGACAAAACAAAAAAAGCCTCTTCTTTCGAAGAGGCTTTTGTACTCTTTTTAGAGAAAAAATCTAACTTGATCATCAAAGAGTTAGATGAATTTTACCTGCTTTTGGAATAAAACAAGCCTCAAGATTGCTCTTGGGGCTTTAGTATACAACCCAGTACTCTATTTAAATACAAATGCGAAATTAGAAACTGATAAATTAGAAAAATAAAATTACATAATTTAGCATTTCTACCAGAATTTCACATATAAAGCAAAGATTACCAATAAAGTAATAACAATTAAAACAGTGGTTTTTGGTTTAAGTTTAAACATTTCTGTGTCTAATTCGAATGCTTTTGGATTCACCTTAGGGCCAAATAAACTAATTGCAATCATTAGCAACATCGTAAACATAAATGACAATCCCATGCAAATATGAAATGGAATCTCAAAACCACCTTTACCATTAGTATAAGCTGTATATAACAATGTTTCGTTTCCAAATAGAGCCGGAGCCATTTCATTAAATAAAATAGACAATACAAAACCTGCAATTACTCCAACTATAGCAGCGGTTCCAGTTGTTCTTTTCCAAAACATACCTAAAATAAACATCGCAAACACTCCAGGACTAATAAATCCGGTATATTTTTGAATAAAAGTAAACCCTCCTTCTCCTCCAATTCCCAAAAGATCATCCCAAGTAAATATCACTGCTAAAATCATAGCCGTAAAAACAGCATATTTTCCAATGTTTACTTGAGCATTATCTGAAGCATCTTTTTGAATGTATTTTTTATGAACATCTAAAGTATAAATAGTAGAAATACTATTTACTTTCCCCGCTAAAGAAGCCACAATAGCCGCAGTCAATGCCGCAACAGAAAGGCCTTTTAAACCAGTCGGCAAAAAGGTTAATATTGCCGAATAGGCTCCATCTTTGCCCCCTACTAATTGTGGTAAATGACCATTTTCATATAATACAAAAGCGGCAATTCCTGGTAACATAACAATTAATGGCATCAATAATTTTAAGAAACCTGCAAATAAAATTCCTGTACGTGCTGTTTGTAAATCAGCACCTAAAGCTCTTTGAGTAATATATTGATTACATCCCCAATAGTTCAAATTTATAATCCAAATTCCAGCCAAATACGACATTAAACCAGGAAAAGTCAAATACTTATTAATATCATTCTGTGATGTGGTTGCGGTTGGCTCAGGAATAATCATTTTGAAATGTTCTGGTGCTTTTTCCATCAAAACATTAAATCCAGCAAATGCATCTTGCCCAAAGCCAAAATAATGTGATACTGTTGTTAAAGCTATATAAGACGTAACCAATCCTCCAATGATTAAAACCGCTACCTGAATTACATCCGTATAAGCTACTACTTTCATTCCTCCCAAAGAAATTAACAAAGCAAAAACCGCTAATCCTATCATGATAGCGTGTAAATATTCTCCACCAGCTAACCCATTAATTGCTACTGCTCCTAGATACAAAATAGAAGTTAAATTTACAAAAACATACAAAAACAACCAAAAGACCGCCATAATTAAAGCAGTAGATTCATTGTATCTTGTAGTTAAAAATTGTGGCATGGTATAAATTTTATTTTTCAAATACACAGGAATAAACCATACTGCAACAATTATCAAAGCTATTGCGGCAATCCATTCGTAAGCGGCAACTGCAATACCTAAGAAAAAACCCTCGCCACTCATCCCGATAAACTGCTCTGCAGAAATATTAGAGGCGATTAAAGAGGCACCGATAGCCCACCAAGTCAAAGAACCTTCTGCCAAGAAATATGCTTTTGCATCATGTTCGTTCTTTTCTCGTTTTCGATAAACAGTATATCCATAAACGGACACAACAATAAAATAAATAATGAATACTGCATAATCTGCAAATGAAAGGGTTTGGTTCATAGTTTTGGTTTATTTAGTTAATTCTATTTTTATTAAATTAGTTAGTCAATAACTAATTATATTTTTCAAATGTAAAATTTTTTTTTATTAAAACTATTAATAAGCGTAAAAAATACATTTATAAATTAATCATAGGTTATTTATTTTGTTTTCTAGTTAAAAAAATTAAATTTTAATCACAAATCCAGCATTTGGATTCATTTTAATTTTTATTTTACTCCCTTTATTAATTAGTGATTTAATAAATTTATCTTTATTCTCACTAATTAAATAACCGATCTTATTTATCACATAAGACAAATCAATCTCAATTTCTTTTTCACAACTTTCACCATTAATGCCTACAATATGCCAAACAGTATCTTTTTTCCTTGCCATAACAATATATTTACCAGGATATCCTTCTATAAATTTTGAATCATCCCAATTAGTTGGAATATCTTTTAAATAGTCCACCACAAAATCGGGCATTTTATCCATCCCATCAGGTGTTTCTGCTATATGCTGAATTCCTGATAAAAACAAAACAGGCAGAGCTAATTCAAATCCAGGGGTGGTTTTACGTTCAATATTAGGAATAGAATCTAAAATCATTGGCGTAAAATCCATTGGATCAAAAACATTTCTTGCAAATGGAATCATAGTACAATGTGATGGTGCTAAATCAGCATTTGATTGAAAAAAAGTAATAAACTCTTCACCTTTGATAGCTTCTGTAGTTAATAAATTTGGATATGTACGTTGCCAACCTCTCGGCAAAGTAGCTCCATGAAAATTAATTACTAACTGATGAGCTGCAGCATCTTTCAATATTTCATGGTAATACGCTATCATGGATTGCCCATCTCCTCCAAAAAAATCAACTTTTATTCCTGCAATACCCATTTCTTTGAGTTTAGAAAACTCTTTTTCCCTATCTGCATGAGTTAATAATTTACTTTTAGGTTCATAAACCGTGCTATTCCATGTTCCAGAAGAATTGTACCATACTAATAACTTTACATTTTTACTTTTTGCGTAAGTTGCTAATTCTTTCATTTTATCATAACCAATTCTCTTATTCCATTCTACATCAATTAAACAATATGCCCAATCCATTTTGGAAGCATAATCAATAAACTTCATACTTGTCTCAAAGTTTACAGAATCATCTTTTAGCAACGCCCAACTCCAAGAAGCTAATCCACTCTTAATAAATGAAGTGTCCATCTTGATTGCAGGCTCTGCTAGATCAGTACCTAATGTACTTTCGGTAATAGTCTTTAATGAGCCTAATGCTATTATTCTCCAAGGAGTATACCAAGGCAATTTGGATTGAGGATTCAAAACTCCATTAGGATAAATTTCTTCTTTTTGGGGAAAAGCTACCCGCATGGCTTTTGAACTTTCATCATAAACTAAATGACTCCCACAATAATTTTCTGATAGGCTAGATTCTGATATTAGCACCCAAGTGTCATTGGAATTGAATAAAGCAGGATAAACCCACCCCTCACCTATAGATGGCTTAATATTTACTGGAATCCCCAATTCATAATGCTCTTCATAAGACGGATTTGTTTCGCACCAACCTGTTTTAGCTTTTGACATTGGTTGTAACCAAGCTTTTGTAGTGGAATTAAAATTGTAAGCTGTCTTCTCTTCTATTATTTTCTTTATTTCTTTTGATGTTGAAGGAAAATAATACCTTAAAGCAACCCCATCGGTCGAAAGCTGAAAAATAATATCCATTAAATCACCTTTTTTATTTTGAAGATGAATTGTGTATTGATTTGCAGAATAATCTATATTTTTTCGCTTTCCCTGAAGCATAGTATAATTTGATTTTATTAGTTTAGGTTTTGACACATCTATAATTTCAAGACCTAGATAAAAATCAGCATCTTCTCTTATAATACCAAGTGAAGAATTATTTATAACTAATTTATCTCTATAAAACACATTGTATTCTGGAGTTTTATTTTGATTTAAATTAAAATTTACGCGAATTGTTTTTTCACTATTTATAAAAGTATAAGACTCTTTATTTTTAGCAATTGAAACAGACGATATACTCCAAAGGAATAATAAAAATATATTTTTCATGATTTAAAGTGTTTAAAATACACTTACAAACATACTAATTAAAATTTACTAACTAATTAAAGAATCTGGTTATTTGTTTTTGTTAAAAAAAAATCAGTACATTTGTAAATGTATTTTTTACACTTATAAATAAAGGCATTATTATTTTGTATCGAAGATTCCAAAATTTTATAGCAACATCTAACTAAAAAAGAAAAATTATGAATAAAACAATAGATAATTTAGCTGCTGACAATATACGAGCATTAGCTATTTCAATGGTGGAGAAAGCTAATTCAGGACATCCAGGGGGTGCTATGGGAGGAGCTGATTTCATGCATATTTTGTATGCTGAATTTTTAAATTATGATCCAACAGAAATGGATTGGCCATTTAGAGACCGGTTCTTTATGGACGCAGGGCATTTATCTGCTTTAATGTATGCTCAATACTATTTATTAGGAAATTATAATAAAGATGATGTTCAAAATTTTAGACAATGGGAATCTGTCACACCAGGTCATCCAGAAGTAGATATTTTAAGAGGTATTGAAAACACGTCAGGACCATTAGGACAAGGACATACCATGGGTGTTGGTGCTGCAATAGCTGCTAAATTTTTAGACGCACGATTTCAAGGTATTTTTAATCATAAAATATATGGTTTTATAACTGATGGAGGAGTTCAAGAAGAAATTTCGCAAGGGGCAGGAAGAATTGCAGGTCATTTGGGATTAAATAATTTTATATTATTTTATGATTCCAATGATGTGCAATTATCTTCGATGACTGATGAAGTAACATCAGAAAATACAGCAATGAAATACGAAGCCTGGGGTTGGAAAGTAGTTACTATTGACGGACACAATCATACTGAAATTAGAAAAGCTTTAAATGAAGCACAAGTAGAAAAAGATAAGCCAACCTTAATAATTGGAAAAACAATTATGGGTAAAGGTTGTGTAACTACCGATGGTGCTATGTATGAAGGCGAATGTGAATTACACGGAAAACCTATAGGTGATACAAAAGCAGATTATATTAAAACACTTTTAAATTTAAATGCAAATCCTGAAGATCCATTCGCAATTTATAATGATGTAAATCAATATTATGAAGACGTCAAAATTCACAAAACTAAAATTGCTGCTGAGAAAAAACAAAGAATAGTGAATTGGAAAAAAGACAATCCTTTATTAGCTAACAAAATGGAATCTTTTTTATCGGGAAAATCACCTGAATTGGATTTTAGCAAAATCATTCAAAAAGAAAATATCGCCACTAGAGAAGCGTCATCTATTGTACTTGCTTATTTAGCTGAAAATGTGGAAAATATAATTGTTTCTTCTGCAGATTTGTCCAATAGTGATAAAACAGATGGGTTTCTTAAAAAATCATCCGTTTTACAAAGAAACAATTTTTCAGGAGCCTTTTTACAAGCGGGTGTAGCAGAACTTACTATGGCTTCGATTGCCAATGGAATAGCGCTACATGGAGGAGTTATTCCTATTGTAGCTACATTTTTTGTATTCTCTGATTATATGAAACCGGCTATTCGATTAGCAGCTATTCAGGAACTCCCTGTGAAGTATATTTGGACACATGATTCTTTTAGAGTGGGCGAAGATGGACCAACACATCAACCAATCGAACAAGAAGCACAAATCAGATTAATGGAAAAAATTAAAAATCATTCTGGAAATCAAAGTATGCTGGTACTTCGTCCAGCCGATGCCATTGAAACTACTGTTTCTTGGGACTTAGCCATGCAAAATACTAAAACCCCTTCAGGATTAATTCTTTCAAGACAAAATATTACAACTATCCCTGCTCAAAAAACATCGAGATATAACGAAGCTCTTGAAACTAGAAAAGGAGGTTATTTAGTTAAAAAAATAGATAATCCAGACATCACACTAATTGCAAATGGATCGGAGGTTAATTTATTGTTAGAGTCAGCAAATGTCTTAGAAAAAGAAAAAAATCTAAGAATCAACGTGGCTTCAATTCCTTCAGAAGGACTATTCAAATCACAATCTGAATCCTATCAATTAAGTATTATCCCTAAAGAAAAACCAACTTTCGGACTTACAGCTGGACTTACCTTAAATTTAGAAGGTTTGGTGGGTAATAAAGGGAAAGTTATGGGACTAAATCGTTTTGGAGATTCTGCTCCCGCGGCTGTGCTAGATGAAAAATTTGGATTTACTTCTCAATACGTAGTTCAAGAAATCTTAAAATATATTGAAGAAATTAAATAAACATTAAATAAATAAAACATGAAATTTTTTATTGACACTGCAAATTTAAAAGACATAAAAGAAGCTAACGACCTAGGAATTTTGGATGGTGTAACTACTAATCCATCACTTATGGCAAAAGAGGGAATCACTGGAGCTGACAATATTACAGCCCATTATGTAAAAATATGTGAATTGGTTAACGGGGATGTAAGTGCTGAAGTAATTTCGACAGATCTGGAAGGAATGATAGCTGAAGGCGAAAAACTTGCTGCTTTACATCCTCAAATTGTAGTTAAAATACCTATGATTAAGAACGGGATTAAAGCAATTAAATATTTCTCAGATAAAGGGATTAGAACCAATTGCACCTTAGTTTTTTCTGCTGGACAAGCTCTACTTGCTGCCAAAGCAGGAGCTACTTATGTATCCCCTTTCATTGGAAGATTAGATGACATCTCAACAGATGGCATGGCTCTAATAGAGGAAATTAGATTGATTTATGACAATTACGAGTATAAAACTGAAATCCTTGCAGCTTCTGTAAGACATGTAATGCACATTATCAATTGTGCTAAAATTGGTGCCGATGTCATTACTGGTCCTTTAAGCGCGATTGAAGGTCTTCTAAAACATCCTCTTACCGATAGCGGTTTGGCAACTTTTTTGGCTGACTATCAAAAAGGAAATAACTAATGTACATTATTACCCTAAAAAAAGGGCTTTTCACTTAATGTGAAAAGCCCTTTTTTTATGCTCTAATTTGATTATAAATTTAAAACAAAATCATTCAATAATTTAGCATCATATTTTTCTTTATCAAACGTGTATAAATAGGATCCCTTCCTAGACGACATCATATCTTTTTCGTCAAGCTTGATTAAAATATCTAATGAATTAATTTTGCTGATAAAATTTCTTTTATCTAATTCTTTATCTAATATTGCCTCATATAATTCTAACAATTGACGCATTGTGAATTTCTCTGGTAACAGTTCAAACCCAACAGGTTTTATTGAAGTACGATATCTCAATCTTCTAATAGCATGTTTCAACATACTATCGTGGTCAAAAATTAATTTAGGTACATCTGCAACACTAAACCACTGCGCATGGTAATTTTGAATCAACTCTTCATTATGGTTTTCAATATTAATCAATGCATAATAGGCAACTGATATTGTTCTTTCAACAGGATCCCTATCAATTTCACTGTATGAGTGTAATTGTTCCATATAAATGTCATGAAGTCCTGTGCAACTATTCAAAATTCTAATTGCTGCATCATCTAAGGACTCTTCTTTTTTTAAGAACCCTCCAATCAAAGACCATTTCCCTCTTTCTGGTTCAAAATCTCTTTTAATTAAAAGGATCTTTAATCCATCAGTATCAAATCCAAAAATAATACAATCAACTGCCAATAAAACTTTATCTACAGAACTATAAGAGTTTAACATTTCATAAATTTAGAAGATTTCTCGCAAATATAGAAATTTATTAAAAATAGAATTCATTTATTAATGTTGTTTTCACACTTTATTTTAAAAGAATCCTGTCTTAAAATTTTGTTATTCAAGCGTTTTTAATCTAAAAAAAAAAACAAAAACTGAGTACATACAGAATAAAAATCCAGAATTTCACTACTTTTTAAATTAAAATTTAAGCTAAATAAGCTCCAAATTGTATAAAAAAACAAAGAAATTTTAATAATTTATGAAAAAAAATTATTCAATAAACAAAGAACTAAATAGTGTAAAATATTAATTATTAATTGAAACAAACCCCAAAAATAAAGGCGTTGTTTAAAAATAAATCATTTTTTAAGTGTTGTTTAAACACTTAAAAATGGATATATGTAATTTTAATCCATTATTTTTTCATTATTAATTTGTTTTTATGATTTTTTTTTAATTATATTTACAAATGTAAAAATAACACTTATAATTAACCTAAAGTAAAACAGAATGAAAACAACCAAAAAACTATTTTATTACTGTAATTTTCTATTGCCTAAAAAAGCATGGCTTTTGGCAATAGTAGTTTTACTATTTTCTTCCTACAGTATGTCTGCTCAAAATGAAAAGACTATTACAGGAACCGTAATCTCGGGAAAGGATTCAGCCCTATTGCCTGGAGTAAATGTACAAGTGAAAGGAACTAAAACAATCACTGTAACTGACTTAGAAGGAAAATACTCTATAAAGGCGTCACCAAATGACGCACTTGTGTTCTCTTATATTGGATCCAACACTCAAGAAGTTAGGGTAAACAATCAGACTAAAATTAATATTTCTTTAAAAGAAGATCAAACTGCTTTAGAAGAAGTTGTAGTTGTAGGTTATGGATCGCAAAAGAAATCAGATTTAACAGGCTCAGTTAGTGTCGTAAATGTTCAGGACGCTAAAAAAACAATTACTTACGATGTAGCCAAAATGCTTCAAGGACAAGTTCCAGGAGTAACAGTTCAATCATCTGGAGAACCTGGAAGTTTTGTAAACATCAAAATTAGAGGAGTTTCTTCATTTAACAACAATAATCCGCTTTTTATTATCGACGGAATGATTGTAGACAGTCCTAATGATTTTGCGCCAGGAGAGATTGAAAGCTTACAAGTGCTTAAAGACGCTTCTTCGGCTGCTATTTATGGAGTACGTGGTGCTAACGGGGTAGTTATCATAACTACAAAAAAAGGAAAAGCTGGTGAAAAAATCAGTGTTAAATATAAAAATGTATTAGGTTTTCAAAATGTTCCAAGAACATGGGCGCTAACAGACAGAGTGGGGTATCAAAAAATCGTAAATGAAGCAGAAACAAATGCAGGGTTGTCATTAGCTCCGGGAAATAATCCATCTAATCCTTTATTTATAAATAATGTAGATACAAATTGGCAAGACGAGGTATATAGAACTGGTGTAATTGAAAATCAATCACTTACATTTACAGGTGGTGCTGAAGCATTAGGTTACAGTTTAAATGTGGATTACTTTAAAAATAAAAGTTACTTAAACACTCCACAAGATTTTAAAAGATTGTCTACTAATTTAAACTTAAATGGTAAAAAAGGTAAATTCAGATATGGCGCTAAAATAGGATATACGCAGTCTGACAAAGAAAACTTTAACGAATATTTACCTGGACAGTCGGCAGTAGGTCAATTATTGTTAGCAATACCTACAATGCCTGTTCACGACTCTAATAGATTAGGTGGTTTTGGTGGGGCAGATAACTTAACACAAAGAGCCATTACTCTAAACGTTATTGGATTTAACAATTTGATGCAAAATACCAACAAACGAAATAGATTTATTGGAAATCTTTGGGGAGAATTAGAAATATTGCCTGGCTTAAAATATAAATTAAGCTCAAGTATGGACCGATTGGATTGGCAAAACAGACTATTCAATCCGCCAAGCGATCTAGGATGGTATTATATTACAACTAATGAAGAAGCTGCTTTAGATATGTCTACTGGAAGTCAAACAAGAGTTATAACTGATAACTTATTAACCTATGATTTATCTATTAAAAAACATAAAATAGACTTATTAGCAGGATGGATACAAGAACGTAATGATCATGTCAATCATATTTCAAGAGGTGTCGGATTCACTCCAGGTGAAATTAACCATTTAGAATATGCGGACGCTATATCAGGAAGAGAGTTTAAATATACTATAACAGCAATTTCATATTTAAGTAGAATTAATTATAATTTTGACGGGCGTTATTTGTTGACTGCAAACTTTAGACGAGATAGATCATCTCTTTTTGCTGAAGAAAATAATACCGGAGATTACTTCTCTTTTTCAGGTGGATGGAAATTAAGTAATGAAAAATTCATTAAACTTCCAGATTGGTTAAATACAGTTAAATTAAGAGGCGGTTATGGATTATTAGGAAATAATACGGTTAGTCCATATGCTTATGCTGCAACTATTAACCCATTTGCTGGTTATACTTTTAACAATATTCTTGCTCCTGGGACTACAGTAGTTACGCTTAGAGACCCAAATGTTAAATGGGAAAATACTGAAACTACCAACGTGGCATTAGAATTAGGACTATTAAATAATAAATTACAATTCACGGGAGAGTATTTTATCAAAAAATCAACTGATCTTTTAGCTTCAGTACCTTTACCATATTCTACTGGTTCTTTTCCAGCAAGTATAGTAACAAATGCTGCAGCAGTTGAAAACAAAGGGTTTGAATTTAGCGCAAGCTATACTAATGATGACAAACCATTTAAGTATACCATCTCTGCGAATTTGGGTACGTTGAAGAATGAAGTTTTAGAAATAGGAGCAAATAATTTACCTATTTACGGTGCTGCTTCTAAAACAGAAGTTGGAAGATCTATCGGAGAAATTTTTGCATACGAAACCGCTGGTATTTTCAAAGATGCTGCAGATGTTGCTGCTTCTCCAAGACAAGTTAATGCTGCGCCAGGGGATATCAAATTTAGAGATGTAAATGCTGATGGAATTATTAATGAAGATGATAGAACGTATCAAGGTATTACTATTCCTAAATATAGCTACGGTTTAAATTTTAGTAGTACTTATAAAAATTGGGATTTCTCATTCTTCTGGCAAGGAAGTGGAGGAAATAAAGTATTCAATAGTGTTTATCGTGATTTGATGGGGGGACAATATTCAAACGCAAGTACTGATATGTTAAACTACTGGACTCCATCTAATACTAACACCAATGTTCCACGCCCGGTTATTGGAGACCCAAATGCGAACTCAAGAGATTCTAACCGTTTTATTGAAAATGGAGATTATATTAGACTACAAAATGTTCAATTAGGATATACAATCCCAACAAAAGGTAATAAGTATATAGAAAGAGCAAAAATATACGTAAGTGGACAAAATTTATTAACTCTTACAAAATTCCGTGGATATGATGCTGATTTCATTAGTGATGGATTATTCTCTAGAGGTTATGCAGGAGGATCATTCCCAAATCCAAGAACTTTTGCAATGGGTATTGAAATCGATTTCTAAAATAGTTTAAAAATTTAAAAACGAATCAAAATGAAATATAAAATATTTAATTATGTAACAGTCTTTTTGTCACTCTCAATTGTATTTACGAGTTGTGTTAACGATGAAGACTTGGTTCAAGTAGATCCAAATGTTGCAACAACAGGATCTTTTTGGAAAACAGATGAAGATGCTCTTCAAGGGGTAAATGCAGTGTATGGGAGCCTCCTAACTGACGGAACTTATATGAGAAGTACACCTTTGCTTTTAGATCTTAAAGGTGATGATTGTCATAGTTTTAGCCCGTGGGATGCCATGTATAATGTTGGAAGATTTAATTCAAGTCCATCAAATAGTGCTATCTATGGTTGGGCATACGAAACTTATTATCAAGGTATTAATCGCGCTAACCAAGTATTAGAAAATGTAACTAAAATGCCTATGAAAGATGCAGAACTCAAAAAAAGAATCCTAGGCCAAGCCTACTTTTTAAGAGGATTATTCTTGTTCCACGCGGTGAATTTATTTAAAAATGTTCCTGTCCCATTATCAACAACTGAAATTATTAGCCCACAAAAAACACAAGCCGATGGATGGGCTCAAGTTATTAGTGACTTTAAAGCAGCTGCTGATTTATTACCTACAACTTACACTAGTGTAACTGGATTAGATGCAAGTCAAAAAGGAAGAGCTACTAAGGGAGCCGCTTTGGGATATTTAGGAAAAACCTATCTTTTCACTAAAGATTTTGACAAAGCAAAAACAGCTTTCAAACAAGTCATTGATTTAGGAGTTTATTCATTAGTTACAAATTACCGCGACAACTTTACTGATACAAATGAGAACAACTCAGAATCTGTATTTGAAGTACAATTTAGTAGAAGTGCTGGGGGCGTTGATCTAGGTTGGGGTGGTGCACCTGCTTCTGGATGGGGGAAAACTTCTGCAAGAGCAATCACTTACGCTCCAAGAGCATTTGGTTGGACTGACGTGAACCCTTCTAGAACTTTATTTAATGAGTTTCAAGAAGAACTTACAACTTCAGGAGCTGTTGACCCTCGTTTAGATGCTACAATGTTTTATAATAAACCAGGTGGCATGAGATTATATGGACAAGATTTTGCAACTTTTTATGCTAACAATGTAGGTGATTTAAATAATCTATTTTGTAGAAAATATCAAAATTCTGATGGTAATTATGCAAATGAATTTGATTGGAGATCAGGAATCAATGAACGTATTATGAGATATGCAGACATCTTACTTATGTATGCAGAATGTCTAAACGAAACTGGTGATACAGCAGGTGCTTATACTTACATTCAAATGGTTAGAAGTCGTGTTGGGCTACCAAATTTAGCAACAGCAAAACCGGGGTTAACAAAGGAGCAAATGAGAGAACAAATTGGTCACGAACGTTTCTTAGAATTCCCTCTTGAAGGACATCGTTTTGACGACATCCGTAGATGGGGTTGGTTACAAAATCCAACCAAATTAGCATGGTTAAAAGCTAGAGATTTTGAATTCAATACTTATGTAGAAGGAAGAGAATTTTTCCCAATACCACAATTGGAATCAGACAACAATCCTGGAACAACTCAAAATACTGGATATTAATATTAAGATAGTTAAATTAGATTAAAAAATTTGAGTTAGTAATTTATATGGCAAGTCTAATAAACTTGCCATATAATTTAAAATGAATTATTAATTATCGGCATTTAAAATTTAAAATATAGACGATATACTACCTGAAAGTATAGTCTAGTGGTATTAACCGTAAATCCACAAATTTTATTTTAATCTATGTATAGTTGAAATACGAAGCAGAACATTGAGGAATTAAACCTAAAGAAATTAAAACATCTTGATTCAAATTTTAATGTATAAAAAATTAATCATGAAAATACTAATAACAATTTTTATTGCTTTACTGTTTCATTTTCAATGCATTGCTCAAGATGACCAAACAAGTCTTAGTAATAAACTAGCTTTTGATTCTAATAATCCTTATGTTCATGATCCCGTTATAGCAAAAGATGGAGATACTTACTATATTTTTAGTACAGGTTCTGGAATTAGTGTTATGTCATCCAAAGACTTAAAAACATGGAAAAAAGAAAAATCAATATTTGAAACTGCTCCTAATTGGACTAAAGAAGCTCTTCCTGGATTTAATAATGATATTTGGGCACCTGATATTATCTATTACCAAAATGAATATCACCTTTTTTATTCATGCAATGCATTGCCCGGTAAGCCACACGCGGCCATAGGTCATGCTACAAATCGTACTTTAAATCCTAAAAACAAAGATTTCAAATGGGTAGACAATGGAAAAATTGTACAATCTGTACTTAACAGAGATATGTGGCAAGCGATAGATCCAAATGTAATCTTTGATGAAAATAGAACTCCTTGGCTAGCCTTTGGATCCTTCTGGGATGGAATAAAACTAGTTAAATTAACAGATGATTTGAATAAACTAAAAGAGCCAGAGGAATGGCATTCTCTAGCTCGTCGTCCGAGTCAAAAAAAGATGTATGAGTATTCTTTGGAAGACAGTCAGATTGAAGCCGCATTTATATATAAGCATAAAAATTATTATTACCTTTTTGTATCCTTTGACATGTGTTGTCGAGGTGTAAATAGTGATTATAAAATTGCAGTTGGTAGATCAGAAAAAGTGACAGGGCCTTATCTTGATAAGGTTGGCTTTTCAATGTTAGATGGTGGAGGCACTGTAATTTCAATAGGGGATGGCAAAAAATGGGCAGCTTTAGGTCATAACTCCGTTTACAAGATGGAGGGAAAGGATTATTTATTGGCTCATGGATATTCCATACCCGACAAAGGTGTGTCTAAATTAATTATTACAGAAATAGCATGGGACGAAAATGAATGGCCCATAATTGATCTCAATCACAGGATTACAAAATAATAAAACACGTTATTACTATTTATTTAAGTTATTTTAGCTAGAATCTTATTATCCTATCAAATGCTTTTTTAGATATGCCACTTAATATTTTTAAATAAAACCACAATGAAAAAAGCCATAATCTTACTTTTTATTTTTTCTTTTTGCAATCAACCCTCCTTTGCACAAAAAGAAACCACTGTACTTTCTATAAAACAAACTGAAAAAGCGCCCATAATTAGTAAACACATCTACGGACATTTTGCTGAACATCTAGGAAGATGTATTTATGGAGGTTTTTATGTTGGAGAAAACAGTACTATTCCAAATACAAATGGTGTTCGAAATGACATTATTACTGCTTTAAAAGAACTAAAAGTACCCAACTTAAGATGGCCTGGAGGTTGTTTTGCGGATACCTATCACTGGAAAGATGGGATTGGACCAAAAGAAAACAGACCTACTATCGTTAATCGTTGGTGGGGAGGTGTTACAGAAAATAATAGTTTTGGAACTCATGATTTTTTAGACTTATGTGAAACTCTTGAAACAGAACCCTATTTAGCTGCAAATGTGGGGAGTGGGACTGTACAAGAATTTAACGAATGGGTACAATATGTAAATCACGAAGGAAAAAGTCCGATGGCCGACTTAAGAAAAAAGAACAATAAAGAAAAAGCTTGGGGTGTGTCATTTTGGGGTGTCGGCAATGAAATGTGGGGTTGTGGCGGAAATATGACGCCTGAATATTATGCTAATTTGTATAAACAGTATGCTACTTTTATGACTGATTGGTCAAATTCCGATAAACTTTTCAGAATTGCTTCAGGTGCGAATGTAGCTGACTATCATTGGACTGAAGTTTTAATGCGGGATATTCCTAAAAATTTAATTGAAGGCGTTGCGCTTCACTCCTATTCTTTTGTAGAATGGGAAAAGAAAGGGTCTTCAACTAAATTTGACGAGGAACAATACTTTGCAACTATGCAAACTGCACTTAAAATGGAAGGATTGGTCACAAAACATTCTGAAATAATGGATAAATATGATCCAAATAATAAAATAGCTCTTATTGTAGATGAATGGGGAGGATGGTACGACGTGGAACCGGGGTCAAATCCTGGTTTTTTATACCAACAAAACACAATGCGAGATGCCATGATAGCTGGAACAACTTTAAATATTTTTAACAATCATTCCAAAAGAGTTAAAATGGCTAATTTGGCTCAAACAGTTAATGTTTTGCAAGCTGTAATCTTAACCGAAGGAGACAAAATGATTCTTACTCCAACATATCATGTAATGAAAATGTACAATGTACATCAGGATGCTCAATTATTACAAATTGAATTACATTCTCCTCTGTATACTTTTGGAGGAAAATCTTTACCCGCAATATCTGCTTCTGCGTCAAAAGATAAAAATGGTAAAATCCATATATCATTAGTCAATATTGATGCTACAAAAGAAAATACAATTGAAATCGATTTAAATGAACTTGGTGTAAAGAATATTAAAGGAACCATTTTATCCTCACAAAAATTACAAGACCATAATACATTTGATAATCCAAAAAACATAATACCTAAGGATTTCAAAAATTTTGAAATTAAGAAAAACAAGTTATCAATAAAAATCCCTCCTTTTTCTCTAATAGTTTTAGAAGGCAAATAAAATTGGATATGTGATTGCTATTAACAAAGTGTTAGAAAAAGTAATCCGAAAAAAATTAGGCTAAAACATATATAACCCATGAGAAATAATAATTTTATATAGATGAAAAATAGTACCTCTATACTAAATATACTATTAATAGCACTTTTAGTTATTACTTTTAGTAGTGGTTGTTCTAGTGATAGTTCAACTCCAGAACCAACAACTGCGCCTACTCCAAATCCAACACCCACTCCAACACCCACTCCTAATCCATTTGCAGGTCCTACTTATGCAGATGATTACACGCCTATTGCTTCTTGGGCAATGAATTCACAATGGAATTTAGCAAACGTACATGATCCATCCGTAGAAAAATGTGGAGAATATTATTACATGTACCAAACAGATGCATCTTATGGAAATGCACACGATGGACACGGTCATTTCCCTTATAGACGATCCAAAGATCTTGTGAATTGGGAGTATATGGGTGCTGCAATGACTCAAGCTCCCGCTTGGGTTAAAGATTCGCTAAATAATAAAAGAGCACGAATGAATCCTGCCTTACCACCTATTCAAAATCCTAATTACGGGTTTTGGGCACCTTATATTAAAAAAGTAGGTAACAAATACAGAATGTATTACAGTATTGTTGTAGATAATCCAATTATTGGCACAGATTTTAACTATTCATGGGCAGAAAGAGCTTTTATTGGCTTGGCTGAAACAGACGATTTGGCATCGAATATATGGATAGACAAAGGAATGGTAGTATGTTCAGAACCTGACGGATTAAAACCCTATTCATTTACAGGAACCCGAAACTGGGAAAATGCTTATTTTAAATTTAATGCTATAGACCCCACTTTTATTGTAACACCAGAGGGAGAACATTATTTAATTTATGGTTCATGGCATAGCGGAATAGCTGCACTAAAATTAAATCCTGCTACTGGTAAACCCGACCAATTAAAAACTATTAATGATTATGGAACACGAATCGCTACTCGCAACAGAACAAGTCGTTGGCAAGGTTCCGAGGGTCCAGAGATTATTTTTAATGACAAAACAGGTTATTACTACTTATTTTTAGCCTATGATGGACTTGATGTGCCCTACAATACTCGCGTGGCACGTTCAAAAAACATATTAGGACCTTATTTAGGAATTAATGGCGCTGATATTACGAATGGTGCCGAATGTTGGCCTATGCTAACACATCCTTATTCATTTAATAATCATACTGGGTGGGTAGGTTTTTCTCATTGTTCCGTTTTCCAAAATCCTGATACTAAAGAATGGTTTTATGCTTCGCAAGCCAGACTACCAGTTGGAGTGCCTGGAATAAATGTTTCAAACGCAGTAATGATGGGCCATGTTAGAAATATTCAGTGGACAGAGGATGGTTGGCCGGTAGTTTCACCTGAACGTTATGCTGGAGTCCCTAAAACAACTTTAACCGAAGCTTCATTTATAGGTACTTGGGAACAAATAACAATGCAATATCAATATAAAGTAATCCAAAAATCAATTACGATAAATTTAACTTCCGACAAAAAAGTAAGTGGTGGAATTACGGGAACTTGGTCTTATGATAGCACTAATGAAACCTTGACGGTAAACGGAATAAAATGCAAAGTTTCGGATGCTTGGGATTGGGAAGCATCCACTAGAAAGACTACTATAACATATTCTGGGTTTACAGCAGGAGGGCAACCAGTTTGGGCAAAAAAAATAAACTAATCACAGATTAATTTTTAAACATTGAAAATCAAAATAACACTTATAACTATATCATTAATAGTTGTTTTATCAGCCTGTAAAGCTAGTAAGACTAATGATGTTTTGATTTCTTCGAAAAAAGAAGATCAAAATATCAAAATTAATAATCCAATCATTAAGGAAAAATGTACGGGTGACCCAGCAGCCTTAGTTTACAAAGACAAAGTATATTTATATGCTGGGCATGACGAAGCTCCTAACGATTTTAATTTCTATAAAATGAATGAATGGCTAGTGTACTCATCCTCCGATATGGTGCATTGGCAAGAACACCCTGTACCATTAAAAGTAACCGATTTCTCTTGGGCAAAAGCTGATGCGTGGGCTTCGCAAGTTATTGAACGCAACGGCAAATTTTACTGGTACGTTACCGTCGAGCACAGTACTATAAAAGGTAAAGCTATTGGGATTGCCGTCTCTGATAGCCCAACAGGTCCTTTTAAAGATGCTTTAGGCAAAGCCCTTATTACCAATAATATGACTACACATACAGATATCAGTTGGGATGATATAGACCCAACAGTTATTATTGATGATGATGGTCAGGCTTATATTTTTTGGGGTAATACAGTTTGTCATTATGCCAAATTAAAAGAAAATATGATAGAATTGGATGGACCGATACAAACCATCGATTTACCAAACTTTACCGAAGCTCCTTGGATTCATAAAAAAAATGACTGGTATTATTTATCGTATGCGTATCAATTTCCTGAAAAAATAGCGTATGCTATGAGCAAATCAATCACTGGACCTTGGGAGTTTAAAGGTATTTTAAATGAAATTGCAGGAAATTCGAATACTAATCATCAATCAATAATTGAATTTAAAGGAAAAGATTATTTCATTTATCATAATGGTAGTATTCAACCTAATGGAGGAAGTTTTAGAAGGTCAGTTTGTATAGATTATTTGTTTTACAATCCAGATGGCACTATCAAAAGAATCAACATGACTTCCGAAGGAATTCAAAAATAAAAAAACTAGATATGAAATTACATCTAAAAACACCTCTTTTACTTTTACTCTTGCTGCTAAAATCCTCCACATGGGCTCAAGAAATAACCGTTCATGACCCTGTTATGATTAAACAAAAAGATACTTATTATCTTTATTGTACAGGTCAAGGAATTAGTGTTTTTAGTTCAAAAGACTTGAAAAATTGGAAGTCGGAGCCCGCTATTTTTAAAGAAAAACCAACGTGGGTAGATGCCGTAGTTCCTAATTTTAAAAATCATATTTGGGCACCCGATATTTCATTACACAATAACACTTACTATTTGTATTACTCTGTTTCTGCTTTCGCAAAAAATACATCAGCAATTGCAGTCGCTACCAATACTACTTTAGATCCAACAGATGCTAATTACAAATGGGTTGACCACGGAATTGTCATACAATCTGTTCCCAACCGTGATATGTGGAATGCTATAGACCCTAATTTGACCTTTGATGAAAATAATACCCCATGGTTAGCTTTCGGTTCATTTTGGAACGGATTAAAAATGGTAAAATTAAACCCAAATTTAAAGTCGGTGGCGCAACCTGAAGAATGGTTTACCATAGCAAAACGTAAAAGAACTTTTGAACTAGATGATACCGATCCAGGTGATGGTGCATTAGAGGCTCCTTTCATTTTTAAAAAGAATAATTATTACTATCAATTTCTCTCTTGGGATTTATGCTGTCGAGGAGAAAAAAGCACCTATAAAGTTGTTGTTGGAAGATCTAAAAATCTTAAAGGTCCCTATACAGATAAAGATGGTAAATCATTGAATGAAGGTGGGGGAACCGTATTAATCCATGGAAATAAAAACTGGTATGGCGCAGGACATAATAGCGCTTACACCTTTGACGGCAAAGATTATATTGTTTTTCATGCGTATGAAATTAAGAATAATGGAAGACCAAAATTAGAAATCAAAGAGTTACACTGGGATAAAGATTTATGGCCAGTTTTAGAATCTATAAATTAAGAAAATGGTATGAAAATAAAAAATAAAAATCTCAAAAAAGCACTATTGGCTTTCCTGTTTTTTATCAGCTTATGCGTTAAAAGTCAACAGCATACCAAAAAATTGAAATATGCAATTACTCCTATAAATATCCAAAACGTTAAACTTAAAGACAATTTTTGGTTACCGATAATCAAAAAAGTTCAGGAAAAAACCATTGAATATGCCATTCATAAATGTGAAGAAGAAGGAAGACTGGATAATTTCCTAATCGCTGGAAAACAAAAAGAGGGAACGGTAAAAGGTCAAATGCCTTTTGACGATACAGATGTATATAAGATAATTGAAGGTGCTTCTAATACTCTCATTAGCGAACCGAATCCTAAACTTGAAAAATTGTTGGATTCTCTCATTAGCATTATAAAAGTAGGTCAAGAAAAAGACGGTTATTTAACTACTTGGCGTACCATAAATCCAGCTAAACCACCTGCTCCTTGGGTTCCAGTAATAGAGGGGAAACGTTGGGAATCCTTGCAAATTAGTCACGAATTGTATAATTCAGGTCATATGATTGAAGCAGCTGTAGTACATTATCAAGCCACCGGCAAAAGAAACTTTTTAGACATTGCTTTAAAGAATGCGGATTTATTAGTAGCTACTTTTGGAGATAACAAAAATCAAATACAAGGTGTTCCTGGACACCAAATTGTAGAAACAAGTTTGGTGAAATTATACCAAATTACCAATAATAAAGCTTATTTAAATTTGGCAAAATATTTTTTAGACAACAGAGGAAATCCTAAAAACCATAACTTATATGGAGATTACTCACAAGATCATATTCCTGTTATAAAGCAAGACGAAGCTGTAGGTCATGCTGTAAGAGCTGTATATATGTACGCTGGAATGACTGACATTGCAGCTATTGAAAATGACTCAGCTTATTATAATGCTGTAACTAAATTATGGAATAATGTAGTAACTAAGAAGATATATATCACAGGAGGAATTGGGTCAAAGCCAGAAGGAGAAGCATTTGGCAAGAATTACGAACTGCCCAATCTTACAGGGTATAATGAGACTTGTGCTGCTATTGGTAATGTATATTGGAATCATAAACTTCATAATATTTCTGGAAATTCAGCTTATTTTGATGTGATTGAACGTAGTTTATATAACGGACTAATTTCAGGATTATCTCTTGACGGAAAAAAATTCTTTTATCCTAATGCTTTAGAATCTGATGGAGTATATAAATTCAATCGTGGATCATGTACAAGACAATCGTGGTTTGATTGTTCTTGTTGCCCCACTAATTTAATTCGATTCATTCCATCTATTCCAGGTCTGATTTATTCTAAATCTAATGAAGCAATTTATGTTAATTTATATGCATCAAATATTGGCAAAATTGACTTTAAGGAAACTACTGTCGAAATTAATCAAAAAACAAATTATCCTTGGGATGGAAAAGTTTCTATTTCTGTTTTGCCTAAATCAGTAAGCGAATTCACTTTAAAATTACGTATCCCAAGTTGGGCAAGAAACCAAGTGCTCCCAGGTGATTTATATGGTTATAAAATTAATTCTTTAACTAGAACGTGTCTTTTCATAAATGGAAAGCCTACAAACTACAAAATAGATAATGGTTACATTACCTTACATAAAAAATGGCAAAAAGGAGACACTATTATTCTTAATTTTCCAATGGAAGTAAAACAAGTAGTTACCAATCCTACAGTAGAAGGCAACAATGGAAAAGTAGCTTTAGAATATGGCCCAATAGTCTATGCTATTGAAGAAATAGATAATAAAGTCAATTTTGATTCTATAACTATAAATGAGAAAGACGCTTTTAGAATTAATAAAGAAGATAGTCTCTTAGGAGGTGTCACTACTATTCAAACATCTCAACTAAAAGCAATTCCTTACTATTCTTGGTCTAATAGAGGAGTTGGAAAAATGAAAGTGTGGATTAATTACAATAATAAGAATTAAAAAAATATAAAAATGAAACAAAATTTAATCACAAAAATTGGACTTTGCGGTTTATTACTAAACGGTTTATATAGTCAGGCACAAAAAACTAACATAGTAGTCAATACTTCTACAACAATTACTAAAATTCAACCTACAATGTATGGGGTATTTTTTGAAGACATCAATTTTGCTGCTGATGGTGGATTGTATGCTGAAATGATTAAAAACCGTTCTTTCGAATTTGAAGCTCCGCTTATGGGTTGGACACAGCCAAATAGCGACAGACATTCTTACAACAAAGAGTCTGGTATAGCAACCACAATAAAAGCATTAGAAAACAAAAGCAACCCGAGTTTTTGTAGAGTTTTAATTAATGATGCAAATGGCTATTCTTTAATCAATGAAGGATTTAGAGGAATGGGAATTAAGAAAGAGGCAAAATACAATCTTTCATTCAAAGCAGCGAATCACAATCGAGCCATAAAAAAAATTACTTTTCAATTTATTGATAAAGACAATAAAGTACTAGGAGAAAGTAGTATTATTCCTGATTCAAATGATTGGCAATCTTATAACACCTCTTTTATAGCAACTCAAACGGAAGCAAAAGCAAAATTAAAAATCACCTTTGAAGGGACAGGAACTATCGATTTAGATATGATTTCACTGTTTCCTGAAGATACTTGGAAAAATAGAAAAAACGGAATGCGTAAAGACATTGTGCAACTGTTGTATGACATGAAACCCGGATTTTTGAGGTTTCCTGGCGGATGTATCGTGGAAGGAAGAACTCTAGCACAGCGTTACCAATGGAAAAAAACAATTGGAGAAGTTGAAGAAAGAGAGACTTTAATCAACCGTTGGAACACTGAATTTACCCATAAACCTGCACCAGATTATTTTCAAAGCTTTGGACTTGGTTTTTTTGAATATTTCCAATTAGCAGAAGATATTGGAGCTTCTCCATTACCTATTTTAAGCTGCGGAATGGCATGTCAGTTCAATACTGGTGAATTGGTTCCAATGAATGAATTAAACCCTTATGTTCAAGATGCTTTGGATTTAATTGAGTTTGCAAATGGTTCCACAAATACCCCTTGGGGAAAAATTAGAGCCGAAATGGGGCATCCGGAACCTTTCAATTTAAAAATGATTGGAGTTGGAAATGAACAGTGGGGGCCAGAATATATTGAGAGATATAGAATTTTTGAAAAAGCAATCAAATCAAAGTACCCTACTATCAAAATAGTCTCTGGAGCAGGTCCTTTCCCGGAAGGAGATTATTTTGAATATGGAATGAAAGAATTAAAAAAACTGAACGCTGAAATTGTAGATGAACATTATTATAAAAATCCAAAATGGTTTAGAGATAATGCAACTAGATATGATAACTATGACCGAAAAGGACCAAAAATATTTGCTGGAGAATATGCTGCTCAAAGTGTAGCTATTGCAAGTCCTGACAATAAAAATAACTGGGAATGCGCCCTATCTGAAGCGGCCTTTATGACAGGTTTAGAGCGTAATGCAGAAGTAGTCAATCTGACTTCTTACGCACCCCTTATGGCACATGAAGAAGCTTGGCAATGGACTCCGGATTTACTTTGGTTCAATAATTTGGAAGCCTATGGATCAGCAAATTATTATGTGCAAAAATTATTTGCAACCAATAAAGGAACTGATTTAATAGCAATCACAAGCAATGGAAAAAACCTTATAGGTCAAAATAACTTGTATGCATCAGCAGTAAAAGATACCAACACAAATGAAGTGATTATCAAATTAGTAAATACTACATCAATTGCACAAGAGGTTAATATAGAATTTAAAGGAGCAAAATTAGCTTCTAAAGGAACCAAAACTACCCTTACAAGTTCAAATTTAAATGATGAAAACTCTTTTGCAAACCCAAAAAAAATCAGCCCTAAACAAGAAGAAATTAAAGCAAATGTAAACCGAGTATCAAGTTCGCTTTCGGCTAATTCTCTGAATATTATAAAAATAAAAATAGAATAAAAATTTAAGAAATATCATATTACAATAATGTTACTAGTAAGATTTAGATATTCACTTTAATAAATTAAAAGTGTTTTTATTACACTTATTAAAAAATAAACTATATTTGTTATTCTAAAAAAGAAAATTAAGAATGAAGAATTATGTTATAGGCTTAGATTATGGTACTGATTCCGTCCGAGCAATGTTAATTGATGCTGAAAATGGTCAGGAAATTGCTTCCAACGTTTGTAATTACAAGCGATGGAAAAACAAAGAATACTGTAATGCCTCACTAAACCAATTTCGCCAACATCCGTTAGACCATATAGAAGGTTTGGAAACAACCATTAAATACGTTATTGAAAATAGCAAAGTTGAACCTTCACAGATAAAAAGTATTTGCATAGATACTACTGGATCCTCTCCTGTGCCTGTTACCAAAGATGGTATTCCTTTGGCTTTAACAAAAGAATTTGAAAACAACCCAAATGCTATGATGGTACTTTGGAAAGATCATACAGCAATAAGTGAAGCAAACGAAATTAATGAATTAGCAGCAAATTGGGGTGGTGAAAATGTTACTAAATATGTGGGTGGAATTTATTCCTCTGAATGGTTTTGGGCCAAAATATTGCATATCGCTAGAACAGATACTGCAGTGAAAAATGCAGCATTTACTTGGTTAGAACATTGCGATTTAATGACCTATCTTTTAATAGAAAACAAAGATTTAAAATCATTTAAAAGAAGTCGTTGTGCTGCGGGACATAAAGCCATGTGGCATAAAGATTGGAACGGATTACCGCCTGAAAAATTCTTAGAAAAATTAGACCCCTATTTAGCACAACTGCGTCCAAAACTATACAATGAAACATACACTTCAGATAGGGTTGCAGGAAACTTAAGTGCTGAATGGGCTGAACGTTTAGGTCTAACTACAGACACTGTTATTGCTGTCGGCACATTTGATGCACATTCAGGAGCTGTAGGAGCAAAAATTGACGAACATACGCTAGTCAGAGTAATGGGAACTTCAACTTGCGATATCATTGTAGGTTCAGAAGCAGAAATTGGAAATAAAACAGTACGTGGTATTTGCGGACAAGTTGACGGATCTGTTTTGCCAGGATATATTGGATTAGAAGCTGGACAATCTGCTTTTGGTGATGTTTTAGCCTGGTACAAAGAACTTTTAATATGGCCAACAATAACTTTATTAGAAGATTCAACTATACTTTCAAATGAACAAAAACAAACATTAAAAGAAGAAATAGGGGAAAAATTAATTCTAAAGCTAACAGAAGAATCCCAAAAAATCCCTTTATCCGAAAGCATTCCTATATCTTTAGATTGGATTAACGGTAGAAGAACTCCTGATGCCAATCAAGAGGTTAAAAGCGCTTTTACTAACTTGTCTTTAGGAACAAAAGCACCTCACCTATTTAAATCATTAGTAAACGCAATCTGCTTTGGCTCTAAAAAAATTGTAGACCGATTTGAAGAAGAAGGTGTAAGAATAGATACAGTAATAGGCATTGGAGGTGTAGCCAAGAAAAATCCATTCATAATGCAAACGCTCGCTAATGTTTTGAATAAGACAATTAAAGTGGCAAAATCAGAACAAGCCCCTGCATTAGGAGCTGCAATTTATGCCGCTGTGGCAGCAGGAATATACCCTAATGTAATTGAGGCGAGTAAAAAAATGGGGAGTGATTTTGAGAGTATCTATTTTCCACAACTTGATCAAGTAATGGCATATAATAAATTATTTGTAGCCTATGAACAACTAAGTGCCTTTGTTGATCCAACAATTAAAAAATAAAAAAATGAGTTCTAAATATACAAAATTAAAACAAGAATGCTACGAAGCAAATATGCAATTGAACGCTTTGAAGCTTGTAGTATATACGTTTGGAAATGTAAGTGCAGTAGATAGAGAGAGTGGAGTATTTGCTATTAAACCAAGTGGAGTTGCTTATGAAGAATTACGCTATGAGGATATTGTCATTGTGGATTTTGACAACAATATCATCGAAGGAACTATGCGTCCCTCATCAGATACTAAAACACATGCCTATTTATATAAAAATTGGCCAAATATAGGGGGAGTGGCACATACACACGCCACCTACTCAGTGGCTTGGGCTCAGGCACAAAAAGATATTCCGATTTTTGGAACTACTCACGCTGACCACTTAACTAAAGATATACCATGTGCACCTCCTATGGAAGACACACTAATAGAAGGAAATTACGAACACAATACAGGAATCCAAATTTTGGATTGTTTTAAAGAAAAACAACTCTCTTATGAAGAAGTTGAGATGGTTCTGATTGGCAATCACGGTCCTTTTGCATGGGGTAAAACAGCAGCAAAAGCGGTTTACAATAGTAAGGTTTTAGAAGTCATTGCTGAAATGGCACATTTAACTTTACAAATAAACCCTAATGCCCCAAGACTGAAAGACTCATTAATTAAAAAACATTACGAACGTAAACACGGAAAAGATTCCTATTACGGTCAATAACACATAAAATAAATTTTAATGGAAAATATAGCTCAAAAGGAAATTTGGTTTGTTGTAGGTAGCCAAGAATTATACGGAGAAGAAACTCTTAGAAAAGTAGCCGAACATTCACAAATCATAGCTAAAGGTCTGGATACCTCTGCACATATACCTGTAAAAATAGTATACAAAGAAGTTGTAAAAACGCCAACTCAAATTACTAATATATGTTTGGAAGCAAATTCAAACAAAAATTGTATTGGAATTGTAGCTTGGATGCATACGTTCTCTCCTGCTAAGATGTGGATTAGTGGCTTGAATATTCTGAAAAAACCTTTGTGCCACCTACATACTCAGTTCAATGCTGAAATTCCTTGGGGTTCTATTGATATGGATTTTATGAATTTAAATCAATCCGCACACGGAGACCGAGAATTCGGATTTATCATGTCAAGAATGCGCAAAAAACGTAAAGTAGTTGTAGGACATTGGGAGGATGAAAGAGTACATAAAAAATTAGGCGTTTGGTCTCGAGTTGCTTTAGGTTGGAATGAATTCCAAAATCTAAAAGTGGCTCGATTTGGAGACAACATGCGTGAAGTTGCTGTAACCGAGGGAGATAAAGTCGAAGCCCAAATCCGTTTTGGTTTTTCGGTAAACGGTTTCGACTCCTCGGATATAACAAAAAAGATGGAAACGATCTCTGAAAATGAAATCAGTCAATTAGTTGCTATCTATGAGAGTTCTTATAATTTAGCGCCAACACTTCAAAATGGAGGAAGTCAAAGAGCCTCTTTGATTGAAGCTGCTAAAATTGAATTAGGACTTCGAGCATTTCTTGAAGAGGGGGGATTCAAAGCATTTACCGATACATTTGAAAATCTTGGTGGATTGAAACAACTCCCAGGAATAGCAGTTCAACGCCTTATGGCTGATGGTTATGGTTTTGGTGGAGAAGGAGATTGGAAAACAGCAGCCTTAGTTCGTGCTATGAAAGTAATGAATGTAGGACTCGAAGGAGGAACTTCGTTTATGGAAGACTACACCTATCATTTTACTCCTCAAAAATCCTATGTTTTAGGATCGCACATGTTAGAAATTTGTCCTTCAATTGCTGATGGAAAATCTTCCTGTGAAATTCATCCATTGGGAATTGGCGGCAAAGAAGACCCTGTTCGTTTGGTATTCAATGTGCCAGCTGGAAAAGCAATTAACGCTTCATTAATTGATATGGGTAACCGCTTTAGATTAATTGTAAACGAAGTAGAAGCCGTAAAACCTATGGCCGATTTGCCAAAATTGCCTGTTGCGCGAGTTTTATGGGATGCCAAACCTAACTTAGATATTGCTGCAAGCACTTGGATTTTAGCAGGAGGAGCGCATCATACCGTTTACAGCCAAGCAGTCACTACCGAATTTATGGAAGACTTTGCTGATATTGCAGGAATTGAACTGTTAGTAATTGACGATAAAACAACCGTAAGAGACTTCAAAGATAGAATCAATGCTAACGAGGCTTATTATCATCTCTTTCAACATGGTCTATAAATCAATAAAAACAATAAACTATGAATGTAATTAAACGTTGCTTGTTAGGAATTTCAATAATGAGTTTAGCTCTATTGAATTTTCAGTGTAAAAAAAATACAACTACAAATCAAACATCAGATAAAGTGTCAATAGAAAAATCTGCGTACGGAACTTTACCCAACGGACAAAAAATTGAAAGTTATACCCTTAAAAATCAAAAAGGGATGGAAGTAACTATCATTACTTTTGGTGGGATAATCACTTCGTTAAAAGTACCTAACAAAGAAGGAAAATCAGAAGAGGTAGTATTAGGATTTAGTTCTTTAGAACAATATACAAAACCTAATCCTTATTTTGGTGCATTAATTGGTCGCTATGGGAACCGAATAGCTAAAGGTAAATTCAGCTTAGATGGAAAAGAATACTCCTTAGCCATCAATAATGAGCCGAACGCTTTACACGGTGGTCCAGAAGGATTTCACAGAGTAGTTTGGACCGCTCTAGAAAACAAAGCAGGAGATACAGCTGCTTCTTTAAAACTAAAATATGTAAGCAAGGACATGGAGGAAGGGTATCCTGGAAATTTGACAGTTTTTGTAACTTATACTCTTAATAACAACAACTCTTTAGATGTTCTTTATGAGGCGACTACAGATAAGAAAACAATTGTAAACCTAACTCAACATTCGTATTTCAATCTATCGGGTAATTTCACCAAAACTATTTTAGATCATGAAATCACTATTGATGCAGATCAATTAGTCCCTGTAGACGCTACATTAATTCCAACAGGCGAATTAACAGACGTAACTAATACTCCGTTTGATTTTAGAATACCTAAACTAGTTGGAAAAGAAATTGACGCTAAAGACGAACAAATAAAAAGAGGTTTAGGATACGATCATTGTTGGGTTTTAAACAATCAAAATAAAGGAGAACGACTTGCGGCTTCGGCTTATGAGCCAAAAAGTGGTCGTTTACTAGAAGTTTATACCGATCAACCTGGTATTCAATTCTACACTGGAAACTTTTTGGATGGAACTTTGCCAATGAGAGATAAAGGGGTCTATGCACATAGAACAGGTTTTTGTTTAGAGACACAACATTATCCAGATTCACCAAATCAAAAGTCATTCCCATCGACCGTATTAAACCCCAGCGAAAATTATAAAACCAAAACAACATTTAAATTTTCCGTAAAATAAATTATTAAGTAAAAAACACTAACTATATATGGACTTGTAGACTGTATTTCCTCTTATAAAGTAAATGGTTTGTTTTAAATTTGGAATTAGTTAGTTAACCCCAATAATAAAATTCGTTATTGGGGTTTATTTTTTAAAATAATAACTCGATATTTAAAAAAAAATAATTAGTTTACCAATATGACCATAAATACCTTGGGAATTAATCAAAATTTTTATTTCAAGAATTAAAAAAATAATTATAATTTAATTTTGTTAACAATAATCATCTAAAACAAATACTTGAATACAAAAACACTTTTTGTTTTTATCCTTTTTTTCTGCCAATTTTACTTTTCCATTGTTTTAGGCCAAGTAAATAAAGATACTACCTTGCTTACCCAAGTAATTATAAAAGCATCTACAATACAGACTTCTCTTCAAAATACGGCCTCTTCGGTTTCCGTGATTGAAAAAAAAGACCTTGATAAAAGTGATGGGACAATCCTAACTTCGGTGTTAAATAAAATCCCAGGAGTCAATATGCAGCAGGGATCTTTGAGCACCAATAGAATAAGTATCCGCGGAATTGGCGCTCGTTCTCAATATGGAACCAACAGAATAAAAGCATATTTTGAAAACATCCCCTTGACAACAGGAGATGGAGATACAACCATCGAGGATATCGATTTAGAAAATATTGGCCGAATCGAAATTAGCAAAGGCCCCAACAACACTAGCTTTGGTTCTGGTTTAGGTGGTGTAATTCATTTATTTGCCAAAGAGACTCCTAACCGAGAATCTTTTGGGAAATCTGTAACAACTTATGGGAGTTATGGCTTAATCAAACAAAGTTTAGGCGCTGGTTATAGCAATGCAAATTCAAATCTGTTTTCAAATTATACGCATTTGAAAAGTGATGGATTTCGTGATAATAGTTCGTATGATCGTAAATCATTTAATATTCATGCCAAGCAAAAAATAGGAACGAAAGGAAATTTTTCTTTTTTAGGAATTTTTACCCGTCTAAAAGCATTTATTCCGAGTTCTATAACCGAAAATGATTACCTAAACCATCCTGAAAGAGCGGCAAAAACATGGGAGGCGGCACAAGGTTATGAATCCTATGATAAATCACTTTTTGGATTAAGCTACTACCATTCATTTTCTGATAAATGGTCTTTAAAAAGTAGTGTTTTCTCTAATTCCAAAAAGGCTTACGAACCAAGACCTTTTGATATTCTTGATGAAAAAACTAATTCATTTGGCTTTCGATCTTCATTAAATTACAAATCTAAATTATTTTCACTCCCATTTGAATCTAGCATTGGATCAGAATTATTAGCGGAGAACTATGAATTTTCACTTACCCAAAACTTGTATTTATCTCATCCTGGTCAGGGAAGTATCGCTGGATCCGAATTCAGTAATGTGAAACAGAATCGAAATTATATTAATTATTTTTTTGAAATAAATATTACACTTCTAGAGAACCTTTATTTAGAAAGTGGCTTAGCATTAAACATCACAAAATATACACTTGAAGATGTTTTTAATAAAACTGCAGCTCCAACAGAACAGGTTTTTACTTTTGAAAAAATTTGGTCTCCAAGACTTGGAATTTCCTATCAGCTAGATCCTCGTAAAAATATATTTAGTTCTATTAGTAAAGGATTTTCAGTGCCTTTGGTTTCCGAAACACTTACTCCCGAAGGACTAATTAATACTAATTTAAAGCCCGAAGTAGGAACGAATTATGAATTAGGATTCAAAGGACATTGGTACCAATCAAAATTATACACCGAACTGGTACTCTATAGCACACAAATCAGTAATTTATTGGTTGCCCAACGTAACGGTAACGACCAATATGTAGGAATTAATGCAGGGCAAAGTTCCCATCAAGGAATTGAATTTATATTAAACTATGAACTATTAAAAACTGCTAAATTCGAAATTAATAGTTATTTATCAGCTTCTTTAAATGACTTTAGATTTAAAGATTTTATTGATAAAGGGATTGATTATTCTCAAAATCACCATACAGGAGTTCCTAATAAACAATGGAATGCTGGAATTGACTTGAAAACAGCAAATGGTTTTGGCTTCAATACTTCATTTATGGGTGTAGGTAAAATACCTATGAATGATTCCAATACAAAATATAGTGATAGTTACACGCTTTTGGATGTAAAAGCGACTTATAGTTTTGCGATTCTAAAATTATTAAAATCTACAATAAGCACAGGAATTAATAATCTTTTAGACAGTAAATATTCAGCAAGTATTTTGCCTAATGCTGTCGGTTTTGGTACCGCAGCCCCACGCTATTATTACCCTGGAAATCCAATTTGTTTTTATGGCGGAATTAGTATTTCCTATCTTTTCTTATAAGAAATCATTACCAATTACTCTTTATTGTTTCACTTGTTCTACCTGTTCAAAACTAATCATTTGACGATATTTGTTGCCCCAAGAATTTCTTATATAATTCAGTACATCGGCAATTTCTTGATTGGATAAACCGGCGGGGGGCGGCATGGTGTTATTGAATTTCTTTCCGTTAACCTTAATTTCGCTAGTTAGACCAAATTTAATTGCATGAATACTTTGAGTTATTTTATTATCGAGCCAATCTGAGCCATCCAGAGGAGGGAAATTTTTAGCATCCCCTTTACCGTTCACAAAATGACATTGCACACAAAAATCGGCATAAATTTCCTTACCGTTTGCGATACTTTTTTCTAATGTAATTTTCTCTTGTAAGTCTTTTGTAAAATGGGAATAATCATTCGTATTGTTCGTTGAAAAAATAAACGGATACGAAAAAAATAAGCTTAAACCAATAATAAATTTGGATAGTATCATACTAATTAGGGATGATTTTAAGAATTCCTTTTCCTTCCACTGCTATATAAATATATCCATCTGGACCTTGGGCTACGTTTCGTACACGACCAATATTCACAGCTATTTTTTGTCGCCCAATAATTGTATCCTTTTTCAACTTTACCAATTCTAAGTATTGGAATTTCAAAGAACCTACTAGCAAATGTCCTTTCCAATCCGGATAACGATCACTCGTTACAAAAGCCATTCCAGAAGGCGCAATAGATGGAAGCCAATAATAAATAGGTTTTTCTAAGCCTGGTTTTTCACTTTCTGTACTGATAGAAGTTCCATCATAATCGATTCCATAAGTAACTACTGGCCATCCATAATTAGCAGCTTTTTTTATGATATTGATTTCGTCACCCCCTTGTGGGCCATGTTCATGTTCCCAAACTGCTCCTGTAAATGGATTCATCGCTAATCCTTGTGGATTTCTATGTCCATAAGAATAAATGGCTTCTTTCGCACCATCTTTACCTACAAAAGGGTTGTCTTTAGGAATACTCCCATCATCATTTAAACGATATATTTTACCGTTATCTCGAGTTATATCTTGTGGATTTACAAAATGATCACCTCTTTCTCCTGCGGAGAAATAAATAAAACCCTCTTTATCAAAAACAATTCTAGAACCAAAATGCTGCCCTTTGGTAGTGTTAGGACTTGCTTTATAAAGCGATTCAATTTGTATCAGGCTCCCATTTTGTAATTTGGCTCTTATGAGTTTTGTATTACCTCCATCACCTTCTCCTTCAGTTGAAGCGTAAGTAATATAAATCCAGCCATTTTTAGCGTAATCAGGATGCAAAACAATATCTAACAAACCTCCTTGTCCTCTATTATAAACTTTAGGCAAATTTTTTATTTCTGTTTTCACACCATCTTTTACCTGATACAAAATGCCTGTTTTTTCTGTTACTAACATTTTCCCGTCTGGCAACCATGTCATTCCCCAGGGTATTTGAATACCTGAAACCAGAGTTTCTAAAGTATAATTTTTAACTTCATCTTGTAGAGGTATAACATTTAGTTTTACCTGAGCATTGCATGTAATAAAAATAAAAGAAAAAATTGAACTATAGACTAGCGTGTTATTTTTCATTAGTTTAATATTTTTGATTATAGTTAGTATATATATTTTGAGATTAGAAATTAAATAACAAATTCTATTATTGACTTAAATTTAATCCCTTGTGAAAAGGAAAAACAATTCTAGAGTTAAATAACTTTCATTTTTAAACAAAAATATCAATGTAAGTTACTTCATCAGTTATTGGCATTATTCCATGCTTGTTAATTGCATTAAAGTATAGACTATCTCCTGATTTAAGAATGTATTTTGTATTACCTACTTGCATTTTCATACTTCCCTCCAAAACATAAATAAACTCTTCACCTTCATGTGACAATTGATGGGGTATTACTTTTCCTTTTTGAGCTACAAATAAAAAAGGTTGCATTTTTTTATCGTGATACTCTGATGCATAAGGAAAAATCATATAACCTTTTTCAGTCTTAATTAATTTTTTTTTTGCCGTTTCTTGAGTTGTAACTATTGTTTTGCTAAGACTCTCTTGCTCCATTAAGCTAGAAACAGAAGTTCCTAGTGATGACGCGATTTTTACTAAAGAGGCAACCGAAGGAATCGTTTTGTCATTTTCAATTTTAGAAATCATACTTTTAGACAAACCACTTTTATCGGCAATTTCCTGTAATGTACGTTTTTGATTAATACGTAATAACTTAATTCTTATGCCTACCTCAAGATTTTTTGCTACTTTATTTTTTTCTTTCTCCAAAATAATATTTTATTCCGTGATTAGGTTATATTAATTAAGCCGTTAGCAATTAAAATTACTAAATTCAATCATTAATATTAAAAAATAAGTTATGATTTTCTATTTATAATTATATTTGTCAACATTGTTGAATACAAAGAAACAAATTTTATTTAAAAAATTTTCAAAAAAAAAAAAGACAATATGAATAGCAAAATAAATTATTGTATAATAATTATATTGACATTATATTATACTGTTTCTGCGAATGCCCAAAACCCTATAATTACAGTGGATTTCAAAAAAGAAATAGCCCCAATGAAACCGGTGTGGTCATGGTTTGGTTACGACGAACCAAATTACACATATATGAAAGATGGCAAGAAACTTTTGAGCGAAATAGCAGCTTTGAGCCCAGTTCCTGTTTACATTCGTACTCATAGCATGCTTGTAAGCGGTGATGGAGTTGCTGCTCTAAAGTGGGGGTCTACTAATGCTTATACAGAAGATACTTTGGGGAATGCAATATACAATTGGAAAATTGTCGATAGTATATTTGACACCTATGTTTCGCGAGGTATGAAACCATTGGCGCAAATTGGTTTTATGCCAGAAGCATTATCCTCACATCCACAACCTTATAGACATTTCTGGAAGCCTGGAGACCCTTATACTGATATAATTACTGGTTGGGCTTATCCACCAAAAGATTATGATAAATGGCGTAAATTGGTTTACGAATGGGTGAAACATTCTGTAGAGCGTTATGGTCAAAAAGAAGTAGAAAGTTGGTATTGGGAAGTTTGGAATGAACCTAATGGTCATTACTGGAAAGGCACAAGAGAAGAATTTTTTAAAATGTATGACTACGCAACTGATGGAGTCAAGCAGGCATTACCTACTGCAAAAATAGGTGGAATTAATATTGCTGGAACTAGAGGAAAAAATGCACAAGAATGGACAAATGATTTTATTAAACACTGTATTAGCGGTACAAATTATGCCACAGGAAAAATTGGCTCACCACTCGACGTAATTCTTTTTCACGCTAAAGGAAGTCCAAAATTGATAGAAAGTTCGGTTCAAATGAATATGGCACCACAGTTAAATGATATAGAAACAGGATTTAAGCTAGCTATGTCCTATCCGGAAACGAAAAATCTACCCGTCATCATCGGAGAATCAGACCCGGAAGGCTGTGCCGCCTGCGGAATGGCGACAAATCCTGAAAATGCTTACCGAAATGGCACAATGTATTCAAGTTATACTGCCGCCTCTTTTGCCAGAAAATACCTATTGGCTGATCAAACAAAAGCCAATTTTATTGGAGCAGTTTCATGGTCTTTTGAGTTCGAAAACCAACCTTGGTTTTACGGATTTCGTGACCTTGCAACCAACGGAGTAAATAAACCCGTACTGAATGTGTTTAGAATGTTTGGAATGATGTCTGGAAAACGTTTGGAGGTAAAAAGTAATCGTATGTATCCAATTACCGAAGTACTAAAATCGAGTGTTAGTGGGCAAAAATCTGATATTGGAGCATTAGCAAGCAAGGATTCAAAATCTGGAGCAGTTTTGGTTTGGAATTATCACGATTCTGACAAACCAGGACCAACTGAATTGGTAAATTTGACCATCAAAAACATTCCTGCTAAAAAAGTTATCTTAAAAATTTATCTAATTGATAAAGAAAATAGCAATTCGTATGAAGTATGGAAAAAAATGGGTTCGCCCCAAAATCCTAAAAAAGAACAAATAAAGGCACTTGAAAAATCAGGAAAATTAAATTGTGTCTTAATTAAAAAAATAAAAACGAGTGCTGCAAAAATTCTAGTACCTTTAAAATTAGAACGACAAGCAGTTGCACTAGTAAAACTGAATTGGTAAATCTAAGTCGACTTTAAAAGAATCATAATTTTTAAATGTTTAAATTAAGAAAATACAGAAAAATAAAAACATCAAAATCAATTAGTTAACTTAAATGTAAGCCTTTAACCCACACAATTATTTACAATAATTAAACTCCCCTAAATTATCGATTATATATAAATTGATTTATATTGATTTACATCGAATAATATTGATTTCTTTTGTCATAATTTGATTTATTATTGAGCAAAAACATATTAATTGATTTTCAATTTCTTTTTTTGTTTTGTTCTTGTCAACTGACTATCTATTCCATACCATATTATACCTCCTACAACTAAAGAAGCCAAAATTACCCTCCAATGATTTTTAATGTATGTACCTATCAAAAATTGAGGAGGATTTGATTCTAAAATTAATGGTAAATCATTTTCTAGATTAATTCGTACCGGGAATTTTTCATATCCTTTTTCAATAGTGCCATTTGCTAGTGCATTATTTACAAAATGTTCTGATTGTATTTTTTGTAACCCTTTTTGATATGCAATTGGGAAGGATTCTCCTAAAGCTAACTTTCTAAATTTCATGATTGTCATTATTAACTATTTTAAATAATTGTTTTTCCACATCGAATAGATACAAGCCATACTCAAAACAAAATTTCACTTCTACACCGGAAAATTCATCTATATATATTGAATGAAAATTGTCAAAATCATAGTTTAAATATTTTAATACTGCAGAATGAACGTACCCATTTGTCCTATATTCTTCACTATTAATAACTTGAAACAATATTTTCCTATTATTTTTTGCACCCTTATTAAAATTTAACTCAAAAGAATCGATTTGCTTACGTCTATCATTGTTTGCATCGATTTGATGCTGTCTACAACAATAAATCTGCCTAGCGTCTGTTGGAACAAATTCTTCATCGCAACTTTGCTTCGAACAAACCTTAGGAGGATAAACTCGGTTTGAATATCGTTTTCTTAAAACTTCTTTCTTGTGCATAAAAAAATATTTTTCTGTTTATAGTACAAATCTAAAAAATATTTTTAAATTTACCAAGTGGTAAAATAATTATAAACAAAATTTCACATATTGAAAAAAGAAAATTTAATTGAACTTGGCCAACTATTGAGTGAAAAGACTATCGTACTAGACGATTTAGGAGTAAGCTCCAGGCAAGTTTCGTATTGGAAAGACAGAAAAATTTTTCCGTTTTTAACTAAGGAAAAAAAGGGGTTAATGAACATTCCAGAAGCTCTTTGGCTTCTAATTATTAATGAACTTTCAATAGTTGGTGTCGACTCAAAAAAACTAACTCGGTTATCTTATGAAGTATGGATAAGGCCCTATTATGAAAAGTATGCTGATACAATATTTAAACAAGAGTTGGTCAGCAACATTAAATTAGAAGAAAAAGACAAAAAGTGGTTAGAGCATTTTTTAGAAAATGATTTCGTTATGGATTCAGTTTTTAGAAAAGAAATAAACCCATATACTAATGCAATAAAAACGTGTTTAAAAAATAGAGGAGATATGATATCATTATTATATTGCCCGAAAAAGGACGAACATTGTTTTAATTTCAATAATATTGAACTTACATCTAATATAAACAATTTGTACTATCGAGAAACTATTATCTCTATTCCAATACTTCCTCTTTTATGTAAAATAATTGGAGCTGAAATGAAAGATTCAAAGAAAGAATTGGACTATTTAACTTCATTGGAAAATCAAATCAGACGAATTGTATTTTTTGACAAACCAAGATTATTAGAAATAGTTTTGGAAGAGAATGGTAAACCGAAAATACACAAAATAACAGAAGGGCACAAAAATCCAGCTGAATTGTCTAGTTTTTTTCTAAATAATAAACTACCATTGGGAGCTAAAGTCTTAATAGAACCTCGCGCACAAGGAAATTATAAAGTAACTATTAAAACATAGTATATGATAATTGTATCACCACATCGGTTCCTGAAGATCCAGCCCGTATATATTCTTATACGATATGGGCCAGAAACAAATAAAATCTAATGAGGTTGACTATTTCTTAGACTACGAAACTATCGTTAAAATAGCACCTTCATTAAAAGGAACTTTGACTAAAGAAAATGCATTTGAATTTTCACGACAATTATATGATTTTACAAAAATAATTTACGAACTGTATAAAAATGAAAAAAAAGAACTTAACACTTAGCGACTTCCATAATGCTATAGTTTGGTCGTATACAAGAGTTTCTACTAAGGAGCAATTTGTAAATAACGGTAGTATCGAAACCCAAGTAAATAGAATTAAAACATTTGCAAAAGAAAACCAGCTCATCATTACAAAAGAATTTGATGCAGAATATGAGAGTTCTAAAAAAATCAACACTCAAAGTACATTGAGAGAACTAATGGATAGTTTGAAGAAAACTCCTGCATCAAAAAGACCTAAAATGATATTGATTTGGTCTCCAAGTAGATTCGGAAGAGCTGGAGCAGAACACATACAGCTTTTCGTAAATTTAAGAAAAGAATTCAATGTCTATTTATACTCCGTAAGCACAGATAATCACACTTTCAATGAGAGAGCTGAAAACGAGTTTTCAACACAACTGCTATACGCACAGAAAGAAAACTTTAGTAGACAGGATACTGTTATTCCTGGACTTATTAATTCATTAGAAAACGGAAGAATATTCGGTAGAACTCCGAGAGGTTATGACCACTATGGGCCAAAAGTAAGAATCCCTGAAAAAGTACAAGCATTTCAAGAGATAAAAATAAATAAAGAAGGAGAACTCCTTAAAGAAGCATTCAAAATGAAAATTTATAAATCATGTACAGATGTGGAAATAATGCAATGGCTTGCCTCGAAGGGAATGAAAATGAAAAAACAAACTATTTCCGATATGTGGAGAAACATATTTTATACTGGAAATATAAAAAATTCATTACTTGAGGACAAACTAATTAAGGGCTCTTGGGAACCTTTGATTACATTAAAAGAATTTAAACAACTGCAACAAATATTAAGTACGTCTAAATTGGTTGGAACCCCTAGGTTAAATGGGAAGGAACAAACTCCACTAATTCCTCAATTTCTAGTTTGCAACGATTGTGATAGAAGAATGACTTCATATTACAATAGAACAAAGAGTATCTATTATTACAAATGCCCCAACTGCAATAAAACAGCAAACCCAGAAACCTACAGCAGATCGAAAAGCAAAGGAATTCATGACCAATTTGATGAAATATTAAATTCTCTTTCGTTTTCAAAAGAACTCCACAATTTATTTGCTGCTCAATTAACAACCTTAATTGAAGATGATATGGCAAATGTTACTGAAAGAAAAAGAATACTATCAAGAGAGATAAATGAACTTAAAGAGGCTTACGATAAAATGGAGTTTAGATATGCTACTAATGAGATTTCAAAAGATATATTTGAAAGACAAGGGAAAAAGATAAATGATGAAATTGAGCTAAAAACTCGAGATTTGGATTTTATCCCTTCTAAAAAGTCTAACTTAGATAAAGTAGTGAAAAAATTTCTAAAAACTAGCGAAAACCCAAGTAAAATATACCACTCAATGGATTACAATAAGAAAAGAAAATTTCAAAGTTTACTATTTCCAGAGGGTTTACAATATTCATCAAAAAAGAAGCAATGTCTAACTTCTAAAAGGAGTGTTTTATTTGATTTAACTGATTGTTTTTCAGATAATTATGACGCAAAAAAAGAACGGACTCAACAGCAAAAAGCTCTTGAGTCCGTCTATGTACCCGGAGCCGGAGTCGAACCGGCACGGTTTCCCACAGGTGTTTGAGACCAGCGCGTCTACCAATTCCGCCATCCGGGC
>JACCDH010676808.1_pt1 | contig 39260 bp, 27 predicted proteins | sample 7442481 | NCBI WGS metagenome assembly JACCDH01 (sample SAMN15323433, study PRJNA562643) | freshwater metagenome | isolation source: river surface water | place: USA:Blue River Watershed | collected 2017-08-15 | reverse complement strand
GGTCCAAAATCTTGTTTTACACCCAGGGGTATATTCCTATCAGTTGGCAATTTCACTGTGCGATAATTGGTACACTCAACCCTTCCCGTTCTGGTAAATGCATATACAATCATATCCTGAGAACCGGTGCTATTGGCCATTCCGAGACGCAAGGGCAACATAAACTTTGGATGATTGAAACGCACTTGTATCGGACGCAATTGATCAAAACCTGCTTTTTTCATTTCTTCCAAATTGACTTTTACAACAAAAAACTTCATGTTGCTCTTGATATAAGGAGCTAAGACTCTCTCCGCTTTAACCGGAATCTTGTAACCATTGTCCGTTAACCAATTTTTAAGTCCATTGCTCTCGTTTGCAGACAGCAATAAGATGTCATACTCACCAACTGTATACTGCGCCTCGATGGTAACTCCGTATTCTTTTTTTGCCAATGACTTTACACGCAAATTCGTCGATTCATCCATGTTGACGGATGTAGGATAAGCCATATCTTTTTCATCATTATATTGTCGCTGACAGGGGTTATAATCATAATACTCTGCCAATCTTGGAGATGAATACGCGTCTAGACGATCAAATATCCCACGGTCTACAATAGAGATGTCTTGTCGAGCCAATACCACAGGCACTGGAACTACCATGGCAAAATCCTTAACATCGCCTTTGAAATCACTGCCCATGGTAATCACAGTATACTCCCCATCACGCACCAAAATCACCTCACTCTTGTTGTTAAAAAGGGTCGCATCTGCCTTGGCCACATAGAAGCCGCAAAATGCCCAAGTTGAAGCAAAGGCCAATAAGCCAATTGCCGTCATCATCATTTTTTTTGTTTTCATACGATATGATTTAAATTAATTATTAGAAAATTACTTGATCCATTTCCACTGCTCAGTTGGAAAAAAACGATTGATGAATGGAACCAAAGGTGTAAGCATCAGCAGTGACCAAACTGCCGCTGTAGGAATAAACTTAAAATGTTGCAAGTAAAAAGTGAGTATACCCAAAAACACTGCCCATACTCTTCTCACCCATCTGCGCTGCGGCGTAGTCATGGGATCTGTTATCATAAACATTGTGTACAACCAAAAAGATCCCATATTAAACTGATGCCACCAAACCCTCCATTCCCAGCCCAAATACCATGAAAATCTAATCCAGCACAATAAACCCAAAGTTGCCCCAAAAAACAACGCAGTGTCCCAGCGTTGAGCGGATTTAAGAACCAAAAGTCCCATCAACACGATTAATCCCACAACCCACAAATGATGATCCCATTGCGCTGGAGAAATCCATGCCTGATCACTAAGCAAGACCAAAACTGCAATCCCAAAATTGGCTGGATTCCAAAAATGATATCCCTTGTACTTAAAAACAAATTTTTGACCAATGGCCAAGGCCGCCGCCGTGACCATCATCAATGGATGATTGACCCGCAACAACAGCGATAAACCCAAACCAGTAATCAATGCACTTCGCAAACTATTGGGCTGCGCCAAACCAAAATGTATGGCCAGCATCTGAAAGGCCACGCTGGAAGAAATAGCCAACAAGAACAAGGGAAGATGCACAGACCAACCCATTAAAAAAATACCCGAGAATAAGAAAATGGATTGCCCTATAATTTGAAAATAGCGACTATCTGACCGTAGTGTTTTCCAATACAACATCTTGTTTTTTTGATGCTGTACCCATCACTGCGCATTTCGTTCATTAAGAATTCGAAAAAACTTGAGAAAGGGCTTTCAATGAAGAATCCATCTCGTCAAAACTCACTGAACGATACCCTTCAGGGCGTGCAAAAACAGAAGGATCCTGCTTTTCAAAAACTACTTCAGCTGCTCGCAACTTCATGCGTTTCCCATATAAATTCACCTCATAGCCCATCAAAACACCATCCAATCCCTCAAATTTGTTCCACCAATTGTTGTCTTTTGGACCAAATGCCTTGGTAGAGTACAACTCAATAGTAGGTAAGCTATCAATTAAAAAATGAGCAATGGTTTTTTCACACTTAAAACCTGCAATATCCATGGTTTCATCAGTCTTCTCTAAACGAACATCTGGATATCGTTTCAGCCAATCATGTATATTCTGATGTTGCATGTGAATGACTTGCTTATCTCCGTATGACTTGAAATAATGAGAAAAGAACTCATCTTTTTGACCCACAAAAAAATCAGTAGTCACCACATTGTAAGCAGACGACAATACAGCATGCGCCTCATTTTCATTGAAATAAAACATCATCTCTTTGGGATAAAACTGAGCCATCAAACCCGACTCGTTTGGAAATGACACTTCGTATCGAATATACCCCTCTTTTTTATTCTTAAAAAAAGGCAACTTGTTCTCGCCACATCCCAACATTAACAAAAGCATAGGAATAATTACTCCTAGCTTAATCTTGTACATTCGTATTTTCACAGCGCTAAAATACGCCAATATATGCTTAGAAATATCCCACAATCAACGCCGAATATATTAATGACTGAGCCCATTGGATTTTGTTTCAATCCAGAAACAGCTGAATCCAATGTATTCCAAAAAAATTTAGGTATTTCAGCCCAAGAAAGTGAACTTCTAGCAAGAAGGGAGTTTGATGTTTTTGTAAATCAACTGACCGATAAAGGTGTATATGTGATTGTAGCCCAAGGATCCCCTGAGATGCCGGATGCGGTTTTCCCAAATAATATTTTCAGCACCAATATTGACGGGAAGTTTTTCTATTTTCCAATGGCCAATAGCAATCGGCGGTTGGAAAGACAAATCAAATACCATGATATATTAATCAATCATGGATTTGAAATTTACGACCTCATTGATTTATCTCACCTCGAATCGCAAAATCAATTCCTTGAAGGAACAGGGAGTATGGTCATGCATCATCCCTATCAACAATTATTCATGACCCTTAGCAATCGATCAAATTTCGAAGCGCTAACAGTATTTCATTCCCACCAAGGCTATTTAACCATGGTATTGGAAGCCTTTGATGAGCTAAACACCGCGATCTACCATACCAACGTTGTCATTTCTGCAGGTCGCCAATGGATCATCGCATGCCTCGAGGCGATAAATAATCCGGATAGAATTCGCAATTGGTGTTCCAGTTGCAACATTGAGCTGATCGAAATTTCAAGGCATCAAATGAATCATTTTGGAGCGAACGTTTTAGAAGTCCGTGGACACAACGGCCCAATTGGTGTCATTTCGGAGACTGCATGGCAAACCTACAGTCCCCAACAAAAAAGGGCCTGGGAAAAATACCTAGAGCCCTTAATTGTATCCATTCCTACCATTGAAACCATCGGTGGCGGAAGTGCCAGATGCATGATAGCAGAAATTTTCTTACCTCATATCTCGTCAAAAATCAATTCCAACTTTTGATCATCGATCACCTTGGTTAAATTGATTTTTGCATAACGCATCCTACCCAAAGCAGTATTGATACTGATGTCCAATTGCTCTGCGATTTCTTTGAAACTCATGTCAAAATATACACGCATCAGAACAATCTCCTTTTGATCATCCGGCAAAAAAGCCAACAATTTGCGCGCAACCTCGAGCACTTCTGCCTTAACAACAGCCTGTTCCGCGTTCAAATGACGATCACCAACAAAGTCCAAAGGATTGTAATCATCATTACCGCGTTTCATTGGCATCTTCTTCTTGGCACGGAAGTAATCGATACATAGGTTGTGCGCTATACGCATCACCCATGGCAGGAACTTTCCCTCTTCATTGTAGCTGCCTGATTTCATCGCATAAACCGCCTTCATCAATGCATCCTGAAAAATGTCCTCTGCTACCGCGCGGTCTCTCACAACAGAAAGCACTTTACCAAAAATCTTGGATTGATGTCTCTTGAGCAACACAGCAAAAGCTGTTTCATCACCTTGCAGGTAATTTTTGACCAATAACTCGTCCGGGGTTTGTTGATTGTAACACATGATGACCTCCTTTTTTTGGGTTAAACAAAAAATTAAAAAAGTAGAGGTCTATTCGATAGGCGTGTTACTCTGATTTGATTATAATCACGAATATACAAATAATCTTGTAAAAAAAAAACAATACGCAAAAAAAACTGAACTTGCCTGTTGTTACTTTGTTCTTTGGATAGTCATGAAGCAAGGTAAGAACATCAAGATCGAGGGAGCCCGAGTCCACAATCTTAAAAACATCAATGTCGAAATTCCCAGGAGATCACTCACTGTGATTACCGGACTAAGCGGATCTGGAAAAAGTAGCCTTGCCTTTGACACCCTTTTTGCAGAAGGACAAAGGCGCTATGTCGAAAGTTTAAGTGCATACGCCCGTCAGTTCTTGGGAAAATTGGACAAACCTGATGTGGATAGGATTACTGGAATTAGTCCTGCCATTGCCATTGAACAAAAAGTTACCTCCAGAAGCTCTCGCTCTACCATTGGCACGAGCACCGAGATTTACGACTACCTAAAATTGTTGTACGCCCGTTTGGGCAAGACGTACTCTCCTGTATCAGGCGAAGAAGTCAAACACGACACAACCACTGAGATAATCGATTGGTTAAAAAAGAAATCGGGTGAACGAATGCTCATCTTGGTGGAACTCAAAAATCAATGGAATGCCCAAGCCCTGATGCAAAAAGGATATTCAAGGGCGTGGAATAGTCAAGAACTCGTAGATATCGAATCTTGGACAACACAGGATGCTGTTCCATCGCATTTGATGATTGACCGGTGGGTGGTGGACATGGCGAATGAGGATGAATGGAACAGAATTGCCGATTCCATCGAATCCGCTTTCAACGAAGGCAACGGAGAGTTCTGTATTTATCTCTTCAGCAAAAAAAATTACTTTTCATTTTCGAATCGTTTTGAGCGTGATGGAATGACCTTTGAAATTCCAAGTGTCAACTTTTTTTCCTTCAATAATCCCATAGGTGCGTGCAAAAAATGCGGCGGATTTGGCAGCATCATTGGCGTTGATGAAAATTTGGTAGTCCCTGACAAACGAATGAGTGTCTATCAGGATGCAATTGTTTGTTGGAAAGGAGAGAAAATGAGCGAATGGAAAGAGCAACTTATAGCAGGATCAAAAAAAGCCCAATTTCCCATTCATAAAGCATACAAAGATTTAGACAAAAAAGAATGGGACATGCTATGGAATGGCACGCCCTATTTTCAAGGAATCTACGACTTCTTTCAATCTTTAGAAAGAGAAGCTTACAAAATACAATACCGTGTCATGCTTTCCAGATACCGCGGCAAAACCAATTGTCCGGAATGTGAAGGCACGCGCCTAAGAAAGGATGCGGGATATGTAAAGATTCAGCATAAGAATTTAATGGAGTTGGTTAAAATGCCCATTCATGAACTCAAGCATTTTTTTGAGCACATCAAGTGGAACAAACACGACTGGGAAATCGGAAAACGCATGGTAACTGAAATTCAAAGCCGACTCCAATTCTTAATGGATGTTGGCTTGGAATATTTAACACTAAACCGATTGTCCAGTACACTCAGTGGGGGGGAAAGTCAACGTATCCATTTGGCCACCAATCTGGGCTCCTCATTGGTCGGTTCCATATACATCCTAGACGAACCCAGCATTGGTCTTCACCCCAGGGATACAGAAAATTTGATCAAAGTACTGAAACAACTCAAAGACCAAGGAAACACCGTCATCGTTGTAGAACATGATGAGAAGATTATGTTAGAGGCCGACTATGTCATCGACATGGGGCCGGAAGCAGGTTTCAAAGGCGGAGAAGTTGTTTTTTGTGGCAACGGAAAAGATTTGCTCAAAAATAAAAAATCACTTACCGCTCAGTACCTCAGCAAAAAATTGTCCATTCTGCGAAAGAAAAATAGCCCCATTGGAAAAGACTTTATTCGATTGGAAGGAGCACACGAACACAATTTGCAGCATATCGATATCCAATTTCCGCTGTATGCATTAACCGCCATAGCAGGAGTTAGTGGAAGCGGAAAGTCCACCTTGATCAAAGACATTTTGTATCCGGCTCTGGCTCAACATGTGGGTGAACCTGTTCCAGGATCCAATAAATTCAGTCAATTAACAGGAGCCTTAAAACGCATCGATCAAGTAATATTCGTTGATCAAAACCCCATAGGTCGCAGCTCCAGAAGCAATCCCATCACCTACCTCAAGGCCTATGATGAGATTAGGGACATATTTGCCTCACAACCCGCCTCAACAGCCAGGGGTCTTACAGCCTCGCATTTTTCATTCAATGTCGAAGGAGGAAGATGTGAGGCTTGTCAAGGTGAGGGAGTTCAGACTGTTTCCATGCAATTCATGGCAGATGTCCAATTGGTTTGCGAGCAATGTCATGGCAAAAGATTCAAAGACGAAGTCATTGAAGTAGAATACAAGGAAAAAAACATTGCGGAGGTTTTGGCCATGACGGTTGACGAAGCCGTTGTATTCTTTGACCACCCTACATCAAGAATCCATAAAAATCTCATCAACAAATTAAAACCGTTACAGGAAGTAGGAATGGGATATGTAGGACTAGGACAAAGTTCGAGCACCCTCAGTGGAGGGGAAGCCCAGCGCATCAAGCTCGCCAGCTTCCTATCCAAGAAGAATCAAAATTCGACACTGTTCTTTTTTGATGAACCCACCACTGGATTGCATGCGCATGATGTAGCCAAATTGATGAGCAGCTTCGAGGCTTTGCTGGCAGATGGACACACCATCGTCACCATAGAACACCACACAGATGTCATCAATTGTGCCGATTGGTTGATTGAACTGGGTCCCGAAGGGGGCAATAAAGGCGGACAATTGATTTACCAAGGAACTGTTAAAGAAGCCAAAAAGAAAGGATCGGGATCCCTTACCGCTCAATATCTACCCATAGATAACGTTTCAGCATCATGAAAACAATTTTAGGAATCATCGCTACCCTGCTCCTAACACAAATGGGGTGCAAAGGACAAAATCAAACTGCACCGACCGAAGCAAATTCAAAAACCAATGTTGACATTAAAAACAACGAAATGAAAAAAACAGAAGACGAGTGGAAAAAAATACTCACGCCTGAGCAATACCGTATCCTCAGAGAAAAGGGAACTGAAAGAGCATTCTCTGGCAACTTTTGGAATCACCATGAAGTTGGCATTTACAAATGTGCTGGATGCCAATCTCCTTTATTTTTATCCGACACAAAATTTGACTCCGGATGTGGTTGGCCCAGTTACTTCAAAGCCATCAATGATAGCGCCGTCAAAGAACATTTGGACAAGAGTCACGGCATGATTAGAACGGAGATTACCTGTGCAAAGTGTGAAGGTCATTTGGGACATGTATTCAATGATGGACCACCTCCCACTGGACTGCGTTATTGCATCAACTCAGGCGCCATTATTTTTGAGGAAGTCAAACCGTAATCAAAAGGCAACCATCGTTGCACCTTGACCGTATTGTTGCCAATTGGCATCCTGGAATTCACATTGCGGATAATAGGATTTGAGCATGCGTCTGATCTCCGAGCGCAATACACCTTGGCCCACACCATGAATAAAAACTACTTTTTTGATTTTGTCTTTTACGGCAATGCGCATAATGCGCTCAAAATGTTCTAATTGAATTGTGACAATTTCACCATTGGTCATTCCCTCATGGCTATGAATCAGATGATGGATATGCAAATCCACCTCCATCAGCTCTCCTCTGCGTCGCTCGCTTGATGCCAACTCATTCTTGTAAAGCATCTTGAACTCTTTATTGACTTTATTGATCACCTTTTCATGGGTGTTTCGAACAAAATGCTCTTGAACATCCTGTTGAGCCTGGGCATATTTCTTGGCCTCATGTCCCAAATGCTCTACCAAAACCAACTCATTCAGAGGATGAGGAAATGAAAATTCTGTCTCATCCTCCACCATGGCCACCCCTTGTTCCCAATCAATATCGGTAATTCTGCCTTGACCTGGGTCATTAAGAAAACGAACAATTTGACCTATTTTCCAATCCTTTAACATCCTGACAAAATTAGTAGAGTACAACCATTTATATTTGTCAAAACACTTCAAAGATGAAAAAGTTGACAATCGGCTTATTGGCCTTACTTCCATTAATAGGTTCCGCTCAAAACCTTCAAAAATTGAGCAACAAGGCCAGTCAAGCAATGCCTGCTAAAAGTACGTTACCTGCTTTTTCAGAGAAAGAAGCTGCCGAGGCCTTAAAAGAAGCCTTGACCAAAGGTGCAACTTTAGGCGCCGATTTGGTCTCCAAAACAGACGGCTACTTTGGCAATCCAAAAATTAAAATTCCTTTGCCTCCCGATGCGCAAGCAAAAGAGCAAAAACTTAAGGCCATCGGTTTGGAAAAAGAAGTGGATCAAGCAGTATTGTCGATTAATCGTGCAGCCGAGGACGCAGGAGTCAAAGCCAAGGATATTTTTGTCAGGGCCATTGCCAACATGACCGTTTCCGATGCCATCAGCATTGTCAAAGGAGAATTGAATGCGGGAACCAACTACTTGAAAAAACAGACCCAATCCGCATTGTACGCTGAATTCAAGCCTGTGATTGAAGAATCATTGAAAAAAGTGGGGGCCACAAAACATTACGAAGCGATTGTAACACAATACAACAAGATTCCAGGGGTTACGAAGCTCAATCCCAATTTAAGTGACTTTGTCACGCAGAAAGCCATCGATGGTTTGTTTATCATGGTTGAGCAGGAGGAATACAACATTAGAAAAAATCCAGTGGCGCGGACAACGGCGTTGTTGAAAAAAGTTTTTGAATCTTAGTTCATTTAACAAGATGAAAGGGCTTTCCTGTTTAGATTTGGAGCCATTCAAAAAAAAATACGTTAACATGAAAACAGCTCTAGATAAAATCATCACCGTTTCTGGAAAAGGCGGATTATTCAAAGTCATTAGTGGAGGAAAGAAAGTTGTGATTGCAGAATCCATTGTCGATGGGCAGCGCATTCCCATCCACTCCAGTCAAAAAGTAAGCACTTTATCTGATATCTCCATGTTCACCACAGATGAGGATGTGGCCTTGAGAGAAGTTATGGAAAATGCCAAGAAAGTGTTCAACGGAGAGCAGGGTCCATCTCACAAAGCAGAGGGAAAAGACATCCGCAAAGCAATGCTTGATGTTTTGCCCAACTATGATCAAGAACGTGTTTATGAAAGTGATTTGCGTAAATTCTTTCAGTGGTACAACCTTTTGCAAAGCAAAAACATGTTAGACTTTGAAGCTCCTGTTGAAGAAACCGAATCTGCCGAATAGGGATTTTTAGCGTTCAACAAAAAATGGCCAAATGGCCCTTTTTTGTTATTTTAATGATCCATTATTTCAATCCAAAAATCACACAAGCATAGTAGAACAATGCCCCCATAGCAGCTGAGATGGGAATGGTAATGATCCAAGCTGTCAGCAACTTCCCTGTCACTCCCCACTTCACCGCACTAATGCGTTTGGTTACACCAACACCAATGATGGATCCTGTGATGGTATGAGTAGTGGATACTGGAATACCTTTAATTACCTCCCCTCCGATCTTCCAAGGGAATTTCATTCCCTCTGTGAAGAACAAGGTAACAGCACCAGCTGTTTCTGCAGCTACTCCCTCAAAAGGAGTCACTTTGGTGATTTTATTCCCCATGGTTTTAACGATCTTCCAACCTCCGCTCATTGTACCGATGGCAATGGCTGCATAGCATGCCAAAGGAACCCAATTGGGCATCTCTTTCATGGAAGAAATACTGCCGTTCGCAATTAAAGCAACGGTAATAATTCCCATAACCTTTTGCGCATCATTACCACCATGTCCCACGGAAAAGGCCGCAGAAGAGAAAAGCTGTAATCTTTTGAACCAATGATTGGCTCTGGAATTGTTCAAAGAACTCAAGAACAAGGTGAAAACACCCATCACCACCACAATAAAACCCAATAAAAGCCACTTGAAATTGTTGCCATGAAAAACAACTTTTAACCAATAGGTCTCAAAATCAGCTTTGAGGTTGGAAGTATCAAAACGCTCCTTTGCATCCGCATCTGGACCAATCTTGTGACTTTCCTTGATTTCAAAAGGAGTTTCAATTTTCTTCTGAACATTTTTCTCCAGAGCCTCGGTTAATTCAGCGCTAACGGTCATGTCGCCCACTTTCTTCATATAATCTGTGCGGACAACATATATACAACCAGACTTATCTTCTGCACCCGTACTGTCTTTTCCAGCCTTGACAACAGGCGAATATTCTTTAAGATCTTCATCTTTGAATTTCAGCGCGGACTTTAATTCCTCCTTGTCCACCTTCTCGGCAAAGGCCAAGGTATAAGAATGCGCTCCATTAAAATCTTTTTTGAACTCCAAAGCGCCCCATACCAAATAACATGTTCCTGCGATGATGGCCAAGGAAACCATCTTCATCCAAGGGCCTTTGCGAAATGAATTCAGAAACCAAATAGAAATCAAATAAGCCATGATCATTCCTGCCACTGGAGCTACGACAATAAATATAGCGGTAGCGCCTACCACTCCCCCTCTAACAGCTTCCCAACCAAATGCGGCCAAGAACGCACCCGCAAATCCACCGATCAAGGTATGTGAGGAAGAGGATGGAATACCATACCACCAAGTAATCAAATTCCAAGCGATGGCCGATAAAAGACCTGCAAAAATCATGGGCAAGGGATGACGATCCGGCTGAGTAAACTCATCTTGCACCGTTTTGGCTATGGTATTGGCTACACTATGGTCTTTGAAAATAAAGAAAGCAACAAAATTGAAAAACGCCGCCCATACCACCGCTTGAAAAGGGGTTAATACCTTAGTAGAAACGACGGTTGCAATGGAGTTGGCTGCATCATGGAATCCATTGATAAAATCGAAAATCAAAGCCAAAGCAATGATGACGATGAGGAAAGTTGAGTATTCCATTTGGGTTTATGAATTTTTGACCAATATACTTTCTAAAACGTTAGCGACATCTTCGCATTTGTCTGTTGCGGTTTCCAAGCTGCTCAATACTTCCTTTTGCTTGATTAGAACCATGGCATTTTCTTGCTCTGAAAACAATCGAGCAATGGCCTCATCAAAAATATCATCTGCATGATTTTCCAATGAATTGATGCGCACAATGGCATCTCTTACGCGCTGTGCATTGCGCATGTTGCGCAAATCACGAATCGCCGTATCAATTTCCATCACTTGCTTCAACAAAACCTCACTCATCAATTCCATGGACTTGCTGAACTCAGTAACCCCATACAATTGAATACGTGAAGCACAACCATTGATGTAGTCTGCGATATCATCAATACTTGTTGCTAACGCATGAATGTCCTCTCTATCAAACGGTGTGATAAAATTGTCAGCCAATTCTAGGAATATTTTGTGGGTCATTTCATCCCCTTTGTGCTCATATTCTCTAATATCGCGAATAATAGCATTCAACTCATTTTTATCAGTTGTCAAAAACAATTGATTAAATTTTTTGGCTTGATCAACCAAATTGGCAGTGTCTTCTGCAAAAAGATCAAAGAATAAACCATTCTTTGGAACCATAAAAGAGAATAGTGAACTTAATTTCATTTCATTAATTTTTATGCAAACTAACACGCGATATGTTACGCCAATGTTAAGCAAAGATTGTTTTATTCGCACCTTTCTACTATCGCAAAATGAAACTTATTACCCTTTAAAATATGCAGACATGCAGCACAGGAGGTTGAAAAAAAACCGAATCAAAACAACATCAATAAACAAATAGCCTTAACATTTTCATAACAATTGCATAATTATCGCGTGACATACTTAAATGTTTCAACCCGTTAGTTTTGCCAGCGTAAAATATTTGTTATGTTTAGTTTAAGCAAAACACTCCTCATCATTCTCTGCTCGACAATGTCCCTTTTGACATTGAGCCAAGTCACAACAACGCCAAGCAGCGCTGCGGCAAAACCAGAAGAAAAAAAATGGTACGACAAAATGCGATTTTCTGGTTATGCACAATTTCGTTACAATCGATTATTAGAGAGTAACCCTGATCTTAAATGTGAGCAATGTGATAAATCCTGGGGAGATAACAATTCTTTCGCTTTCCGAAGAGCCCGATTAATCTATCAAGGACAAGTACATCCAAGAGTATTTGCCTATATTCAGTTCGACTATGCAGGAGCGATAAAGAATAAAGCTGATAAAACCGAAAACATACATTACCTCCAAGTACGCGATGCATATTTTGATTTAGGCTTAGATGATAAAAATGAATTTAGATTAAGAATTGGACAATCAAAAGTTCCTTACGGGTTCGAAAATATGCAAAGTTCAAGCAATCGTCTACCGTTTGATCGGAGTGATGCTTTGAATAGCGCGGTACCCAATGAACGTGACTTCGGGGCCTTTTTCATGTGGGCTCCAGAAAAAATTCGCAAGCTTCAAAGAGATACTTTGGCCGCTAATGGAAATAAGGGCATGGGTGATTATGGTGTGTTCACCATTGGTGTTTATAACGGGCAAACCGCTAACAAACCCGAACTCAACAATCAATTGCACGCAGTGGCTAAATTGTCCTATCCCTTCAAAATTGCCAATCAAATTATTGAACCAGGTGTAATGGCTTATTCAGGAAGGTTTGTTTTGTCACCAGATAACATCACATCAGGTGTAGGTGTTACCGATGACTACGAATATGATGACCAAAGATTGGCATTTGGAATGATGATACAGCCCAAACCCTTGGGCATACTTGCTGAATATACCATCGGGAAAGGCCCAGAATACAATACATCGCTTGACAGCATTATGACCCAAAACTTACGCGGAGAGTTCGTAACGATAAGTTACAGAAAAACAATTCATGAACAAGTGATACAACCCTATCTTAGAATTCAAAACTATGACGGCGGAAAAAAGATGGAGAAAGATGCCCGTAGCTACATGGTGAATGAATGGGAAGCTGGTATTGAATGGATACCCGTTAGAAATTTTGAGCTAACCGTTGCTTATTTGCAATCCAGTAGACAATATTCGGATCGATCGACACCGCAATACGATGAGTCCGGTCATTTGATGCGCGTCCAAATGCAATTCAATTATTAATTGGAATCCGATTTGTTAATTCAGTATTAAGTGTTAAAACACTTCAGCGATACATTTCAATAAATAATTAAAACTTCTGTAACATTCTATTCACGCACAAAGTTTGTATTTGTGTGTGATGAATGAGAATGAAACCAGTTTAGAATCTCTTGCCATATTGGCCAACCTATCCAAGTCTATTGGACATCCTACACGCCTTCAAATTTTGAGGTCTTTGGCAGAAAATGGAGGTACAATAGAGGGTGAAATTGTTGCCATTCCCAATACTGCGCCTTCTACCGTGATTCAGCATTTGAGGGAATTGAAGAGAGCTGGATTAATCAAAGGAAGAATTTTTGGCGCACAATGCAAGTACAGTTTGAATGATGAGGTACTCAGGGAGTTCAAAAAATTGTGGGCTGAATTTATATTTCACCTCGAATCAGACCTCTAGCGCCTTAACAAAGCCTTAAAACTACGGTCACAATGATTTTTTATTGGGCATGGACTTTTGCACCATGAAAAAAATCGCCCCCTCACTATTGTGCTTGATTCTTCTATTTCCCATTTTCAACAATCTTTTAGGTCGGGATGCCCTGTCCAAAAGTATCGTAATTTCCGGGAAAGTAATTGATCAAAAAACCGGAGAGCCGCTCATTGGGGCCATCGTCAGCGCTGTGGGTACTGCTTATGGAACAGCCACAGACATTATGGGGCAGTATCGATTAGAGATTACCCCTGGCACCTACACCATTGAATGTCGTTTGATGTCCTTTAAAACTGTTCAACTTCCCAATGTTGTTGTTGGAAATGTTGATTTGGAAATCAACCTCACCATGGAGGATGCCAGCTTCGAAGGATCAACGCTTCAAATTTTCGATTATAAAAAAACCAATACTGAGGCCGCCGTACTCATGGAAATGAGAGACGCAAAATTGGTTGTGAGCGGCATGAGCAGTGCGCAAATTGCGAAAGGTCAGGACCGAGATGCCTCTCAAGTGGCCCGACGTATTCCCGGTGTAACCATCGTTGACAATCGTTTTGTCATGATTAGGGGATTGGCTTCACGTTACAATACCACGATGATCAATGGCATCATTGCTCCCTCATTGGAATCTGACATTCGCGCCTTTTCATTTGACATCATCCCCAGCATGGCCATGGAAAAATTCTTGATTTACAAATCCGGAAGCGCTGAAATCCCTGGCGAATTTGCAGGGGGTGTCATCAATGTGGTGACCAAAAACATACCAGATGAAAAAACTGCCATTGATTTTTCTTACAGTCAAGGATTCAGATCCAATTTAATGGGCCAATCATTCTTTCAAACTTCAGAAGAAAGCTCAGATTGGATTGGTATTGGAAGCAGAACAAGATCTCTACCCAATTCTTTCCCGACCAATGTTAGAAATGTTGAGAGTACCAATGATCGGGTCGCACTTGGAAAACAACTCAAAAATAACTGGCATTTGGACTCGATTCAAACCCCAAAAGTGGATCAAAGAATGAGTTTTACCATTGGTAAAAGATGGAAACGACAAGATTTAATAATAGGTAATTACACAGCTGTCAATTACTCCAGAGCATATGTACTGCAAAATAGTGAACGTATGGACTACAATGAGTTTGACGCCGCCAATCAAATCAGTGACACAGTCTTTAAATACAACGACAACATCTATCAATTGACTTCTCAACTTGGTTTTCTGCACAATTGGGGGGTAAAATGGAAAAGTGGAAATTTCGACTTCAAAAATTTCATCAATCAAAATGGAATGCAGTCCAATACATTGCGGAATGGAATCAATATTGAGGAAGGGAACTTCCGAAAAGAATACTCCATGCGCTACACTCAGCGGATGGTATTGTCCAGTCAGATTGCCGTGCAACAAGATGTATTCAATAGAAGAGGAACCATTCAACTGGCCGCTGGATTTGGAACCACACAAAGACAAGATCCAGATTGGAAGAGGATTCGCTACACCAAACCTACTGATGGTTCAGACACCAACTATGTGGCCTATGTTCCCTTTAGCGCACAGCCTTTCTTCCTTGGTAGGTTGTTCATGGACTTGAATGAATATGTGAGAACTTACTCAGGACAATACACGGCCAAACTATGGAAAGTAAAATCAGAGGACGGCAAAGACGAAAAATGGATTACTGCCAAGGGTGGTTTTTATTTGGAGAACAAATCGAGAAATTTTTCGTCAAGAAACATAGGATACTCCCCTGCAAGCATGTTCAATTTTGACTACAATCTGTCTTATTTGCCCTATGATCAGATTTTAGCCAATGAGAACATCAATGGACAAAATGGGTTTGTAATTGACGAAGATACCCGCGGTGCGGATAAATATGAGGCCAACAATACCCTAGTTGCTCAATTCTTTGAGATCAATATGCCCATCAATAAACTGAATGTGACCGCAGGTTTGCGCAATGAGAACAACATACAAAAACTGAACAGTGCCGATATCACAGGCATTCCTGTGAGTGCCCAATTGGATTCTACAATGTTATTGCCATCGATCAATATCGCCTACAATTACAATAAAAAGAGCCTGGTTAGATTCGCCTACGGAAAGACTGTCAATCGTCCCGAGTTCAGAGAGCTTGCTCCTTTCTCCTTTTACGACTTTGAAAACAACTTTATTATTTCCGGTAATCCAAACCTAACATTTGCCACCATTCAGAACATGGATATCAGATGGGAACGTTATCCCAATGCCAATGAAGTAATCAGTGCTGCGTTGTTTTATAAGCAGTTTACCAACCCCATTGAACAATATTTTGTTCCGGGAGTGGGATCAGGCGGAACAAGAAGTTTCATGCCAGGAAATGCTCTATCAGCTACCAGTTATGGTCTTGAAATGGACATTAGAAAATCCTTGAGCCATGAGACTAAAAATAAATTTTTAAAAAACTTGACCATCGTTGCTAATGCATCCTATATCATTTCCAATATTTCTTTATCTGCAGAGAGCGTAGAAACTGGATTAAACCCCAACCGTCCCATGGTGGGGCAATCTCCATACATTGCCAACCTTGGAGTGTACTATGAAAATGACACTACTGGATGGCAATTTTCAGCCATGTATAATGTCATTGGACCTCGCATTGCAATTGTTGGTATTCCAGGTGTTCCAGAAGTGTATGAGATGCCGCGAAACGTAATTGATCTATCTGTGACCAAGAACTTTAAAGGTGGATTTGGAATGCGTTTCGGTATTCAAGATCTTTTAAACCAAGAGAATTTATTTTTGCAAGATGCCAATCAAGATGGTGCATTGAATAGAGATAATGATCAGGTGATGCAGCGTTTTAAGCGCGGTACTTATTTCACTTTTGGAATCCAATACAAATTCAGGGAAAAATAGCCTTAACATAAGCTTGATATTGAAGCCCATTATTAGCGCTTTTGATAACGCATCAATAATAAAGCACTAATAATGGGCTAACTTTTTAATGGCTGATTTGCAAAAAAATCAAAGACATGAAAAGAATCTTATTCTTCTTGGTCGCTTTAGCTATGAGCGGCCTGGCCCAAAGCCAAATCATTGTGAGCGGAAGCCTTGACATCAATGGCAAAACCACTTGGACCAATAACAACATTTACATTTTACAAGGTTTTGTTCGTGTAACCGCCAACGACACCTTGCACATTCAACCAGGAACCATCATCAAAGGTGATTTTGTTTCCAAAGGATCTTTAATCATTGAAAGAGATGGATACTTGATTGCTCAGGGAACTGAAATGCAACCGATTGTTTTCACCTCGCAGAAGCCTGCAGGACAGCGTTCTTACGGTGATTGGGGAGGATTAATCATTTGCGGAAGAGGTGCTGTAAACCAACCAGCCAACGTAGCCAATGGAACTGCACAAGGTGAAGCCATGGTAGAAGGCGGTGTAGGTTCAATCTACGGGGGTGGATCTAATCCTGACAACAATGACAATTCTGGAATCATTGAGTATGTCAGAATTGAGTTTGGTGGTATTCCGTTCCAACCCAATAGTGAGATCAACGGTATTACCATGTGCGCTGTTGGTGCAGGAACCACCATCAACCATGTTCAAGTTTCTTATTGCGGTGATGATGCCTTTGAGTGGTTTGGTGGAAATGTAAATGCCAAGAATTTGGTATCCTATAGAAACTGGGACGATGATTTTGACACAGACTTTGGATATCAGGGTTCTGTTCAATATGGATTGGTTGTGAGAGATCCAGCCATTGCCGACCAAAGTGGTTCTAACGGTTTGGAAGCAGACAATGATGCCACCGGATCAACCAACGGCCCCGTTTCACAACCCAAATTTTCCAATATGACTGTTGTAGGGCCAATGGCTTTCAATGCAACTTTCAATTCCAATTACAAAAGAGCATTGCACTTGAGAAGAAATACACAATGTAGTGCTTTCAACTCAGTTTTCATTGGCTACCCAGTGGGATTAATGATTGAATCTAACTCAACCCAAGGCAATGCGATCAATGGACTCTTGAAGTTTAAAAACAACGTAATTGCCCAATGCAATGACTCTTTATTGGCCAATACTACATCTGGATTGTCTGCTGGAACCAATAACGTAAATGGTTCTTTTAATATCACCTCGTTCTTTAACAGCAATAGCAACCAGTTGTCCGCAATGACAACAGATTTAATGTTCAACAATGTTGATTTGAATTCACCCAACTTCTCTTTGACTGGTGGATCTCCGTTGAATCAAGGTGCCGATTTCACAGATTCATACTTGAGCAATGGTTTCTTTGACAACGTCAATTTCCGTGGTGCTTTCGGAACGGAGAACTGGGCTTCATGTTGGACAGAATTTGACCCACAGAACCAGGCTTACAATGCTGCGTTGGACAATAGTTTCACTGCTGAAATCATCGCAGACGGCGAAACCGCTTTTTGCGCCGGAAACGAAGTTGTCCTTATGGGCGCTGCTTCCATTGACAACGTCACCTTCCATTGGAACAGCGGTGCCATATCAGCAACACAGACTGTTACTGAAAACAATATGGTTGAAATGACTGCTATGAGTGCTGACGGATGTGGAGTTCAAGCGCAAGCAGTAGAAGTGGTGGTCTACCCTACTCCAGAAGTCAACATTCAAGCTTTGGGTAATACATCACTTTGTACTGGTAGCTCTGTGGAAATCATTTCCTCTCAATCAGAAGGTAACTTGTGGAACAATGACGAAGTAAGCGGTAGCATCATCGTTTCTGAGAGTGGTTTGTATAGCACAACCTATACCGACAACAACGGATGTACTGCGGTTTCTAATGAAATCAACGTCATTGTTTCTGATGCACCAGCTCCTACCCTTTCCGCATCAGGAAATACAGATATTTGTTCTGGTGAGAATGTGAATTTGACAGCCAGTACATCTGAAACCTACACATGGTATTTGAATGGCTCGGTGATTTCAAATGAAACCAATGGATCATTGATTGCGACAGAAGCGGGTTCGTATACTGTAGAAGTAACCAATGCAGATGCGTGCAATGGAACTGGTATTTCATCACCCATCTTTGTTACCGTTACAGAAACGCCAACAGCTGATTTCAGTGCCATCATCAATAACTTGGGTGTTCAATTCTTGAACAACTCAACTGGTGCTACTGGATATAACTGGAACTTTGGTGATGGAAATGTATCATCTGATAACAATCCATCTCACAACTACGGAACCAACGGCTCTTACACAGTGACCTTAGAAGCTTCTAATGGCAATTGCACGGATGTGCACACTTTTGAAGTATTGGTTACCGGAACAGAGGAAATCATGAGTCAAAACATCTCCTTGTATCCCAACCCTGCGCAAGACCAAATCAACATTGTGTGTCCTGCTCAATCCACATTGGTTTTGACCAATGTTACTGGACAAATCATCAATACCATTCAAAACACCAAGAACCAAGAGGTGGTGAATGTTTCGGATTTGGCCAATGGCGTCTATTTCGTTCGCATCTTCAATAACAATGATGTAACAACCTTAAAATTCAACAAGAACTAAACCGATAGTGGTTTCAATGAAAAGAGGCTGTCCTATGACAGCCTCTTTTTTTATCCATGAACACAAAGTCCAAGCATATGTAATCAATAACAACTATTTCTCTCTTGGCATTTTCTCAATGTCTAGAATCATAAAACCATCGATGGCATTGTTGAACAAAGGATCTCTATTGAACGCAATAATCTTTGCGTTTTTGGCCAAATACTTTTTGTACAAGACAGGTATCGACAACCCCATGGGTTCTATCTGCCCAATCAATTTGTCCATCTGTTTGATTTCTTTCTTTGCCGTCAACAATAGGGCTTCACGATCGATAACATCTTTCATCACCACCTTATTTCGGGGCTTTAAAATCTTGGCCAAATCCTTATCACCATACTCCTCTAATAAAAATTGTATCATCAATTCTTTGGACAATTTTTGGTATTGATCACTCATACTTACAGGACCTATGATGTACTTCACATCATTAAAATGATCCATAAAAATGGTGATTCCTTGCCACAACAAAAACAACGGCCAACGTTGTCTTTGGTATTTCGATACAACAAAAGAACGGCCCAACTCTATGCTTTTCCGCAAATAAGGTTTGAACTCATTTTTCATTCTAAACAACGAGTTGGTATAAAAACCTTTCTTACCATACAGTTCAATAATCTCAGAACCCAAACCTATGCGATAAGCCCCTGCCACTTCCTGGTTCTCTTTGTGCCAAAGAATAAGATGGTAGTAATAAAAATCGTACTCATCCAAATCCAGTGACTTTCCAGTACCCTCACCCACTTCGCGGAAAGTTATCTCCCGAAGCCTGCCAATTTCATGCAACAAATTTGGAATACGATGTGCCTTGACGGCGTAGCAGGAAAATCCCGATTGTTCCAACAACATGGCGTCCTCAATCTGCTCTATTTCGTTCAATACATCTTGCTTAAAGGCAGGATAACCCACTGCTTCTTGTTTGGTCTTTGTTTTAAACCACAAACGAGGTGCAAAAAATCGACGACGCACTTCAAATTGATAACTCAGCGCATACACCTTTGACCTAAAATATCGATTCAGCTGAGCTACATCTTCTATGACCGACCAATCATTATGCGTTATGGGCACTCCCATTTCAACCACCAATTCTTTGTTTTTTTTGCGCAGTAATTCGGCGGGCAATGCTGCTGTCCGCAACTGAGGATGAATCTTGCCTAACAGATGAAAAAGGTATGAATTATCACCATAAAAATAAATGGGCAAAACAGATGCCGTTGTCTTTTGAATCAATTTAATTACGGAGTCAGACCAACGTTTATCTACTGGCTGCCGTAACTTCCCTTTGGGAAGCGTAGATACCTCACCTGCAGGAAAAACTATTAAACAACCTCCGTTTTTAACATGCTCCAATGATGCCCTAACTCCACCGCGACTATTTTTATTCCCTTGATTCTCGAAGGGATTGACAGACAAAAAATAATGACTTATCGGTTTAACTTCAGATAAAATAAAATTGGCCATGACCTTGATATCTGTGCGCACTTGCAACAAAATCTTCAAAGCCATCAAACCGTCTAAAGCGCCAAAAGGATGATTGCAAATGACAACCAAAGGACCTTCCTTGGGTATCGCATCCAATTGTTCTTTCTTGAATTGTGCAGTGATATTTAACTGGTCAAAAAGACCATCAACGAACTCCTCACCGCTCTTATCCGAGACCTTGGCATACAACTTATTGATGGCCTTTAGTCTGGTGACCTGCTGAACAATTTCGACCAACGGGTTCCTTTCGTGCGTCTTTAAAACTTTAGCAACAGTGGATTTTGGAATCAACTGATTTTTCATCTTAGGCAGATATCAATTTAAAATCTTTAAACCCTTTGGATTGAAGAACTTCTAAAACAATACCATCGGCCAAGCCGAACTTTGGAGCCAATAACTCCTCAATCCCAACTTCATCTGCAATCTGTGTGTATATGTTTAGCGCTGGAACGATGACATCCGCTCGATCTTCTCTCAACTTATACTTCCTCATGCGTTGTTCTTTGGAACAACGACTTAACTGCTTCTTCAAATTGTTGAGCTCGTCCAAAGTAATGAACTCCCGTGACTTTTTCTCCAGTATTTTAATGGCACTATTGATGTTCCCGCCAGTGGCAATGGCCTGGTATTTCATCTTTGGATTGATGTGCTGCACCAACCAATCAAATACAGCCTTGGGCAATTTTTTTTGATCATTCAAAAGCATCCTGACGGTGCCAACTTCAAAGGACTGAGATGCCTTTTTTAAACCCCGCTCAATCAGTGTTAACTCGGTACTGCCTCCACCAACATCAATGAACAAGTAATGATGTTCTTTGGGCAATTGATAATGACTGAAATTACCAAATATCATTTCTGCTTCTTCACTACCAGAGAGGATTTTCACTTCAATTCCTGAGATCTTCTTGACTTGCTTTACGACAGCGTCTCGGTTCTCCGCGCTTCTTAGTGCGCTTGTGGCGCATGCCCTTACTTCCTCAATGGCCAAGGCTTCGATAATGGCAGCAAAACCTTTGATGGTTAACGCGAGCTGCATCGATCGCTCTGCGGATACCTTTCCAAAGGTAAAAACGTCACCTCCCAAGCGAATGGGTACGCGGGTGTGTAACAATTTCTCTAACAATACACCTTCATCATTCTGATGTACTTGGGCTACAAACAGTCTAACAGCGTTGGATCCAATGTCAATGGCGGCAATTCTCATTTATTGATTTCAGATTTTTGAGTAAGCAAATGATAATAGGCATCTTGTGTATCAAATGATTTGGATTGAACAACACTGCACACCAAATGGTTGATGCGTTCCGATTCCAGGCAACGCGCTTTGGCGTGCTGATCAAATTGTAAATTCAACCATTCCCTTAATTCTGCGCGCAACTCATTATCCAAGATCGGAGCAAGTACCTCAATACGATAGTCTAAATTCCTCACCATCATGTCTGCACTTCCAATTAAGATGCGTTCTCGTTTGCCAACCCCAAAAACAAATACCCTACTGTGCTCCAAGTATCTTCCCAATATGCTCCGCATACTGATGTTCTTCTTTTGATTCTGTGTGGCCGGTTGCAACAAACAAACACCCCGAACCACCAATTTAACTTCCACACCATTCTCTCCCGCTTCCAATAATTTCTTGATGATTCCCTCATCAACCAAATTATTGACTTTAATAACAACCAATGATTTTTTGCCTTTTTTCGCCTCCTTGATTTCTTCACCAATCCAATCCATCAATTTTCTTCTTGTATTGAAGGGCGAAACCACCAAATGTCTGAATTGAGGGCGATGGTAATTGGATTCAAAAAAATGAAACAAACTTCGCACTTCTCTTCCCAAATCCAAGTTGGTGGTTAATAATGAGGTGTCGGAGTATATGCGGGCTGTCTTCTCATGAAAATTGCCTGTGCCAATGTGGGTGATGCGAACTGTCTTGCCATTGATTTTGCGACTAATTTGAAAAACTTTGCAATGCACCTTCAAACCTGGAATTCCTGGAATTACTTTCACTCCTGCAGCTTGTAACATTTTGGTTATCTCCAGATTGTGGGCTTCATCAAAACGGGCTTGCACTTCAACCAAAGCAACAACTTTCTTTCCATTCTTTGCTGCATTAACCAATGCGTGCAAAATATGCGAGTCATGGGCTATCCGGTACATTGAAATGCGAATGGTGCGCACTTGCGGATCAATGGCGGCCGCTCTCAACAAATCCAGAATGTGTGAGAATCGTTGATAAGGAAAGTGAAGAAGGACATCTTTCTTATTGAAAGTATCCAAAATATTGATGGACTTTTTAAAAGCCGGATGCGATAGGCTCTTGATCTTAGGATAAATCCAATCCGGATTCCCAAAATCGGGAAAACTTAAAAGGTCTTTCTTGTTGTGGTATCGACCTCCTGGAATGATATTCTGCGGGTTTTTTATTTTCGTTTTGGTCAACAACAAATGCAACAAATCTTCCGGAATTTCGTGATCAAAATTGATTCGAACATAATCTCCCTTGCTGCGCTGCTGAATGCTCTTGGAAATTTTATCAAAAACACTTTTTGAAAAGTCATTCTCAATCTCATACTCCGCATCGCGCACTACTTTAACATCATAGGCTTTGACAGAGGCGATGGAATAGATAGAGAAAATTTTCTTCAGGTTGTAACGAATAACATCCTCTAAAAACATCACATGTTTTTCACCTTTGTCAGCTGGCAAAACCACCCATCGACTTATAGAGTCGGGAACTTCAATCAATGCAAACACCTTTTTTGCTTTGTCCTTTAACACCACATCAACCACCAAATAAAGCGCATTGTCTTTGAGCGGTGGAAGGGGCATTGAAGACGACATCAATATGGGAATGATGTGGTGGCGGATTTCATCATCAAAATAATGATCCACATACAATTTCTGCTCGGTGGACAATTGGCGTTCATTCTTAAAATGAACCCCAACTTTGGCTAAGGCCTTTTTGGTGTTTTCAAATATCCTGTCAAACTCCCATTGCAACTCGATTACACGATCATGGATAACATCCAAAGGATTTCCTTTCTTCCCTCTTAACGCTTTGAGCTCTCGGTTCAATGATGCAATTCGCACTTTGAAGAACTCATCCAAATTACTAGAAAATATACCCAAGAAGTGAACCCTTGATACCAAAGGATTTTTGACATCGGAAGCTTCAAACAATACCCGCTCATTAAATTGAAGCCATGATAACTCTCTTTGAACACTAATTACCCTTTTCTCCATAGCCTTCAAAGATGATTTCATTGTTTTGACAATGTGTTAAGACAATGCTATCATTTTGGTGATCTGGACACTTTGATCCAAATAAAATTTTCCTTTTGCATCTGTATTGTATAACTGCCCGCAGCCCATGAATGAACATCCACATCTGTTCTTCCAGCAATCACTTGTTTGAAAACCAAACGTCCATAAGCATCGAAAATACTCACCTCACCAGTTCCAATCAAGTGTAGTTCATTTATTGCGGGATTTGGATAAAAAGAAAATTGATTCTTTACTTCATGAATCGATTGCTCAATCTCACCTGAACAAGTGCAATCCAATTGAATTTGATCATTGACTGTTAATGAATCTCCGTCATCACAGGACGAAAATGGAAGGATGCAAGTTTGATTATCTGTATTGGCAATGGGTTCAAAATTACAAGCAGCGCTATCAGTGCATCCCAATACCTCTACAAAGGGATTCATCTCCCATTGCAGATACTGATCAAAAAATTCAGTGTCTATCACATTTCCATTTAAATCAATGGCATCGGTTGTACTCAAAAACAAATCGGCTTGATTCACATCATTGTCATTGATTAAAAAACCCCATTCATGGTTCAACATATCCAACCATTGCTGACTCAATGGTGTCAAATCCATGGCAGACGAAAGTTGGATATTGGGGGCAGCTTGATTGTCCATGGGTTCATCAAACTGTATCTGAACCAACCAAGTTCCACCTGCATTGCTTTCATTAAACACCGTGCTATTCAAACTCCAATTGATGACAGATGGCGCTTTGGTATCTATGATGGTTGACCACAAAACGGTATCCAATACAATCATTTCATTTCCAGCTAAATCTTGAAATCCTTGCAACGTAAAAGATGGTGACTGAAATTCTTCGTTTAAGTCATCCATCTGAAAGATTAACTGGATACTATCCGCATCCTGAAATTGAATGCTGGTAACAGCAGTATTGAAAGAAACCGCATTGCTGAAAACGACAGCCTGATTGCTGATAACTGGTTCACTAAAATCAAAATGGATTTCAAATGCATCATTGGCCACGACAGATTCATTGATGACGTTTAGGTTGGCATTAAAAGCAACGACCGAAGGGTTCTCGGTATCAATTTGAAAAATATTATTGCCGTAAAAAATGCGTTGAAGAATACCTTGAGCATTGGCAGCGCCCATGATTTTCACATCGATATCGTCGATGACATGGTTGTTATCCTGGACAACAAAACGCCAGCGATAAGTACTGTCGTTGATCCAATTGACATCAACATAAGTCAAATCGGAAGATAGATCCCCATTCACGAAATCCAGATTTGGGCCCCAATTGGTGGACATGGGCTGATTAAAGTGGGCCACTACGTCTAAGGTGTCTTGACAAAGAAGATCATTCACAAATGGAGGGCACTCCAAAATAACAATCCTGGGCAATGTATCTACCCATAATCCATCTGCCTTATTCACGGCATCCAAAGCCACTTCCGTACCAATCTTGCGCCCTGCAATGTCATCCATTGGAGGATGAATTCCTCCCCAAATTCTGGACAAACTGCACTGATCACTGGCGTCTTGATAAGTAGCCCATTGCAACTGGATATTCATGCTAGGACCTTCTTCAAAAACCAAGTACTGATTCATTGGGGCATCAAATGTTCCCATGCCTCCTGGGAAATACTGGCTGCCTGTGATGGCTGTCATGACATCCGCAGCAGCTCTTGAATATGTCGAATGACCCGAAACATACCCCGCAAACGGTGGAGTAACAAAAGTTGGACGCTGATATGGATACCATTTTTCAGCCAAAATCCAACCTACACCTGCCATATCTACATTGGGATCGTTGATGAGTTCAGGACCATTCCAAGAGTATATTTTTACTTTATTGACATTTTCATTGGACGTTCCCGCCAATGGGTCACCGGGTTGAACCAATTCCGAGAATCCTGGAATCAAAGGAAAACCATCGGGGTGATAATTGGGGAGGTTGACATCGGATGATTGACCCCTTTCCGCCATATAACGAATGGCTGAAATGGGACGAACACCATCATAAAAACCCTTGATGCCCCAAGCTGATATAGCAGCATCATGCATGGCTCCACCCAATGTAAGATATGCGCGCACACAAAATTCCGTTTCACTCACCTCTTCATTGCCTTCCCAAATGAAGGTCCCGTTCATTTCATCAATGACGTAATTCAAAATCTTGAACCAATGGCCTGGTGGTGTTTCGGAGCTTGGTCCATCGGCCCAAAATTCGGCGAGAACACGGGTATAATCACCTCTGTATACCCACTGCTCTTCATAAGGCAAACCGGTAATGGGATTGACTTCGTGGCCTGTACCATTGTCCCCTCCATTATCAAAATTATAAAAAGCCATTTGATCTTGGAAGGTCTCTGGAAGGGTGGCATTCCCGATGCTCTTGGGAGAGATATCCATAATCTCTTCATCACCGGGATCCAAATGAGCTCCCCATCTGGCAACCAATGAAAAATTCCATTTGTACAAATCATTGATTCCATCTCCAGTTTCTCCCATTTGGGGGAAAGAACCTGGGTCATGGTAAACTTTCCAATTGTAGCCATCCCGTTGCTTGACGGTCAAGTCTTGCGCGTCCATAGCGAAGGGTTTTACATTGCCCCATTCAGGACCCATAAAGGGAGGAGCACCTGACAATAAATTTCCATTTTGATCGATGAAAACACTTAAACTCATGGGTTGCCAACGATTGGGATCAATGATACCGCTGGTTCCAGGCAGAGTTGGAAACAAAGACGGATTGAGCGGAGTATAATATTGATTGGCATAATTCAACAACTGATTGGAGCCATCACCATTCCCGTAACTGATGATACGCGCTGCAATGTAGTTGCCAAGCGCTGCAGGATTGCCTGTGGTATAATCCACTGAAGAAAAATTCATATCATAGCCCAACTCACCCATTAAAGTTGTCAAATAGGGCAAAGTCACTGTACCCCATCCTGGCGAATTAATGTATCGATTTCTAATGATTCGATATGCGGCGTAACTCATCGCCATATTTTGCGCTGAGGCCTTATCATCTGGTTGAATAATCCCAGAGTAAGGACAAGTAAATCCATTGTAGGTTTTCCCCAGAAACAAGGTAGCTGCATCATCATCATAAGCTGCCCAAGCATCATACATGGCCATAGAAAAATGCTGCAGATTTCTGGCCGTCATGGGGGGTCGCGCAAAATCATTTCTGATGGCCGTCAACATGGCTTCTGTCCATTGAAAGGGAACACTATTCTGAGCCGACAACTGATCCACATTCAAAAGAATGATAAGACCAATGTGTAGATATTTGAAAGGGTTCTTCATACCACTAATGTATCAAAATAATACGAAATAAGGTAAATCACACACCATAAAAAAAGCCCCAATAAGTTTCTAACTATTTGGGGCTTGTCCATTACGGCGATTTTCCTTATTTCACTTTGAAGGTCTTTTTGAAAAGACCAACCAAATTGTCTTTTTCCCATGGAAACAATTCTACCTTGAGTGTTTTTGATTTACCACTTCCATCGACAAAGGTTTTGGATTTCACCTCGGATTTTCTTCCCATGTGACCATAAGCGGCACTTTCTCTGTAAATGGGTGTACGCAATTTAAAACGCTGTTCGATGTGATAGGGTCTTAAACTGCATTCTTTCATCTTTAAAATGGCGTTGGCCAATTCTCCGTCGGACATTTTCACTTTTGATGTTCCATAGGTATTGACATATAAACCAACAGGATCGGCGACACCTATGGCATAAGCCACTTGAACGAGGGCTTCTTCGCAGACTCCTGCAGCCACCAAATTACGCGCAATGTGACGTGTGGCATAAGCTGCGCTTCTGTCCACTTTACTGGGATCCTTTCCAGAAAATGCTCCACCACCGTGGGCACCTTTACCTCCATAGGTATCCACAATAATCTTTCTTCCCGTCAATCCCGTATCTCCGTGTGGGCCACCGATGACAAATTTTCCCGTTGGATTGACATGCAAAGCATACTTGGATTTGAATAATTTTTGAACACGTGCGGGGCACTGTTTTATGATGCGCGGAATGAGAATATCTTGAACATCCTTTTTGATTTTCGCCAACATTTTGTTGTCATCTTTATCAAAATCGTCATGCTGGGTAGAAATCACGATGGCAGTGATGGCCAAAGCTTTGTGATCGTCAGAATACTCGATGGTCACTTGGCTTTTCGCATCTGGACGCAAATACTTCATCACCTTCCCTTCTTTACGGATAGCAGCGAGCTCGCGCAACAGCATGTGGGCTAACTCCAACGGAAGGGGCATATAGTTATCGGTTTCATTGGACGCATAACCGAACATCATTCCTTGGTCGCCAGCGCCTTGATCCTCTTTTTTCTTGCGCTCCACACCTTGATTGATATCAGGTGATTGTTCATGAATGGCAGAAAGAATTCCGCAAGAGTTGGACTCAAACATGTACTCGCTCTTGGTATATCCTATTTCTTTGATTACCTCACGGGCTATGCTCTGAACATCCAAATAAGTTTTGGATTTCACCTCTCCGGCAAGAATTACTTGCCCTGTTGTTACTAAGGTTTCACACGCCACTTTGGACTCGGCATCAAATGCCAAGAAATGGTCAATTAATGCATCTGAAATTTGATCAGCCACTTTATCTGGATGACCTTCTGAAACAGACTCTGAAGTAAAGAAATATGACATATCTATGGTTTAATTGATACAAATATAAAGAAGGAAAAGCTTAGCACATCCTAGGCTTTAAAATATTGACCGCATCTCGCATTAACTCAACCTTCAGGGGTGAATATCCAATGAACTCTCCATCACAATCAATCGGCCAACCAGCCCCATCAATGGTAATTTGCTGAGCCGATTGATAGGAAACAGCCGGATGCTTTAATCGTGTCCCCCTTCTCAAAGATGGCAACTGTCGGATGTAATCAACCAGTGAGATGTCATTGACCAAAACAACATTGAGTATACCATCATTCACCTTTGCATCAGGATCAATGCACAAGCCACTTCCAAACCAACTGGCATTGCAAATCGCCAATAAAAACAACCGATCACTTTGCTTGCTTCTGCCATCCAAGCAATAAGTTGCAGGCCTTGGTTTGAATCGAAAAAAAGCCTTTATGATGTTTTTTTGGTAGGTCAAAAACGAACCCATCCATCTTGAGTCTTCAGATAATCTCTGGACTATTTCACCTCCGATTCCTATGTCGGCCACATTTAAGCCATACTTTATGGAGTGGGATGTCTCTAATCGCATAACATCGCATGACATGGTCTGATGCGCTTGCAAAGCCAAATGAATTTCGTCCCATGTCCCCGACAGACCGATGGACTTGACAAAATCATTGCCCGTGCCCAAAGCCAAGATTCCCATTGGAACATTTGCTTTGGCCTCCATCAAACCATTGAGGCAATCATGCAACGTGCCATCACCTCCGCATGCGACCAGCGCTGCGTATAATCCATCCCCTATTTTTTCTTTGACCAAATGAGCCGCATGGCCCTGATATTCGGTGAAATAAACCGTTGCACCCCACTCATTGCACGTGCTCAATTGCCGCCAAATCCTTTTCCAGGATTTAGAATTCCTCAATCTTCCATGCACAATGAATAGAACGGGGGTCATTCAATAACAATCTCATCAATAAACAACCAACTGGGTTCTCCTGGAGCATCGTGCCACTCTGGACATTTCCCAATTGACTTTGCCATCACTTTGATGTAACGCCCCGTAAAGAAACCATTTGGAGCTGTATCTTCTGCCAATACTTTTGAAAATACAGGAAACTCACCTGATTCATTGGCTGGAGTTCGCTTTCCTACTTCATCTGTTTTCAACAACTGCCAATTGTTTTTATCGATGGATGCATAATATGAAACGGATTCGGGACGAAAAATCCAGGCATTGGCATAATGAAACCAACGTGTTGTCAACTCGCTAATGCTCTCTACCTTACCCAAATCAATGATCATTTCCATGTCCTTGCCTTGAGCTGCCTGCCAATGGCCATCTCTAAAATTATCACCTCCCAAACAACCATTGACCAATCCCTTGGCGCCTCCACCCAAGTATGCATTGCTTGGAGAATAGTTCAATTCAATCTCCTTTCCCAATGCCAAATGATTGGCGTAAATCTTCGTCTCCCACTTCGTTTGCTCACTCCCTCGTGGTTTCATCCCAACTTGTAAATTGATCTTTTCCCCTTTTTTAATTTCAATAGGACCATTGATCTCCAGGACATCCTTCACCTCCTCGATGGATTGGGAATCAAAAAATGTTGTTGTATAAAACAACGAAAGATCATCTTGTTGTTTCTGCACATTCACCCACAACTTTTCTCCATCGATTTGTGAAACAAATTGAACGGGTGTGGTCATAAAACCATACTTTACTTTGCGTTTATCCAGGATGGGGAAATGACGCTTCAATCGGTTCTGAAATTCAATGGCATCTCGTTCTTTTGGATAAGACCAGAGGACTTCTGACAACGCGATAAGTCGCGGGAAAATTTTGCTTGTGACTTCGCCTTCCGGAGCACGCTCTGTCCACATATTGCCTTCAGCTCCCAAAATATACGTTTGCTTATCCAAAGGCAAATCGGCAGGAATGGGATCAAATTCATATACTTTTTTCGTATCGATTCCATCCAATCCATAATCCAAATAACAATGACTGGTTGGCGACATCACCACAGCATGATTCTGCAGAGCAGCATCCAATCCACCTTGAATGCCCCGCCAAGATTGTATCACAGCACCGGAAGGAATTCCACCCTCTAATATTTCATCCCAACCAATCACATCCTTTCCCTTTGTTTTGAGATAAGCTGCCATCTGCTCTATTAACCACGTTTGCAACTCGGCTTCATTTTTCAGCTGATGATCCTTGATTCTTTTTTGGCATTTATCACAATGTTCCCATCTCACCTTTGGAGCCTCATCACCACCAATGTGAATATATGGACCAGGGAAAAGAGCCGAAACTTCATCCATGACATCCTTTAAAAATTGAAGGGTTTGATCATTGCCTGCACAATAAATATCCTTAAAAACACCCCATTCTGTCTCAACGGGAATTTGTTTTCTTGTACAACTCAACCAAGGATAAGAGGCTATAGCAGCAACACTATGGCCAGGCAGCTCTATTTCAGGAATAATCGTGATATGCAAACGGTCTGCGAATTGTACTATCTCCCTTATTTGATCTTGCGAATAGAATCCACCATAGGACTGGCCATTCACCTTGCGGAAAGCACCTACTTGAGTTAATTGAGGGTATTTCTTTATCTCGATGCGCCAACCTTGATCTTCTGTTAAATGCCAATGAAAAACATTCATCTTGTACAAAGCCATGGTACTCAGTGTTTCTTTGATTTTATCGACGCTCATAAAATGTCGACCACAATCCAAAAGTAAACCGCGGTGCTTGAAACGTGGTTCATCTTCAATCACCCATGCGTCCAATGTAAACCCAAAATCTTCCAATCCTCGTTTCAAAGGTGTCATTTGAACCAACGAAAAAACTCCATGCAGCATACCTGCAGGGGTGTCGGCAGTAATCTTTACCTTTTGCTTATCAACTTCTAATTTATAGGCTTCTGTCGCCATCACAGATGTTGACTTTAACAACAACACTCCTTTCACATCATCTTTTCCATTCCAAACATTAACCTTAGGTTGAAAATCCCGATGAATTCGTATTTGTTGCGACAACATCTCTGCTTCGCTCAAGAATTGCTCTTCTGTCCATATCGCCCATTTCCCATCCATCAGCTCCAATTGATCCTTCACAGGGACATACTGTTTGATAGGCACTGGAATAATTTGCGCTTGTGAAAACAAGCTCAAAAAAATTGCGAGAATAAGAATATTAATGTGTTTCATTATGATAGAATTTATCAAGAGGATTGTCTTTTTGCAGTGGAATAAAAGTTCCCATCACCCCCACATATTGGTATTTCCCATCACCCAATTCAATGGTTTCTGTGGTGAAAAAATAATAATCATGTGACTGCAGCAATTTACTCAATGCCTGCATGATGAAATCCTTTTGAATCTTCACCACGTCAACCATTACCGGGTCTGTAGAAATCTCTTGAGATTGTGCATTGATTTTTTCTTGCGCCAAATGTAAAAAATCAGTTTCATTGGGTTTGGTAAATCGGGCCGCGATGAGCAGCAATGCCAGAAAAAATAATGTCAGTAATATCCATTTCTTCATAGCAAACAGTATTTTGACACAACCAATAAACCAGCTGTTTCCGTTCTCAGCCGAGCATTACCCAATGATATGGGAACGCCACCCAAAGATAAGATATCATGAATCTCTTTTTCGCTGAAATCTCCCTCTGGGCCAATCAAGACATGGGGAACCATTGCCTCGCAATCCAACCAATTTTTCTTCTGGGAAGTTTCACAATGGGCAATAAAAACCTCTTTTCCTTTCAGGTCATTCAGCACCTCATCCCAAATCTCTACAACTTTAATTTTCGGAAGCCATTTCCGTTGACTTTGCTTCATTGCGGAAACGGCTATTCGATTTAATCGATCAATTGAATACTTTACTTTCTCTGAATGCTGTGTTGTTATTAAGTTCAAACCCAACAAACCCATTTCTACGCATTTTTCAAGCATCCATTCTATTCGATCTGCTTGTTGGGTCATGGGAATATACAATTGCACACCGCGTTCTTTCTCGTGAAAAGAAACAGCTGTCAACACCTCCAAAAAAGGCTTTTTATCTTGCAACTGAAAAATGTATTCTTGTGCATGTCCTGAGCCGTCAACAAGACAAATGCATTCACCCGATTTGATTCTCAGGGCCTTGATATGTCGCCATTCATCCTCTGACAGTGCGTCAGATCCAAGGCTTAACAGTTGAGGAGCATAAAAACAATGCATGGCCCAATTTACAAAACATCTGCAATGAATTGCTGAAATAACAAATTTGATGCATCTTGCGGCATGCGTCTATTGATTAAAAATATCCAAGAACTTTTTGGCACTTTTGAAGAAAATCCGGGTACCATCGCTGGTCAGGAAATGAATAGCTTACCGAGTATAAAAAACGCTTGGCTGGCTGCTGAGGACGGTATCATATTGGACTACGGTTCAATGGATGACTGGCCTGGAATTTCTGATTGGGCGCACCTTGACATTCTTGACGCAGAAGGAAAAATGATTCTCCCTTGTTGGTGCGATTCCCATACCCACACGGTATTCGCACAATCTAGATCATTAGAATTTGAGGATAAAATCAATGGATTGAGCTATGAGGCTATTGCACAGCGGGGCGGAGGCATTTTGAATTCAGCCCTTTCCTTATCCAAGATGAATGAAGAGGAGCTTTTTGATGGCGCATGGTCGCGCATTCAAACCATGATGCGGAATGGAACCGGTGCGCTGGAAATCAAAACGGGATATGGATTGGATGTTGAAAATGAATTGAAGATGTTGCGTGTGATACAACAATTAAAATCACGCTGTTCCATTCCCGTAAAATGCACGCTACTCATTGGGCATGCTCTGCCCAAATCGCATGAAGGTAGAATAGATGATTATATGAGCATGCTGTTGACAGAACTACTGCCGCAAGCCGTCACAATTGGATTTGATTTCATGGATATTTTTTGCGAGCGAGATTATTTTCAACTCAACCATTTGGAACAAATGCTTTTAGCCGCTCAACACTATGGAAAACCGGCGAAAATTCATGTCAATCAATTTTACAGCATTGGCGGTGTTGCCATGGGAGTCCAATATGGCGCGTTGAGTTTAGATCATATGGAGGTGATTTCTGAAGAGGATTGGAAGGCACTAATGAAACAACCGACCATTGTCACAGGCCTTCCCGGTTGCTCTCTCTTTACTAAAATTCCATACACCCCCATGAGAGCGCTGATGGACAAAGACATTCCTGTAGCATTGGCGACGGATTTTAATCCTGGATCTGCGCCCAATGGAAATATGAACTTGGTGAATAGTTTGGCCTGTATTCAAATGCAAATGAAGCCCAATGAGGTGGTTTTGGCCAGTACTCAAAATGGCGCTGCAGCCATGCAGGTGGATAACTCAGTGGGTAGCATCACCCGCGGGAAAACAGCCAATTTTATCCTCACTCAGCCATTGGAAAGGTTGAGTGAATTGTTCTATTACTTTGGCGAGGACAAAATTGAACAGGTCTACATAAAAGGAAACCCAATCCGTTGAGATTGGATTCCTTGTTATTCATCTGCGCAATTCTATCAAATCTTCACAATCTTGAATTCTGTTCTGCGGTTGGCTTGATGTTGCTCTTCTGTACAAGGAATAACATTCTTCCCTTCACATTCACATTGATTGACAAGGTTCATTTCACCATAACCACGTCCATTAATCCGAGATGGATTGCTGATTTTTGCTTTGATATAGTCAGCTGAAGACTTGGCGCGTTTGTCCGAAAGTTTGCGGTTTGAATCAGCGCTTCCGCGACAATCCGTATGCGAACCCAATTCGATCTGCATCGTTGGATTCTCATTCATGATGGCAACTATCTTATCCAATTCAATCGCGGCGTCAGGGCGAATCACTGCCTTTCCAAGATCAAAGTAAATGGGCTTGATGTCAATCAACTTACCCAAGTCTTGGCCCACTTCCAATTTCTCCAATTGTACGTTGCATTTGTTATTGATTACAAACTCTCCCTCGCGATCGATCAACTGCGTGTAATTGCATGTTTCGGGTAAATATCCATTTTTTGAGAATTGAAATACATAATTCACCTTTTGATTCCAATCCAAATCACTCAGCTCTTTTTCAAATTCACCCAAAGCATCAGTGGTAAGAATGGTCTTTTGGTGGGTAACCACATTTTCCATTTCCACCTTCACATCACTCAATTTGCGGCCAGTAACGGCCTCTGTGATGACTCCTTTCAAAGAAACCTCTGGGATTTTTTCCAATTCCAAAGCAATAACCGATTGGTGCTCCAATGGTTTAAAGTTTTTCTCAATCTTTAGAGAACGATGAACTGGATAGTTGCATTCAATTACAACATTCTCTAAGTCATTCGCATTGATGGTGGCCATTCCCAAACTATCCGTAATAATTTTGATTGCTTTACCTGTCTTATCTGTTATGGTCAAGTTGGCCATATCCAAGGCCATTCCTAAGTTATTCGTTAAGGCAAGACGAATTTCTTTATCAAACTGCCATGGCATTAAGACATTCACTACATACAAATCATCACTACCCTTTCCACCATTTCGATTAGAAGAAAAGAATCCCTTCTTGGTATCAGTGGACAGCACAAATCCAAAATCATCAAGATTGGTATTTACAGGCGCACCCATATTCAACACCTGCCATTTGTTATCTCCTCTTTGCTTGGCTACATAGCTGTCCAAGCCTCCAAGTCCCAAATGACCATTGGAGGCAAAAAACAACTGACCACTTTCATGAATAAATGGGAACATTTCATTGCCTTCCGTATTGATATCATTACCCAAATTCATGGGCTTACCCCACGAACCATCCGCATTTCTTTTGGCACAGTACACATCTGTCCCACCGAATCCGCCTGGCATATCCGAAACAAAGTAAACCACATCTCCTGCACCATTCAGTGAAGCATGACCGACTGAGAAATTTGAGCTATTGAAGGGCAATGGCAGGGGTTCGGACCACTCATCATTGTCCTTCTTGACCTCAAACAACTCCAAACAAGTGTATCCATTGGCATCTCTCTCTTTGTAGTTGTTCCGTGTAAACATGGCGATGTTGCCATTGCCATTGAAGGAAATTGGCCCTTCGTGAAATTTACCTTTCATCACATCAGCAAAGGTCCTAATGTTCATCACCTCATCATTTGGGCCCAATTCGCCGGAATAAAGTTCTAGAAAGGGCAATCCATTCCAGTTCCATTTTCTTTCCACCGATTCTACGCCTTGACGAGAGGAAGCAAAAACCAATTGATTGCCCATCATAACGGGAGCAAAATCCTGGTCAGCGGTGTTCATAGACAATGACTTCACCACACATCTGCCTTCATCTTTTTGGTATGCCTGCAATTGGTCATACTTGTTCAATGATCTTGATAATCTCGAGTCATTGGTCAATTTATTGCTCGCTTTTTGAAGCCAAGTATAAGCATCCTCGTACTTCTTGTTCACTTTAAGGCACTGCGCATAATGATAAAAATCTTCACCCGTTGCGTCAGGACGATTGGCTACTTCCTTCCAAACTTTTTCTGAATCCTTGTAAGCCTCTGTTTGGTAATAACTCCAAGCCAATTTCCGGAGCATATCCGTTGACTTCTCTTCAACTTTCAAGTAATTATTAATCGCCAAGTGATACGAGAAAGCCTCGTAATATTTATTGCCCTTCTGTTCCCATTTGGATTGGGCACCAGAATGGATGGCTATGGTAATAAAAATGAATAATAAGATTCCTTTAATATTTCTCATCTCGGTGGAATTTAAAAGTAACGTGGCGATTTAATTTTGGCCACTTGCTTGTAGGTGAGCTCGTACCTCAAAACTATTTCGTGACTGCCAGATCGACCAGCATGCTGACCAAAGGCATAAGACCAATCGTATGCATAACCTACCTGCAAATTCTCATTGAAATTAAATCCAATCAGTGCGCCCAATGCGTCACCACTCCTGGAAGACACGCCAGTCCAAAACTTGTCATTAAAGACAAACATCGCAGTCGCATCCAATTGAATTGGTGCACCTGGAACGGTCTTCATCAAAATTGATGGTTTGAATTGGATTTGCTTGGTCATTGGAAGCATGGCACCTGCTGTCACATAGTAGTGACGCTTGGACTGAAGTAACTCCAAGTCCTTGTCTTGTGCAGATAAAAACTTGGTTTCCAAGATTCGAGGGGAAGACAATCCAAAATACCATTTTTGATTTTGTAAAAAAATACCTGCTCCAAAATTGGGTGTTAATTTGCTTGCTGCATTGCCCAAGAATGAGGCATCATCCACCTCATACAAATTCAGATTGGATAAGTTGGCATTAACACTTTGAAAACCGCCATTTATACCAAAAGACATGGTTGTGTTTTCATTCAACTTAGCAATGTATGCTCCAGCCAGAGAGAACATGGATGAGCGAACAGGGCCAATGCGGTCTCCGTTGTAATTTAAACCTACACCCAATTTGCCATTCAAAAGAGGTGAGTTCATGCCAAAAGATTGCGTAGTTGGTGCTCCATCAAAACCAGCCCATTGCGAACGGTGTAATGCGACAAAGGACATACAACCGCGGCTCCCAGCATAGGCGGGATTCATCTCCAAGGTGTTGAACATGTAATGCGTGTACAATGCTTCTTGTTGGGCCGATGCGGACCATACCAGAAGAATAAAAACGGGAATTAAAATTATTTTTTTCATGATTCAATCCTTTTATCGTTTGATGTAGATATAACCTTGCTTTGACGATGCATTTCTTTCAGACTTAAAGATGAAGAAGTAGGTACCTTCTGGTAAGATTGACCCACCCAACGTTCCGGGTTCATTGCATTCACCTCCCCAAGAGTTGTCATAGGGCTCCGCACTGTACACTTGATTTCCCCATCGATTAAAGATAACAACGGAGTTCCCTGGGTAATTTTCAATTCCAGGTATGATCCATTGATCATTCACACCATCGGCATTGGGCGAGAATCCTTCCGGAATTTCTAAATCAGGAATGCAGTTATTAAAGTCAATGTAATCAGGGATTCCATTTCCGTTACAATCACTCAATGTTGGCGAGCAAAGATCTGTCATACCAGACTCTTCAGCGTCTTTTAGACCATCACCGTCGCTGTCTTCATCCAAGTAGTTAAATATACCATCTCCATCCACATCCAAAGTTGTAGTCTCAATGTAATCAGGTATACCGTCTAAATCACTATCTACTGGAGTTACTTCAAAATATACCGTTGCTGTGTCGCACAAACCTGAGCCATTGCATAGGCTGTAGGTCATTGAATCCAAACCGCAATAGCTCCAGTCTGGCTGATAAGAAATCAAGCTAGTATCCAAATCAACACGTCCAAAATCAGTAGAGTCAATGATCGTAATGGTGAAATTATTGTCCCCAAACAAAGTGTCGTTCAATACAACATCGATGTTAACCAATCCTTCATTTGACGTGATGTAGTCATCAACTGCTATTGGGCCAATCGGATTAACTGTGATATTAATCCAAGCTGTGTCACAAAGAGTGGGAGCACCGTTATCGCACATGACAACCATGATGGATGACGGAATCTGCCAACCCGTAGCAGTGAAATCAAAACAATAATCATCCACAATATTATCATCGATTACTCCCAATCCCTCCATCAAAGTCCAAGAGGAAACTGTTACCGCATCACCATCAACATCGGTTGCGTCAACACAGATTGTAGTAGTCTGATTCAAATCCATGTCGATCGATGTCGTCTGAGGATTAATCACTGGCGCGTCATTCACAGGAGCAACTTCGATAAAAATCACTGCAGCGTTAGAAATCAATCCGGAGGTATCTGACACCACATAGGTGATTGATACAGAGCCAAAATAATTTGGGGCTGGAGTAAAGTTCAAAATTCCATTGGCATCTACTGTCCATGTACCCTCGGGAGTTGATAAAGATGTTTGAATACCTGGTGTCGCTGGATCGATATCAATAGAAGCAACATCCAAATCATCATCTCCATCTGAATCATTTTCTATCAAATTCAATTGCATGGTACCTGAATCTTCACTGATAAACAATGAATCATTTACAGCCACAGGTGAACAATCGTTGTTGTATCCTATGACAAATGAAACTGTGTCAGATACGCAGGTTTCAGTTTGCGATCCAATCATCAAATACTCTCCTTCACTCAATCCTATGAACAACTCAACAGCGGGGGTCTCTTGGTCTTCATTGATGAAATAATAAGTATTGAACTGATTAAAATTCAACACCTGAACCGATCCGTTTCCTGCACTGCAACTTGCATCTTGAATTTCGCCGATTACCAAAGCCGCAGCGCTATAGCTACAAGCAGCACTATCCGTAGCCAAAGGATTAAAGTCACAAGCCAAAGCATCGGTACATCCCAACACTTCGTCAAGATCATTCACTCCGTCATTGTCAGCATCGGTATCCAAGTAGTCTGGCGTTCCGTCACCATCAGTGTCAACAGTACCCTCTGTTTCATCCAAAATGCCATCACCATCAGAATCCAAATCTAGGTAGTTCGGGATGTTGTCACCATCGGCATCGTCGGTCAACTCAGTTGAATCCAAAATGCCATCACCATCGGAATCCAAATCCAAGTAGTTCGGAGTGTTGTCACCATCGGCATCGTTGGTTAATTCTGTTGAATCTGAAATACCATCACCGTCTGAATCCAAATCAAGGAAATTTGGAAT
>JACCDH011731171.1_pt1 | contig 39282 bp, 31 predicted proteins | sample 7442481 | NCBI WGS metagenome assembly JACCDH01 (sample SAMN15323433, study PRJNA562643) | freshwater metagenome | isolation source: river surface water | place: USA:Blue River Watershed | collected 2017-08-15 | reverse complement strand
ATGGAGACGTAAAATCGATAGTAGAAAGTAAACAATTAGGAAAATCATTTGACTATTCAGAAGACCTTTTAATTTATGCCTATCTAAAAAAAGCTTTAATTTCAAAAGAAATAGGCAACTTTGAGCCTACGCAAACGGTAGATGAGTTTTCGAATAAAGCTCTGACACAAAAAATAGCTGAGTATTTGGATGGGATGTAGTTTGATATTTTTGTATTTTTGACGTACTTAGATTAAACCTCACCTATGATACAAACGCCATATAAATCATTTTTTTTACTGTTTTTTTTCTTTTATTCCTTCCTGGTTTGTGGGCAACTAGAAAATAACAATTGGTTTTTCGGGTATAACAACGGACTAAACTTTTCGGGTGCCACGCCAACAACTATTCCAGGTTCATTAAATACATTCGAAGGATGTGCGTCTATTTCCGATGCTTCAGGAAATATTTTATTTTATACAGATGGAAGGAGTGTTTACAATAGAAACAATGTTTTCATGACGAATGGGAATAACACTTTACTCGGAAATTCAACAACAACTTCATCTGCTGTAATTGTTCCCAAACCTTGCTCAAATGTCGAGTTTTATATTTTCACGGTCGATTATATATATGGAACAAATGGTTTAAATTACTCTGTCGTTAATATGGATGACAATGGCGACGGAACCATTCAAGCAACAGAACTTGGGCAAGTTCAATGGTCAACCATCAATACAAATTTGGCAGGTCCAACAGGTGAAAAAATATGTGCGGTCAAAAAAGCAAATGGAATCGATTTTTGGATTGCTGCAACAAAATCAGGTACTAATAATTTTTATGTTTATGAAATCACTTCAGCAGGTGTTAACAGTACACCTTTAATTCAGCCTCTTGGACCAACTATCGTTAGTTCAAACACCAATGGTTACATGAAATTCTCGCCAGATGGAACCAAGCTAGTTAGAGCTGATTACAATCCAAATACTAGAGTTACACTGTTCAATTTTAACAATGCAACCGGAGTAATCTCCTCTCCCACTAGTTTAACTGCTGGACTTTCGAATATAGGATGGGGAGATGGTTTTTATGGCGTTGAATTTTCTCCAAATAGCCAAAAAGTCTACTTTGCTTCTATGTCCATAAACAATGGATTAGGAAATGGTTATATCTATGAAGCGACAATTTCACCTAGTTTCACTGGTTCAACATTAGCCGGTACTATTCCAAATTCTGGAGGTGGATATTCCGTTGGAGCTTTACAGTTGACATCAGAAACTCCTCAGCGAATTTTAATCGCTAAAGATGGTGAGCAATCACTTGCTGCAATAACGAACCCTAATGTTGGATTAATAGCAAACCCTTCAAATCTTACCATTTCTGCGGTTCCCTTGCTTAATACATGTGCACTTGGTTTACCAACTTTTATTGCAGGTACAATTGGTTCAAATAATGTTCCTTCGATAGTTGGACAAACAGAATATTGTGAAGGAGAAGCGATTTCCTTAACTGGAGGTAATCTAGTTTCTGGAAATTATCAATGGACTGGCCCGAATGGATTTACGTCAAATCAACAGACCATTACAATCCCCAACTCAACCACTAATGCAGCAGGAACATATACTCTATCTATTGTTAATTCGTTCTGCCCTAATTCCTCAAATTCAGTTCAATTAATTATACATAATCTACCAACTTTTGATTTAGGTAGTGATACAATAATCTGTAACAATCAATCAATTACATTTAATCCACCATCATTTTCAACTTATACTTGGAACGTGCCCATTACTAATGGTGTTCCCTATTCTCCTTCTGTTGGAAACAATGAACTTACGTTGACAGTTACGGATGCAAACGGTTGTGTAAATTCCGATACTATTCTTGTAACTGTAACAGCTAGTTCGCTTGCAAACGTTGACGCTGGTTTGGATCAAACAATTTGCTCGGGAGACAGTGTTTTTTTAAATGCGAGCATGACAAATTCGAATTTCACAGGAAATTGGAGCAACAATCAACCTGATAGTTCGTTTTTTATTCCAACTCAATCCACAGATTTAATCTACACTGCCACTGATCAATTTGGATGCCAAGCAACTGACACAATGATCATTACAGTGAACCAAAGTCCTATAATTTCGATTGATTCAATTATTTATTATTGTGAAAATGAATTGGCAATATTGAATGCCAGTACAGCACAACCAAGTGATCTTATTTCATGGACGGGCTCAATTCAAAACAATGTACCATTCATCCCTACTAGTCAACAAAGTTCCTATACAGTAACTGCGACTACAGTAAATGGCTGCGTTGACTCTGCGATGGTGAATCTTGTTCAAGCAGAAAATCCAATTTTGAATTTCTCATTTACAACCGAAGGGACTTGTGCTCCGGTGATTGTTTCCATTCAAAACCAAGTAAATTCTGACGTTAATTATTTTTGGAATTTTGGAACAGGTTTCGACACGTTAAACAATTCTTCCTCCTTTGAATACACCTACTGGACAAGTGGTAACTTTCAAATTGAGTCAGTTGCAATCGATGCCATTACAGGTTGTACTTCAAGTACAACTGACACTACAATTATAGAAATTGGAGGAATTACTCCAACCGCTAATTTCACTATGAGTCCTAATGCAATAAACTCCTCCAATCCAGAAATACACTTCACAAATTTATCCGAAAATGGTTCAATTTTCACATGGTTATTTGGTGATAATCAGACATCAAATGAGGAAAATCCGAATCATTTATTTCTAAACCCGAATCATGATTACCAAGTAGGTCTAATTGTTTCTAACGGACTGGGCTGTTCAGACACCATATATCAAACCTTGCATTATTTGGAGGATATCGTCTTTTATGTTCCAAACGCATTCACTCCAGATCAGGACGAATTTAACAATGAATTTATACCAGTTTTCACTCCTGGATATATTCCAAATGACTATTTATTTGTTATTTACAATCGTTGGGGAGAGAAAATATTTGAGACCAACGACGTTTTGATTGGTTGGGATGGAACTTACAAAGATTTTGGTTTAGTACAAACAGGTATTTATACATGGAAAGTTGAGTTTAAGGCAAAAGAAACAGGAGATAAAGTTTCAACAGTCGGTCATGTGAATTTATTGCGATAATCTTTCTTCTTTTTATTGCCAAACATAGATATTCAACTATTTTTGAATTGAATATTAATGTTCATGCAAAAATCATCCAAAATAGCCTATTGTTTTCTTGTTTCCAATGAAGCTAGGGATTTTTATTTACTTGCTCCGATAATTTATTATTTGGAAAAATTTGAAAATTATTCTGTCACTTTTGAATTTATTTGGGATGCACATAAAATCAGAAATAAACGTCCGGATTTGGTAATATTACCTAATTCCAGAGGTCATTTGTTGTATTACCAAGTCGCAAAATATTGTGTTGAAAACAACATTCTAGTATTCAACCATGATTCTGAAGGAAATTTTAATTCTGAAGTTGATTATGACTTTTGGGCGTTTAATGCAGATAGAAAGAACTTATGTCCTATACAATTCACTTGGAACCAACGCGTTAAAAACTTCTTAATCCAAAAATACCAGCTCAATACTGAAGTAATTCATGTTTCTGGAGCACCCGGCTTTGATAAATATGCATACTTACAACCGATTGACCGCGAATCCTTACTAAAAAAACATGGATATGGTAATTTTAAAAAAGTGGTCGGTTATGCTGGATGGGCGTTTGGTAAACTCTACAATCAAGAATTAAATGACGTTTTATCGAATATCAACAAACCAGGAGAAAACGGAAAAATTTGGTTAGAGGAACAACGAGACATTGTGGAAAATGCGTTGCGTGGAGCAATCGAAACCTACCCAGATGTTCTATTTATTTTGAAAAAACATCCGAGAGAAAATTTCGAATCTGACTATCGTGATTCACGTAATGAGATGAATCGATTAGCAAATTATCCGAACGTTTTTTACCTCAAAGATGAAATTGAAATTCAAGATTTAATTCAAATTTCCGACTTATGGATGGCGTTTGAGAGTACATCGATTATGGAAGCTTGGCTTTTAAATATTCCAACATTAATTATTAATGGCGATGCTAATTTCGACCGCGTTGATTTACATACAGGTTCTTTACATGCTACAAATTCTAGAGAAGTCTTAAAAGCGTTTGAGGAATTGTACACAAACAATAACATTTCATATTTCAATGGTCCTGAAATCGTTACAAGGCGAAATGCTATTTTCTCTAATTCAATTGGTTTTGCAGATGGTTTGAATCATTTGCGCTGTATGCAAGTTTTCAAACCGTTTTTAAAAAATGATTCTATCAAGAAAAAACCAAATATCAACTGGAAATTTTTGAGATTATATTGGTTATTACACCTAGGAAAGTACTTTTATATTCCGTCAATTTTCAAGAAGCTACCCAAACTAAAAAAGACTGTATGGGTGTTTGAAAATTATAGGTTGGATAAAATCAATAAACAGAAAAAAGAAGTGTACAAGGATCTTGATTTGTTTTACTCAAAACACGATCTTGCTTCAAAAATCAAAAATGGTTCGATTTGGAGTGAATTAGACTAGAATATAGTTCGTCTTTTTAACGCTGAATTGATATATTTGTGCAACATCAATACTATTTAAGTGAAAGATAAATCAATTTTAATTACAGGAGGAACTGGTTCTTTAGGGAAAGCACTAACAAAGCACATACTTTCTAATTTCCCTGAAATAAAACGTCTTGTGATTTTTTCAAGAGACGAACAAAAACAATTTGAAATGGAACAAGATTTTCCAAATCGAGTTTACCCTCAAATTCGCTATTTTATTGGTGATGTTCGCGACCAAGAACGCCTTGAAAGAGCTTTCACAGATATTGATTATGTGATACATGCGGCAGCAATGAAACATGTGCATATTGCAGAATATAATCCAGACGAGTGTGTAAAAACAAATGTTGGTGGAGCTGAAAATGTTATCAAAGCAGCTTTGAAATCTAATGTACAACACGTTGTTGCACTGTCAACAGATAAGGCTTGTGCTCCAATTAACTTATACGGTGCTACAAAGCTAACATCTGATAAACTTTTTGTTGCAGCCAATAACATTCGAGGAAAGAAAAACATTAAATTTTCGGTTGTTCGCTATGGAAATGTAATGGGATCAAATGGTTCTGTTATTCCATTTTTCTTAAAGAGAAAACGTACTGATGGCGTATTGCCCATTACAGTTGAATCAATGACACGTTTTAACATTTCACTTCAAGGTGGTGTTGACATGGTTATGCATGCCTTGGAAACGGCTTGGGGCGGTGAAATATTTGTTCCAAAAATCCCTTCTTATCGCATCATGGATGTAGCAGAAGCAATTGGACCTAATTGTGACAAACCAATCATTGGAATTCGTCCAGGGGAGAAAATACATGAAGAAATGATTACATCTTCAGATTCATTTTTCACGTATGATCTTGGAAAATACTATGCCATTTTGCCACAAACTACTTCTTGGGATGTTCAAGAATTTATTAGTGCATTTGATGCTAAAAAGGTACCTGAAGGTTTTTCTTATAATTCGAATAACAACGAAGAATGGGAATCTATTGAAAGTTTGAGACAATTAATAAAAGAACACGTTGATCCTACATTTGAGGTATGAAAGCAATTCCCTACGGAAGACAAGAAATAACTGAAGATGATATTAAGGCAGTAACAGAGGCCTTACAAGCCGATTTTCTTACTCAAGGTCCAAGAATATTAAATTTTGAACAAGAATTTGCCGACTATGTTGGTGCTGACTACGCTGTTGCAGTGAGTAATGGTACAGCAGCTCTACATTTGGCTGTTTTAGCTTTAGGAATAAAAGAAGATGAATATGTAATTTGTTCACCAATTACATTTGCAGCCTCAGTGAATTGTGTGAAGTACTGTGGCGGAAACGTACTCTTTGCAGATATCGATCCACAAACATATTTGATGGATATAAATTCAGTAAAACAAGTTATATCAACCAATCAGGATAAAAAAATCAAAGGTATTATTCCGGTGGATTTTGCTGGTAGAGTTCCGCAATTGGATGAATTCAGAAAACTGGCAGATGAAAACGGTTTATGGATTATTGAAGATGCTTGTCACGCTCCAGGAGGCCATTTTTTAGATGCCAAACATCAAGAACAAAAGGCTGGTAATGGCAAATTTGCAGATGCATCTGTTTTTTCTTTTCACCCTGTAAAACATATTGCTACAGGAGAAGGTGGAATGATAACAACAAATAACAAAGATCTTTATGGTCAATTAATGGAATTGAGAACACATGGAATAACTCGTGACCATTCAAAATTCGAAAATACGAAATCCTTTGCCAATGGAAATTCGGAAATTGAAGTTGATGATTATCCTCAATGGTACATGGAAATGCAAAACCTTGGCTATAATTATCGAATAACTGATTTTCAAGCAGCTTTAGGGAGTTCACAATTACTGCGTGCACCTCAAAATCTAGAACGAAGAAAAAAAATCGCTCAACGCTATTCTGAAGAGCTTTCAACTTGCGAAGGAATTATTCAGTCTTCTGGATTTGTAGAAGGACACGCCTATCATTTATACATCTTGGAGGTTAGAGACAGAAGAGGTTTGTATGACTATTTAAGATCCAATCAAATTTTTGCTCAAATTCATTACATCCCAGTGCATTTAATGCCTTTCTATAAACATCAAGGTTGGAAGGAAGGAGATTTACCATTTGCGGAACACTATTATTCTCGCTGTATTAGTATACCAATGTTTCCTTCAATGACTGATGAGGAACAAACAGTTGTTATTGAGCATATACTTGCTTTTTATTCAAAAAAATGACAGTTGCAATCATTCCAGCACGAGGTGGCAGTAAGCGAATTCCGCGAAAAAACATTAAAAATTTTCACGGTAAACCTATTATTGCGTATGCAATTGAAACAGCCATCAAAAGTGGAATTTTCTCCTCAATCATTGTATCTACTGATGATGATGAAATTGCGGAAATCGCAAAACATTACGGTGCAGAAGTACCATTTTTAAGATCTGAAGGAAATTCGAATGATTATGCAACAACTTCAGAAGTATTGTTAGAAGTATTAAATCAACTTTCTGCCAGTGGAAGTACTTTTTCGAAAGCATGTTGCTTGTATCCAACTAGTCCTTTGATTGATTCAGAAGATTTAAAATTGGCCTTTAATCAATTCAATTCAAGTGATGTTGATTCTTTAATAAGTTGTGTCGCCTACGGATTTCCAATTCAACGATCGTTTCACTTAACAACAAATAATCTAGTTGAATTAAACCAACCCGAAGCAATTCATCAACGGTCGCAGGATCTTGTCAAAAATTATCACGATGCTGGAGCACTCTATTTTTTTGATATTGAAAAATTTAAAGAAACAAAAACACTTTGGTCAGGTAAAATCGGTGCTTTTGAGTTATCTGAATTAAAAGTTCAGGATATTGATACAATTGACGATTGGAAAATTGCTGAATTAAAATACTCAATCCTCCAAAAATGAATACGCAACTTAAAATTCGAGTAGATGCTTCCAGCACAATCGGCTTTGGTCATCTTACCCGTTGTTGCGCATTGGTTAATTCGCTACCCGAAATACATGCCACTTTTTTCTCAACAGAAAATTTAGCTGAAAGTATTCATCAATTGGTTTCATCAGACCACTCATCTATTTGTCTAGAAAAATCTGAAGATTTTATCGATCAAGTTAATGAAAATGACCTGGTTGTTATTGATGGTTATACTTACGACTCAACTTATTTTGAGGCAATCCACCACAAAAGGGCAAGGATAATTTGTATTGATGATTTAGCGGACCGTTATTTTCCAGTTGATGTTATAATCAATCCTACCCCAGGATTTTTTGCGGCAAATTATAAAGCATTACTTGGAACACAGTATTTTTTAGGACTCGATTATGCGCTTTTAAGAAATTCATTTCAAGAATTAGCTGGCAAACCGACTCTTCCTAAAATCAAAAACAGCCTTTTTATTTGTTTTGGTGGTTCAGATCCTCTTAATAAAACTGAAATTGCCTTAAAAGCAGCTATAAATTCAACTGTGTTTTCAGAAATTCATGTTGTGCTTGGACAAGGTTACTCTCATGAAATACTAGTTGATTTGAATTGGAAACAAATTACAATTCACAGCAATCTTCAAGAAACAGAAATGGCCACTTTGATGAGTCAAATGGAATTTGGAATAGTGCCAACAAGTGGAATCTTACTTGAGTGTTTAGCTGCAAAAATTAAACCTATTAGTGGGTTTTATATTGAAAATCAGAAATTCGTTTATGCGGAACATTTAAAATTGAACAACTTTATTGATGCTTCCGATCTTTCATACACATCAATTTCATCAGCTATACAAAACATAAATCTCTTTGAGCCAACATTCACAATTATTGATGGTAAATCGACAGAACGTTTGGCAAAATTGGTTAGAGCAATTGAGAAGGAACACCAATATACGATACGTCTTGCAGCAGAAACTGATATTGACATTACGTTCAAATGGGCAAATGACGAAGCCACACGTAAATATGCATTTAGTAAGGAATTCATACCTTTCGAAAATCATAAAGCATGGTTTTTATCTAAAATTAGTTCAACAGAATGTCTTTATTTCATTTTGTGCGAACAAGCGAAACCAATCGGTAGTATACGCTTTGATATAAAAGACAAGATTGCCACAATCAGTTACTTACTTTCACCAGAACATCATGGTAAAGGTCTTGGAGCAATTTTGATGAAAAAAGGACTTGAAGAACTTGAAAAGCATGTTAAAAGTAAAGGGATAGAAATAGTCCAAGGCTATGTATTGTTTGAGAACTTGGCGTCTATTAAATTGTTTGAGCGATTTGGTTTTTCAAAAGAAACGGAATCAACTATGTATCTTTTCAAAAAAAACACAAGCAGATATGTTTAAAATAGGATCCTACATATTAGACAAGAACTCGCCATCATTCATTATTGCAGAATTATCTGCAAACCATAATGGTAGTATCGAAACAGCACTTGAAACGATTAGAGCAGCTAAGCGAGCGGGTGCGGATGCCATTAAATTTCAGACGTATACAGCGGATACCATTACTCTGAAGTCCAATAAAGAAGATTTCAAAATTTCAGGAACTATTTGGGATGGTAAGTTTTTGCATGATTTATATCAAGAAGCTTATACACCTTGGGAATGGCATTCAATTTTATTTGAGGAGGCTAAAAAAGTTGGACTTGTTTGTTTTTCGTCTCCGTTTGACTTTACTGCTGTGGATTTTTTAGAATCATTGGATGTACCAGCTTATAAAATTGCGTCGTTTGAAATAACCGATATTCCTCTAATACATTACACAGCATCAAAAGGAAAACCGATTATTATTTCAACAGGAATTGCTGAATATGAAGACATCGAATTGGCTGTCGAAACGTGTAGAAAAGCTGGAAATGATCAAATTGCCTTGTTAAAATGTACTTCAAGTTATCCCGCTCCTATTGAAGAGGCGAATATGCGTATGGTTCAAAAATTAGCTGATGATTTTAATGTAATCACTGGATTATCAGATCATACAATGGGTTCTATCGTTCCAATTGTATCTGTATGTTTTGGTGCAAAAATTATTGAAAAACACTTCATTTTAGACCGGTCAATTGGCGGACCAGACGCAAGCTTTTCAATGAATGAACTTGAATTTAAAGAAATGGTTGATGCTGTCAGAAAAGCGGAATCAGCAATTGGAATTGAGTCCTATGAATTAACAGAAAAACAAAAGGCTGGAAAAGTATTCTCGAGATCTTTATACATTTCAAGAGATATTAAAAAAGGTGAAATGATTGATGTACTATCAATTCGATCTGTTCGACCAGGCTTGAGCTTACATCCCAAATATTATCACGATGTTTTGGGAAAAAGAGCAAAAAAGGATTTTACGATTGGCGATCGCATAAAAAAAGAGGACTTTGAATAAGTCCTCTTTTTTATTGTAATAGATTCTTTAACCTACCAATTCTTCATTTGATTCCTTCTTCAAACTTCCCATCAATGCTTTTCCTAAGATAAAGGCGGTTGAAAGCAAAAGTAGAATGGATCCAATCAAAGCAATTTTACTTGCCGTGTAGAATGTTTGAGGTTCAAATTTCCAAACAACTGTTTTTGTTCCTGCTGGAATAATTGCTCCACGCAATAAATAATCTGCTCTAAATGGTTCAAGTTGTTTACCATCTGCATAACAATTCCAACCTTCTGGATAATAAATCTCACTGAAAATTGCTGGTAATTCAGTTTTTGCATTTACAGCATAGGTTAATTCATTTGTTCCGTATTTTGTCAATTTGATACTTGCAGTTGAATCCAAAGCGTACTTGTCTTTCAATTGAATTCCTGCATCTTTCACGTTCACAATTGCTGTTTCCTTCGTATTCAATTTTCCTAAGCCAAGCATTTCATCATTTGATGAATTTACTTTTTTGATAGAACCAACAAACCAAGCAGCACCATTTGCGCTTGTGTTTTTAGTAGCTTTACCAGCCTTGTTAAGAACGATGTACTTAGCATTTAACATATTTAATACTGGAGCTTCTTTTGTCAAATCCACTTCAGCAACACTAATTGTATCAAACACTGCTTGCATTTTTTCTTGTGGAATATCCATTGTCATTACATATTGACGCAATTTGTCATTTTTCGCGGTCCCAATTACTTGGTTAATCGCTTGTAATTCATCGCCGATTTGGAAATCAACAATTTCTTGGAAGCGTTTCAATTTCGCACCGTGGTAACCACCAATACTTTTATGGAAGTAACTTGTCGACGTTTCATTGAATGTATTTGCAAACGAGAACACACGGTAATCGCTGTTCAGGTTCAACGCACCAAATTCAGCAATCGCTTTTTGCGTACTCATGTCCATGTTCATATAATTTGGATGCTCTCCCATTACTGAAACAAGTTCATTCACTTTCGATTCAAATCCCTTAACTGAACCTTTTTCAGCATTCAAAATGCTCAAATCTGCAGGTTCTGGCAAGTACGGAGTTGAACTTTTTGTAACGTCTTCCCAACTACTTGTCGGCGTATCCATGTCTTCATTGTTCAAGTAACGTTTCGATACGGACATGTTATCTGCAGTTACAGCAACAATTCCGATCAAAGAAAGCACAAGTGCTGAAGCTTTGGTGTAAATAGATAGAAGAATCAATCCACAACCCAAGATGATCAATCCAATTGCACGTCCAAAATCTGATTTATAAATTCCAGTTCTAACATTGATTAATTCCGTTTTCAAACCTTGAATAAAATCAACTTGCATTGGATCTTTCGTTCCTTCAAGTGCTTTTGCAAATTGTTTTGTTTCTTCTTTGCTCAACATTGAACCTGAAATAGAAGGAACAGCGTACAATAGTATTCCAATAAATGTAATAACTCCACATGCAATCAACCACGCTTTTTTATTACCGTAAAGACCTTCTTTTTTGAATAATTTATCCAAGAATAAAACAGCCATTGCAGGAATCATTACTTGTAACAAGACCAAAATCATTTTTGAATCACGGAACTTGTTGTATAATGGAACTTTGTTGATGAAGAAATGATTCATTCCTCCTGGATCATTCGAAGCCAATAACAGTGCTAGAATTGCAATAACCAAGAACGGCCATTTAATAGCATCTTTCAAGAATACTAATCCAAACAATGCAAAAACCAACATCAAAACACCGAAATAGAAAGCTCCACCACTCATGCGTTGTCCTCCCCAATAACGATTCATTTGACCGATATTCTCAGCATATTTCGAATCAACATTCATCATGACATCTTCGTCATTGCCTATGTATTCACCGCGCTCACCTTTTGCATTTGGAGCTATGATTGACAACAATTCACCTTTCCCATAGTTGTATTCCAAAATATATTTTGTTTCTAAACCATCTTGTGCTTTTTTCGTTTTTTCACCTTTTGGCTTAAGTGTCAAATCCGTTGCACCTCGTGTTGTATATTTACTGTATTCTAGCGTTGATGAAAGATTTCCCCAAGAAGGCATAATCGCTAAAACGGCTCCAATTGCCAAAGCTCCAACAATTTTCCCTAACGATACAAACTCCTTTTTGATCAACAAACGAATCGATTCACCAATTGCCACAGCTGCTAATAAAAACGCCAAATAATAAGTCATTTGAAGGTGATTCGCTGATAAGTTCAAGGCAAAAAACAGTGCGAAAACGGCACTTCCGATGAGCCACTTACCTCTAAATGCGAGTATTAATCCTCCCAGCGCAGGAGCCATGTAAGCAATTGCATTTACTTTTGTTACGTGACCTGCACCAATGTATAAAATATTGATTGTCGAAAAACCAAATGCGATCGCTCCAAGAATTCCTAACCAAGGATTCACACGAAGACACAAGGCAAAAATGTAGAATCCAAGCATAGCCATGAATAAAAGTCCAACAGGACGTGGCAATCCTAATTTGATAAATCGGTCAACATGAACCATTACATTATTTGGATGTTTCACATTGATTTGATAAGCGGGCATTCCACCAAACATTGAATTTGTCCAAAGGGCATCTTCGTCATTTACCAAATTTGCATCAACAATTTCTTTTTCCATTCCACGGAATTGCTGAATATCGCTTTGTTTCAAGCTATAATCATTAAAAATTGGTGAAAAGTAAACGCATGCTAAAAGCACAAACACACCAATAGCAACTAAATGAGGGACAATCTTTTTAAAGTTCATCGATTACGAATTAAAATTAATTTCTACTCTTGCGAGCATTAATAAAGCGTGAAAATAATAAATGTCATCTAGATTTTGTATTATTTTTTTGAACACAGCGCATGATTATGGTTATTTCAAGTTATTTTTAAATGTGCTTGAACCATTCCAAACAAAAAATGTAAGCATCAAAAACGTTATTATGAAAACTTCTCTGATTTTTATCCTTCTTTTATTGTGCTCGACTTCATTTGCATCGAAAGAACTAGACATACCTGGCTCATACGCTCAATTAGACAGCATCAAGCAGCGAAAAACTTTAAAAGTGAATGAATCCATGTTTTATTTCAACTTTCCAAATTTGCCAAAAGGAGTGGATTTTGGAATTATATATGACTACAATGGTGGACCTGGAAAAACAGTTTACCTTGGAAAAAAACGCTTTTTCGAAGTGAAATTGAAGCCAGGGACTTATTATTTTCAGTTGCTCTTGAACAAGGAGTATTTTGAAATTACAACAAACCAAATTTCAGTAAAAAGTCGAGAAAAGGCCTTTCTTAGTTGTTATTTTCAGCGAGTTTACGATAACGACATTCAAGTAGTTGAAAAACCAGTTCTGTATTTTTATCCGAATGTTTTAACTTCTATTTCAGTAAAGCTTGAACCTAAAGGTGAATTAGCTTTCACTTATCCAGCCTATAAAAATAAATGGTCGTTCACAGCTGATTCTGCCGGAAATTTAACGTTGGACAACAAGACCTATAATTACCTTTTCTGGGAGTCCAACCAAGTAATTACACCTGAATCATTTGATTTAACAAGTGGTTTCGTTATTGATCGCGATTCCACAATCGAATTCCTTGAAGCAAGCTTAAAACAATTTGGTTTGAACGATAAAGAAATGGCAGATTTTATAACGTATTGGGGACCTCAACTGATGAAAAACGAACGTAACTACATTCATTTTGTGTTTAACGAAGACTGTTCTATTTTTGCAGACTTAACAATTGAACCCGAACCTGCACAACTAAATAGAATATATATTCTTTCACAAGCTATTCCAAAAGACGTTTCGTTGGAAATCAAAAAGCAAGAAATTCCTACATGCAATCGATCGGGTTTTACTGTTATTGAATGGGGAGGAAGTACAATCAATTCAATTGCTTTTTAAAAGCTGAGATAAATCATCTTTCTAGCTGATTTTGCCCATCTAAAAGCTTCCTTTTACCGCGTAAATTTATAGTCTATTAAAAATGTAAACGTGGAAAAAGGATTACTTTACTTAGTACCGGTTGATTTTACACCGGTTTCAATTAGCTCAACAAAATTTGCTGCACAATTATCAAAAGAAAATGATCAAGTTTTGCTTGTTCATGTGGTTAAATCAGAAGAGGATCGAATTGCTGCAGAATTTAAATTAACCAACTTTGCCAAGTCGCATTTGACCGATTTTGCGAATTATTCCACTCGTGTAATTAAAGGAGCCGTTAGTACAGATATCGCTGTTATTGCTGAAACACTGAATGCCTCAATGATAGTTCTAGGAACACATGGTGCAAGTGGATTGCGTAAATTATTCGGCAGTTACGCTTTTAAAATAGTTGAAAACAGTAAAATCCCATTAATCATCGTTCAAGAGGAGGTCGTTTACAATTCAATTAAAAAGATTGTGATGACCATTGATTTGCAAAAAGAGAGCTTACAAATTGTGAAATCTGCAGCACGTTTGAGTCAAATGTTTGGTGCAGAAATTATCTTGGTTGGTGCACGACAAGAAGATCCAATTTTTAAACGTAAAATAGATTTAAATCTAACTGTCGCAGGTAACTTTTTGGATGATCACAAAATTCCATATTCCATTGAATTCGTAGAAGGAAAAGGATTTGAAGAAAACATCTTTCAGTTGTGCCAAGACAAGAATGCTGACATGTTGGCGGCAACCTATTATGAAAGTTCATTTCATGTCTTTACCGATTCATTCGTGCGAGGTTTGGCCAATAACAATTTAGGAATTCCAGTTCTAACATTAGAAAGCGAAAACACTTCATTTGGTGGGCAATATAGTTTTTTATAAGTGAGTAATTAATAGCTAGTTATTATGGTTTAAAAGTGCTTATTTTTGAGTCAAATAAGTTTAGGTGATTCAAAAAAATACAACTCCGTATAAAACTGAGCGTTTTAAGTACACAATTTATGGTATTTGTTTAGGTATTCTATTTCCGGTTATAGGAACAACCGTGGAATGTTCGTTCCGTGGAATGGGATTTTCTTTGGAGCAATTAATCAATTGTCAAAAATTATCACCAGCACTTTGGCTAGTTGACATGGCTCCATTGGTTTTGGGAATCATAGCTTCCATCGCTGGAAAAAATTTAGATCAAGTTAAATTCAAAAGCAATCAACTAAACGATCGTTTCCAGCAAATGGTCGAATTGCGAGAAATTGCTGACAAAGCGAATAAAGCTAAAAGTGAATTCCTTGCGAATATGAGTCATGAGATACGCACTCCAATGAATGCGATTCTCGGGATGAGTTATTTGATGAAGAAAACCGAACTAAACGAAAAGCAATTAGAATACAATCGAAAAGTTGAAATTTCAGCCAAAAATTTGCTTCGTATTATTGATGATATTTTAGATTTTTCAAAAATCGAAGCGGGTAAATTATCTTTAGAAACAGCTCCTTTTAATCTTGAAGAATTAATTGCGAATGTTACAGATGCAGTTAATGTAAAACTGATTAAAAAAGTACATGTTGAATTAATCACAGAAATTGATGCGAATGTACCACCAATTATCCTTGGCGACAGTGTTCGTTTGCGTCAAGTTTTATTGAATTTAGTTGATAATGCGGTTAAATTCACCGACAAAGGCGAAATCAAATTAACTGTGAAGCTGGTGCAAAAAATGAGTTATGGAGCAATTGTTCAGTTTACCATAAAGGATTCTGGAATTGGTATGTCTGATGAAGCATTAGCCAAACTTTTTCAACCTTTTGAACAGGCAGATTTATCTACAACACGAAAATTTGGAGGTACAGGTTTAGGTTTAGCCATTAGCCGAAAAATAGTTCAAATGATGGACGGTGAATTGAAAGCAACAAGTAAAGTTGATCAAGGATCTGAATTTGTATTCAACGCCTATTTTTCATTACAGGAAAATGAAAAAGCAAGCAATTATGGAGAAAATATTGTAATTGCAGGTCAAAAAGTTCTGTTGGTTGATGATTCTGAAAGTGCCCGAATGGTTTTATCAGAAATGCTACTTTCGCTTGGTTTTGAAGTAATTGAAGCTGATAATGCGAAAGATGCAATTCAATTATTTCATGACCATCAAGCTGCGAATGATCCATTTTCATTGTTTGTGGTTGACTGGCAAATGCCGGGAATGGATGGACTTCAATTGGTTACACACTTAAAATCAGAAAGTCCAGATTCAGTTCCTTCAGTATTAATGGTGACATCCTATGGACTTGAAACGTTAAAACAAGCACAAAGCGATAATGTCATCAATAAAATGCTTGTCAAACCAATAAGTCCCTCGCAATTATTTGAAAGCATTGATACACTTTTAAGTCTTGGAAAAAGTAAAATAAAAGAATCTCCAGTTGCAACCGGAAACCATCTGGAATTTTCAAAATTATTGAATGGCAAGAAGATCTTGCTTGTTGAGGACAATGAAATCAACATGGAACTTGCAATTGAACTCCTAAATGATGTTGGTATTGAAGTGTTCTCTGCTTGGAATGGGCTTGAAGCCATTGAAAAACTTAAATTAATTCACGTTGATTTAGTTTTGATGGATATTCAAATGCCAGAAATGGATGGTTTAAGTGCAACTCGTTTCATTCGCGAAAATTTAAAGATGACCGATTTACCAATTCTAGCAATGACCGCGCATGCGATGAAAGGCGAGTATGAAAAAAGTATTGCAGCCGGAATGAACGACCACATCACAAAACCAATTGATCCAATTGAATTGTATCGTTCAATCATTCGTCATTTAAAACTGGGCTTGACAGAAAAAGAGTTTAATCAAGATAAATTAACTTCTTCAGATAATTCTCCTTTTAAAATTGAAGGTATTGACGTTGAAATGGGCTTAAAACGAGCAGCCGGAAAAGTAGATGTGTATTTAAAAATGCTCAATACGTTTGTAAAGAATTTTGGTAATTTCAGTGCAAAATCCCAAATGCTTATGTCGCAAAACCGTTTTGAAGAAACAGGCGTTTTGTTACATACCTTAGCTGGAGTTGCAGGAAACATTGGCATGAATGATATTTACAAAAAAGCCTTGAAATTATCGGTTGACTTCAAGAATCACTTGCAAGCAGGAAATCATAGTTTTGAAGATATTCATCAGCATCAAGTTAATGAAATTGCGACTATTCTAGAAAACAATCTCAATAAGCTGAACCTGTTTTTATCATCCATAGAAGCAGAAAGTAACTCAAAAACAAGTATTTCGGAATCGGATTTAGAAGTACAATTAGATGAACTTAAAAAACTGATCTCTGATAATGATCCAGAAGCAATTAGTTGTTGTAAATCAATGATTATCAATTATGAATTACCCGCAGCAACCGAAGAAGTCTTGAAAAAAGTTCTTGACGAAATTGAAAACTTCGAATTCGAAAATGCATTTAACCTTTTAAAATAAAAAATATGAGTAAATCAATATGGACTATTGATCCAATGCACAGCGAAATTATGTTTCGCATCAAACACATGCTTATCACCAATGTTTCTGGAACCTTTGATATGTTTCAATCGACAATCGAAGCTGAGAACAAGGACTTTTCAGACATGGAAATTTCATTTAGTGCTGATGTTGCATCAATCAACACACGAAATGACCACCGTGATGAACATTTAAGAAGTAATGACTTTTTTGACGCGGCAAACTTCCCAACACTAACATTTACTTCAACTAAATTGACACGTAAAGTGGATAATTTATACATTCTTGCAGGTAAATTCTGTATTCGAGGAGTCGAAAAAGATGTTGAATTGGAAATTTTACACACAGGTATCGGACTTGATTTGTATGGACAAACGAAAGCGGGATTCGAAATCAATGGAACGATTAATCGAAGTGATTACGGATTAACATGGAACGCAGCTGCAGAAGATGGTGGTTTAGCATTGGGAGAAGAAATTACAATTCAGATTTCCTGTCAATTTATCTTGCAATAAAACACCATTCATGATCATAAAGAATTGCTTGGCTTTTTTTATATTTTTCTTTTTTGCCTTTAACCTTAAAGCGCAGAAAGAAATATTAAGCAAGGTTGATACGCTTCAACTCTTTTCACTGTATAGGAATTTGCACCAGCATCCTGAATTAAGTGGTAAAGAAGTTGAAACGGCCCAATTACTGAAAGGTGAACTCAAGCAACTAGGTTTTACAATAATTGATTCTTTAGGGTTTAACAGTTTCGCTGGAATTTTGAAAAACGGCAATGGTCCAACAGTTTTGTATCGAACAGACATGGATGGTTTACCAATTAAAGAAACAACTGGTGCATTCTATGCGTCAACTCAAACTACAATGACAGAAGGTTGGGCTATTCCTGTTATGCATGCCTGTGGCCACGATTTTCACATGAGCAGTTGGGTTGGCGTTGCACGAATCTTAAGTTTTTCAAAAAAGAAATGGAAAGGAACGGTTATTTTTCTTGCACAATCATCAGAAGAAACAGGACAAGGAGCGAAAGGAGTAATTCATTCCAATTACTTTTCTACACTTCCAAAGCCTACGTATCAATTAGCAATTCACGATACGCCTGACTTAACATCTGGCACATTTGGTTTTTGTAATAAATACAGTATGGCCGCTGTTGACATGATGAATATTACAATCTACGGAAAAGGAGGTCATGGAGCAGAACCATTTAAAGCAATTGATCCAATTTTATTGAGTGCCAATTTCATCACAGAAATCCAAAGCATAACGAGTAGAAATCTTGCTTTTAATACTCCGGCAGTAATAACAGTGGGTGCAATTAACGGTGGAACAGTTGGCAACATCATTCCAGATAAAGTTGAACTTAAATTAACCATTCGAACATTTTCTCCGGAAAGTAGACTGTATGTTTTAAAAAGAATTGAGGAAATTGGCAACAACCTTGCTTTAGCAGCTGGATTAACAGAAAATGAGTTCCCTACCTATAATTTGTTGGACATGTCCATACCAGCAGTTTATAATGCTCCAAAACTTGGCGAGGATTTAAAAAATTCCATTCAAAAATCCAATTCAGGTTATCAAATTGCAGATGTACTTCCAAAAATGATTGGTGAAGATTTTGGTATTTATTCGAATTCAACTGAAATTCCGAGTTATTTAATTTGGGTAGGTGTGAGTTCAACAAATGAAGCGAAACAACAGCAATCAACATCTTTGCATACGAGTACATTTTTACCCGATTATCAAACTGCTTTGCCAATAACTGTTGATGCTATTTCTAATTGCATTATTGATTTACTGAACAAACACTAACCAAACTCGAGTGTTGTTATTCCGTAGACTTTCGAAAAATCTACATTTGGTTTTAAAGGGTAATACATCCTTTCGCATTCGAATGTCAAGTGCGTACAATAGGTCTGAACTAATTTAATGGCCAAAGAATTAACCGTAGGAATATCAATGGTAATTTTTTCTCCTACTCCCATGGTCAAACATGCTTTATACAATTCTTCAGCAATCATTTCATTTTCAGCAAACAAAGGGCCTATTTTATAACCTTCGTAGGTTTTTCGGATGACAGCATAACCATGTAGTTCGCTATTCTCCTTATATAACAAGGTGTTTGCTGACTTATTTGCAATCCATGCTTTTAAAAATTCTGAACGATTAAATCCAAAACAACTCGTATCATACTCTGAAAGCAAATGGAAATCGGTCTGTTGAAACGGTTGAATCTTGTGACTAAAAGAAAATGACTGTCCTACTCTTACATGGCGCTCATCTGCAAAACTGGCTTTAAATCCCCCTTTCGCATAAAACGATTGCATTTCTTTTACACCGTCCATACCAATTGAAGCTCCTGGATTTAAACACGCTAAAAGCTTAGTCTTTCGCGCTTCCCAAAGCAGTTTACCAAGACCTTTTGATCGCTGTTCTTTTTTTACAATAAACAAACCCATAAAACCAAATTCGCCATTGTAATTTACAATTGATCCAGCAGCAATTAATTCTTGTTCATTGAAGTAGCCAATAAACTGTTTCGGAAAAGCTGCAAAACAAATTTCAGCATCTTCAATTCCAGGATCCCAACCTTCATCTTTTGCCCATTCAAAAAGCAATTTAACATCTTCAATCTCTAGTTCCTTAAGTTCAATGTTCTCCATTTTAGATGACATTTTGCATTTCAACTTTAGAGTCTTCCTTTAATAATTGTCAATTTCATCTCACCCTTTCCTTTAAGATTTTTAACTCCCAATTCATGAGTTAAATAATTGTTTGAAATACGGCTTAAAACAGCATCCGTAACAACCACTTCCATCGTTTCACCATTACTTTCAACTCTTGATGCAATATTTACATTGTCACCCATGATGTCAAATTGAAAGCGTGAGGTTCCTACAATTCCAGTGATTATTTCACCAGAATGAATGCCAATTCTACATTTCCATTGGTGTTGACTTGTTCGGTTGCGCATGGACAAAAAATCAATAAACATCAATCCTGCGTTGACCATGTTTTCCGCATGATTATCTTGAACATCATTCAATCCCGCGACAGCCATGTAAGCATCTCCAATTGTTTTAATTCGAGTGACATTGTTCATTGCTGAGATTTCATCAAATTTTGTAAAAATGTCCGTTAACTCTTGAATCAAATTTTCAGGCGACATTGTTGCAGAAATGGCCGTAAAACCAACCAAATCACAAAACATAACACTCGCGTCAGGGTGCTTTTCTGGTTGATATACTCCATGTTTTTTGAGTTGATGAATAACATTATCAGGAAGCAAAACACTCAATAAATTATCTGATTTTCGCTTCTCATCTAACAAGGCAATATGAGTTCTAACACGCGCTCTCACTACTTCTGCATGAAATGGCTTGGTAATAAAATCAGAACCGCCAGATTCAAATCCCAAGGTTTCATCTGACGCCTCATTCAATGCCGTTAAAAATATAATTGGGATGTGTGCTTTATCAGCTTTTGATTTAATTATTTTACAGGCTTGAAATCCATCCATCTCAGGCATCATAACATCCATCAAAATCAAATCAATAGTTTGGTCATTTTCAACAATTTCAATTGCTTTAAGACCATTCTTTGCTACTTTAATTTTATAATGATCCTTCAATAAACCCGTTAATAATTGCAAGTTTTCAATTGAATCATCGACAATTAAAATTGTATGTTCTAATTTTGAATTTTGAATGATATTGTTCATTTATGAAGCCTTTAAAATCAATTTTTGTTGATTTCTACAAAGTGGCATCCTAAATAAAAAGAAGCGAAAAGGATTTTCTAGTAAGATAAGAAATTCTAAAAACTATCCTTTAGTAATATATCGCACTCAAAATTAATAAATTACTTTCTGAAAAAACTACTCAATTATCAAGTTCAAAAAAATAAACAGAGAAAAACGTTAACTTTACCCGAAATGAAATAACAATCTGTAACATGAATTCACATTTTCTTGTACCAATTGATTTTTCAGAAACCACTCTTAACGCTCTAAAATTTGCAAGTCAACTTTCTAAATCAGATGACGATACATTCACATTGTTGCATGTCATCAAACAAGAAAGTGATCGCTTGGTTGCGAAACAACAATTAGATGCGATCATTCAAACGAGCGGAATTGCTGAAGACAGAATTAACGGTAAAATTATCGTTGGGAAATTTTTAAATGATATCGGTAAAATTGCAGAATCCATTGAAGCATCTTTGATTGTGATGGGAACTCACGGTTCATCTGGACTTCAAAAAGTATTCGGTAGTAATGCCATGAAAGTTGTATCACACAGCAAAACACCATTATTGATTGTTCAAGAAAATTCAGTTTTTCATTCAATTAAGAAAATTGTTTTAACGATTGATTTGGAAAAAGAATCCATTCAAGTTGTTAAATATGCAGCGAAGATTGGTGAATTATTCAACGCTGAAATTTGCCTTGTTGGTGGTTTGCATACTGATGAAATGTTGAAACGCAAAGTTGACACAAATATTCTTTTATGCAAAAAACACCTGAACGAACACGGTTTGAAATATTCAGTTGAATTGTTAGAAACGAAAAACTTCGAAAAGAACCTAATTGATTTTTGTGGTTCATACGCGGCTGATATGCTTGCAGCGACTTATTATCAAGATACTTTTCAATTATTTTCAGAGAAATTTGTCCAAACATTATCGACAAACTCTTTGAATATTCCGTTGTTGACCATTGACAATGAATCTATTTCAAGCGGAAGTCAATATAGTTTTTTGTCTATTTAACAGCTCTTGGATTTGCGAAAATTTCAACATCAGAACCTGTAATTGTTTGTCCACAAAGGATTACTAAACGTTCAACGATGTTGCGCAATTCGCGGATATTTCCTGTCCAATCCGTATTTTTTAATGCTTCTAAAGCATCTTCACTAAATGTTTTGCGTTGAACACCATGTTCGGCGCAAACCATTGTTAAGAAATGTTCAGCTAGCATTGGAATATCATCGCGACGTTCATTCAAGGAAGGAACATGCATTAAAATAACTGCCAAACGGTGGTATAAATCTTCTCTGAATCGTCCTTCTTCTATTTCCTTGCGCAAATCCTTGTTAGTAGCAGCAACAACACGACAATCTACTTTGATATCACGCTCACCTCCTACTCGCTGGATCACATTTTCTTGCAAGGCACGTAATACTTTAGCTTGTGCACTTGCCGACATGTCACCAATTTCATCTAAAAATAGGGTTCCGCCAGAAGCCAATTCAAACTTTCCTTTTTTGTCTTTTACAGCTGATGTGAAGGCTCCTTTTTCATGGCCAAACAATTCACTTTCAATTAGTTCTGATGGAATCGCGGCACAATTCACTTCAATAAATTGCATTTTTCGACGGTTCGAATTATCATGTAAAGATCGTGCGACCAATTCTTTACCAGTTCCATTTCCTCCAGTAATTAATACACGTGCATCGGAAGGCGCAACCTTTTCAATCATTTCTTTGATTCGAATAATTCCATCTGTTTCACCAATAATTGAACTTCCCTTAAAGCGTTTAACTGTGGTTTTCAACTGCTTCGTTTCTTCCACTAATACAACTTTATCTTTCGCATTGCGAATCGTAACTAAAATGCGATTTAAGTCAAGTGGTTTTTCAATAAAATCAAATGCTCCTTTCTTAATCGCTTGTACAGCTGTATCAATGTTCCCGTGTCCACTAATCATGATCACTGGCGTTTCAACTTTCGCTTTAATCAAGGCATCCAAGACTTCCATTCCGTCCATCATAGGCATCTTGATATCACAAAAAATAATATCATAGCTTGTTGAAGTTGCTTTTTCCAAGCCTTCTTTTCCATTCTCTGCTTCATCCACTTGGAAGTCTTCAAATTCTAGAATTTCACGCAATGCTCTGCGAATAGCTCTTTCGTCATCAACAATTAAGATTTTACCCATGATTTTTTATTTTTTACAAATATAACTAGAACATAGAATATTGAGCATAGAACATGGAGGATGATTCAAACTTGTTCTTTATTAATGCGCCAAAGCTCCTTCTTTGAGTGAACAAGGCGAAATGAATACGCGCTGAATTTGCAATTTTTGAAGTACCCAACGTGTTTTAACAGCAGCAATTGGAGCCATGCGCTTGCGGATTGGAATAATCCAATTATTTTGATCGCGCTCGCTCTGTGTTGATGCAATAATGGCTGATAAACTATCGAACAATTCATTGATGGAAATTTCCACCGCATCTATTTTAGAAGGAAAAGGTTTGTTGTGAATCAATTCATAAAAAGTTTCAAAACTTCCCGATGCACCAATTAAAATGTGTTCTTGTTTTCCATCGAAGAAACCATTTGCTTTTTCGTCCAACCACGTCTCAATGTTCGAAACATCTTCTTGAGATAAAGGATCTGAAAAATGAAAATGCTGATAAATGCGAGAAACACCAATGTTCAAACTGACTAAATCAGTAATGCCATTGGAATCGGCAAATACAAACTCAGTACTTCCACCACCAATATCCATAATCACAGAAGGTTCAGAAAAATCATATGACCATTTGACACCTTTGTAGATGAGTTCAGCTTCAAGTTCGCCAGAAATAATTTGAATATCAATTCCCAATTCAAGTTGAACTTTATCCAGAAAATCATTTGAATTGCTAGCATCTCGTAATGCAGAAGTTCCAAAGGCGTGAATTTCTTGAACTTCATAATCAGCACAAACTGCCTTAAAATGACGCAAGGCATTGAATCCACGAATGAGAGCTTCATCGGCAATTCGATTGTGATTGATTCCGCCCATTCCCAATGCAACGCCATCTTTCTCGGTGTGAACCAATTCAAAATTGCTTGCAAAAACATCTGCAATCAACAAATTAAACGTGTTGGTTCCTAAATCAATGACGGCTTTTCGCATATTACGTTTTTTTCAACCAGCGTAAAATCAAACTGAATTTCACACGGTGTCCGAACTGTAAGATACCATTTTTATATAAGCGCCCAGCAATCATTAAATTTAAAACTGCACTCGTAAGCAAAACCATCAGTGAAACGTAAATTTGATAGGATGCTTCTGGACCATATCCTTGTGCTAATTTGACCATTACAACAACGGGCGCTGTAAATGGAAAATAATGAAAGAATGTTGTGAGTGAACTTTCTGGATTTTGAAGAGCGAAATATCCGGCATACAACGAGAAACACAGTAAGAAAATGATTGGCAAGACAAATTGTTGTCCATCACTTTCGGAACCAGATGTTGCTCCAACTGCTGCAAAGAAAGATCCATAGAATAGATAACCTACGATAAAAAACACTAAGAAGAACGCAGTCATTGTTCCGAATTGAACGCGTTCATAGACTAAATTCACAAATTCATTGTATTCTGTTGAAGCGTATAATTGATCCAAACGTGTTTGGTTTTTTACCTCATCTGTCATTTGAACGATATCCATATTTGAGGCATCGAGCATATCTGGAAAAATCAGTTCGCGCATGAAATACAAACCTGCACCAACAACAACCATCCAAATAATAAACTGAAAAAATGCGGCGATTCCAATTCCAACGATTTTACCCGTCAGTAATTGATTTGGATGAACCGATGCCAATAATACTTCAACAATTCGATTGCTTTTTTCACGCGAAACACTTCTCAATATAGTCATTCCAAATAGGAAGATAAAGACAAAAATAATGGCGCCATAGAAAAATCCTACCCAACCTCTCAAATCCGATGCTTCATCAAAGGGATCTAAAACATCACGAAAAGCGACATTTAATGGTTGTTTTATTTTGCGAAACTCTTTGACCGATAAATCTGTGAACTCCTCAATCATCACTTCTTCAATGCGTCGCTCAATGTGAAACTGTAAACGCGTTTGCATACGAACAGATGGTTTGATGCGGTAGAAAACAAAAGCTGTTTTATTCGACAAAACCTTTTCATTCACTTCAAACAAAGCATCGTATTGCTGAAATTGCTTGGCATCGCGAAACTCTTCCATTTCAACATATTGATCAGCAAATGAATATGAAATGGCTTTGTCCTCTTGCGCCATAATTTTGTTATCCAACAGATGAGATGGATCTGTAATCAATACATTCCAATGCTGTTTTCCTTCACCTCCAAAAGCGAATAAGAAATAAATTAAACAGAGTATGATGATTGGTCCAAAAAACGACATCATTACGAATGAACGAGAACCCATTCGCTCTTTTAATTCTCGCAAAGCAATTAACCAACTATTACGCATTTTCAGCCTCCTTTCTTGGTTGAACTAAGTCGATGAAAACATCTTGCATAGAAGGCAAAACCTCCCACGCTGCTTCGATTTTCACTTGTCCTAACAATGTTTTTAATAAATCTTCGAAATTATTGTCTCCACGCATCTTCACGTGTGCAATGAATTTGTCGTCACCCAAAATTTCTTTATCCACTAATTCAAATCCTGTCCACAACGCATTCACAAACGCAATCATACTTCCTCGGAATTTCACCGCGTAGTTACCTGTTTTACGTTCTTCCTGAATTTCAGAAATGCGACCTTCCATGATTTTTTTCGATTGATGAATCAAGGCTGCGCGATCACAAATCTCTTCCACACTTTTCATGTTGTGTGTTGAAAGAATAATCGTTTTTCCTTTTGCTTTCATTTCAATCAATTCTTGCTTGATTAATTCCACATTCACAGGATCAAAACCGCTCAAAGGCTCGTCTAAAATCAACAATTTCGGTTCATGTAAAACGGTGCAAATAAATTGTACTTTTTGCGCCATACCTTTCGATAGTTCTTCAATGCGTTTTTTGCGCCAATCAGTAATTTCGAATTTCTCCAACCAATAATTTAACTGTATTTTCACATCCTTTTTGGACAAACCTCTGAGCTGACCAAGAAACAAAGCATGGTCTTCAACTGTCATCGTGCGGTACAAACCACGTTCTTCTGGCAAATAACCAATCAACGACAAATGTTGTTGTGTCATGATATCGCCGTTGATGCGAATGTGACCTTTATCAGGTTCAATGATGCGATTAATGATACGAATCAGGGTTGTTTTCCCTGCACCGTTTGGACCTAATAAACCAAAAATTTCACCGGTTTGAATGTGCAATGAAACATCGTCCAAAGCAACTTTACGGTAAAATGATTTTGAAATGTTTTGAATTTCGAGCATACGCTTTTATTGAATGGTTAAAACTACAAAATCGCTTAGACATTTTTTGCCTAAATACATGAAAAGTGCATGGAATTAATTGAACAACTTCCCTCTCCAATCTTTCCATCGGTATAGCTTCGAAAAAGCAAAAAGTAACATTGGTTGTAAAAGTACGATTGTTAGAATCGCGTCCCAACCAAATGCAGGAGCGCTGTGATCGATGAAAACTGCATCTGTTTGAAAGGCTTGCCAATCGTTGGTGAGCATTAAAGCTGCAAAAATATTGTTGATGGCATGATAACCCATTGACAATTCTAAACCGTCGTCCAATAAGGCAATAACTCCTAAGAAAATTCCAGTTCCTATGTAATAAAGCATGACAGAATATCCCAATTTTTCAACTTCAGGATTTGCCCCATGCATCAATCCGAATGCAATGCCTGTAACGATTACAGGAATCCACCCTTTTTTGAACGAGAAACCCAAAGCTTGAAATAAATAACCTCTAAAAAACACTTCTTCACACATTGTTTGAATAGGTATTAAAAACAATGAGATCATAAGAAGCGGAAAAAAAGTTGACCAATTCAAATTCCACTCAATGTTTGGATTGCTTTTTACAGATATTAAAAGAAAGATTCCAAGAACACTTCCCCAAAGTGCAAAAGCGGTAAAAAAACGTTTCCAAGAAAAAGAATCGCGAGCTGTAAATACAGAAAGAATCGATCGTTTGTGTATAAACCTGACACTTAACACCAACGCTAACAAAGAAAACACAAATGGTAAAACGAGGTAAAACAACATCTTATTCTCACCGAAAAAGGCTGAAAGTTGTTTTACTTCTCCACTTCCTGGTTGTGTAAGATCGTATTTGTTTACCGCTAAATCAATCAGCATAGGTAGTTGACCAATAATCGCATAACCGATAATGACGAGAATTACAGTAAGGATGTAAAGTGAAAAAAGATTCTTTCCTTTTTCGGCATTTTTCAAAAACGACATGTTCTTTTTATTGGTGCTACAATGATACAAAAAAGGCCTTGTAATGAAACAAGGCCTTCTGAAATTCTAAAAATTAACGTTCTCTAAATCACTTTCAATCTTCTTTTTTACCAGAAACCAAGATTGAATCTCTTCACACGGTTATTTGTAGAATTTCTATTTTCTTATTGGAACATATCCTTCATTCGCTTGAAGAAGCTTTTATCGTTTTGATCTGGATTTGGTTTGAAATTATCGCTTTGTTTCAATTTTTCCAATATCTCACGTTCTTCTTTTGATACTTTTTTTGGCGTCCAAATGTTGATGTGCACGAACAAATCTCCTGTTCCGTAACGTTGCACATGTGGTAAACCTTTACCTTTCAAACGCAACACTTTTCCACTTTGTGTTCCTGGTTCCACTTTTATTTTCGCTTTACCATTTACTGTTGGGATTTCGATTGATTCTCCTAGAACAGCATCAACGAAATTGACGTAGGCATCATAATGTAGATTTTCACCATCGCGTTTCAATTCAGGATGTTCAATTTCTTCAATCACAACAATCAAATCTCCTGGAACACCGTTGAACGGTCCAGCATTTCCTTTTCCAGAAACACTCAATTGCATTCCTTCTTCTACACCTGCTGGAATATCGATTTCGATAACTTCCTCTTGTTTTTTCAAACCATGCGCATCAGAATCAGCTGGTTTTTTGTCAATCATTTTTCCAGCACCTTGACACGTATGACAAGTTGACTGTGTTTGCATCGCTCCTAAGAATGTTTGCGCCACACGCGTAATTCTCCCCGTTCCGTTGCACGTTTGACAGTTTTTATAAGTAACTCCTTCAGCGTTTACGAGCTTGTTAACTTTAATTTTCTTTTTAACACCTTCAGCAATTTCTTCCAGCGTTAATTTCATTTTTACACGAAGATTTGTTCCACGCACAACACGACTTCCTCCGCCTCTGCTACCTCCAAAACTTCCACCGCCACCGAATGCGCCACCGAAAATATCACCGAATTGAGAGAATATGTCATCCATATTCATCCCGCCTCCACCAAATCCACCTTGTCCACCGACTCCAGCGTGACCAAAACGATCATACTGTGCACGTTTTTCAGCGTTACTCAATATTTCATAAGCTTCTGCTGCTTCCTTGAATTTTTCCTCAGCGCTCGCGTCATCAGGGTTTTTATCCGGGTGATATTTCAACGCTAGCTTACGATACGCTTTTTTAATTTCCGCATCATCAGCATTTTTAGAAACGCCTAATATTTCGTAAAAATCTCTTTTTTGACTCATTCCTTAGTAGGATTAATTATTGATAATTCGTGAATTTCAAATTATCAAATCTTCAAATTAATTAATTTCAATTACTGACCAACAACAACCTTCGCGAAACGAATTACCTTTTCATTCAAGTAATATCCTTTCTCAACGTCATCAATAACTTTTCCTTTATCGCCTTTCGATGGAGCTGGAATGTTTGCAATAGCTTCGTGAAGTTCACTGTCAAAATCAGTTCCTTTTGCTTGCATTGCTTTTAAACCTTTAGCTTCCAAGGTATTCTTAAATTTATTGAAAATCAAATGAAAACCTTCTTTCACGACAGCAATGTCTTCTGCATTTTCATTGTTTAAAATTGCACGTTCAAAATCGTCCATTACGGGCAATAAATCAACCAAAATTCCAGCATTTGCATTGCTAATCAAATCGATTTTCTCTTTGTTTGTGCGTTTTCTGAAATTATCAAACTCAGCATATAAACGTAAAAAACGGTCGTTTAATTCAGCATATTTTTCTTCTGCTGTCAACTCTTTTTTCTCTTCTGCTACAGTTTCTGTTGCACCAGCCGCTTGTTCTTCTTGAGTCGTTTCTTGTTCTTGCTCGTTTATTTCTTTTTCCTCTGCCATTGTTCTCAATTTTAGTCGAATTGCTTTTGTCAAAGATACTGCCAATCTTGAAAATCGGACATGCTGACAGAAAAAACGAAGTAATCAATGCAAACTTGGCAGAATTGTTGAGAAATATTTGCCTCGCCTCTAGCTTTCACGGCTTAGTTCACTAAATTTGCAGCTTTAATCGGAAAACATTGAAAGAATTAAGACCTCATCATGTAATGCTTTTTGTGCTAGGAATTTTTCTAATCCTTGCACCAATTGTATTTTTCATACCAAAAGACGGATGGAATATCGGTGGATTTAAACTTAACTTTTTAACAAGCGAGCAATTCATTCATCCACCTAAACAAGAGAAAAAAGACATTAGTAAAATTGTAAGTGATGTAGATACCTTAAGTATTGAGGTTAATCCTTTGTTACAACATAAAAATGGTTCTGATGGCTCAATGGGCGCACCTTCTGGTGGAGAATTATCAACGGAAAGTTCGACCATTATTCACATGAACGAAACGGGGAAACAAAACCTTTATCGCTTATTTGAAAAACTACAAAATGTTGCAGGCGAAAAACGTAAAATTCATATTCTTCATTACGGTGATTCTCAAATCGAAGGTGATCGAATGACAGCTTATATTCGTCAGCGTATTCAAAATCAATTTGGAGGTAACGGACCAGGTCTGATTCCCGCAACAAACGTATATGTAACAAATACCTTTAAACAAAACTACTCACCAAATTTCACGCGTTACACCTGTTTCGGTGGTTCAAAATTGAAAAATAGACGTTACGGTGCTATGGGTTCTGCCTCTCGATTTACAGCTGAAGGTGATAGTTCAACAAACATTAAAGAAGCTTGGATTGAAATTGAACCTCACAAAAGTGCTTATTCTAGGGCAAGAGAATACAACAATGTAAAAATGTTCTACAACAGTTGTACGAGTCCTTGTGGATTAAAAGTCTACCAAAATGGAAAATTAATTCACGAAGACAGCTTAATCAAGGACGGAAAAGCACATTCAGTTGATTTAAGTTTTGGTTCAACACCTGGGAAATTAAAATATGTGTTTACGGCTGCCGTTAGTCCAACAATTTCAGGTTTCTCATTGGAAGGAGATTATGGTGTTCAAGTTTCAAACATTGGTATGCGTGGATCAAGTGGAACGATTTTCGGTTCAATGGATCAAGCCTTGTTGAGCAAGATGTATTCTGATTTAAATACTGAATTGGTCATCATGCAATTCGGTGGAAACTCAGTTCCATTCTTTAAAGATAGCAGTTCAGTGAGAAATTATGTCAGCTACTTCAAAGGCCAATTGAACACGATTAAAAAACTACGTCCATCTGCTGCCATCATTGTGATTGGTCCAAGTGATATGTCAAAATTAGAAAATGGTGTTTTTGTTTCGTATCCATTACTTCCGTATACGGTTGCATTGATGAAAAAAGCGACAATGGATGTAGGCGGTGGCTATTGGGATTTGTTTAATGCAATGGGCGGAATGAACTCAATGCCATCGTGGGTTGAACAAGGTCTCGCGGGCAAAGATTATATTCACTTTACAAATAAAGGTGCGAGCATCGCTTCACAGAAATTCTTCGAAGCATTTTCAGCTGAATTCGCCAAATGGCAACAATCTAAGTAGCAAAGTAAATTATCTTGATGCGTTTCATATTTCCACTTTTCTGTGTTCTGTTTAGCTTTCAAATGAAAGCACAGGAAAGTTATGTCCCGCCAACAAGTGATTCGCTGAATCAATATTGCTTTCCAGATTTTGTCAAGATGGATAGCAGCTTCGCGCAACAATATCCTTTTGTTTCGATTGAAAAAAATAATTTTCAATTCTATTCTGTCAACAGTCCAAACTGGGAACATTTCTACAAGGAAATGGACTCAATGATTCGATTCAAAGATCGCAAATTGAATTTTTATCACATTGGTGGCTCTCACATTCAAGCTGATATTTATTCGCATGACATGCGCACGTTTTTACAAAGTAATTGGCCTGAGTTAACTGGGGAACGCGGTGTTGTTTTCCCTTTGAATTTAGCGCATACGAACGACCCTGCGAATTACCAATTTGCCTCACCAAATACGTGGACAGGTTACAGAAGTGTTACTCATCGCGTGGAAGGAATTGATTATGGAATCATGGGTGCAGCATTGATTTGCAAAGACTCAATGATTAACATAACATTTCAGCACGATCGAACTACGGTTAAACCTCCATTTTGTAGCGTTCGAATCTATCACAACAAAGGCGAATTGCCGTATGAAATGAATTTCGGTGAGGACGAAATTCTGATTTATCGAATTGAACAAAACCAAGAATTGGGCTATACTGACGTTTATTTTACAGATCCTCTGAACGATTTAGATTTACAATTTTCGCGTAAAACAAGTGATCCAGCACAACTTGAAATTTATGGTTTTCAGTTCATGAATGAAGATCCTGGAATTTCCTATACTTCTATTGGAATCAATGGCGCAGGACTTTATACGTATTTAGAAAACAAGAATTTTGAAGAACAATTAAAAGCATATCCGCCTGATTATTTTGCCTTTTCTGTAGGAATCAATGATGCCAACGTTCCCTACGAAAGTTTTGATCCACAGGTGTACAAACGCAATTTGGAGAAAATGATGAAAATCGTTTTACGAGCGAATCCGAAGTGTGCCATTTTGTTGACTGTACCAAACGACGCGCATTACAAACGCAAATACTTGAACCGCAACATTGCTCGTGAGCGAGAAGTAATTATAGAATTGGCGGAACAATACAAAATGCCTGTGTGGGATTTTTATGGCGTAATGGGTGAATTAGGCTCGTCGCGCTTGTGGATGAATCGAGGATTGATGCAAGGCGACATGGTTCACTTTACATCAGAAGGATATCACTTAAAAGGAGATTTGATGATTGATGCTTTTTTAAAGTTTCTGATTCAAATGAAGGAAATTGAAGAATTAAAAACAAACTAATGGAAAGACTTTACGACGTATTTTCTTTTGCAGCAACCGATCGAATGGTTTTTAACCGTTTGGATTTTTGGTTGTTCTTTTTAGCATTTATGATAGTATTTTCTGTACTGCATAAACATCAATTGGTAAGAAGTATCTTCTTTACCGTTGTCAGCATGTTTTTGTATTACAAAACGTCAGGTCTTTTCGTTGTGCTACTTGGCGGCTCAATTATCTTTAATTATTTATTGGGTAAATGGATTTATTCTGTCGATAGTAATACCAAACGTAAGTGGATCATTGCGCTATCAGCTGTTTTCAATATTTTCTTTCTCGCCTATTTTAAATATGCTTATTTCTTTACAGAATCATACAATGAGTTGTTTCATACGAAATATGAAATTGTCAATTGGTTTGCACAAATGGGGAATGGATTCTTTGGTGACGGCTTCTTTGAAACAAAAATATTGTTACCTGCTGGAGTTAGTTTCTTTACATTCCAATCGATTTCTTACGTTGTTGACATTTACAGAAAGGAAATTACACCCGTAAAAAACTTCTTTGATTATGCATTTTACGTGACCTATTTCCCGCACGTAATTATGGGACCGATTGTTCGTGCACGCGATTTTATTCCGCAGATTTATCAGCCATTTAGACTGACAAAAGATGAGTTTTCCGCATCCATCATTTTGATTGTAAAAGGTCTGATTAAGAAAATTGTATTGGCTGATTACATTGCGGTTCACTTCATTGACAAAGTAGTTGACGCGCCAGAAGCCTATCCGGGATTCGTAAGTGTCTTGGCAATGTGGGGCTATTCGTTGCAGATTTATGGCGATTTCTCAGGATACACAGACATTGCAATTGGCCTTTCAAAGTTGATGGGATTTGAGTTATTGCCAAACTTCAATTCACCCTACAAAGCAAACAGCGTTGCGGATTTCTGGAGACGCTGGCACAAGTCACTGGGTGCTTGGCTTCGCGATTATTTGTACATTCCATTGGGCGGAAATAAATCAGGAGGATTTGCAACATATATTGCAACCACAATCATTTTTGTCTTTTTGTTTTTTATTCTCCAATGGTATGAATTGATTTTCGTTTACGCTGGTTTAACATCGATTTACATCATTGGTTCACTCATCTTTCCAAATTTCAAGAAGTACGTTCACCGCGATTTAAACTTGCTCATCACGATGGTTGTCGGAGGTTTGTGGCATGGCGCAAGTGAAAACTTCATCATTTGGGGAGCAATGAATGGAGCTGCCTTGGTTTTGTACAATTACTGGAAGAAAATTTCACCGTATGAAAACAAATCGTTGTTGATTGTGCATTTCTGGAAAATCTTCTTGACCTTCAATTTCATTACGTTTACACGTATTTGGTTCCGTTTAGATGGCGAAGGCGAACCTGTGAAAATGCTTCAACATATTTGGAATAAGTTTGATTTTGATTGGAACACGTTTGTTACCGTTTTAGTGACTTACCAAAGTGTTTTCTGGGTTATATTGGTCGGTTATATCGTTCACTGGTTACCTGACAGCATCAAGAAAAGTTGGGAGAATTTATTTGCGAAATTTCCGATGCCTGTTCAGGCGATCGCGGTATCTATTATTATACTTGTGATGTACCAGGCTGTTTCGGACACATTTAAGCCCTTTGTTTACTTTGCGTTTTAGGAAGTGAATTTGATGATTTGATGATTTGATGATTTGATGATTTGATGATTTGATGATTTGAATTGTAAAATTTAAATATTTAAATTTTGCAAAGACTTAACAGCTAGTATTCTGGTCCTTTTGTGTTCTTTACTAAAGCAATCACTTCATTCAAACAGCTAAACTCTAGCTCTAACATCTGTGAGAATTACCTACATTCTGCCTGCACCTCTTTATTCCGCCATTGGATCCAATATTCTTGTAATCCTTCAGGAGTTGTTTTTAATGGGCTAATGTTCAATTTGTCCCCTGGTAAAAGGATGGTTGAGAGCTGTTCGATGCGCAACTCAATTGCAGGAGGATGATTCCAACCACCACAATGGTCAAAGGATGTAAACGCTTCACACTTCGTCTTCACTCGTTTCAATGGAATACGCAATTTGTAAGTAACTTCTCCCGTTCCCATTCCATTTGTTGACATTTTGATCTGTTCAAAATCTACTTTTGCGAATTTTCCTGCTTTGTATAATTTCTTTAATTGGTCACCCACTTTCTTAGACATTTCATTGGAAAATTGATGAGCCACATCGTCACCTTCTATAAATTCAGGTCCAACATAGCTTCCTTCGCATACAAAATCAGAGGCTGTTATTTTTTCGCTTTTTTCTTGTCTTGTCGTCTTTGGCTTTGGTGATGAGCAGGAGAACAAGTTAAGCACAATTAAACAGACTAAAACTGAATTAAAATCCAAAAACGCTTTCAATGTTTTAATTCTTACCATTACAATCATCAAGTTATCTGGATTTTAATGCACGCAAAATATCTACTACAATCCCTGTCGATAATGGTACTATTCCTGCAAATGGAAAAACAATGATGATTCCAAAAACAAATTGACCATCCTTCATTACTTCCCAATTATTTGCGATTAGAAAATAAAACATGAGTGGAGCTACCAAAAAGAGCTGAATCACATAATAACCGAATAACCTATAATTACTAGTAATTTGCTTTTTCAAGGTTTTTGTAACCAAGCGAAAAGTCCACCAAATAAAAAGAATTAATAAGGTGATTAAAGTTGCTATACCAATTGCCGCATAATTCGTTTTACCCAAAATGAGGGAGAACAAAAAATCCAACAATGCAGGGAACAACATGGCTAAGATTGGAAAAATAATAATAACAAAACCCAAAACACACATTATTGCAAGGCAAATACCAATAAATGTGTGTTTTATTGTTGAAAGCGTCATTCTTTACTTCGACTGATCTAATTTTTTCACCATTGTTAAAATGGTTGCTAAAGCCACTGTTTCACCTGTTTCATCATAAACATCAACCAAGAATTTCACAATTCCTTTTGCGATATCATCTTCTGAGCGTTTTTCCTGGTCAACCTTCTCTTTAACCGTAAAACGAACTCCCAAGGTTGCACCTGGATAAACAGGTTTTGTGAAACGCGCTTCATCCAATCCATAATTCAACAATACTGGACCTTTTTTCGGATCTACGAATAATCCAGCAGCTTTTGAAAGCACGAAATAACCATGAGCCACTCTTCCTTCAAAAATTGTTCCTTCCAATGAAGTCGCATCCATGTGCGCATAGAAATTATCACCTGAAACATTGGCAAAATTAACGATATCAGCTTCTGTAACCGTGTGTTTATGCGTGAACACAGTTTCACCAATTACCAATTCTTCAAAATGCTTTCTGAAGACATGCGGATTCGCTTCTGGCATTTCTGCCCCAACTTGGAATTGTTGGGTAATGTGCGTAATCGTAGTTGGATGTCCTTGAATCGCCGTACGTTGCAAATAATGCAAAACACCACGTTTTCCACCCATTTCTTCTCCACCTCCAGCACGACCTGGACCACCGTGTGTCAACAATGGCATTGGGGAACCGTGACCAGTACTTTCCTTCGCACAATCCTTATTCAAGACCAAAATACGTCCGTGCATGCACGCAGCACCAACAACGTATTCAGCTGCTTCTTTATCATTTGGCGTTACAATCGAAGAAACCAAGGAACCTTTCCCCATTTTTGCTAATTCAATTGCATCGTCGATTTCTTTGTAAGGCATAATCGTTGAAACTGGACCAAAGGCCTCAATATCATGACATGCTGTTTTGTTAAACGGATCATTGTTTCTAAACAAAATTGGTGAGAAGAATGCTCCAGTGTTTTTGTCGGCACCAAACACTTCAAATTCATCCATGTTTCCAAAAACGATGTCTTGCGATTTAGCTAATTCTTCTACGCTTGCACGAACACGATCGACTTGTAAACGCGTAGCCAATGAACCCATTCGCACACCATCAACACTTGGATCTCCAATTTTTGTTGAAGCCAATCGAGCTGCAATTCCTTTTTCTACATCGTCAATCAAATCTTCAGGAACAATTATTCGTCGAACAGCAGTACATTTTTGTCCTGCTTTGATCGTTATTTCTTTCACTGTTTCCTTAATGAACAAATCAAATTCTTCTGTTCCTGGAACCGCATGTTTTCCTAAAATGGTCGCATTCAATGAATCTGCCTCCAAATTAAAAGCAACACTTTCTTGCGCAATGCGTGGATGTGCTTTCAACATTTTTCCAGTTGCTGCACTTCCTGTAAACGTCACTATATCTTCAGTAGAAACGTGATCAATCAATCCACGTCCTAAACCACAAATCAATTGCAATGAACCTTCTGGTAGAATTTTCGAATCAATGATATCGCGTACCATGACTTCCGTTAAGAAACATGTGTATTCAGACGGTTTCACAATTGCTGGAACACCTGCCATTAAATTCACAGCAATTTTCTCTAACATTCCCCAAATCGGGAAGTTAAATGCATTGATATGAACTGCAACCCCTTCTTTTGGAACCATGATGTGATGACCAATGAACGAACCATTTTTAGAAAGCGGTGCCGCCACTCCATCCACATAATAAGGCAAATCTGGAAATTGACGACGCAATGAAGCATTTGCAAAAACGTTTCCAATTCCACCTTCAATATCAATCCACGAATCAACTTTTGTTGCACCAGTCCAAGCACTTACCTGATAATACAAGTCTTTTTTCGTCATTAAGAACATCGCCAATGCTTTTAACATACGTCCGCGTTCTTGGAACGTCATTTTGCGCAATGCACGTCCGCCCGTCTTACGACCATACTCCAACATTGCGGCATAATCCAAACCAGCACTTGATGTTTCACCGATTTTTTCACCAGTGATTGCATTGTATAAATTTGTTTCTGTTCCATCGCCATCGATCCATTGACCAAGCGCGTAACTTTGATATCGTTGCATAACCTTCATTTTAATGCACTAAAAATAGTGAATCTATCTACAATAGCACTTATAAATCGATAGCAATTCATCAACTTTTAATCGAAGAAATATTTGGTTTTATCGGGAATAAGCTATAATTTGCAGCCTAAATAAACATTTTGGGGCTTTCAAACCTAGAGAACCGCTTAACAACAAGATTAAATTAACTACGATTCATGCCGTTCAATGAACTGTTAAAAACGCGTTTGGTATCTGAAAAGGATATTGGTACAACGATTTTTCGTTTGTATGATAACCGCATTTACCATGTCATCATAAAAAAAGGTGAACGTGTTACAATGGAAGTGGTTGAGGAAGGTTATAAATTCTTGAATGAAAACGGTGGAGGTTTATTTTACAATGTCTACGAATTTCATTCTTTTTCGGATGTTGATCCAGAAGTACGCGATTGGTCTGCATCGTCAACAAACAATTCGTACACAATTTTAGATGCCATTGTCATTACTAGTTTGCCACAAAAAATATTAGCTGATTTCTATATTCGTTTCAACAATCCAGTGAAACCAACAAAAGTGTTTATGTCCATGGACAAAGCGTATGAGTGGATTGAGTCGTTTAGAAACTGACGATTTGTGATTCCCTGCCTGTCGTAGCCTCCAGCGCAGACAGGGTGATTTGTGATTCATGATTTGTGATTCATGATTCATGATTCATGATTTATTCATAGATATTAGAAAAAATCAAAAAACTCACTTCCTAAACAAACTGAAACTCACTTTCGTGTTCGGCGATGTAATCCAATGTTTCTAAGATTTCATTTAAATCGAAAGAAGTTACCAGTTTCATGCGCAATTCTTTGAAATGAGAAATTCCTTTGAAGTAATTCGTATAATGGCGTTTCATTTCCGCTACACCCAAGGTTTGACCTTTCCAATTCACACTCATCAATAAATGTTCACGGGTAGCTTCAACGCGTTCACGTATTCCTGGAGGAGCTAGATGCGTTCCTGTTTCCATGAAATGTTTTACTTCATTGAAAATCCATGGATAACCGATACTTGCTCGGCCAATCATAATTCCATCAACTCCGTAGCGATTTTTGTATTCAACGGCCTTTTCTGGTGTATCAATATCGCCATTTCCAAAGATCGGAATGCGCATGCGTGGATTGTTTTTCACTTCTCCAATCAAGGTCCAATCTGCATCACCTTTGTACAACTGAACACGTGTGCGTCCGTGAATTGAAATTGCTTCTACACCAACATCCTGAAGTTTTTCGGCTGTACTCACAACAAACTTCGATTTGTCATCCCAACCCAAACGTGTTTTAACTGTAACAGGAAGATTCGTCGTTTTCACAATTTCATCCGTCATTCGAACCAACTTAGGAATATCTTGTAGCATTCCAGCACCAGCTCCTTTACACGTCACTTTTTTTACCGGACAACCAAAATTTATATCAATTATATCTGGATTCGTTTTCTCAATGATCTTTGTTGCTTCGCGCATTGATTCGATGTCGTAGCCAAAAATTTGAATTCCAACAGGGCGCTCATATTCATAAATATCCATTTTCTGAACACTTTTCGCCGCATCACGAATCAAACCTTCTGAGGAAATAAACTCTGTGTACATTAAATCGGCACCGTGTTTTTTGCACAGAGCACGGAAAGGCGGATCACTCACATCTTCCATTGGAGCCAACAAAAGTGGAAATTCACCCAATTCAATATCACGAATTTTTACCATGGTGCAAAAGTACGAAAGAAGTTAGAATATCGATGTGAGAATCTCGAATTTAGAAGTTGACAACATTAAAAACAAATATTGCTTTGGTTGAAGTTCTTTCCCTATCTCTCATTTTAGAATCGCGCATTTTAAAATCCTGGAATTCTAGACGATTAAAATTTTATTCATTTTGCCT
>JACCDH010329235.1_pt1 | contig 39293 bp, 33 predicted proteins | sample 7442481 | NCBI WGS metagenome assembly JACCDH01 (sample SAMN15323433, study PRJNA562643) | freshwater metagenome | isolation source: river surface water | place: USA:Blue River Watershed | collected 2017-08-15 | reverse complement strand
GCAGGGCGAGGTGCGCTGAGGCGAGGACCGTGCATGGCGGGGAGACGCGCGCCCTTCGTGAGGTGCGCTCCGAGAGGTACGAGAATTGGAGCACTACATCAAGGGCATAGGCCCCGCCCCGTGACACCAGTTCCGAACGCAGCGAAGTGCCTGTCGTTCGTCCGGGATAGTATACCTAAGCCTGCTTGGTACCTTGGGCCTTTAGGGGGGGTACCACCCGGGTGGGGTCGGCGGAGTCAGACTTTTTCAATGGGGGGCGCTTCTATTCGGCCCTTCAAGAAGGGCGGAAGGATATGCAGCCTCGCTCCTGTTCAGCAGCTTTGCTCGGCTTGGTTTCATCTAGTGCCATCGTCAAGCGACATCTTAACGCGGCAACGGACGCGGCAATGTCTGGGGGCCAGAAACGACGAAGCCTCCGGGGGGGGGCATATGTTATGATATAGAAGAGTAATTTTTTGGTTGCGGGGGCAGGATACATCCAAGAGCCTACATTAGATTTCGCAGCTTGAGGTGGTCGCGACAGCCAGAAAGACTTTTTCCAGTTTCTAGACTGTAGGTAGCCCAAAAATAAGCCCGTAGGAATTGTCAGCCCTACCATCGGTCAGATTTATGCCCGAAAGTATTCCTCTCCGCCGCCACCTTCATGTTTTGGCGATGAAACTACGAGTCCAGACCCTGGGGCCGATCGCCTTCAATGTGATTCAGATTGAAGGCGATCCAAGACGACACGCTCTAATGGACGGCCGCATACATGATCTTCTGCTCTGTCGCCTCGGCCGGTGTGAACTCTTCAACAATCCGCCCCTGCCGCGCCACCAGAATGCGGTCCGACAGGTTCAGAATCTCGGGCAGATAGGACGAGATGACCATAACCGCCAAGCCATCATCCGCCAGGCTCTGGATCAGCTGGTGAATCTCGGCAATCGCCCCAACATCCACACCCCGTGTCGGTTCGTCAAAGATCACCAGTCGGGGCTTTTGCACCAAGGATTTGGCGATCACCACCTTTTGCTGATTGCCGCCCGACAGTTCGATGACCTGTGCATCGGCATTGATCGTCTTGATGTTCAGCTTGCCGCGCCACGCCTCGGCAAGGGCGGTCATCTCGGCATGGTTGACAATCGGTGGCCCCTTGGCGGCAAGTCGTCCCAGATGCAGGTTCTGGGCAATCGACATCTGGTCAAAGAATCCCTCCAACTTGCGATCCTCGGTCACATAGACCACGCCATCCAGCACGGCATGGCGGGGTAGGGGGTAGGTCACCGGGCGGTCATTCAGCCGCACCTCACCCCCGTTAAAGAAATTGCGCTTCAGCACCCCCGCCACGATCTTGGCGGCCTCTGTCCTGCCTGACCCGATCAACCCAAAGACCCCGGTGACCTGGCCCGCATAAACCGTGAAGGAGGTGTTGCGCACCATGGCCCCCATCGACAGGTTCTGCACCGACAGCACCTTGGCCCCCGGCCTGCGCACGTGGCCCGTGTGCCGCTGGTACAGCGCCCCCGACAGCGTTCGCCCGACCATCGCATGAATGACCTTCTCGCGGTCGAAGGCGCTCGCCTGACCAGTCACAACCAACTCACCGTCGCGCAGAATGGTGATGCGATCGGCGATCATCAGCGACTCTTCAATCGCATGGCTGATGAACACAATCGCCACGCCGTCCTGTTGCAGCCGCTTGACCAGCGCAAAGAAATAGCGCTTTTCCTCGGGCGTCAGGGTCGCGGTCGGCTCGTCAAAGATGATCACCTTGGCCTTTTGCAACACAGCCCGGGCTATCTCGACCATTTGCTTTTGCGCGGCGCCAAGGCCCGACACCATTGCCAAGGGGTCCACGTTAAAGTTTAACGTTTGCAGGAATTGCTGCGCTGCAATCGTCCGGCCGCGTAGACGGTTATAGAATTTCTCGTTGCCCAGATACAGGTTCTGCGCCACGGTCATCGATGGCACCAGGCTGGTTTCCTGAAACACCATCGCCACACCATGCGCCAACGCCTCGGAGGGCGAGCGAAAGACGACCTCTCGTCCCCCCACCTTTAAGATGCCCGAACTCGCCTCGGTGACCCCGGCAATGATCTTGGTCAGCGTCGATTTTCCCGCGCCGTTCTCGCCCAGCAGGGCATGAATTTCGGCGGGTAGCACGGTAAAGCTGACATTCTTCACCGCAGGAACGCCGCGGTATTCCTTGGTAATGGCGTTCATCTCAACCAAAGGCGTGGTCATGGCTGCACCTCGGTCAGGGCCAAAACCGCATTCCCGCCCCGGCTGGTCACCAAGACCCGGTCCCCCATCTGCAAGGCCGAGGTGACTCCGTGGAACCGCCCATCGGCCCGGCTATGATAGCTGGCAACCGGCTGGAATTGCGCATCCAGCCGCACCAGCAAGCCATATGACCGTGTCGGCGCCCAAGGCTTGATGATGCCATGCGTGCGGATGGCACCGCCCTGCATCGGCTCGTTAAAATCGACAGCGGGGGACAGGCTGGGGGCGATCCAGTGCTGCGGCGCAATCTCGCGCATCATGCGTTCGCGGTAGGCATCTTCGCGCAGGGTCAGTTCGATCAACTGGTTGCGCGGGGCAAAGACGGTCAGCCACCAGCCATCCCCAGCGGGTGAAAGGCGAGAGGGGTAGCCGGGCAAGTCACTGACCAGAGGCAGGCCCGACCGGGTCAACCGGTGCCGCCACGCCTCGACGATCACAACCTGCTCACCCGCGACCGCAGTGCCACAGGGCCACGCCAGACCTTCGGCAAGCTTTTGCAGCGCAAGGTCAGGGCCCAAAGACCAGACTGACCCGCTGCTCCCCGCCTCTAACAAATCGCGCTTCCATTCCTCGGCGGGGTTTCGGGCCGATCCCAGGCACAGGATCAATCCCCCCGCCCCGCCATCGGCCAGCGCAGTCACGCAGGGGCCTGGCGCTTTGATCGTGCGGTCACTGTCCCCTGCCAGCACCAGGCTGCCATCCGCCAGCCCAATGGCCAAGGTATCGCCTTGAACCGCCAGCGCCGTAACCTCGGCCGCACAGCGCCGCCAGTCTGTCACCGCGCCGCTGCCCAGGTCCAGCGCCATGATCGTGGCCCCCGACGAAAGCAGAACCTGCCCCTGATACAGCACCAGATTGTCGGGCGCCGCGATCCGCGCCACCACGTCTGCATCCTCAAGGCGGGTGTTGGGCCGCAGCGCCCCGTCCATCGGCGGCACTGTCGCCGCATAGGCGCCCCGCCCGCGAAAGCGGTCAATCCGCTCTGTGACCCAACTGATCAAGACTTGGCCCCCCAATAGGCGCCCGGGCCGGTCCACTCCGGGTCGGCCCCGGGGATTTTATAGCGGCCAATGCGATTGTTAAAGATGCCGCCCAGATACAGATACCCCTTATGCTCGCGGATCGAGGTGACCTGCGGATGCCGCTCGCCAACCCCATCCCACAGCGATTGCACGATCTGTCCCGACAGGTCGAACTTGATCACCCCACCGGTGTTCATGTTGGGGTAAAGCCACTCATCCCGGGCAATCTGCATCACCATATGCTTGCGGAACTTGGGCATTTTCTGCGCCAAATCAAAGGCAGGGGCGCGCATCCCGATGATGCCGCACCAGAAATTGCCGTCCGACGCCAGGTTGATGTTGTCCGGATATCCAGGCAGATCGGGGATCACATCTTCAACCCGGCCTTTCTTTGGCCCATCATAGTAGTAGCGGCTGATCCGGCAGCCCCAGGTTTCGGCAAACAGGAACGATTTCCCATCCGGCACCATGCAAATCCCGTTCGGAAATTGCCGCCCCGACAGCACGGTCCGCGACGACCCGTCGCGCGGGTCATAGCAAATGATCCGTCCATTTCCGCGCCCTTCCAGCGCGTCGATGATCCAGTCATGCATTTCATACCGGATCGTCGCTTCCGAGAAAAAGACCCGCCCATCCGGTGCAATATCCAGATCGTCCGCCAGCCTCATCCGGCTGTCATCGACAATCGACAGCCACGACCGCGTGGTTTCATCCGACAGCTTGATCACTTCGCGGGCGCGGGTGACCTTGTACAGACCCATCCCCCCTACGCAGACCAGCAAACTGCCTTCTCGGTCAAAGGCCAGTCCCAAGGTGGACCCGCCAATATGCACATAAACCTCGCGCTGCTTATGGTCGGGGGCCAGAAACCGGATGATGTCGCCATCCCGGCTGCCGCAATACAGGTTCCCCTCGGCGTCCAAAATCACATCCTCGGGGCCGTCCACCTGACCCACACCAATCGGCTCGGCATCCGACAACAAGTCATTGATCGCATAGGGCGTATCCGGCGCGCGGCTGACCTTTTGCAGCGGCGGCAAAGCGAAATAGGTGGGCGCAACATAGGACCGTGCCAGCAGTTTCGCCCGGTTTTTCAGCCAGCGCACATCAATCGCCACGGCCATCAGCAGGATCGTCCCCAAAACCAAAGACGATGCCCCCGACCGCAGGCCCAGCCGGATCAGAGAGTTGGTTATGATGACCACGATGATCACGCCCAACACGGTCTTGAACACAGACCCACGCCCGCCGCCCAGACTGGTGCCACCCAGCACGACCGCGGTCAGAACGGTAATCTCCAACCCCAGCCCGGTATCATTACCCAGACTGGCCAGCCTTGCGGCATAGAATATCCCCGCCGCCGCCGCCAGCACCCCCGAGATGACATAGGTCAGGCACACTGTCCGCCGCACGTCGATGCCCGCATTATGCGCCGCCCGCCGCGACCCGCCGACGGCCAAAATATGCCATCCGGGCCGCAACCGGGTCAGCACGAAATGCGCCAGTGCAGCCAGCGCCAAGGCCACCAGAAAGCTGGGGGCCACGCCAAAGACTGTCTTAAAGGCCAGAAAATCCCAGACCGGGCTCTTGATCTGAACGCTGGTAATCTCTGCGGAATAGGACATCAGCAGCGTATCCGTCACCGCCCGGACGATGATCAGCATGACCAGCGTCGTCAAAAACGCCCGCAGACGCAGATAGCCAATCAGCACCCCGTTGACCAAGCCGATCAGCCCGCCCATTGCCAGCACGACCAGCGCGGCCACGACCCACGGCAGGCCCATCACCCCGCCCAGCGCCAGCATCGACAGATTGGCAAAGGCAAAAACCGACCCGACGGACAGGTCAATTCCCCCCGCCATGATCACAATCGTCAGTCCCAGCGCCACCAGCAGATATTCACCCGCCGTCCGGGTCATCCCGCTCATGCTGCCTGCGGTGAACATGCTGGGCAGCAGCGCACCAAAGACGGCCAGCGCGATCATCAGGAACAAAAAGGGGATGGCGTTATCGACCCATGATTTCGACAGGATCTCGCCCACGATCTTGTCGGGGACAAGTTTATATCGCCAGCGTGTGAAGACGTCGCTTGCCATGCCTGCATCCATCTGAATTCAAGAAAATGCCGGGCGGGCCGAAACCCGCCCGGCCTGTCAGATCAACCGCCGGTCTTGCCGATCTCGTCCAGGGTCCAGCATGACGACGGGGTCATGTTGTCCTTGGTCACCTCCACCAGCGGGCTCAGCAGCGCAAAGGGGGCCGAACCTGCGGGCAGTTTGGTCTGCAACAGCATCTTGATCGCAGAGTTCAGATCGCGCGCCTGACCCGCCACATTATAGCTGTGATAGACCGAAAACTCGCCCGACTCGACCTTGGCGCAGCCCGCATCCCGGCTCCCCCCGCCCGAGGTGGCCAGCACAACCTTGCCCTCTAACCCCGCCTCGCGGATCGCCCCCGCCGTGCCGGTATCCGCCACATCCCAGAACCCGGCGATGCCGCACAGGTCGGGGTTTTGCTGCAGAACCGTCGCCGTGATGGCGAAAGCCTTGGACGCATCCCAATCCGCCGCCTGGCTGGACACGATCTTGACCTCGGGGTGCTGGGCCACCAGCGCCTCAATCCCGGCCTTCATCAGGATCGACGCCGGAGCTGCCGTTGCCCCCTCGACCACGGCGATCTTGCCAGACGTGCCGGCACCGCATTTGTCGACCAAAGCCTGCGCCGTCACCGTGCCGATATTGAACCAATCGGGGCCGATATAAGCGTCCGACTTGGTCTCGACACTTTGCTGCACCTGAATGACCGGGATGCCAGCGGCTGCGGCCTGCTGGACCAAACGGTTATAGGATTGGTTGTCGTTGTTCTGGATGATCAACAGGTCCGGTGCCTCCTCGATCATCGAGGTGATGGCCTGAATGCCCGATTCCACACTCCAGTTCGGGTCGCGCACGATGATCTCATATCCCAACTCATTGGCCTGACGCTGCATCCCCGCCAGCCAGCCCTGGGTCAGGTCGAACCCCATCGAGATCGGGACAAAGCCGACCTTCTTGCCCTTCAACGCCGCGTAATAGTCGGGCACGACCGAATCCTGCGCCAAAGCCACACTCGCTGTCATTGACAGAACCGCGCAAGCCAGCCCCATCTTCACCATCTTCTTGTAATCCATCAGGTTTCCTCCCTTGATTGATCTTCCAGTGTCAGCCCCGAACTCCGGGGTCAGATATCCCCCTGCTGCGCCGTCTGTTCGTCACGCGGGTTGGTCAGCGTATCCAGCACCAGCGCCAACAACAGGATCAGCGCCTTGATGACGTTCTGGGCGGTATAGGTCAGGTTCAGCATGGTCATGCCGTTCAGCATAATCCCGATCAGCAAAGTGCCAACCACCACGCTTAGAATGCCGCCGCGCCCGCCCGACAGCGATATGCCGCCCAGCACGACGACCAAAATGACATCGTAAACCAGCGTGCCCGACACGATCCGGGTGTTCATGCTGGTCACAAGCATGGTCATGATCAACCCCGCCAGCAGTGCGATCAACGCCGAGATCACATATTGCAGCACCATCATTACCCGCACCGGAACGCCGGTCGTGCGGGCGGCAATGGGATTGTCGCCCATCGCATAGATGAACCGCCCGTCGCGCAGATAGCGCAGGCCCAGATGCGCCAAGGCCGAACAGCCCAGAAAGGCAATCACCGGCACCGGCACGCCCAATGGCCGCGCCGCCACCATATCCGCCAACCAGCGCCATGCTTCGGGCAGGTGGTTCACATCCGATTCGACCAGGAAAAACTTGCCAAACCCGTAAACAGTGACCCCCATCGCCAAGGTCGCAAAAATCGCTGGAATCTCGACATAGGCCACCAGAATCCCGTTGATGATGCCGACGAGCACGCTAAAAGCAATCGCCATCGGCAATGCCTGTATCAACGGCGCACCCGCGTTCAGTTGCACCAGCATCCATGCAATCGCCACCGACATCGAGGCGACCATCGACAGGTCAACCCCCCGGCCCAGAATGGTGATCGCCATGCCCAGGCCCAAAATGCCCAGCACCGACACGCTTTGCACCATCGACACAATATTGCCCGCCGACAGAAAATCGGGAACCAGAACCGAGAACACGCCAAACACGATAACGGCAATCGCGAAGATGATCTCTTCCTGACCAAACCGCCCGCGTCCGCTGCTGCCTGACATGCCTGCCCGCCCCCCGTACAATCGCCTTGACTCGCGTCCACATTTGTTGAAAGTGAGCGAGCGCTCACTTTTTTGTAGCCCCCCTTTCGGTTTCTGTCAATTGCTATAAATGGGGGCTAAGGGAGACAGGATTGGACATAACCGCGACCCCACTGCTGCAATTGCGTCCGCGCGAGTTGACCTCTGGCGTGCTTTGCACTGTGATATTCCGCCAGTTCGGTGACACGATCCGCGTGCAAAAAGAGCATGTCGCCGTGCCCAATCTAGAAAAGATCATTCTGGCCGCCTTGGACATCGGTCGTCGCAAGGGCTTTCACTCTACCACCACCCGCGACCTGGCCGAGGCCAGCGGCCTGAGCATGGGTGCGATCTATAACTATGTCGAAAGCAAAGAGACCTTGCTGCGAATGATTCTGGCCGGGGTCGACTATGCCATCGAACATGCCATCCTGCCCTATGATAAAGGCGAACAGGATGAGCCCGCGCTGCGCCTTTTCGGGCTGATCCGGCGTCACATCGAAGTGTCCGACATTCTGCAACGCTGGTTCGCCTTTGCCTTTCTGGAAATTAAGGCCTTTGACAAGGATGCCCGCGACATCGTACTGCAATCCGAACTGCACAACGAACGGGTGATGGCCGATGCCATCGCCGACGGCATCACCAAGGGCATCTTTATCGATCTGCCGCCGCTGACCCTTGCAGGCATGATCATGCCCTTGCTGCAAGACTGGTACATCAAACGCTGGAAATTCCGCAAACGCGGCATGACCAGCGCCGCCTATGTCGATGCTGTGTCAGGCTTTGTCAACCGCGCCATCGCCCGGCCACTATGACCGCTAGGGCTTGGAATGCATTTGCCCCGTTCCCGTTCTCATGATATTTACTGGTCTCTGCAAGGAACTCAGATGGCACAAGCGCGAAACAACCCAAAACCCACCTCGGTCTGGGACGAGGTCAGCGAGTTAAAACGCCAAAAGATCCTTCAGAACGCGGTCGACCTGTTCTATGCACGTGGCTATCTGCCCACCACGATGGACGACATCGCCGAAAGTGTCGGCGCAACCAAGCCGTTCGTTTATTACCACTATAAGAACAAGGCCGAGCTTTTGTCCGAAATCGCCCGGCGCACTCTTCGCGAATGGCTTGGCGTGACGACCCGGGTCATCGAACAGTCCCTTCCCCCGGTCGAGGCCCTGTCGCTGGCCACCCATCAGTTCAGCCTGATCGTGCTGGATATGCACAAGTTCGTCTCGATCTACTTCCGCGAACAGTTGAACCTACCCACCGAAGTCGCCGAAGAAATTGCCCGCATGCGCCGCGAGATTGACACCCAGGTCCGCGCGATTCTGTCGGATGGCAAAAAGGCCGGGGTGTTCGAATTCGACGATCTGGCCGTCGCCAGCCAAGTCGTAACCGGCATGGTCAGCTTTATCTTCGCCTGGTACCGCGAACCCTCGCGTCTGTCCAAGGATCAGATCTGCGACCAGATGGTGGCGCATGTTCTGCGCTCGGTCGGGGCGTCACCTGCAAGCCGTTGATTTTAAACGCGCCCGTGAATTGACGTTTCGGCGCAGATTCCGGCACAATTGGTTGTGATTAGATAACGCGGCGCTTAGGGTCTGGACCCTTTAACTTTACCCCACCAGCGCGAAATAATCGTGATGATCAAAGGTTTGCGGAATCGGGCGGGCTGGTTGCCCGTCCAAGTGACGCAAAACTTTGAACACGCTATTTCTTCGCGCCCCGCCTTCACTAAAGAATCTGGAGGTTTGGCGGGGTCATGCCAGTGCGTCCAGACCCTAATCGGACGCAGCGGTTTAATCCAATTTCATGCCCCCGCCTTAGGCCAAAGTCGGGTCCAGCATCAGCTTGCCAAAAACCTTGCGCTGCCGCAGCAAGTCTTGCGCCATCGGCACATCGGCCAACGACACCACCTGTTGCACCACCTGCCGCAAGTTGCCCTGTCCGGCCATCTTCATCACATCCAGAAAATCCCGCCGTGTGCCGCCGAAAGAGCCGATCAGCGTGTGTTCCTTGACGAACAGGTGCCACAGGTTGAACCCCACCATGAACCCCGAATGCCCGCCGCAAGTGACCAACCGCCCACCGCGCGCCATCGCTTTCAGACTGCCCTCCCAGGTCGCCTGACCGACATGCTCAAAGACGATGTCCACACCCCTCCCGCCCGTGAACTGCCGCACCTTCTGCGGCCAGGTCGGGTCGTTGTGATCCACCGCGAAATCTGCGCCCACCTCTAGACAGCGCTGCACCTTGTCAGCGCCCCCCGCCGTCGCAATCACCCGCGCCCCCGCCGCCTTGGCGATCTGTATGCCCAGCACACCAATGCCCGAACCGCCCGCGATGATCAGCACATCTTCGCCAAGCACCACCTTTGCTCGGTCCCGCAGCATGTGCCACGCCGTCGGCCCCGTCACCGCAACCGCAGCGGCGGCGGCATAGTCCAGCCCCTCGGGCAGCATCCACAATTGCCGCGCTGGAGCCACCGCATATTCGGCATAACCGCCCTCGGTCTGCACTCCAAAAACCCGACTGTTGCGGCACATGTTCGTCTCGCCCCGGATACAATTTTCGCAGTGTCGGCAGGCGATGATCGGGTCCACGACGACCCGCGCGCCCACCTTCCACTCCACCACGCCTTCGCCCAAAGCAACGATATCCCCGGCCACTTCGGTGCCCGAAATATGTGGCAAGGGCACCTCTTGCGGGGTCTGGCCATCCTTGGTCAGCAGGTCCACCTGGTTCAACCCACAGGCGCGCACCCGGATCAACACCTCCCCCATCCCCGCCACAGGGATCGGCACATCCGTATCCAGCCGCAACTCCGCCTGCCCACTCGGCCCGGCATGCAACCGTGCCGCCCGCATCACGCCCCTCATTTCCGCCCCTCTTTCAGGGCCGCCAGATAGCCCGCCTTTTTGGCCTTGAACTCGTCCGACTGGAACGCCAGCCCGTTTGCCACAGCCTCCATCGCCAACTGTCCCCGCAAATCGCTCCGCTCGCCGTTGCGCAATACCATCTTCATCATCCGCAGCGCATCCGAACCCATTCCGCCGATCTGCGCGGCCAACGCGTCCATCCGCTGCGCCAACGCCCCCGGATCCTCGACCACCTCATTCACCAACCCCCAGACCAGCGCCGTCTCGGCATCGACCTTCTGCCCCAGCACCGCCATCTGCATCGCCCGTGACGGCCCGATGACCCGCTGCGCCATCCAGGACAGCCCGAAGTCCTGCACCACATCCAGCATCAGGGGCACCATCCAGAACCGCGCCGCCCTGACCGACACCCGCATATCGCAGGCCATCGCCAGACCCAGGCCACCGCCCCCACAGGCATGGCCGTTCAGCGCGGCAATGGTGATGATGTCCTGTTCGAACAGCGCCGTGATGACCCGGTGCTGCCCGGTCAACAAACGTGAGCCCGCGAACACTGACAGATCGTCCACATGCTCCATGAAATGCGGCGTGTCCAGATCGACCCCGGCCGAGAACAGCCGCCCCGACCCCTGCAGGAACAGCGCGTTCAGCCCCTCGCGCGCCCGCACCCGCGCCAGCGCGTCCACCAGTTCCTCCAGCATCTGCGGGTTCAGCGCGTTCAACCGGTCAGGCCGGTTCAGTGCCAGCCGCGCGATACGTCCCTCAAAGGTCAGCACAATCGTCTGATACTCTGCCCCGTCCATCCTTCTTCCCTCCCTTTCGCGCCGTGGTCCCGGTCACTCGCCCCGAAACACCGCCACACGCTTTTCCAGAAACGCCGCCATGCCCTCTTGCTGGTCAGGCGTGCCGAACAGCCCGTGAAACACCCGCCGCTCGAACAACAGCCCCTCGGCCAACGAAACCTCCTCGGCCCGGCCAATCGCCTCGCGGATCAGCCGCACAGCAGGCCGAGAATACCCGGCGATCACCCGCGCCGCCTCCATCGCTTGGGGCAAAACCTCGGCGTCCGGCACGACCCGCGCCACCAACCCCGCCTGCAATGCCTCGGCGGCATCCATCATCCGACCCGTCAGATGCATGTCCATAGCCCGCGCCCGACCGATCAGCCGCGCCATCCGCTGCGTGCCGCCAATCCCCGCCATCACGCCCAGTTTGACCTCGGGCTGACCAAACTTGGCCCCCTGACCGGCAATCGCGAAATCACACATCATCATCAACTCGCACCCGCCCCCCAGGGCATAGCCGTTGACCGCCGCGATCTTCGGCTTGCGCGACCGCGCAAACACCTCCCACCCGGCAAAGAAATTCTGCGCCGCCATCTCCTGCGCCGACAGTCCCGCCATCTCGGCAATATCCGCCCCGGCGGCAAAGGCCCGCTCATTGCCGGTGATCACCAGACAGCCAACCGCGGCATCGGCATCCAACTGCTGCACCGCCGCAATCATTTGCGCGGCCAAGGCCGAATTCAGCGCGTTCATCTGCTTGGGCCGGTTCAACCGGATCAGCGCAACCGCCCCCTCTTGTGAAACCTCGATCATCCCCGCCCCCGGCCTTCAAACCGCGGTAACATGGCGGAAAAATCCATGCCCCGTCCGCCCTCATCCTCGACAAACTGCCGGTACAAAGCCGTCGCCAACTGCCCCATCGGCGTATCGGCATCCACCCCCTCTGCCGCCATCTGCGACAGACTCAGGTCTTTCAGCATCAGTTCCGCGGCAAAGCCGGGCTTGTATCCATTGTCGGCCGGCGATTTCGGCCCCACCCCCGGTGCCGGGCAATAGACGTTCATCGTCCAGCTATAACCCGATGAGGTGGATACGACATCGAACATCTTCTGGCGGTCCAGCCCCAGCTTGTCGGCCAGGGCAAAGGCCTCGCAGGTGGCAATCATCGTCACCCCCAGAATCATGTTGTTGCAGATCTTGGCCGATTGCCCCGCGCCCGAGGCACCACAATGCACCGCCTTTTGCCCCATCACTCCAAACAGCTGCTGCACCACCGCAAAGGCCGCCTCAGTCCCGCCCACCATAAAGGTCAGCGTCCCTGCCACTGCTCCGCCAATGCCGCCCGACACTGGCGCATCCAAGACCAGCAACCCCGCTGCCGCTGCCTGATCCGCAACCGCCCGCGCACTTGCCACATCAACGGTCGAACTGTCACACAGCACCGCACCCTTCGCCATGACCGGGATCACCTCTTCCGCCACCGACCGCAGAATGGCCCCGTTCGGCAGCATAGTGATCACCACCTCCGCCCCCGTCGCAGCCTCGGCTGCCGACCCAGCCCGAACGATACCTTCCGGCAGCGGCGCCACCAGATCAAAGCCCACAACCTCATGCCCGGCCCGCAGCAGATTGGCCGCCATCGGGCCACCCATATTGCCCAAGCCGATAAACCCGATCTTCATGTCACTCTCCCTTTCATGCCGCAAACAGCGACGACTGCGGCACCAGACCCGCCAACAGCGCACCCTGATCCACCGCCTCCAGCGCCGCCGGTTGCCATTTTGGCGCACGGTCCTTGTCGATGACCGCCGCCCTTATGCCCTCATAGAAATCGCTGCCCTTCAGAAACAGCGCACTGGCCGCAAACTCCCGATCCAGACAGGTCTCCAAATCCGCCGACCCCGCACCGGCCCGCAGCAAATGCAGCGCCATGACCAAACCAGAGGGCGAGTTCTTGGCCAACAACCCCAACGTCTCGACCGCAAAGGCCGACCCATCCGCCCGCAGCGCCCGCATGATCTCAAGCATATCCCCCGCCCCGAAGGCCCGCTCGATCAGCCCCATCTCAGCCCGCAATCGCGACGGACCCGCCTCGGCCTGATGCGCCGCAATCGCCACGTCTGGCGCAACCCCCGCCGCCAAATCGGCCAACAGGGCAGGAATGGCACCCTTGGGCACCATCGCATCCGCCAACCCCGCCGCGATCCCGTCCGCCGCCCCGATCGTGGCCCCGGTCAGCCCGATCCACAAGCCCAGCGGCGTTTTGGGCAAGGCCCAGGTCGCGCCCACATCGGGGAAATAGCCAATCGTCACTTCGGGTGTCGCGAACTTAACGGTCTCGGTCATCACCCGGTGCCGCCCGTGAATACACAGACCCACCCCGCCGCCCATGCAAATCCCATGCATCACCGCGACCCAAGGCTTGTCCAGCCGCGCAATCCGCGCGTCCAGCCGGTATTCCTCGGCCCAGAATCCCAGCGGAATCTTGGGGTCGCTGCGCCCATGCGTCCAGATCGACTTGATATCGCCCCCCGCGCACAGCGCCCGCTCCCCCTCACCCGTCAGGGCAATCACCTTCACCGCCGGGTCCGCCTCTAGCCGGTCCAAGCCCAGCCAGATCAGCCGCACCATGTCCAAGTTCAAACTGTTCAGCGCCTCGGGCCGGTTCAGATGCACCCGCCCCAACGCCCCCTGAACCGAGATCACAACCGGGCTCATTTCGCAGGCTCCAAGGACCGCGCCACGATCAACCGCATGATTTCATTGGTGCCTTCCAAAATCTGATGCACCCGCAAATCCCGCACGATCTTTTCAACCCCATAGTCCGACAGATACCCATAGCCGCCATGCAATTGCAGCGCCTCATTTGCGATGTCAAAGCCCGTATCCGTCACAAACCGCTTGGCCGCTGAACATAGAACCGTCGCATCCGCCGCCCCCGCATCCAGCGCACAGGCCGCCCGCCACAGAAAACTCCGCGCCGCCTCTAGCCCGATCTTCATATCCGCCAGCCGAAACTGCAGCGCCTGCATCTCGGCCAACCGTTTGCCAAAGGCCCGCCGTTCACCCATATAGCCCAGCGCCTTGGCCAGCGCCGCCCCGGCCCCGCCGAGCGAGCAGGCCGCGATGTTCAGCCGCCCGCCGTCCAAGCCCGCCATTGCAATCGAAAAGCCCTGACCCTCGGCCCCCAGCAACGCCTCTGGCCCCAGCCGCACGCCGTCCATGATCACCGCACGCGTGGGCTGTGCGTTCCAGCCCATCTTCATCTCATTGGCGCCAAACGACAGCCCCGCCGCATCGCCCGGCATCAGGAAACAGGATATCCCCTTGGCCCCCGCCCCCACCGTTCGCGCCATCACCAGATAAACGGTCGACGACCCCGCACCCGAAATAAACTGCTTTTGACCTGTCAGTCGCCAGCCATCCCCGTCCCTTTCGGCCCGCGTGGTCAGCGCCGCGGCATCCGACCCCACCCCCGGCTCGGTCAGGCAATAAGACGCCCGATTGGCCAAACCCACCAATTCCGGGCACCACATCGACCGCTGCCCCTCGGACCCAAAGCGATCTATCATCCAGACGCACATGTTGTGGATCGAGATATATGCGGCCACAGTCGGGCAGGCCTCGGCCAGCGCCTCAAAGATCAGCACCGCATCCAGCCGCCCCAGCCCCGTGCCGCCCACATCCTCGCGCGTATAGATGCCGCCCAGCCCCAGCGCCCCAGCCTCGGCCAGCACATCCACCGGGAAATGCTTGTCCGCATCCCACTGCACCGCAAAGGGCGCAATTCTGTCCGCAGCAAAGCCCCGCGTCATCTCGACAATCGCCTGCTGGTCCTGGGTCAAGGAAAAGTCCATGTCAGACCCGCTCGATCGCCAAGGCAATCCCTTGACCACCGCCGATGCACATCGTGATCAACCCAAACCGCCCGCTGGTGCGCTGCAGATAGGCCATTGCTTTCACGGTCAAAATCGCCCCCGTCGCCCCCACCGGATGCCCCAGCGCAATCGCCCCGCCATCCGGGTTCACCCGCGCCGCGTCAAACCCCAACTCTCGGTTGACGGCCAAGGCCTGCGCGGCAAAGGCCTCATTGGACTCGACGATGTCAAAATCCCCCACCCCCATCCCGGTCCGAGCCAGCAGCGCCCGCACCGCAGGCACCGGCCCAATCCCCATCACCCCCGGATCAACCCCGGCATGGGCATAGCCCACAATCCGCGCCATTGGCCGCATCCCCCGCGCCCTGACCTCTGTCTCGGATGCCAAAACCACCGCCGCCGCCCCATCATTGATGCCCGAAGCATTCCCCGGCGTGACCGTCCCCTCCTTGCGGAACGCAGGCCGCAGCCCGGCCAGCGTCTCGGCGGTCGTATCCCCCTTTGGATGCTCGTCCACCGCGACAGTCACCGCCTTCCGCCCGACCATCCCCTCCACAGGCAGGATCTGCCCCACAAAATGCCCCGCCGCCTGCGCCACAGCGCAGCGCCGCTGGCTTTCCAGCGCGAAGGCATCCTGATCCGCGCGTGAGATGCCATAGCGTTCGGCCACATTCTCGGCCGTGATCCCCATGATCCCATTGCCAAACGGGTCCGTCAGCACCCCCTGCAACCCATCCACCAGCCCCACATCGCCAATCTTCTGGCCAAACCGCGCCACCTGCAGATAATGCGGCGCCCGGCTCATCACCTCGGCCCCTCCAGCCAGCGCCATCCCATAATCCCCCAACATGATCCCTTGCGCCGCCGAGATGATGGCTTGCACCCCCGACCCGCACAGCCGGTTCAGCGTCATGGCCGGCACTTCACGCGGCACCCCGGCATTCATCGCCGCGATACGGGCCAGATAGGCATCCTTTGGCCCGGTCGGGATGACATTGCCAAACACCACATGGCCCATATCCCCTGCCGCAACCCCCGCCCGCGCCATCGCCTCGGCGGCAACCAAGGTTCCCAACTCGTCCGGTGTCTTGCCCATCAACCCGCCGCCAAAGGCCCCAATCGCCGTGCGCACGCCAGACAGGATGTAAACAACTTCGGCCATCACAGGCTCCTTATGGTTTGGGGTTCCGGGCCAGATGATCCGCCCGCAACTGATACTTCATGATCTTCCCGATCGAGGTCTTGGGCAAAGCATCGCGGAATTCGAACAGTGTCGGCACTTTGAACCGCGCCAGTGACCGCGCGCACCACGCGGCCAACTCGGCCTCCGACGCCGCAGACCGCAGCACCACCACCGCCTTCACCGCCTCATCGCGCAGGGGATCAAACACACCAATCACCGCGCATTCCGCCACCGCCGGATGATCGGCCAGCACCCGTTCCACCTCGCCCGCAGCGATATTCTCGCCCGAGCGCTTGATGATATCCTTGCTGCGGTCCAGGAAGTGCAGATAGCCGTCCTCGTCAAACCAGCCATTATCGCCGGTGACCAGCCAGCCGCCCTGCATCGCCTCGGCCGTGGCCGCTTCATTGCGGAAATAGCCCATGAACAGCGGCGCTCCCTTCACCAGGATGCCGCCCGGCTGACCGGCAGGCAGATCGTTCCCCGCCTCGTCCACCACCCGCACCTGGCGGCCCAGCACCGGCAGGCCGATGCAATGCCGCTTCGTCTCGCCGTGGATCACAGGGTTGGCCGTGCAGATGCCGAAGGTCTCCGACAACCCATAGCCTTCGATCAGCCTCACCCCGAAGCGAGTCTCGAAGGCCGTCCATTCGGCATCCGCCGTGGGCAGCGCATAGAACGAGGTCCGCACCCGATGGTCGGCATCGCTGGGCTGGGCCGGCTGAGCCAGAAGCGTGCGCAGGATCATCGGCACGATGGAAATGAAGGTGCAGCCATGCCGGCGCACCTGCCCCCAATAGCGGCTTGCGCTATAGCCCTGCAGCAGCACCAGCGTGCCGCCCACTGTCAAAGTGGGCATCACCCCTACGAATTGCCCGTTCACATGGAACAAGGGCAGGACGACGCAAGTCCGCTCTTCCGGCGTCAGCCCGAAATGCTGCGCCAGGGCGATTCCCTGCGTAACGCTGGCATGGTGGCCCAGAACCGCCCCCTTGGGCCGCGAGGTCGTGCCCGAGGTATAGATGATCTGGGAGGCATCCTCGGCCCGCACCGGGCCGGGGCAGAAGGCGTCCTCCCCCTGCGCATCGATCTGATCCAGCGTGGTGAAACCAGCTTCCGCGGCGCCCCACGACAGCACCCGGACAGCGACATCCGGGCAGGCCGCCTCGACCTCGCGGTATTTCGGCAGGAAGGCCGGTTCGGTGACGATCCCGGCGCATTCGGCATTCTGCAGCAGATAGGCCAGCTCATCGGGGGAATACAGGACGTTCACCGGCACCATGACCGCGCCGATCTGGTTGATGGCAAACCAGGATTGCAGGAACTCCGGGCAGTTGGACAGCATCACCGCCACGGTATGACCGGGGCGGATCCCGGCCAGAGTCAGATGATTGGCCAGCCGGTTCACCGCCAGGCCGAACCCGCCATAGGTCTGTTCACGGACCTGTCCGGAGTCATCCTCATGGATCAGAAAGGTCTTGTCCGGGTTCTTCCGAACCTGCAGCCACAGAAGCGAAGGAACGGTCTGGGTGCCTGTGATATCCATCAGCTAGCCTCGCCTGTCAGCCGCATTTCACCCTCGATCACCGGCTCGCCGCGCTGGTTCACGCAGCGGAAAACCAGCGTCTCGCCCCGGTCCTGAGTCACCTCGACCCCGATCACATCGCCGGGCCGGGCCGGGCGCAGATAGCGCAATGTCATGCCGGTGCCTTCGGCCATCACCGCCCGGCCCGTGCGCTCTGCGGCCAGCCGGAAGATCGGCTCCATCGGGATGCAGCCATGCGCAATTGTACCCCCAAAGGGCGTCGTCGCCGCATAGGCTGCGTCCACATGCACCGTGTTGTAATCACCGGAACTCGCGGCATAGGCGTCGATCAGGTCTTGCGTGATCTGGATGGTGGGTTCGGTCATGGCAGGATCGCGGTAAAGCGGACGCGGGCCACGCGCTCTCCGCCGGGGTTGGTCGTATCCATCTGATAGGTCAGGAATTTCCGGCCCTTGCGCTCGAAGCGGTCGGTGATCATCAGGGTCGTTGTCAGCCGGTCCCCGGCGCGGGCCGGCACACCCCAGGTGTTCTCATCCCCCACCCGCACCACGCCGGGCGGGAACACCTGTGCCTCCCAGCCCAGCCGCAGACCGAAGGCCAGGCTCATCGATGTGGGGGCGACCCCGGCACGATAAGCCGGATCGTCATAGCCCATCAATGCGCAGAAGCGGTCAATATCGGCCTGCGTCAGGTCGATTATGCCCCGGCAGACTTCGCGCCCCAGTTCCGCGCCCTCAAAGGTGGTCAACGGATTACTCATCGCAGGCTGGCCAGCATGGTTGCGGGGCGTTCCAGCAGCGCGCGCAGGTCGTTGCGGAAGGCCCCCGCCACGGCGCCGTCGATCAGGCGATGGTCGAAGGTCATCGACAGCATCATCATCGGCCGGATCACGATCTGGCCTTGCCGCACCACGACCTCCTCGGTGATCGCGCCGATCCCCAGGATCGCGGATTGCGGCGGGTTCAATAGGGGAGTCTCGAACTCCCCGCCATAAGATCCGAAATTCGACAGGGTGAAGGTGCCCCCCGCCATGTCCTGATGGGTCAGTTGTCCAGCCCGGGCACGGGCCGCCAGGTCGATGCGCTCTTGCGCGATTTCGACAAGTGACTTGCGGTCGGCATCGCGAATGATCGGCACGATCAGCCCGTCCTGCAGCGCCACGGCAAGGCCGACATGCACGCCCGCCCAGGACACGACCTCGTCTCCGATGATCGAGGAATTGATGGCGGGCGAGCGGGCCAGCACCATCGCGCAGGCCTTCAGCACGATGTCTGTGACTGAGATGCGAACGCCCAGCCCCTTTTCATCCGCGATGCAGGCTGCCCGAAGGGCAACCGCCTCGGCCATGTCCACACGCGCAAAGGCAGTCATCTGAGCCGACCCTTCCAGGCTGGCCATCATGTTCCGCGCGATCGACTTGCGCAGGCCAGCCAGCGGGCGGCGGCTGGCCACACCATCGACCGGGGCCGTGGCCGCGGGCGGCATGATGGACGCGGGGGCGGGATGCAGGGGCACAGGTGCAGGCGATGTTGCGGCACGGGTCCGCGCGGCCATCGCCGCCTCCACATCGCGGCGCAATATCGCGCCATGCGCGCCCGTGCCCGTCAGCCGGGCTGTGTCGATCCCGGCGTTCCGGGCGATGCGCCGCGCCAGGGGCGAGACGCGGATGCGCGGGCCGCCCGCCGCAGGAACCGGCATCGCAGCGACGGCGGCAACGGGGACCGAGGCGACAGCAGGGGCGGTTGCCACGCCCGCATCCCCTGGCCCGGTCGCGGCCAGGGCCGCCGCCTGCGTCTCGTAGAGCCCGCCGATCACGCTGCCGATCACCTGCGCGCTATCCAATTCGGCAAAGCGGCGCAAATACCCCGCGCCATCGGCCTCGATCTCCGATGTGATCTTGTCCGTCTCGATCGAGAACAAAAGGTCGCCCTTCTCCACCCTCTCCCCGTCGGCCCTGTGCCATTCTGTCAGGGTGCAATCGGTCATCGTCAGACCCAGCTTCGGGATGGCGATCAGATGCGGCATCGTCCCCCCCCCTCAGGCCATCAGGTCGCGGACCGCGGCCACGATGGCGTCACTGTCCGGGTTCAGGAACTGGTCGAACTGCCTGCCGAAAGGCGCCGGCGTGAATGGCGGCGACAAACGCCGGACCGGCTGGTCCAGATCAAAGAAACAGCGCTCGCCAATCTCGGCCGCCACTTCGGACCCAAATCCGAAATTCTTGTGCGAGGAACTGACAACCAGACAGCGGTTCGTCTTGGACACCGACTCCGCGATCGTGTCGAAATCCAGGGGCGATATCGTGCGCGGATCAATCACCTCCACCGATATCCCCTCTCCCGCTACCTGCTCCGCCGCCGCCAAGGCCCGCGCCACCATCAGCCCCGAGGCGACCACCGTCACATCCGACCCAACCCTTTTGATATCCGCCAGGCCCAGCGGGATCAGGAAATCCTCGTCGTCCTCGATCTCTTCCTTGATGCGGTGCAGGGCGATGTGTTCGATAAAGATCACCGGGTTATCATCGCGTATTGCCGATTTCAGCAGCCCCTTGGCATCGCGCGGGGTCGATGGCATCACCACCTTTAACCCTGGAATATGCGCAACCAAGGCCTCCCACGCCTGCGAATGGTGCGGCCCTATCCCCATTTCCACGGCGGAAGAAGTCCGCACTACCAAAGGCATTTTGAACATGCCGTCATAGATGTAATGCGTTTTGGCCGCCTGATTGGCGATCTGGTCCAGACACAGGCCCAGAAAGTCGATAAACATGATCTCGACAATCGGCCGCTTGCCCGCCATCGCGGCCCCAACGCCCATCCCGACGATGATCTCTTCACTGATCGGCGTGTCGCGCACCCGCACCGGCCCGAAGGCATCCAGCAATCCGCGCGAGGCGCCGAATGCCCCACCCGCTGCCGCAACATCCTCTCCGATCAGGAAAACCTTGTCGTCCCGCGCCATCTCCTCGCGCATCGCATCGATGATTGCCCAGCAGAAGGTCTTGGTCGCCATGGACGCCTCCTCAGGCAAAGACTTTGTGCAGCGCGGTCTCCGGCTGCGGCAAGGGGCTGTCCAATGCGAAGGTCACCGCCTCGGCAACCTCGGCGGCCACCTCCGCCTCCAGCGCGGCCAGCCGGTCCTCGGCCACGCCCACGCCCTCCGCCAGATGCCGGCGATAACGCAAAACCGGGCAGCGGGCCTTCCATTCAGCCTCCTCCTCGCGCGTGCGGTATTTCCGCGGATCCCCCTCGAAATGCCCGCCCCAGCGATAGGTCTTCAGCTCCAGCAGCGTCGGCCCCTCGCCCGCCCGGCCCCGCGCAATCGCCCGCCCCGCGGAATCGCGCACGGCCAGAACATCATTGCCATCCACCACTTCCGAGGCCACGCCATACCCGGTCGCCCGCGCCGCCACGTCCGGCTGGCCGACGGTCTGCGCGAAAGGGGTCATTTCGGCATAAAGGTTGTTCTCGCACACCATGATCAGCGGCAGCTTCCAGGCCGCCGCGATGTTCAGCGTCTCGCCAAAAGCACCATTGTTGCTGGCCCCCTCGCCAAAGAACACGACCGCAACCGCCCCCAGACCATCCATCTGCGCCGCCAGCGCAGCCCCGGCGCCAATCGGCATCCCCGCACCCACGATCCCATTGCCCCCCAGAATGCCCAAGGCCGGGTCGGCCGCGTGCATCTCGCCGCCACGCCCGCCGCAAATGCCCGTCGCCTTGCCCAGCATTTCCGCCATCATCGGCTTCAACGCCATGCCTTTGGCGAGATAATGCCCGCGCCCCCGGTGGTTCGACACGATATAATCGGTGTCGTTCAAGCCTGAACAGATGCCAACCGCGCAAGCCTCTTGCCCCAGATACGAATGAATATACCCCGGAAACAGGTTTTTCGCGAACAACTCGTTCAGCTGCGCCTCGCATTCGCGGATCGTCAGCATGGACTGGTACAGCGTGATCGGATCCTGTGTCATGGTGTCCTCAATAGCTTTTCGGCAGACCCAACCCGACCTGGGCGATATAGTTCTTGCCCATCTCATTGGTGATGGGGGCAAAGATCAGCTGCCGGATATCACGGTAATAGCGCTGCATGTGATATTCCATCGCAAAGCCATATCCCGCCAGCACCCGCATCCCCCGGTCCGTCGTGCGAAACGCCGCCTCCGACGCGAAATACTTGGCCATTGACGCGGGTATCGAACAATCCTGCCCCTTATCCTGCATCCACGACGCCTTATAGGTCATCAACCGCGCCATCTCGATTTCCGTAAGGCTGTCGGCCAGCGGATGCTGCACCGCCTGAAACTGCCCAATTGGCCGACCAAAGGCATTGCGCTCTTTGGCATATTGCACCGCATCTTCCAGCGCCCCTTGTCCCAAGCCGACACAGACCGCCGCAATAAAGATCCGCTCGTTGTTCAGCGTGTCGATGATCGCATGCCACCCCCGGCCCTCTGTCCCGACGATCGATGATTTGGGCACGCGGACGTCCTTGTAACTGACCTCATAGGAATGCAGGAACTTGGACCCCAGCTTTTCGATCTTGCGATAGGTGATACCGGGCGTGTCCTTGGAAATCAAAAACACCGTCAAACCTTGTGACGGCTTATCCGGGTTGCGCGAGGTGCGCGCCACGACGAACAGCCAGGACGCGATGTTCAGTCCAGTGGTCCAGATCTTGGCACCGTTGATGATGAAATCATCGCCATCCATCACCGCCTTGGTCTTCATCGCGCCCAAGATGTCGGTGCCGCCATCCGGTTCCGTCATAGAAAGGGCAAAATGCACATCCCCCTTGGCGATGCGCGGCAGAAACTCCTGCTTTTGCGCCTCACTTCCATGTCGTTCAATCGTCACCGCGCCAAACGAAATATCCAGACCATAGGCCAAAGCCACTGTGGATGAATGCCGCGCCAATTCCTCTAGCACGATGGTTTCTTCGACCACGCCACCGCCCGTGCCGCCAAACTCTTCGGGAACCGAGGCACCCATCAGGCCGATTTCGGCCATCTTGTCCAGCAATCCGTCCGGAAAGGCACCCTTGGCGTCCCATTCCGCCACCGCGTCCTTGGGCATTTCGCGTTCAACGAACTTGCGCACAAGATCGCGCAAAGCGAGCTGATCCTCGGTGAAATCAAAATTCATGACCTAACTCCCATCCCCCGGGTCCGCCAAAGACGCACCCGTGCCGCAAAGAACCTGCGGGGTTACCTTTTAGTATCATGATATACTGGTCGGTAGGTTGTCAACTGCCGTCGCGCCGAATTCCGCTCTTGCCGCAAAGTTTGGGAAAACAACGTTGTTGACATGATACTGGTCAGTAGCCATAAATACTAAAAGGTATGCAGGACGATTGCGGGCCCATCAGATTCCGAAAGCCCGGAAAACGACATGGCTGCAGCTTGGGCGCTAAGCGGGGGGATGGTCATGATCTTGGACTTCGATATGCTGCAGCGCCGCCCTTCGCCCTGCATCCTGTCATGGGGGCCAGAATGACCACGCCAGATGTCGCCGCAACCGATCGGCCCTTCTTTGGTCGGGTCTTTCACTATCTGCTGGAAGACCGCGCCGCATCGGCTGCCCAAAAGCCTTGCATTGTCATGGACGACCGCAGTCTGACCTGGGCAGAGGCTGATGCAGACGTCAACCGCTGGGCCAACGGTTTTGCCGCCGCGGGGGTGGCCCAGGGTGACCGGGTTCTGCTCATGATCCCTTCGGGGATCGATCATATCCTGATCTGGCTGGCGCTCTGCAAACTGGGCGCGATCATGGTCCCGGTCAATGATGCCTATCACGGCGCCATGCTGCGCCATCAGGTCAACGATTCCGAGGCCGGGCTTGCCATCGTTGCGGCCCAGCATTTGCCCAGCTGGATGGCCCTTGCCGCCGACATGCCCCACCTGCGCCAGATCGCGGTGTTTGGTGGCACCACGCCCGACACGCCCGCCCCCTGGTCCTGGTCTTACGCCGCCACCCTGCGCAGCGCCAATGCCGCCGCTTTGCCCCGCGTGGTGCAACCCCATGACCCAATGGCGATCTTTTACACCTCGGGCACCACCGGCCCGTCCAAGGGCGTGCTTTATTCCTATGCCCAAGCCTGGACGTCAGCCGAGGTTCCTGCCGGGTGGTGCGCCCCAGATGACGTGTTTTACATGTTCCTCCCGATGTTCCATGTCGGACTGTCACAGATGTTCGGCCTGACCCTGCTGGCGGGCGCAACAATGGCCATCCGCCCGCGCTTTAGCGCCAGCGCCTTTTGGCCAGACGTGCGGCGCTATGGCGCCACCATGACCATCCTACTGTCCTCGATGCCCAATTTCCTGCTGTCCCGCCCGCCAAGCGCCGGTGACCGCGACCATACCCTGACCAAGGCCATCGTCATCCCGCTGCCCGCTGACCTTGACACCTTCAAATCCCGGTTTGGTCTGCAAATCGCCACTTGGTTTAACATGACCGAGGTTTCTGTCCCCCTCTGCTCGGACGGCTTCACCCTTGCCAACGCCACGTCGGCAGGCCGCCCCCGCCCCGGCGTCACCGCCCGCATCGTCGATGACAGCGACACCCCCTTACCGCCCGGCAGCACGGGCGAGCTGGTCCTGCGCGCCGACCGCCCCTGGGATTTCTGCCTTGGCTACTGGAAGAACCCCGTCAAAACGGTTGAGGCCTGGCGCAACCTGTGGTTCCACACCGGCGACGCCTTTCGCACCGATGCCGCGGGCAATTTCTACTTTGTTGACCGCCTGAAAGATGCCATTCGCCGCCGCGGCGAAAATATCTCGTCTTTCGATGTCGAGCGCGAACTAGACAGCCACCCCGCCGTTCTGGAATCCGCCGCCGTCGCCGTGCCATCGGGGATGGGCGAGGATGACATCAAGGCCGTCGTCGCCCTGAATCGCGACGCCACCCTGACTGAACCCGACCTGCATGCTTATCTGATCTCTCGCCTACCCGCCTATATGGTGCCCCGTTACATCGAGATTCTGTCCACCGACCTGCCCAAAACCCCGACGGGCAAAACCGTCAAGGCGACCCTGCGGGCCTCTGGCACCGCTTCCGCGTGGGAGGCGCCAGCCAAACTATGACGCGCAGCCGGTCCAAACTCACCCAAGCCCGCATCGTCTTTGGCATCGCCATTCTGGCGTTTGTCACCTTTTCGGTGCTGGTCCCCGATTTCCTGTCGGCGGGCAATGTCTCGCGCCTTTTGCAAAACGTCTCGATCCTCGGCATCCTTGCCATGGGCATGGCCCTGTCGATCATCGGACGCGGGATTGATCTATCGATGGTCGCCTCGATGGCCGTCTCGGTCGCCTGGATGCTGGCCGAGATGAACTCCGGTGCCTCGTTCGCACATGCCTTCGGCTTTGCCCTGCTGTTCAGCATCGCTGTCGGCGTGATCAACGGCGTTCTGATCGCCTATGTTGAAATCCCGCCGATCTTTGCCACCCTTGCCATGGGCACCGCGATTTATGGCTTTGGCCGGGTGTTCCTGCTGGCCTCGGACGTCAATTACCTGCCCGATGATTGGCAATGGCTGAATGTTATCGCCACCGCCGCCCTCTTGGGCATTCCCGTCTCGGTCCTGTGCTTTGCCGCCGTCTGCGGTCTGGGCCATCTGTTCCTGCGCGGCGCGCGCGAAGGGCGTTACATCTATATGATGGGAGACAATCCCCAGGCCGCCCGCATCACAGGCGTGCCGATCCGGCCGATGATCGTCGGGCAATATGTGCTGACCTCGCTTGTGGCAATGGTGGCGGGCCTGCTGATGGCGGCGCTGGTCGCCACCATGAACACCCGCATCGTGGGGTCTACTTATGTCTATGACATCATCCTTGTGGCCGTTCTGGGCGGCATCAGCCTTAGCGGCGGGCGCGGCGGGGCGGGCAGCGTTATCGTCGGCACTCTGCTGATCGGCATCCTTCTGAACGGGATGACCATGATGAATCTGGGCTATACCACCCAGAACGTGATCAAGGCGCTGATCCTCTTGGCCGCCTTGACCATCGATTCCCTCGTGAACCCAAGAGACGAGCAAACATCCCAACAAGGGGACATCTAAGACCACCGACATAACCAAATCAGGGAGGATACGAACATGAAAATCACCACCAAACTTGTCACTGCCGCGGCACTTTGCTTTGCCGTGGTCGCGGGGCCCATTGCCGCGCAAGACGCCTCGCCCAGCGCGGGCTTTTACAACGCGCTCAAAGGCAGGAAGATCGGCTTCGTGCCGATTGCCATGGGGTTCAACGAAACCCAGGCCTGGCGGATCGCCATGGAACGGCAGGCGGCAGCACTGGGCTATGAAGTCATCGTGCGGGACCCGAACTGGAGCATCGAGGCCGGAATTCAGGCAATCGATTCGCTGATCCAGGAAAAGCCCGACGTCTTGATCATCGAGAACATCGACAACCGCTCTTACAATCGCATGGTGCAAAAATCCATCGCGGCGGGCATCCTGACCGTCCAGACCCAGCAGCGCTCAGAGATTCCCAGCGACGCCTATATGGGTCCGGATTGGAACGAGATGGGCCGCAATGCCGTCGAGGGCATGGTTCAGGCCTGTGGCAAAGATAGCGGTAAGAATGGCAAGGTCGCCATCGTCCAAGGCGCGCTGACCGCCCCCGCCAGCCTGTTGCAAATGGCCGGCATCGATGAGGCGCTGAAGGATCATCCCGAAATCACCGTCGTGTCCAATCAGGCCGCAGATTGGGATGCCACCAAGGCCTATCAGATCGCCACCACCGTTCTGCAACAGAATCCCGATATCTGCGGCATCGTCGGATTCTGGGATGTGGCCGACGCGGGCATCGCCTCGGCGGTGAAAGAGGCCAACCTGCAAGGCAAAGTCGCTGTCATCACCTCGGGCAGTGGCGCGCGCGAATCGGCCTGCGACAAGATCGCTGCGGGCGATTTTTCCTATTACACCAGTTACAACACCGCAGGTCAGGGCCGCGACCTGAACGCCATCATCCGCACCCTGCTGCAGACCATGCCGCAACCGGGCAGCAAGCCCTTTGACCTGGTCTCGCCCCTGATCCGCATCACCAAGGAAAACATGACCCCCTCGTCATGCTGGACCCTTGACGAGCTGGGCCAGATCGGCGGTTAACCCCTGCGGGCGGCCCGCCAAAGGGCCGCCCCTTTTCCCGAAAGATCCCTCCGATGACCCGTGACGACCTTGTCCGCTGGCGGTATCGCCTGATTCCCAACACCGTGGTTGGCGAGATCCTGTCCAAACCCTGGATCGACAACGCCGTCCCGGTGCTGATGCTGGCCGTCCTTTTGGCCGTTTTCGGCACGCTGGTCCCTAATCTTCTGGACCTTGGCAATCTCGGCAATCTGTCCCAGACGGTGGGAGAGTATCTGCTGATGGGCCTGGGTCTGACCATCGTCGTGATGGCGGGCGGCATCGACCTTTCGGTCGGGTCGGTCTTCGCCTTGGCAAATCTGGTGATGATCGCCCTTGCTGGCTGGGCAGGCCTGCCGATGGCGGTTGCCATCCCAATTGCCTTGTTGTCTGGCGCATTGGTCGGACTGGTGAATGGCGTCCTTGTGGGTTACCTGCGCCTGCGTGCCTTTCTGACCACCCTTGTCACCCTGATCGTCGTGCGCGCCCTGGTTGACAGCCTTTTGCTTAGCTATTCTCAGGAAATCGGCGCCGCCCCGATCTTTTCCGCCTTTTGGGATTATCTGGCCTTCGGCACCGTATACGGCATGTCGGTCAGCTTTCTGACCGCCGTGGCCCTGGCCGTCTCGGTCCATGTCGTCCTGACCCGCCTGCGCCCCGGTTGGCACATCATTGCCGTCGGCGGATCTCGTCGCGCGGCCCATAACGCGGGCATCGACGTTCGCCGCACCGTCTGCCTGACCTATGTCGCCTCGGGCACCCTCGCGGCTCTTGCCGGTGTATTCTACGCCGCCCGCCTGATGAGCCTGGGTGCTGAAACCGGCGTAGGCCTAGAGATCACCATCCTGACCGCTGTCGTCCTGGGTGGCACCTCGCTTGGCGGCGGGCGCGGCTCGGTTGTCAAGACCGTCCTGGGCGTCGCCATCGTCGTCGTCATCAACAACAGCCTGCTGCGCTTCAACCTGCCCAGCGGCTCTTCGCCCCTTGCCCTTGGCATCATCCTCTTGCTGGCCGTCGCCATTGACGTTCGCTGGGTCAAGAACAAACGCAAGGTGCTGGACCAAACCTATGTCGCCCCCACCTATTTCGAACTGCCGCCACTGCCCGACGCCCGCAGAGGTGCCGCCACCCCCTATGCCGTCAACGACCACCTCGCCACCGCAGAACCCATCGGACTTGGCCTATTGGATGGCCCCGAGGATGTGATCCTGGACGCCGATGACAACCTCTATACCGGCAGCCGAGATGGCAACATACTGCGCCTGATGGCCCCCGACTACACGCGCGTTGAACCCTATGTCCATATCGGCGGCCAACCCCTTGGCCTTGCCTTCGACCGCGACGGCAACCTTGTGACCTGCGTCGCAGGCATGGGCCTTTATATGGTCCGCCCCAACCGCGAGGTCGTCAAACTTTCGGACGAAACCAACCGCACCCTGTTTTCGATCATCGATGACAGCCGTATGCGCCTTGCAGACGATCTGGACATCGCCCCCGATGGCCGCGTGTTCTTTTCCGAAGCCACCATCCGCTATTCCCTTCACGACTGGATGATCGACGCTTTGGAAGGGCGCGGCAATGGCCGGATCATCTGCTATGACCCCCGCGACGGATCCTCGCGCACCATCCTGCCGCGCCTGCAATTCCCCAATGGCATCTGCATGGTGCCCGACGGCCAATCCTTTCTGTATGCCGAAACCTGGGGCTGTCGCGTCAGCCGATACTACTTTGACGGCCCGAAAAAAGGCCGCACCGAGGTGGTCATCGCCGATCTGCCGGGCTATCCCGACAACATAAACCGCGCCTCGGATGGCACCTTCTGGCTTGCCATGATCGGCATGCGCACGCCGGCCTTTGATCTTTCGCAGCGCATGCCCGGCTTTCGCCGCCGTATGGCCATGCAGGTCGCCCGCGACCAATGGGTGTTCCCCAATCTCAACACGGGCGGGGTGATCAAATTCGACCTGAAAGGACAAGTGCTGCAATCCTTGTGGGATGGCGACGGCGGCAGCCACCCCCAGGTCACCTCTATGCGCGAACACAAGGGCTGGCTTTACCTTGGTGGCATCTTCAACAACCGCATCGGCCGCATCCGCCTGCCCGACGCCAATCAAAGCTGGACCTCACAAGCCGCCTATTGGGGTGAACCCAAATGATCGGCTGGCTCCGCACCCGCATTGACAACTTCCTCGGACAAGGCGACGCTGCCGTGACCGTCCCGCCTATGGATGGCGCGCTGTCGCCCAACACCCTGCTCGACCGCGCCGAGCTGATCGCACATATCCCCACCCCCAACGACATCGCCCAAGGCGAGGCCACCTATGTCTCCAGCGGCAATACCATTTACCGTCTTGGTCCCAGTGGCACGACCGAACCCTTCCGCCATTTTGCCGAACCGGTCACCTGCCTCGCCGCCCAGGGCGACCGGCTGGCGGTCGGGCAGCCGAACCACATCCTCCTCCTGCAAGGCGTGACCGAAACCGCGATCCCCGTCCCATGCCCCACTGCCCTGGCGTTCATGGGTGATACCCTTATCGCCACCCAAGGCTCGGCCCAGAATACCCCGGCCCGATGGAAGCACGACCTGATGCAGCGTGGCATCAGCGGAGCCGTCTGGCAAATCGCCCCCGGCAGCCCGCCAAAACCCCTCGCCACGGGCCTTGCCTGGCCCAATGGCATCGCGATCACCCCGGACGGCATCGTCATCGCGGAAAGCTGGCGCCATCGCCTGATCCGCCTTGGCCAGTCAAACCCCATCCTCGCCGACCTGCCCGGCTATCCCGCCCGCCTGTCACCGGCGCAAAACGGCTGGTGGCTCTCGATCTTTGCCCCGCGCGGCCAACTGGTCGAATTTGTTCTGCGCGAACGCGGCTATTGCACGCGCATGATGGCCGAGATTGACTCTGACAATTGGCTGGCCCCCGCCTTTTCGCCGCCGAAAAGCTTTCTCGAGCCCATGATGGGCGGGGCGCTGCGGACCCACGGATTTGTCAAACCCTGGGCTCCGTCCAATTCCTACGGTCTGCTGGTGCGCCTTGACGCCCGCTTCCGACCGATCCGCAGCTATCACAGCCGCGCAGATGGGACGCGCCACGGCATCACCGCCGCTCTCGACCTTGGCACTCACGTTCTCGTCGCCTCGCACGGCGGCAACGCCATCCTAATCCTCGAAAGCGCACAGCCATGACCGAGCCCCTCGTCCGCCTGACCCAGGTCACCAAGGAATACTTCGGCGTCCCAGCCATCCGCGCCGTCGATTTCACCGTGCGCGCGGGCGAGGTTCACGCCCTTGTCGGGGAAAACGGCGCCGGCAAATCCACCCTGACCAAGGTCATGGTCGGCATCACCGCCCCCACCTCGGGCACCATCGCCGTTGACGGCACCATCGTCACCCTGCGTAGCCCGGCCGAGGCGCTGAGCCTTGGCCTTGCCATGGTCTTTCAGGAAACCAGCCTGGTGCCGTCGATGACTGTGGCGCAGAACCTCTATCTGGGTCAGGAACATTTCTTTACCCGCCTGCGCGGCATGTATATCGCCGCCCAGCAATTCCTGCAGTCCCTCAACTTCAACGTCGACCCCATGTCGCCCGTCGCGGGCCTTGGCGCGGCCCAGAAACAGATGGTCGAAATCGCCCGCGCCGTGTTGCGCAAGGCCAGGCTGATCATCTTTGACGAACCCACAGCGGCCCTGACCCCCGAAGAGAAACACCATTTCTTCGCCTTGATCGAGCGCCTGAAAACCAGCGGTGTCGCCGTCGTTTTCATTTCCCACGCTATTGAAGAGGCTCTGCAAATCGCCGACCGCATCACCGTTCTGCGTGACGGCGAGATCGTGACGACCGACGTCGCAAGCAGCTTTGACCGTGCCTCGATCATCCGCGCGATGGTGGGCCGCACCCTATCGGACGAACTTTACACCCGCAAGGATGGCCACACACGCCCACCGCAGGACCTTGTCCTGTCGGTGCAGAATCTGTCGATGGGGTCGATGGTCCGCAACACATCGTTTTCCGTCTATGCGGGCCAGGTCACCGGCATCTTTGGCTTGATCGGCTCTGGCCGCACCGAAACGGCCAAAGTCGTGGCGGGAGTCCTAAAACGCAACCTGTTTCACGGCGGCAAGGTCAGCCTCTTTTCCCGCGCCGTCCGCTACCGCATGCCGCGACAAGCCATGCTGGACGGCGTGGTCTATGTCACCGAAGACCGCAAGATCGAGGGTTTTTTCGAAGGAATGTCCATCGCCGAAAACATCTTTGCCGGGCACCTGACAGCCCGAGGCCCCCGTATTGTCAGCCCCGGCCAGATGCGCGATCTGGCCAGCGCCTGGCGCGACAAGCTGAACATCCGCGCCATCGATCCGGGGGCGCGGGTGGTCGAACTGTCGGGCGGCAATCAGCAAAAGGTGGTGGTCGCCAAATCGCTGGTCCAGCGCCCCAAATTGGTGATCTTCGACGAACCCACCCGCGGCGTGGACGTGGGCGCCATTGCCGAGATCCACGCCATCATCAAGGGCCTTGCCGATGATGGTCTCGCCGTCGTGGTCATCTCCTCCTATTTGCCCGAGGTTTTGAACCTGTCCGACCGCATCCTTGTCGCCCGCCAAGGCCGCATCGTCGAAGAGTTCGCCCCCCAGAACGCGACCGAAGAGACGATCATGTATGCAGCCGTCCATTGATCCAGCCAAATTGCCCGGGCCTGGTTGTAAATCCGGTTAACGAAAAACGCCGTCACTTTGACGAAAAACGATAAACTTTTGTCCATACGCGGACAGATCACCCTATCGCCGGGTGATCTTGGGTGAGGGCGTCTCGGCCGGGCTTGGCAACCGCTCGGCCAGTTCAAAGGGCGGGTCAATCCACCCGTCACTCCCCGCCACCGTCAACCGCCGGTTCGCAATCCGCCAGCCTTGGGGGGTCAGCCGATGCTTGTCATGATACCGCCCCCAAACCTCCACCCGCCGCCCGTCCTCTGCCATGACATGCCACGCATAGACATAGGCCGTCGACTCGGCCGTATCCAGCCCGGTGAAGGTGACCCTGATGTTTGACACATGATGGCTCGTCCGACGGAACGGTGCCAAAGTCCGGGCAAACATCAAGGCCAGATCTGCCCGCCCGATCACCGCATGCCGTGACCCCAACTCGAAACACCCATCCGCGCAGAACACCTGTGCGACCAGTGCCGCCGGGTCGTTGCGGTCCACAAAATGGCTATAGTCCATCAGCACTTCTGCAATCAGCCTGCGCTGTTCCAGTTCCCAAACCAGGCGCTCCGTCGCACTCATCGCATCCCCCAATTTCAGCCGCCTGAACCGCCCCGAGATTACCAAAGGTTATTCGTTCATGTATCGAGCGACCATATCAAGTGTGTTCAGGTTTGCATAGAACGTCTCCGCTGGCGGGGTGTAGCCGATTGGGTCCAGCTGAATCGCCCCGAGTTTACTGGAGGTGTTTGTGTTCAAATGTTACGCAGCTTTTCGATCTTCGTTCAAGCTTGCATAGAATGCCTCCTCTGCTTCTTGGGGCGCGACATAGCCGATGGCACTGTGAAGTCGTTCTGAGTTGTACCAGCTGACCCAAGCCATGGTTTCCCATTCGATTTGGCCGACAGATTTCCAAGGACCCATGAAGTTGATGACCTCGGTTTTGAACAATCCAATAATAGTTTCCAGTGTTCCTGCGCGACCAAGGCGTTAGCCTGCCCAATATTGGCTGGATCATCAGCATGTACGGCTTTGTCTGGGGCGGATCGCAACTGTTTGAGGCATGATGAGTGATGTTTTGCGGTTGTCCGAGGCGCAATTTGCATGGCTGCGCCCGTATTTTCCAAAGTCTCGTGGCAAGCCCCGGGTCAATGACCGGCGGGTGTTGAGTGGGATAATCTTCATACAGCGCAATGGGTTGATGTGGAAGCATGCGCCTGCCGCCTACGGTCCGCCGAAGACTCTCCATTGACAAAAAGACAATCAGAAGCAAGACCAGAGATTAGCCCAAGGAGACCGATGGTTTTCCCCCGGATCGCAAAGTCCCAGATTTTCATTCCTTCTGGTTCATAACCGTTCGACCTGAGCCTACCTTAAAATTTCTTAAATCGACAGTTATGAGTGCAATGGGCTGTCTCATTAGGAAAGCTGAAGTCTGCTGGCACGTGAAGATGTCGCGTCGGCCCGATGGTGAAAATTGTTCCCCAGAATGTTTGCGGTCAATCCTCAAGACAAAGTTGCGACAGGATTGGGTAGGGATACCCATTACTTTCAAAGCATATTAGGTTTAAAGTTTAGCCCTCTGCAGTGTTCGGCTGAGTGGAAGGCGTCAGATGACCACATATCATTTATCTGAAGACGATCGTTTTGCCGTTTCTCTAGCGGTTGAAGGTTTAGGCCTTCAGAACGAGGTTTCCATATCTGATGCGCTTTGCGAGCGTATTGCTAGGAGCGTCACTGCCTATCTGGCGGAAGTAGATGATCGCCCCGATTTTTCCGAATGGGTGGCTCGGCTTCGACCTCTTACCAAGTTGCTCTTGTCGGACGAACCTTCGATCGGGCTGATCCGGACACGAGTTGCGGGGCTACCGGCGCCTCTTGTGCGCAGAATTGAGTCCCGCGCTCTTCGTTTGGCCGACCAAGTTCCGGCCTGTGCAACTGTGGGTTCCGACCTGCTGGGCTGGGCCAAGGTTGCCCCCGCAACCGTCCTGATCCCACTTTTGCGCCTTTGCGTAGTTGAGGGCGGCGCCGTTGTCCTTGGACGGGATCGCCCGACGGGGCGCCCATCTGCGCGTCGCCTTGAGCCTGTTGTGTTCGGTCGTGGGCGCGCGGTTCGAGGACTGCCGAAGCTTGCAGGCGGCCGTCCTGCGGATGATGCAGAGGTGCGGTTGATCGCGCATTTGGCGGTGGACTGGCTGGAAAGCACCGGCATCGAACCTGAAGCGGGCCGCGATGGGAATTCGGCTTTCAGCGGTTTGGTTTACAGCGTGTTTGGCTGGCTGGATATTGAGGACAAGGCGCAGCATTGCCTTAAGCAGTATTGGAAGTTGACCAAGGTGAAGCGTGTAAGGCGTTGGTAACAGCGCGCGCATGATATTGGCCAAGGCTCCCCAAATTTTATTTTTTGACCCTCTGTGCCCCTGTCACGGGGTTTTCGCCAGCGCGGTTTTGGGGGTCAGGTATTCTGATTCGCATGACCCAACACGTGCTCCCCTTTGCCGCAAAGGCCCGCCTCCAACCCGCAGCTCCGGCTGACGGGGCGGATGAGGTACATGCGGCTTTGGTGGCACTGGTGCGGGCTTTGGCGCGATCGGAAGCCCGGCGTTGGGTGGTGGAGCAATCAACAGCGGGAGGGCTGGGCCATGACCAAGGCTAAGCCGAATGCTCCCAAAGCAGCACCTCATACATCATCCCTCCCCACGCTTCTGTCGGTTGAAGCCACGGCCATGCAACTGTCGGTCTGCACCAAGACGGTCCGCCGTTTGATTGATCGTGGGGCGCTTCCCTACTGCCGCGTTGGCCGCTTGGTGCGCATCCGGTCCGCAGATTTGGCGACGTTTGTGGCGTCTGGGACTGGGTCTTGAGGGGGGCTTTCGGGATGGAATTGGGGGCGTTTTGGGTTGGGTTTCGGGGGTGTTTTGGGTAGTTTTACGCGCCTATTAATACCCTGTTTTTATTATATTAGTTATATTTTTGCTTAAGTTCACCTGCAACTTTGTGTCTAGATTTTCACGTTAATGCCTGCTATGTCCACGTCAGTCACTAGGAGTCCACGCATGTCCACGAAGACCATCTCACTAGTTTCACCAGCCTCCCTGCAAGGGGTGATCGACGCGCTCGCCCTGCGAAGCGATCTCTCAGACCAGCGCCGTCTGGATCTGCGCTCGTCCTTGCGGACCTTCGCCAAGGTGATGGGCAAGACGCCCGATCAGGTGCCTGCGGACATCGGTGCGTTGAGCAGCCAGATCGCTGGGCTGACGGCACAGATGGTTGGGTTGTCCGCGCCTCGCTGGGCGAATGTGAAGTCTGGCTTGACGACTGCGTTGGCACTGACCGGCGCCAAGGTGATCGCAGGTAAAAGGCGTGGCGCCTTGGCGCCCGAATGGGAAGTGCTGCTGGATCAGGTGGACGGTCGATACGAACGGGCGCGCGTGTCGCGGTTCTTGAGCTGGTGCACGGCGCAGGCGATTGCACCTTCAGATGTGGGCCAAGCGGATGTTGACCGCTTCGTTGTGGCGCTTGCCAAAGAGAGCTTGGTTGAACGCCCCAAGTCCGTGCACCGCGATTTGGCACTGGCATGGGGTCGCTGCCGGACGACAGTGCCGGGCTGGCCCGATGTCGTGATCACGGTCCCCAACAACAGCCGCGCTTATGCTTTGGCGGAAGAAGACTTCTCGGACGCCTTCGTGCAGGATGTCGACGCGTACCTCCACCATCTCGCCGAAGTTGACCCATTTGAGGCGACCCCGCGCAAGGCGATGGCGCCTACGACCCTGCGCGATGTGAAGTTGCGCATTTATCAACTGGCCAGTGCACTTGCCCAAAGTGGGCGCGACCCCAAGACCATGACAGGGCTGTCCGACCTTGTCGCCCCCGACGCTGCCAAGGCCGCCTTGCGGGTGCAGCATGAGCGCAACGGCCGCCGCAAAACCGGCCAATTGGCAAATTATGCAAGGACCCTGATCAACGCGGCACGTCACTGGCTGAAGGCATCTGAGGAGGATATCGAGACCCTCCGCGGCCTTGGCCGCAGCATCACCCCCAAGGTCGGCGGCATGACCGACAAAAACCGCGCCCGCCTTCGCCAGTTCGACAATCAAAGCGCCGTACACCGCCTGATTGGGCTGCCGGGCTTGGTGTTTGATGCCCTGCCCCCTGAGGGCCGTCTTTCCCCCGCCCAAGCCCTGCGCGCGCAATCGGCACTTGCTGTGGCGATCTTGATCTTGGGCGCACCGCTGCGCATCAAGAACCTCGCAAGCCTGCAGCTTGGGGTGCATGTGCTGGAGACGCGCCCGTTGGGGGCTGGTCGTAGTGCGGGCACGGGCATCGGAGGCATGGGCATCACGACGACCCGCCATATCGTGTTGCCAGCACTTGAGGTGAAGAACGACAAAGATTTGGAATTCACACTTCCCAGCATCTTGTGCAAATACCTCGACACCTATTTGACCCGCTGCCTGCCTATCCTTGTGCGCGGCAGCAGCACCTATTTGTTCCCCAACACCACCGGCGGGACCAAGACCCCCGGCAGCCTGAGCGTGCAACTTAAGACCTTCGTCAAGCGCGAGACCGGCTTGATCTTCAATGCCCACCTGTCACGACACTTGGCCGCCAAGTTGTTCTTGGAGCGCAACGCTGGTGATTACGCCACAGTGCAGATGCTGCTCGGCCACAAAGACCTGCAAACGACGATGCGCGCCTACGTCGGCATGGAGCAGGGCGACGCCATCAAGCGCTACGACCAGATGATGGACGATTTGCTAGAAGGGGGTCAGGACGATGACGAATAAGGTAACATCGATATCAACGGGCATCCTGATGGCGAAAGCCACCAAAACCAAGCTTGCCAAGACCAAGGCAACCTCGGCCAAACTCCCCACGGCTAAGACCCCTCTGCCCGTGGCGGAATGGCCCACCTTAGACCGCACCGCTTGGCTTAAAGCCAAGACCCCTGCGGACATCTTCGAGAACCCGCACCGCGGCAACGATTGGGCGCCCGCCTCATGGCGCAAGGCGGCGGTAGGTTATGGCCGCTGGCTGCGCTGGTTGACCTTGCACCATCCAGAACAACTGACCCTGCCCCCAGCGGATCGCCTGACCGAAGGTCTATTGCGCGGATGGCATGCCACCTTGGCCGCAACCCTAGCGCCCATGTCCCAACTCTCACTGGTCGAAGACGTGACCCGGGCAATGTCGATCCTCGGCCCCAAGCTCAAACCCTCGTGCCCAATGACCCGCCTACACGCCAACTTGCGCGCCAGCGCCACCCCCAGCCGCAACAAGCGGGAGCGTTTGGTCATGGCAGACGTTCTACGCGATCTGGGTCGCGATATGATGACCGAGGCGCTCACCATCACCAGCTGGTCCGACCGCCGCCGTGCCGTGGCCTTCCGCGATGGGTTGGCCATCAGCCTGCTGGTCTACCGCCCCTTCCGCCTGAAGAACTTCGCTAGCCTGCGGATCGGCCACGAGCTGGTGCAAAGTGCCGGCAAGTGGCACTTGGTGCTGGAGCGGGAAGACACCAAGAACCACCGCCCCCACGAAGCCCGTTTCCCCAAAGCGCTATTGCCTGACCTTGCAACTTACCTAGAGCGCTTCCGCCCTATCCTGCTCGCGGGTGAAGCCGGTTGCACGCCATCTGGAACAGACGCACTCTGGGTCAGCGAGACCGGCACGGCTTGGGAGTCCGGTGCCCTGTCGCACCGCATCGCAGACCTGACCCAAGCCCGCCTGAACCGCCGTATCCCGCCGCACTGGTTCCGCGATGTGGCAGCAACAACAATCGCCATCGAGGCCCCGCGCAACATAGCAGATGCCCATCTGCTCTTAGGCCACGCCACGCCCCTGACCACCCAGAAGCACTATATCCAAGCCCAAAGCCTGCAAGCCGGGGCCAAATTCCAAGCCGCCATGTTAGAACGGCTTACTGAGAATCACACAAACCCGTCCAAGGAGAACCGCTGATGCGCGCAGCCATCTATGCAAGGTACTCGTCAGATCTGCAGTCCGCAGCCTCGATCGATGATCAGGTGCGCCTGTGCCGTGAGCGCGCATCCCAACTGGGCTACGAGGTTGTGGAGGTCTTCAGTGACTATGCCATCTCTGCCAGCACGCTGCGCAATCGGCCCGGCATGATGGCCCTGATGGATGCCGCGCGCCAAGGCCGGATCGATGTGGTCCTCGCCGAAGCGCTGGACCGCATCAGCCGCGATCAAGAAGATGTGGCGGGTATTTTCAAAAGGCTGACCCATGCGGATGTGGGGCTGTTAACCCTTAGCGAAGGCTTGATCAACGAACTTCACGTGGGCCTGAAGGGCACAATGAACGCGCTGTTCCTCAAAGATCTCGCGCAAAAGACCAAACGCGGCCAAAGGGGCCGTGTGGAAGCCGGCAAAATCCCCGGTGGTAACAGCTATGGCTACACCATGATCCGCAGGATCGGTGAAGATGGATCGCTGATCCGCGGCGAACGCAGCGTTGATCCAAAGCAGGCCGCCGTCATCAAACGCATCTTTTCAGATTACGCCGAAGGCATGGCCCCACGCGCCATCGCTGCGGCCTTAAACCGCGAGGGCATCCCAAGCCCGCGCGGCGGCTTCTGGAATGCCTCAACCATCAACGGCAGCCGCCAACGCCGCAACGGCATCTTGAACAACGAACTCTACCTTGGCCGCATCACCTACAACCGCCAACGCTTCGTTAAAGACCCCGATACCGGCAAACGGGTTTCTCGTCTGAACCCGGAAAGCCTTTGGGTGACCAAAGACGTGGACGACCTGCGCATCATTGATGCCGAGACTTGGGCCACGACCCAAGCCCTGCGTGGTCGTTTCAGCTCACAAGCCGGCAACAAGCGGCAAACCAAAAAGCGCCTGCTCTCAGGCCTTGTGCGCTGTGCCTGCTGTGGCGGTGCCATGACCATCGTGAACCGCGAACGCTACTCCTGCTCGGCCAAGCGCGAGCGCGGCACCTGCACCAGCCCCACCAGCATAAGTGCAGCAGAGCTAGAGACGCGCATCCTAAACGGTCTGAAGCAAATCCTCTTCGGGCGCGAGGATATGATCGCAGAATTTGCTGCCACCTTCCGCGCCGAAGTCGACCGCCTGCGCCGCACCCGCCATCAAAGCACCGATGCCCTGCGCAAAGACCTCGACAAGGTCACCCGCTCCATTGAGCGCGCAATCACCTTCATCCTTGAAGGCGACGGCGATCCCGGCATTGTCCGCCAAAAGCTCGCAGACCTTGAAGCCCGCAAACGCGATCTGGAACGCGTCTTAAATCAAGCCGACCCAACCCCTAAGCTCGAGATCCACCCCAATCTGGGCGAACTCTACCGCCGCAAGGTCAGCGAGCTTGAGACCCTGCTGCAAGACGAAGACACCAAGCCGCAAGCCACCGACATCCTGCGCAGCCTAATCCAGCGCATCGAGATTTCTGCAGGTCCAACACGCGGCCACGCCGAAGTGCGCATTTTCGGGGCCTTGGCATCGATCTTGGATTTCGCACTGGAGAGTACACATGCAAAAGCCACCGCGGACGGTGGCTTGTGTAGGCTCTTAATGGTTGCGGGGGCAGGATTTGAACCTGCGGCCTTCAGGTTATGAGCCTGACGAGCTACCGGGCTGCTCCACCCCGCGTCCGAGCCTTCCGGGGATATGTTTGGAAGGGTTTTGTTTCATGAGATCGT
>JACCDH011217753.1_pt1 | contig 39336 bp, 41 predicted proteins | sample 7442481 | NCBI WGS metagenome assembly JACCDH01 (sample SAMN15323433, study PRJNA562643) | freshwater metagenome | isolation source: river surface water | place: USA:Blue River Watershed | collected 2017-08-15 | reverse complement strand
CAGTCTGGAGTTTATCCGTTTGCTCGACACCCACGTGTGGGGACAAGGCTTCCCGCCGCCCGTGTTCTGCGATGAGTTTCGTGTACTGAACCAGCGCGTGCTGAAAGACAAGCACCTCAAACTGATGCTGCAAAAAGATGGCCGTCAGTTTGACGCGATCTGGTTCAACCACGCAGACGGCCTGCCGGATCGTGCCCGCGTGGCCTACCGGCTGGATGCCAATGAATTCAACGGCAAGACGTCGGTGCAGCTGCTGGTCGAGTATGCCGAGGGCTGCTGAAGCCCTCGTACTCCGATCCCTGACCACGAACCATCCCCGTCCCCTGTCTGCGTTGGATTTTCGTCTAGTGCTAGTGCATCGGTGTGCTGGCGTTCCTGCAAGCATCAGCCCACACTGATTTCTCCTTGGCTGGATCGTCTGCGGCCCATCCTGTGTCCGCGTCCAGCATTGTTGACTACAAGGCAGAAAGTGAGCCGGGCATGGACAGCAGCCGCAAGGCGTCGCAAAACGTGCATTCCGCACAAATCCCTACCCCAACCTCGGGCACTCAACCACCACCAGAGCCCGGCAAGCCTTCGGCGCCCAGAATGCGCACGCGCCCCCGGCAAGACGCGTCATCGCTGTGCATCCAGCGTCCGCTCACTCAGGGGGTGCTCCACAAGACTTTCGCCGCCTATAGCGCGATGATCAAGACCGAACAACAGCTGATCACCGTCCAGCAGTACTTGAAACCAATGATCAATGCGTACGCCAAGCTGTCGAAGGATTTGAAAACCTACAAAAAGGGAATGCGACACAACGCAGACGAGCAGCCCGACAACAGTAAATACCAGAATGCCGTGGCAGCGCTTACGCGTCTAGCGGAAAAGAAGCACCCATCACGGTTGGATGTTGCTGACTTTTTGGATGAAAAATCCGTATTTTTGGCAAAAATTTATCCCTTGACCGGCGGCATCCGTGACACCGGGACTGGCTTTTATGCGCAACTCGTGTCCGACCCGTTGAATCCCTCCGAGTATTTTCTGTGCTTCCCCGGCACAGGCGCGATGAACAATCTCGACAAGCAATGGAGCACGAATATTGACAACTTCCTGTCGGACAAAGTACCAAAGTCATTCGTGCAGGCCGTTCAGCTGACGGCCGAAATTCAACAGGCAGTCAAAGCAGGCAATGGCCACCTGACCCTGGTGGGTCACTCGCTCGGCGGCGGAATCGCCAATTATGTCGGACTGAAACTGGACATGGAATCGGTGTGCTTCAATCCGGCGGGTATGGGCAAGGCTTGCCTCGACGATCTGGCTAACGACATCACGCCGGAGAGGGTGAACCAGCAAACCCACCTCGTCATTGAGGATGATCTGGTCAGCGACAGCAAGGGCATGAAACTGCTCCAGCACATGAGAGGCCATACGCTGCCCTTGGTGGGCAGGGTCTATCAGATTCCCAAGGAACACCCAGAATATCCTGCCGAGCTTGGTGCCGCTGACCGACATCGTATGGATGGTTTTTCGGATCTTTACATGATCGCGCGAAAGGAAAAAGCGCAGCTGCAAGCAGCGATCAGGAATGCCGCCCAAAAGGCACCGCCCAGCAATGGCGTGTCTGCGCAGAGCCCGTCGACGAGTAAAAGCACGAGCACGAGTGCTGCTGCGGCTACAAGCTCCTCGACGAACATGACCACCACGACGACGACGACCACGACGACATCCGGCGTGCCCTACTCCCGATCGGGTACCGGCCCGGGCGCCCGCCAGAGCCTCCCCACCATGGAGGAACAAGAAGCCAGCGAAGAAACCGTGAAGGAAAGGCGACGACAAGCGGCCAGAGAAGAAAAAAAACCTGAAACGCAGAGCGTTGCAAAGAATGTCGACGAACCCGACGACGACTCAGACTCCCGCTCCCGGGCCTCATCGCAGGAGGGATCCTCAGAGAGCGAATGACCGTGTCTCGGGTATAATCGTGAGCTTTTCCGGAACCCCGAAACATCATGGAAGCCGAACGCTTAAACGCCCTCACTGCCCTGCTCGCCGACCTCAGCGCGCGCGAGCAAGATCTCCGGAGGTATCTTTGACTTCGATCTGAAGTCCGAGAAACTCGAGCAAGTCAACGCAGAACTTGAAGACCCCACCGTCTGGGACGACCCGCAGCGCGCCCAGAACCTCGGCAAAGAGAAGAAGTCCCTCGAAGCCATCGTCGATTCCCTGACGTCCATCCACGCCGGCCTGCAAGACACCGGCGACCTGCTGGAGATGGCGCGTGAAGAGAACGACACCGACACCCTGATCGCCGTCGAGGCCGATGCGCATGAGCTGCAGAAACAGGTCGAGGCGCTGGAATTCCGCCGGATGTTCTCCAATCCGCTGGACCCCAACAACTGCTTCATCGACATTCAGGCCGGCGCCGGCGGCACCGAGGCGCAAGACTGGGCATCGATGCTGCTGCGCCAGTACCTGCGCTATTGCGAGCGCAAGGGATTCAAGACCGAGATCCTCGAACAATCCGACGGTGAGGTCGCCGGCATCAAGACCGCGACCCTGAAAGTCGAGGGCGATTATGCCTATGGCCATCTGCGCACCGAGACGGGCGTGCACCGGCTGGTGCGCAAGTCGCCATTCGACTCGGCCAACGGCCGCCACACGTCCTTCTCCAGTCTGTTCGTGTATCCGGAAGTGGATGAATCGATCGAGGTCGATGTCAATCCGGCCGATGTGCGTGTCGATACCTATCGCGCCTCGGGCGCTGGCGGACAGCACATCAACAAGACGGACTCGGCGGTGCGTCTGACCCATATGCCGACCGGCATCGTCGTCCAGTGCCAGAACGACCGAAGCCAGCATCGCAACCGTGCCGAAGCCTGGGCGATGCTGAAGTCGCGCCTGTTCGAACTGGAGCTGCGCAAGCGCATGAGCGAACAGCAAAAGCTGGAAGATGCCAAGACCGACATCGGCTGGGGCCATCAGATCCGTTCGTATGTGCTTGATCAGTCGCGCATCAAGGACCTGCGCACCAACCACGAAACGGGCAATACCAAGGCGGTACTGGATGGCGATCTGGATGAATTCATCGCCGCTTCACTGAAACAAGGCGTCTGAGGCACCCAGGGCTTCTGAAGCTCTGGGATCTTGGCGCACTCCCACGCGCATCACGCATAACAATTAGCGACCATGAACGACAAAAACGAAGCCGTGCAAGAAGAACGGGACGAGAACGCCATCATTGCCGAGCGGCGATCGAAACTGGCGGCCATCCGTGAGAAAGGCGTCGCCTTCCCGAATGATTTCAGCCGGCAGCACAAGGCAGCCGATTTGCAGGCGCAGTATGGTGACGCCGAGCGCGAGGCACTGGAAGCACAGAACGTTCACGTCGTTGTCGCTGGCCGCATGATGTTAAAGCGCGTGATGGGCAAGGCTTCGTTTGCGACGATACAGGATGCCTCCGGCGTTCGCGCTGATGGCCGCATTCAGCTGTACATCACCAATGAGCTGACCGGCGAAGCCGATCATGAAGCCTTCAAGCACTACGACCTCGGCGATATTCTTGGCGCGGAAGGCACGCTGTTCAAGACCAAGACCGGCGAGCTGTCGGTCAAGGTCAGCACCCTGCGTCTGCTGACCAAATCACTACGCCCGCTGCCGGACAAATTCCACGGCCTGTCCGATCAGGAAACCAAGTATCGCCAGCGCTATGTCGATCTGATCACCAGTGAAGAGACGCGCCGTACCTTCAAGGCGCGCACCGCCGCCGTGGCCTCGATCCGCCGCTTCATGGACAGCCATGAGTTCATGGAAGTGGAAACCCCGATGCTGCATGTGATTCCCGGCGGCGCTGCGGCCAAGCCTTTCATCACCCACCACAATGCGCTGGACATGGAAATGTACCTGCGCATTGCACCCGAGCTGTACCTGAAGCGTCTGGTGGTCGGCGGTTTCGAGCGCGTGTTCGAGATCAACCGCAATTTCCGCAATGAGGGTGTGTCACCCCGGCACAATCCTGAATTCACGATGATGGAGTTCTACGCCGCCTATGTCGATTACAAGTGGCTGATGGATTTCACCGAGGCGTTGATCCGTCAGGCAGCCATCGATGCTCACGGCACTGCGACACTCACCTATCAGGGACGCGAGCTGGATCTGTCCCGGCCTTTCCATCGGATGACCATTGTTCAGGCCATCAACAAGTTCGCACCCCACTACACGAATGCGCAGCTGCATGATGCGGAATTCCTTAAAAAAGAGCTGAAGCAGAAATTCGATGTCGAGGCGCACATCATCTCCGGTCTGGGCGCGCTGCAGCTGTCGCTGTTCGAAGAGACCGCTGAATCCCAGCTGTGGGAGCCGACCTACATCATCGACTATCCGGTGGAAGTCTCGCCGCTGGCACGCGCCTCGGATACGGTGCCGGGCATCACCGAGCGCTTCGAGCTGTTCATCACCGGACGCGAGATCGCCAATGGCTTCTCCGAGCTGAATGACGCCGAAGATCAGGCCGCGCGCTTTCAGGCGCAGGTCGCCGCGAAGAATGCCGGTGATGACGAGGCGATGTATTACGACGCCGATTACATTCGCGCGCTGGAATACGGCATGCCGCCCACCGGTGGCTGTGGCATCGGCATTGACCGATTGATGATGCTGATCACCGATTCACCGAATATTCGGGATGTGATCCTCTTTCCGCATCTGCGGCGCGAGGATTAATCCATTCTGGTAGTCGCTCAATGTCTGTTTGAAAATTGAGCAGATTTTGAAACAGACACTCAGAACAGGGAGTTGCTACCCGTATGGTAATTCCCCATAGCGGCCTGCGAGGCCAGTTCGCCCAGCTTGTCCAGGAATTTGCCATTCCCTGCGCGTAATGCTCTCCTTACGTCCGCCAGTGCCTGATCGTTCGAATCAATGCCCGCCCGCTGGCTGGCCAGACGAATCAAGGACATGAGGCTTTCCTGATTCAAGGCGCGCATTTCAGCGCTCATCATCCATCGCTTCATCTTGTCTCCCACCGACGGATTACGCACATAGAGCACCTCGTTACCTTTGCTATCCAGCTGGGCTTTGGTATGCGGTGCATCCGTGATCTGTCCCAGCCTGGAGATCTCCTGATGGATCTCGCTCAGACTCATGTCTGTCCTAAGTGTCACTGCGTTGGCGTAGGCCATTCCTCCCTCCCCTGTCCCAGTAGTGATTAGCTGTGTGGGTCTCCAGCGCACCTCAAGTTCTGGACGAAACACGGTTTGGTGCATCGAGAACACACCCGAGAGAGAGGTTTGATGTAGCTCATTCGCCAAGCAATTCCTTTCCACAACGACCGTTCATGCCTTTACAAATAGGAATGTTTTCAGCATTGAGTCTCCGTCGGGAAACTTTTTCCCTCAGCGGAACTCTTCATTCTGTCTTCTGTTCCGGAGTAAAGCATGAGCACCTCATCAACAAAAATTCATCCCCTCGTTGCAACCGCCGCCGTGGCGGTCATTGTGGCCAGTCTCGCGGGTACCGCTTCCTGGATGGGATGGCTGCCGTCTGGCCAGAGCGATAACACGCCCGCTGCACAAAGCACCGCACCCGCCACATCGGGCAGCGATGCGGCAGGCAGTACAGCGTCGCCGGCCACTACTGCCAGCCCGTCAGCGCCTTCGGCGCCGTCATCTCCGACCGCCAACACGGCTCCCGCTAAACGCGCGCAAACAGTCCGACAATCACCTGCGCAAAGCACCGCCCCCTCCGCGCCTGCACCAGCCACTGCACCCGCACCTGTGCAGGCACAAAGCCCCGCTCCGGTTCAGGCGCAGCCCGTCTGCATGGACTGCGGCAAAATCGTCGCGGTGCGCGCCGTCGAGCAAGCGGCCAAGCCCAGCGGCGTGGGCGCTGTCGCCGGCGCAGTGGTCGGTGGGGTGCTGGGCAATCAGGTAGGTGGCGGCACTGGCAAGACACTGGCCACAGTAGCCGGCGCGGTCGGCGGCGGTATGGCGGGCAACGAGATCGAGAAGCGCACCCGCAAAGCCACCACCTATGAAGTCGATGTCCAGATGGAGAATGGCATCCGGCAAAGCTTCAGCTTCGAGCAGCCCCCGTCCTGGCGAGAAGGCGACCGGGTCAGGGTCAGCAATGGCGCACTGGTCGCGCGGTAGTGAACTTGCCCGTTCCACGGGCACATCGTGACACGTGCTCAAGACGGGATTGAGCAGCATCAATTAAATATCAAAATACTAACTATTTGAGGTCTGACCGGGATACAACGCTCTTGAGGGCAATCAGTTGCCCAAACTCAGGAGGAGCTATGGACCGGGACGAGAAGCAGTTTCATGAAGAAGAGGAAGCCGAGCCTTTCATCGAGATCAATGAAGGGCTGGCGGTGGTCGCAGTCGCTTGCGTGCTGTTCATGCTCGCCGTTGGCTTTGCGCTGGCGATTGGCGAGCATATCTGGGGCTATCCCTACAAGGCACTGCAGACACCGACGCTGATGGATAAATATCGCTGAAGGGAGCCGGCGATATTCTGCGGGTGCCTTTATCTGGCCTCGTCGATCCAGGCCATCTGTATCGCTTCGAGGATTTTCTCGCCTGAGCGGGCGGGATCATCATCGAAGCCGTCCAGCTCCGTCACCCAGCGATGGAGATCGGTGAATCGCACCGTCAGCGGATCGACATCAGGGTGCTTGTCATACAGTGCCTCGGCAATCTGCAGCGTGTCGGTCCATTTCATCAGTGATTCTCGCGCGCGTGATTGATCGTGTACTTGGGAATCTCGACCACCAGATCTTCGGTGCCCACCACTGCCTGACAGGACAGCCGGGAAGTGGCCTCCAGACCCCAGGCCATGTCGAGAAGATCTTCTTCCCTTTCCTCGGCCTCATTCAGCGAATCAAAGCCTTCACGCACGACGACGTGACAGGTCGTGCAGGCGCAGGATTTTTCGCAGGCATGCTCGATCTCGATCTCTTGTGCAAGCAATGCATCGCAAACCGTGGTGCCGGTGGCGGCTTCAAATACTGCGCCCTCGGGGCACAGGATCTCATGGGGCAGTACGACGATCTGGGGCACGACTATCCTTTACGCTTGATTGTTGCTTTCAGCCTTTCAGGCCACTTCATCCAGTTTCTTGCCGGTCAGTGCGGCACGCACGCTGCGATCCATGCGGCGCGCGGCAAAATCTTCAGTGCCTTGCGCCAGCGCATCCAGCGCAGCCTTGATTGCATGGTGATCGCTGCCCTTCGCCGACTCGCGCAGATGGGCGATACGCTGATCGATTTCCGAGCGTTCCTGCGACGACAGCAGATCGGCATCCTGCGCCAGCGCAGAGTCAATCGCCAGCAGAATGCGCTCGGCCTCGACCTGCTCTTCGCGCAGTGCACGCTGCTTCATGTCTTCTTCTGCCGACTGATACGACTCCTGCAGCATGCGGGCGATATCCTCATCGCCCAGCCCGTACGAAGGTTTCACCACGATCGAGGCCTCGACGCCGGAGTGTGCTTCGCGTGCTGACACCGACAGCAGCCCGTCGGCATCGACCTGATAGGTGACGCGGATGCGGGCCGCGCCCGCTGCCATCGGCGGTATGCCGCGCAGTTCAAACCGCGCCAGTGAGCGGCAGTCGGAGACAATTTCGCGCTCGCCCTGCACCACATGCACGGCCATCGCGGTCTGCCCGTCCTTGAAGGTGGTGAACTCCTGCGCACGCGCGCAGGGAATCGTGGAGTTGCGCGGAATGACTTTCTCAACCAGCCCGCCCATGGTCTCGATGCCCAGCGAGAGTGGGATCACATCCAGCAGCAGCCAGTCATCGCCCGGCGGACGATTGCCCGCCAGCAGATTCGCCTGTACCGCCGCGCCCAGCGCAACGACTTTGTCAGGGTCGATGTTCGCCAGTGGCAGCGTCTGGAAATAATCGCCGACGGCCTTGCGCACCTGCGGCATGCGCGTCGAACCACCCACCAGCACGACACCATCAATATCGTCTGGCGTCAGGCCCGCATCACGCATCGCCTTGCGGCATGCGGTGATGGTCTTGCTGATCAGATGCTGCGCCATAGCGGCGAATTCAGCCTCGGTGAGGGTCAGGCGTACTTCTTCACCGGAATTCAGCACGGCGTCGATATGCGTCTCGGCTTGTGTGGACAAGATCTCTTTCGCTTCACGCGCCTTGACCATCAGCGTGCGGGTATCTTCATCCGACAGCGGCGCCAGATTGGCCTGCTCGATGATCCAGCAGAACAGGCGATGATCAAAATCATCCCCACCCAGCGCAGAGTCGCCGCCCGTGGCCAGCACTTCGAACACGCCTTTGGAGAGCTTCAGGATGGAGATATCGAAGGTCCCGCCGCCCAGATCATAGACCGCGTAAATGCCTTCCGAGCCATGATCAAGGCCATACGCAATCGCCGCTGCGGTCGGCTCATTCAGCAGGCGCAGCACGTTCAGCCCGGCCAGTTTGGCGGCATCCTTGGTCGCCTGCCGCTGCGCATCATCAAAGTACGCAGGCACGGTGATCACCGCGCCCACCAGTTCATCACCCAGCGCATCTTCAGCGCGCTGCCTGAGCGTGGCCAGAATCTCTGCCGACACCTCGACCGGGCTTTTCACGCCGGCCACGGTCTTCAGTTGCACCATGCCGGGGGCATCGACAAACTGATACGGAAGATTCTCGGCATAGGCGATGTCTTTCAGCCCGCGCCCCATGAAGCGTTTGACCGAGACAATCGTGTTCCTGGGGTCGCTGATCTGCGCCGCTTTGGCTTTGTAGCCAATGTTCGCATAGCCATTCGGCAGATAGCGGACGATGGAAGGCAGGAGCGGATGGCCGTCCTCATCGCTCAGGACTTCCGGTATGCCATGGCGGACGGTGGCCACCAGTGAATTGGTCGTGCCCAGATCGATACCTACCGCCAGACGGTGCTGGTGCGGCGCAGTCGACATGCCCGGTTCGGATATTTGCAGCAGTGCCATCTTGCTTGAGTGCTTTCTTGTCTCTGTGTGCGGTTGCAGTCCGTTAAGCTTCCAGCACCTCGAATGCCCGGCCGACATCGTCGCCGAATTTTTCGAGGAACATCAGCTGCCGGACCTGTGCACCCGCTTCGTCATAATGCGCCGAACTGAACAGACTGCTGATCTGCGCGAGTCGTTCGCGGCGAATTACTGCCAGCTCGCGCTCCAGTGCTTCCAGCGCACCGATGTCCTTTGCGTCGCGCGCCTCATCCAGCGCCTCGCGCCATTCCATCTGCTGCATCAAAAAGGCCGGCGGCATCGCGGTGTTCGATTCAATGCCCAGGTCCACGCCATTCAGCTCGCACAGATAGGCGGCGCGCTTGAGCGGATTCTTCAGTGTCTGGTACGCCTCATTCGCGCGCGTCGCCCATTGCATCGCCACGCGCTTCTCGGCATCGGAAGCCGCAGCGAAGCGATCAGGATGTACCCGGCCCTGCAGCTCCCGAAAGGCTGAGTCCAGCTGTCCGATATCGATATCGAAACTGACCGGCATCTGGAACAGCGCGAAATGATTGTCCATGATTCAAAAACAAAAGCCTGTCATCACAAACAGGCTTGGGGGTGAACACTGCAGGGGCCTCAGATGCGGAAACTTTCTCCGCAGCCGCATTCATCCTTCACATTCGGGTTGTAGAACTTGAAGCCCTCGTTTAACCCTTCACGGGCGAAATCCAGCTCGGTACCGTCGATGTACGGCAGGCTCTTCGGGTCAACAAACACCTTGATGCCGTGCGACTCGAAGACCTGATCTTCGGCTGCGCTCTCGTCCACATACTCCAGCTTGTACGCGAGCCCCGAACAGCCGGTGGTGCGCACACCAAAACGCAGGCCAATACCCTTGCCGCGCTTCTCGATGTAGCGCGACACATGCTTCGCGGCTTTTTCGGTAAGAGTGATCGCCATCGTTCGCTCCGTCAGGCTGCCTGCTTGTCCTCGCCAGCGTGGCGCGCCTTGTAGTCCGCCACGGCGGCCTTGATCGCATCTTCCGCGAGAATCGAGCAATGAATCTTCACCGGCGGCAGCGCCAGCTCTTCCGCGATCTGGGTGTTTTTGATGGACAGCGCCTCGTCGAGCGTCTTGCCCTTTACCCATTCCGTCACCAGCGACGACGAGGCAATTGCCGAACCGCAGCCATAGGTCTTGAATTTTGCGTCTTCGATCACGCCGTTCTCGCCGACCTTGATCTGCAGCTTCATCACATCGCCGCAGGCAGGCGCGCCCACCATGCCGGTGCCGATGGTGTCATCGCCCTTGTCGAACGCGCCGACGTTGCGCGGGTTCTCGTAGTGATCAAGTACTTTGTCCGAATAAGCCATGATGATGCTCCTTGCTTAGTGTGCTGCCCATTGGATCGAGTTAATGTCGATCCCTTCTTTGTACATATCCCAGAGCGGCGACAGATCGCGCAGCTTCTGGACTTTTTTCTTGATCAGGTCGATCGTGAAATCGACGTCTTCTTCCGTCGTGAAACGGCCGAAGGTAAAACGGATCGAGCTGTGTGCGAGTTCGTCGCTGCGGCCGAGCGCGCGAAGCACATACGAAGGCTCGAGACTGGCCGAGGTACAGGCCGAACCCGATGAGACCGCAATATCCTTGATCGCCATGATCAGTGATTCACCCTCAACGTAATTGAAGCTGACGTTCAGGTTGTGCGGGACTCGGTGCTCCATGTCGCCATTCACATAGACTTCTTCGATCTCGTTCAGGCCGTTGGCCAGCCGGTCGCGCAATGCCTGAATGCGCGGCACTTCAGTCGCCATCTCTTCCTTGGCGATGCGGAACGCTTCGCCCATGCCGACAATCTGGTGCGTAGCCAGCGTGCCCGAGCGCAGACCGCGCTCATGACCACCGCCGTGCATTTGCGCCTCGATGCGCACGCGCGGCTTGCGGCGCACATACAACGCACCCACGCCCTTCGGACCATAGGTCTTGTGCGCGGTGAAGGTCACGAGATCGACCTTGGTCTTCTCCAGATCAATCGGCGTCTTGCCGGTCGCCTGCGCCGCATCCGAATGAAAAATGATGCCCTTGCTGCGGCACAGTTCGCCAATCGCATCGATGGGCTGGATCACCCCGATCTCATTGTTCACCCACATGACCGACACCAGAATGGTATCGGGACGGATCGCTGCCTCCAGCTGCTCGACGGTGATCAGTCCATTCGCTCCGGGCTCAAGGTAGGTTGCCTCGAAACCCTGACGCTCCAGCTCGCGCACCGTATCCAGTACCGCCTTGTGCTCGGTCTTGACGGTGATGATGTGCTTGCCCTTGGTCTTGTAAAAATGCGCCGCACCTTTGATCGCGAGGTTGTTACCTTCGGTCGCGCCGGAGGTCCAGATGATCTCGCGCGGATCGGCATTCACCAGCGCCGCCACATGGCCACGCGCCTCTTCGACCGCTTTTTCTGCTTCCCAGCCATACATGTGGCTGCGCGACGCCGGATTACCAAACTGCTCGCGCAGATAAGGAATCATCTTGTCCGCGACACGCGGATCGACCGGCGTCGTCGCCGAATAATCCAGATAGATCGGGAAATGTGGCGCCCGGATGGTGTCCATCAGGGATTTTGCCAGCGGTGCATTCATTGCTTGACTCCGTTCATTCGGTACTGCTTCGATACGTCTGTGTGTTCATGCTGCCTGATGCGAGCGCTGCATCACCACCACAGGCTTCTGCTCGACCGGCTTGTTCTTCTGCTGATCGACCAGATCCTTCAGCGACACTGAATCCAGATAGTCGACCATCTTGGCGTTCAGGGTCGCCCACAGATCATGCGTCATGCAGCGCGTGCCATGCGATTCACCATCGCCATGGCAATTCTGCTTACCGCCGCACTGGGTGGCATCCAGCGGTTCGTCAACGGCGATGATGATGTCGGCCACGGTAATGTCTTCCGGGCGACGCGCCAGGTTGTAACCACCGCCCGGCCCGCGCACCGATTCCACGATCTCGTGGCGGCGCAACTTGCCGAACAGTTGCTCAAGGTAAGACAGCGAAATCTCCTGCCGCTGGCTGATGCCGGCCAGCGTGACCGGGCCAGAATGCTGACGCATGGCCAGATCAATCATTGCGGTGACTGCAAAACGACCTTTGGTGGTGAGGCGCATTGGCTTCCTCCAAAAAACGACTGCGTTATAGCGGGAAACTGTCCGTTGTACAGGAAAGGAATCCCGAACATTTTGGTCGAGTATACCAAAGCTGAGTGTAATTGTCAGGTATTGGATTAGCGCGGAACTAATAGTGAAATTGCGTTAATAGCAATTATTTTGTCCGCAGCAAATGCATCGGCCCGAAAAGCCGCTGCATGTCCCGGTTTTGAATGAAAGACAGGTTGTACGGATGCTCGGCCACTGCTCTGGGAAAGGCCGACAATGCGGGCAAACCTTCCAGCCATTGCGCGATTTTCCCCCATAGCACCAGGGTAGGCGCAGGCTGGCCTGCGCGACCGGCGAGCGCCTCCAGCACGACTTCGAGGAAAGGTCGCCAGGCCTTGGCTTCCTTGACCGGCGGCACATGAGGGCGAAACACCAATGCCGCATTCAGCAGCAAGAAACCCTCGCCGATCAGCTTGTCCTGCAGATCCGGCAGGGTCTGGATGAAATCCGAGCCCGGCAACATCGCGTTCACCGCCACTCGTGCGACCGCCTCACCGCTGGTCTGATCGGGTTTCAGCAGCCCATCAGCCACCATCAGCATCTTCATGAAATTGCGCAGCGATGTCGCGCGATTGACGGGCTTGGACAAACCCTGGGCAGACCACAGTTCACGGACCGCACCATCCATGAAGCAAACGCCCGTGGCGCTCTCTTCACGAGGATAAGGCCCCTCGCCCACCAGTACGTAACGCACGGCATCGAGCGGCTGACTGAAGGCCGCGAAGAGCCGTCCCTGCGTGGGAAGAAAATGATCCTCCGACAACCCGGACAGATAAGATCCTTCCGCCGCTGCCATGGCATCCAGCCCGCGCAACAGGACTGATCGCCAGGAAGGCTCAGCCCGCTCGACCGCTGCGACAAACAATGCGGGAATCATCGGTTGCTATTTGCCAGTAATGGACACCACATTGTCCTCACCCGGCGCACCAAACAGCTGCTCTTTCAGCAGATGCAATTGATCACGCACCTGAGCGGCTTTTTCAAACTCAAGATTTTTCGAGTGATCGAACATCAGCTTTTCGAGTCGCTTGATTTCTTTCGCCACCTGCTTCTCGCTCATCGCCTCATACTTCGCCTGCTCTTGCGCAGCCATCAGCTCTTCGCGCGCCTCGTCTATCTTGTAGACGCCATCGATCATCTCGCGAATCTGCTTTTTCACACCGACCGGCGTGATGTTGTTCGCCTCGTTGAACGCCACCTGCTTCGTGCGGCGGCGCTCGGTCTCGCCGATCGCCCGCTTCATGGAATCGGTCATCCTGTCGGCATACAGGATGGCTGTGCCGTTGATATTCCTTGCAGCACGTCCGATGGTCTGGATCAGGCTGCGCTCGGAACGCAAAAAGCCCTCCTTGTCTGCATCCAGTATCGCCACCAGTGATACCTCAGGAATATCCAGACCTTCGCGCAGCAGGTTGATCCCTACCAGTACATCAAACGTACCCAGCCGCAGATCGCGAATGATCTCTACCCGTTCAACGGTATCGATATCGCTGTGCAGGTAGCGCACGGCGACTCCGTTATCGCTCAGGTACTCGGTCAGCTGCTCGGCCATGCGCTTGGTCAGCGTCGTGACCAGCACGCGTTCATTCTTGGCGACACGATCGGTGATCTCATTCATCAGATCGTCGACCTGCGTGGTCGCGGGCCGGACGATGACTTGGGGATCGACCAGCCCGGTAGGACGAACCACCTGCTCGACCACCTGCGATGAGCGTTTGTTCTCGTAATCGGCCGGTGTCGCCGACACAAATACCGTTTGCCGCATCTTGGATTCGAATTCATCAAACCGCAGCGGACGATTGTCCAGCGCCGAGGGCAGACGAAATCCGTAATCCACCAGATTGGTCTTGCGCGCGCGGTCGCCGTTGTACATACCATTCAGCTGCCCCATCAGTACGTGGGATTCATCGAGGAACATCAGTGCGTCCTCAGGCAGATAATCGACCAGCGTCGGTGGCGGCTCACCCGGCTTGGCACCCGACAGATGGCGCGAGTAATTCTCAATGCCCTTGGTGAAACCGATCTCCTGCATCATTTCGAGGTCAAAACGCGTGCGCTGCTCCAGCCGCTGCTCTTCGACCAGCTTGTTCTCCTTGCGGAAGAACTCTAACCGCTCGCGCAGCTCGACCTTGATACTTTCAATCGCGCGCAGGACGGTCGAGCGCGGCGTCACATAGTGAGATCCGGGATACACCGTAAAGCGGGGAATCTTTTGCCGTACTCTGCCGGTCAGCGGATCGAACAGCTGGATACTGTCGATCTCGTCATCGAACAATTCAACCCGGATCGCCAGCTCGGCATGTTCGGCCGGGAAGATGTCGACCGTGTCGCCCCGCACCCGGAAGGTACCGCGATCAAAGTCCATCTCGTTGCGGGTGTACTGCATCTGAATCAGCCGCGCGATCATGTCCCGCTGCGACAGCTTGTCCTTGGCGCGCAGCGTCAGCACCATCTGATGGTATTCATTCGGATTACCGATACCGTAGATCGCCGAGACCGTCGCCACGATCACGACATCGCGCCGCTCCATCAGTGACTTCGTGCAGGACAAACGCATCTGTTCGATGTGTTCGTTGATCGCCGAGTCCTTTTCGATGAATAGATCGCGCTGCGGAACGTAAGCTTCAGGCTGATAGTAGTCGTAATAACTGACGAAGTACTCAACCGCGTTCTGCGGAAAGAAATCACGGAACTCGGAGTACAGCTGTGCGGCCAGCGTCTTGTTGGGCGCGAACACGATCGCCGGACGTCCCAGCCGGGCAATGACGTTGGCCATGGTGTAGGTCTTGCCCGAACCGGTGACGCCCAGCAGCGTCTGGAACGACAACCCGTCCTCCACACCCTCGACCAGTTTGGAAATCGCTGCGGGCTGATCACCCGCTGGCGGAAATGGTTGATACAAGCGGAAAGGCGAGCCGGGAAAGGTCACGAATTTCGATTCGTCCAGAGGGCTCTCAACTTCGGATAATTCAGCCATCAGAATTTGACCTTTGGTAAAATGCAGGGTTTCGCCGATTCGCTTGATTTACTGGTTTTTTGGGCGGTTTTCGCCCCGGGCGAAGCCCTTCAGCAACTTTTCATGTTAGCACGATGAACGCACCCTTATCCGCAGCCTTGTTCTCCGCCATCGAAATGGCGCCCCGCGATCCCATCCTGGGCATTACCGAAGCCTTCAACGCCGATCAGAACCCTGACAAGACCAATCTGGGTGTCGGTGTTTATTACGATGACCATGGCAAGGTACCGCTACTCCAGTGCGTACAGAAAGCGGAAGCGCTGCTGATGGAAAAGCTCTCCCCGCGCACCTACCTGCCGATTGAAGGTCTGGCAGCGTATGACAAGGCGGTGCAGGAACTGGTTTTCGGTGCAGGCAGCGAAGTCGTGACCTCCAAGCGCGCGATCACCGCGCAAGCCATCGGCGGCACCGGCGCGCTGAAGCTGGGCGCAGATTTTCTGAAGCGCTTCTCGCCGAATGCGCAGGTCTACATCAGCGACCCGAGCTGGGAGAATCACCGTGCGCTGTTCGAATCGGCTGGCTTTGTGGTCAACAACTACCCGTACTACGATGCCGCTACCCGCGGCGTGAACTTCGCCGGCATGCTGGATACGCTGAAGACGATTCCGGCAGGCTCGATCGTCGTCCTGCACGCCTGCTGCCACAACCCTACCGGCGCTGACCTGACCGACGAGCAGTGGAAGCAAGTGATCGAGGTCGTCACCCAGCGCGGTCTTGTGCCCTTCCTTGACATGGCCTATCAGGGCTTTGGCGATGGCATCGCCGAAGACGGTAAAGTGGTCGGCATGTTCGCTGAGGCCGGCGGCCCCTTGTTCGTTTCGAATTCGTTCTCGAAGTCGTTCTCGCTGTACGGCGAGCGCGTGGGCGCGCTGTCCATCGTGGCCGCCAGTGCCGAAGAAGCAGCCCGCCTGATGTCGCAGCTCAAGCGGGTCATCCGTACCAACTACTCGAACCCGCCCATGCACGGCGGACAGGTCGTGGCCACCGCCCTCGCCACCCCCGAATTGCGTCAGCTGTGGGAGGAAGAGCTGGCCGGCATGCGCGTGCGCATCAAGGCGATGCGCCAATCGATGGTCGACAAACTCAAGGCCAAGGCGCCCGGCCATGACTTCGATTTCGTCGTCCGCCAGCGCGGCATGTTCTCGTACTCGGGCCTGACCAAGGCGCAGGTGGAGCGCCTGAAGAACGAATTCTCGATCTACGCGGTGGATACCGGCCGTATCTGCGTGGCTGCGCTGAACTCCCGCAACATTGACCGTGTGGTGGACGCGATCGCGAAGGTGCTCTGAGATCAACCCGTATCAGCTTGTTAAACCTTGCGCAATTTGACAAGCGACAGGAATCGAGTCATAATCTCGTCCCTGTTCCCTGATAGCTCAGTCGGTAGAGCGACGGACTGTTAATCCGCAGGTCCCTGGTTCGAGTCCAGGTCGGGGAGCCAGAATTCGTAAGCCCAGCAGAAATGCTGGGCTTTTTTCGTTTCAGCCACCGATAGCAAATTAAACGACTGCGTTGCAAAAATTGGCTTCACTTAGCACGCCGCTTGCTGAAACTTCGGGCAGACTTTACACTTTTCGGCATATGAAGCCCTCTGTAGCCCTGAATGCACATCGCGCTGAAATCCGCGAGATCGTCCTGTTCCACAGGGCGAGTAACGCGCGCGTCTTCGGATCAGTCGTTCATGGCACCGACACAGACTCCAGCGATTTGGACATACTGATCGATCCGACGGAAGACACGACACTCTTCGATATTGGCGCAATTCGCTACAAGCTTCGTAACTTGCTCGGCGTACCTGTGGACATCCTCACGCCAAATGCTTTGCCGGATAGCTTTCGCGACAATGTGATCAGAGAAGCCCAGCCGATATGAAACGCGGCCCGCTTCGCCTTGAAGAATACCTAAAGCATATCCTTGAGGCGATTGATCGCATACAGACCTACTGCGAAGACATGAGCGAAGTCGCCTTCCTCGCAAGCCAAATTACTCAAGATGCGGTCATTCGTAATTTCGAGATCATTGGCGAAGCCAGCAAGAATGTCGAACGCGTCGCCACCTCTGAATTTCTTGCAACACATGCAGATCTGCCGTTAGCTTTTGCCTATGACATGCGCAACGTGCTGGCACATGGCTACTACAAGGTGGATCTCGGAGTGGTGTGGAAAACGATTGAAAGCGATCTTCCCAACCTTAAAATTCAGTTAGAAAAAGCACTCATCGATCTTGGTTAAGCAAGTTTCGCGCAAGGTTTCCGATCACACGACCAATTACACGCTTGCAAGTAACTTACGCAAGCTTCTGATTTTTAAAGAATAATTTACATACTCCAGCGCTGTTAATCCGCAGGTTCCTGGTTCGAGTCCAAGTCGGGGAGCCAAAAAGTACGAAAGCCCGCTAACGAAAGTCAGCGGGGCATATCGGCTCGGGTAATGTAAAGCCGCTAGACGAACAGTTTGTCGATCTGCCCCATAGGCAGGAAAAGCCGCAGCGGGGTTTGCTGGAACGGCTGGAAGTCAAAATGCCGATAGAAGCTTTCAGCCCGCTTGTCCTTTGCATCCACGACTACCGCCATGGCCGCGATCTGCTGCGCTGCCTCTAGGCTACGACGTAGGGCATCCACGAGCAGGAACTCCCCGACACCCTGACCGCCGACCGAGCGATCCACTGCTAACCTTCCGAGCAAAGTGACCGGCAATTGCCCATAACGTGGCAGCCTCTTCATTAATTCTGGCGGCAGTTCATCAACCGGGATGATGGAGGCTGAAAGAGTATAAAAGCCGAGCACGACAGAACTGTCTGGCTGTGTGAGCACGAAAGGCGCGGCGACGCGCTTTTCAGCGTCTTGCCTCGCCTGTTCGCGCAGATAGCGATTTAGCTCTTCGTTACCGCAATCAAAAGATTTGCGGTCATGCGCCTTTTCTAGGGGGCAGACGTTTTCCGGAACAAGAGCGAGCGCCAATCACAGCCCCACCTTCTGACGGTAGTTCTGCACCGCCTTCTTGATTCGTGCGCCCGGTTCGGTGGGGGTCAGCAAAGCGTTGACGAAGGCGACCTGTTCCTCACGGGACAGGCGGATGACTTCGTGCTCTTGCACTATCTTTGCCGCCGCTTCCTGGGTGCTGTCGATGACGAGTTCGCTTAAGGTGCGCCCGGTTAGCGTGGCGGCCCGCTGGAAAAAATCCTTTTGGTCTCTGGAGACGCGTGCCTCCAGACGCGCATTGCGCGTCTTGTCTTGCGTTTCAGGTGTGTTCAGCATTTGCGACCTCACTGGGATCGGTTTAAGACCTGAAAATTGTACGACATTTGTCCGTACAGATCAAGATACACGTTCGAACCGCGCGTCCCGCCGATCAGCTGCTGGCGATGGAAAACCCGCATGAAAACTGGCGATAAAGCCTGATACGGGTACGGGAACAGCTTGGATGGGGATGGGTTGCACGTCTCGGCATATACTGTCTTTTTATACAGCATTGCATACGATAACGCTAGGCGACAATAACCCGTCAGAAATTTATCCAACTAATAATAGTGGTGCGCAAGTGGCATTGATGCTCAACATAAACAGCAACGGGGAAATAACAATTTCCCAGCAACTCGAAGCTCAGTTACCTTGTGTAATTCAACCCCTCATGCTCGCGATTAACCTGCCCAATCATCGGCCGCAAATCCTTGGGAGTCAGCCCTGCTTGCTCCATTCGGAATTTAATCGCCTCCATCGAGGCAGGCGTATCAATGGCGTGATGCTTCGCCTCATACGCCTCGATCACCATCAGAAGCAGCTCGAAGCGATCTCCCTCCTCCGACCCTGGCTCAGGTTCAAGGTCAAAGTATGGGACCACGGCTGCGTGCGCGGCTTTGTAATCGGCTTCAGTACGCAGAGGTCTGATTTCCATCGCTATCTCTCGTCTCATTGATCTACGGTTGCAGCATCGATGCCGTCATAGTCTGCATGGGCCCCCACGAATTTGATGTATGCTGCTCCAAACTTATACGCGACTGCCACAACTCATCATGCAAGCCCTCTCAACAAAATAGAATTTTTTTATTTGCAATAATTTCGGAATGCCAAACGAAAGTTTGCAGGCTTTTTATTTGAATCTCGCCCTACTCAAACGAGCCAATTTTCCGCTGCTACGCCCGGATATTTTTCGAAATCCTTGAGGTTATTGGTCACCACTGTCACCGATAATGCCTTCGCATGAGCGGCAATCAGCTTGTCGAGATGATCCTTCTTGCTATCGCGCGTTGCCAGTCGAATCGGGCCGTACACCGCCCCCGCAAGCTGATCGAATGGCATCACCGGGATGTCCTCAACCAGTGATGCGAGATTTTTTGCTTCACGCTTTGGATCTGCCGAAACCGAGACCCCATAGCTCAGTTCGGCGAAAGTTATTGCTGATATCACTACCTCACCCACATAGCACTGCGCGAACCGATCGGCAACCTGTACGGGCTGATTTTTCATCAGATAGATACACATGTTGGTATCCAGCATGTACTTGGGACTCACAGTGAATCTCGCTCTGCTTGCTCCTGCTCGCCCCGACCCTCTGCGAAAAACTCAGGCGAGAACCGTGCAAACTTGTTGAGCACTTTACCCAGGGTTCTTCTGGCAGGTCTGATGCGAATCTCTTCCCCGTGCCGCTCGATTTCCAGCTCAATATCGGTGCGCTCATATGCCAGATCGGAAGGAATCCGAACAGCCTGAGAATTGCCGTTTTTGAAAATTTTCGTAGTGTGCATAGAAACACCTCAAGGGTTCATATCCTCGGAATTTAGCGCAGGACAGCCTGAAAGTAAACACATGGATGTACAATGCTTTTGTTTAACATTCCGCAAACCTAAAATTACGTATCAGCAATTGCACGTTTTAATACACGCTCAATGATCCCTGATCTAACCCATTGAATAAAAAAAGGAAATTTCAATATATCGATACTGTTAATCAGCGCCCCCTGGTTCGAGTCCAGGTCTGGGAATGAGGGCTGCGGCACCGCGCTCAGCAGCCAGGCCGCTATAAAATAGCCACTCCGGTTTTTCATCAAGCGAGTTATTCATGCCCACTTATGTCGTCACCGCAGTTGCTGGCCGTCTCTCACAACAACAAAAAGGCGATCTCGCTTCAAGCATTACAAAAATTCATTGCACGCTGACCGGTGCACCCGCCTATTTTGCTCAGGTGATTTTTAACGATGTACAGGAAGGGAATTATTTCATCGCCGGTAAACCGTTGTCAGAAGATATCGTCTTCATTCACGGTCAGATACGCGCTGGCCGTGAATTGGAAATCAAGCAGAAAATCATTCTCGAGATGCTGGAAACCACCGCCACGATTGCAGGTATGGATAAGAGCAATATTCAAATTTATATTGCTGATCTGCCCGCCAGGCAGATTGCCGAGTGGGGAAAAATTCTTCCCGATCCTGATGAAGAAGCTGATTGGATGGCGTCCATCCCTGATCATATCAAGCAAAGAATGGCTGATTTACTTTCCTGAAATTTTCCGAATGTTGAATGCCCAGCAAACATGCCGGGCATTTTTGCGTCGATGGAAAAATTAACGGGGCTGTGTGTCATTCACCGAAGAACGCGCACGCATCTTTACTGACAGTGCTTGCAGCGCAGGAGTCGAAGGCAGCCAGTCCTTGTCACCAAACCGGAATTGCATATAGTCGTACAACACGATCGCACCTATGGCATCCAGCTTGGGAGGAACTGCAGCAGGGTCGCCGGGTGTCATTTCATCGGCAAACGCTTCGAGTCGCTGCAAGGCTTCAACCATCGTCCGGCGGCGGCGCAAACCTACCGGCGTTTCATCAAACAGTGTCGGAGCCGTCACTTTGCGGGTAATGATGGTGTGCACTGACGCTTCGATTGCACCGATTGCAATACCGAGCCGTGACATGATGGCCGCAACCTCTGCCGGCGTCTCGCCGATCAGGCAAGGCCACTGCGGCGCTTTTCTGGTGGCTTCAAGCCACTGAACGATCAGCAGGCTCTCGCTCAACGGCGTGCCATCATCCAGAACCAGAGTCGGCACACGGGTGGCAGCGTTGGCTGAGCGCAGGCGCGCATCATCTGCCCAGGGATCTACGATGGTTCGCTCTACCTTCAGCCCTTTCTCGATCATCGCGATTTCCGCAATACGAACAAATGGCGACGTGGTATTTGCCAAAAACTGCATGATCATCTCCGATATATTTTTTATTATTAAAAGTAGTATTAATGCAAAAATCTGATGCCCAGCGGATCAGCATCTGAAAGACCCTCGTCACTGCGGATCAATACATGATGTGACCACCATCGACCACAATGGTCTGCCCGCTGACAAAGCCCGACAGATCGCTGAGAAGATACAAGGCAGTGCCAACCAAATCATCGGGACGCTGCTCTCTGGAGATTGCTCTGGCTTTCAGAAAACTTTGCTGCCACTCGACGGGTCGGTTTTGCGTGGCACCGGTAATCACGAAGCCTGGCGCAATCACGTTACAGCGCACGCCATCTTTACCGCATTCTTTCGCCAAACCTTTTGTCATGGAGAGCACAGCGCCTTTGGTAGCGACGTAATGAAGATAACCCGGCTGTCCGGCAACGGCGACGACTGACGCAATATTGACGATGGAGCCACTCTTGCGCTCGCGCATGGCTGGCATCACCGCCTTGCAGCAAAGCCAGACTCCTTTTACATTGACCTGAAAGATGCGATCCCACTCATCCACACTGAGCTCTTCGAAAGGCGTCAGTTTGACCTCCCGAAAATAGGCGGCGTTATTGATCAACCCATCGATTCTGCCGGTCTCCTTGAATGCAGTCTCTGCCATCGCCTTGATGGAAGCCTCATCACTCACATCAACCCTCGCATAAGTGGCACGACCGCCCATCGACCGGATCCGATCCATCGTCTCATCAGCCGCGTTCATGTCGGCCACCACGACCCGTGCACCCTGCGCGGCGCAACCCAGCGCAAAAGCCTGTCCAATACCCGTCGCTGCACCGGTAACGACGATCGTTTGGTCTTGCAGAAGATTATGTGTAGTCATCAGTTACTCTCTCCGTAATGCCAGCATGACTGGCGAATGAATGGGTAATGCTGGTATAGAACCTGTCGCGTCAGATCAATGGCGAGGCACTGCCAACGCCGCAAGCGGCCCGACGAGACAGGTGCTTAATGTTTGCCGCTGTGATGCTCGGCATGCGGATGCCCCCTGCTTGCTTCATGACCCCGCACCGCTGGCGCCGCGGGGCAGCGACCGTTGCCAGCACATTCTTCCACCTGCAAGTTGCGCGCGACCTTGTCTCGGACGGCCCCGGAGACATCAATGTCTACTGTCCACACACCCGACATTTGGAGTTCAAGCGTCGCTTTGTACTCCCCCGGGTTGCCCGTCGGCGCAGCCTTTGCCGGTCGGATCGTATGCGCCATGGGCATCGAGGGCATCAGCGCACCCAAGGTCACCTGGGCATTGTTCAGAGGCGCGCCATCTCGTCGCTGAATTTTGACGAGGCACTCGAGCATGGGACCGGTGCCAAAAGACAGACATGTCAACTCGACCCGGGGCCGTCCGGACTCTGCGGCGGCATGCGGAGGCAGAAGCAAACTCACCGCGATGGCCGCAGTGACGCCAGCCGCAAGCCACATTCGTAAACGTGTCATCATGATCGACTACCCTTCTAACATCTCAACGATTCAGGTTGATTGCGTATGTGGCACACGCTGAGCCGCTCGCACACATCGCCTCATTGATGCGGCCAGCTGCAGCACCGCCGATTCATCAAGCAGCCCCCGTGGACGCCACCGCAACAGCAGCGCCACCAGGCCGCCGAATACCACCATCCGCCAGCCCTGGAACCAGCGCGTGGCATCCAGCAGCCCAAGGTCGAGCAATACCCCCAGCAGAGGACCGAGCGAGGTTCCCAGTCCTCCCAGCAGCGCATAACCCACCGCATGTACGCCGAGCATGGGATCAAACAGCGCCGGCTCAATATAAGTGACCCGATGCGCATACAATCCGCCGCCCAGCGCCGCTATTCCACCGGCGACCGCAGCTGCAAACTGGCGGAGACGAACTACATCGATGCCTTGCGAAGCCGCCAGCGTGTCGTCCTGCCCCGTCATGCGCAGCGCCATGCCTAATCGGACGCGCTCAAGCGCCATCAGCAGACCTGACACCACGATCAGCAACGCGACGGTCACCGCGAGATACTCGCCCGGAGACACATCGTTCTCCAGCGACCAGCGGATATCGCGAAAGCCTTCGATACCGGCAGGTCCGACCGGGCCGTCCTCCGCAGGGCGCTGCCAGGTCCACCAGCCCAGGGCGATCCGAGCCATCTCCCCAAAAGCCAGCGTGGCGACCGCATAATGAAGGCCGCTGAGCTGCATGGTGGGCAGCGCCAGCAGCCAGGAAAACAAAGCGCCAACGCTGATTCCCACAGCCAGCGCCAGCGCCAGCGGCGCATGAAACATGACGGACATCACGGCAGATGCATAGGCACCCAGTCCGAAAAAAGCTTGCTGAGCGAATGAAATCCGGCCAACCAGCAACAAGAGATAAGCAGACAGCGCAAGCAGCGACATAATGGCCATGTCGCTGAACAAGCCTGTCAGGTAAACACCCGAACCGTCACCCATGCCGCGCTCGCGATATCCAATGACGGCCCTGCGACCGCGCCGGCCACACCAGCACCATCAGCAACAGCGCATAACTTGCGAATTCTCTGCCCTGCGCGCCCAGCAGCGACTGTGCAAACGACTCCACCACCCCGAGAAGCAATCCCCCCCACAGCACACCGCGCACGGAGCCTAGTCCACCCAGCATGGCGGCAACCAGACCTTTAAACAGCAGCCACATGCCAAACATCGGCGTCACCTGGCCTTCGAGCGACAGTACCGCAAACGCAGCTATTCCTGACAAGGCGCAAGCGACCGCAAAGCCGACCGTCTGCAGCCATGGCACCGGCATCCCTGCCAGATGCGCTGCGATGCGATGGTCAGCAGCGGCGCGCCATGAAAGACCCGTGCGTGTTCGCTCAAGCCAAAGGGCCATGCCCAGCGTGACAGCGACCGAGAATATCGTCAGTGCCAGCCGGTCGGGACGGATCGTTAATTCACCGATCTCCCAGACCTCACCGACCGACAATGAAGGAAAGGCATTCAGATGTCGGGGAAGCAGATTGACCGCCAGCTGTTCAAGCTGCATCCAGATCGCGAAACTCGACGCCAGAGCGGTCATTTCACGGGTGTTACTAAACGATTGATTGTCCGGCGTGCTGAGGGTATCCGGCGCCTCGCCGGGCCGTCGTGCAAAACACAGCTGCTCTACGTAGTAGCCAATCAACGTGGCTGACACCACGACGGCCAGTGCGACGAGCCAGGCCGGGATCGGATAGCGCGCATGTAACCAGGCGCCGATATAAGCTGCCAGCATCGCGGTGGCGCCATAGGCTAAATTCAGTCTGCGCAGACAGCCAAATGTGAGCGACAGTCCCAGTCCGAGCAGTGCGTAAACGCCGCCGTCCAGGAGCCCGTCAAGCAACAGCTGAAGTGCGTCTGGCATGGGTCAGGCCCGGCTGTTTCAGCTCTTGCGCTGCTGTCCGAGATAAGCGCGCTGGATCACATCGTCCTCTGCCAGCTCCCCGGGATCTCCCGAGAAACTCACGCGCCCTTGCTCCATCAGATAGAAATGTTGCGCCACTTTCAGCGCCATGTGCGCATTCTGCTCTACCAGGAATATGCTCACGCCCTCGCTGTGAAGCTGCCCGATAATTGAAAAAATCTCTGCGACGACCATGGGGGCCAGACCGACGGATGGCTCATCCATGAGCAGCAGACGGGGACGGGACATCAGTGCGCGAGCAACGGCCAGCATTTGCTGCTCGCCGCCTGAGAGCGTCCCGGCCAGCTGTGATTCGCGCTCTTTCAGCCGGGCGAAACGCGTGAACATGGCATCAATGTCGCTGCGAATGCCATTCGAATCGCGCCGCCGATATGCGCCGGCCATCAGATTCTCTCGCACCGTGAGCGCTGGAAAAACCAGTCGGTTTTCAGGAACCAGCGCCATGCCACGCGAAACGATTTCAGCGGGTGTCTTGCCGATGAGTTCTTCACCTTCGAACTTCACAGAACCGCGCTGTGGCTTGAGTATCCCGGAGAGCGTCAGCATCAGGGTGGATTTGCCAGCGCCATTGGGTCCCAGCAGGCAAGTCACCTGCCCTGCTTTCGCCGACAGAGAGACTCCTTTGAGTGCTTCGATCTTGCCGTAGGACGTGGCCAGGTCAGTTATTTCCAACATGATGGTGAGGGTTTCAAACGTTTTTCAAGTTGAAGGAATGCGACCGCAGGATCAAGCGGTCACGGTCTCATCGGCACCCAGATAGGCTGCGCGAACCTGTGCGTCCTGCTGTACCTGCGCCGGTGTGCCCTCTGCGATCTTGCGGCCAAAGTTCAGAACGGTCACCCTGTCACACACGCCCATCACCAGTTCCATATGGTGCTCGATCAGCAAAATCGTCCGGCCTCGGTCACGCAGGCTGCGAATGCGCGCGTCGAGATCGTCGATCTCTTCCGCGTTCATGCCCGCAGCCGGCTCGTCGAGCAGCAGCAGCTCGGCATCCGTAGCCGCGGCACGAATCAGCTCCAGCCTGCGCTGCTCGCCAAAGGCCAGCTGGCTGGCCAGCATGTCGCGCTTGTGGGCGAGGTCAGCGAATTCGAGTAATTCCTCGGCCTGCTCGCGCGCTGCACTGGCGCCCGACAGCCAGCGCTCCCGAAAACCTGTCCAGCCTTTCTCACGCACGACGCGCGCCGCCCACAAGTTTTGCCACACCGTGAGATTTCCGAAGAGGCGAATGTTCTGGAAAGTACGTGCAATGCCAAGCTGTGAGCGCTGGTGCGGATCCAGCCGGGAGATATCCTGACCGTTGAAATACAGCGCCCCCGCCGTCGGCGTGTACACACCGGTGATCAGGTTTACCGTAGTGCTTTTACCTGAACCATTGGGGCCGATCAGGCCAAGAATTTCACCTTTGTTGACGACCAGATCAAGTTCATCAACAGCTTTGACGCCACCAAAATGGCGGCTGAGTGTCCTGAGTTCCAGCATGGAGCGCAGCCTCCGTTTTTTGTTTTCCCGCAGCGCGAATTATTGTGCGCCAGCGCGGTCTTTGTCGAAAAAAGTGAGTCTCAGCGAACGCGTCAGCAAGCCATTCGGGCGGACCAGCATGACAACGACGATCAGTACACCAAAGAGCAGGCTTCGCCAGTCGCCCAGGAATCTCAGGCCCTCAAGCAGAAAACCCTGAATAAAAATCACCGCCAGCAGCGTTCCAGCCAGGCTGGACAGGCCTCCGAGAATTGGATAAGCGATCGCAAACGTCGCCAGCAAAATACCGAAGTTGCCGTGCTCAATATGCGTCGCATAGTGGGCATACACGCCACCTGCCAGGCCCGCAATCGCGCCACCCAATCCAAAGGCCGATACCTTGGCTGCTGTGAGGTTGATGCCGACGCTCTGCGCGGCGAGCTCATCCTCGCCGACCGCTCGCCACAGCGTGCCGACACGGGATCGATCCAGCGACCAGAGCAGAAGCAGCACCGCAGATACCAGCGCCCAGATCAGCAAATTGACGTCCAGAGTGCTCCACCCATTGCCAGGAAAGTAGCGGATGCCACCAAACCCGAGGCTGCCATCAGGACCGACGAGTCCTTGCGGTGTCTCAACCCGGAATTTCAGATTGAAGAAGAACAGGCGAATGATTTCACTCAGCGCTGTCGTAGCGACCACCAGCATCAACCCCTTGACACGCAGCGAAGGGAAACCCACCGCGACGGCCACCAGACAGGCGACAGCCGCCCCCATGCCCAGCGCCAGCGCTAGTGGCCAGTGCCAGATCGTGGTCATCATGCCAGCCACGTAAGCGCCGATGGCAAAGAAGCCTCCTTGCGCAAGGCTGACCTGCCCCGTATGAAGCACGCACCACGCAGACAGACCCAGCAAGGTGTGGATGCCGATGATCTGCGCTAGTCCAAGATAAAAATCCATCTGATATCGCCAGTCAATTAATCGCGACCGCCGGGTGCAGCAAACAAGCCCCCCGGTCTGAACACCAAGAACACAAACAGCAGCAGCATCACGTAGATGTCACGCTCACCCACGCCGCGCAGAAACTGGAAGAGGTTTTCGCAAGCCCCCACAATCAGCCCTGCAACGATCGCACCCGGAATGCTGCCCAGGCCGCCAATCACGGTCACCACCAAGCCCTTGATCGTCAGCGGAAGTGCCAGCAAAGGAGACAGCACGCCAACGGCTGCACCGGTCATCGCGCCTGCGGTGCCGCCCAGCAGGCCGGCAATCACGAAAGTGCTGACGTTGGTACTGGCCACACCCATGCCGCAAAGCTGAGCCGCGACCGGCTGTTGTGCCACAGCGCGGGTCGCAAGCCCCAGCCGGGTGCGCTTGAGAAGCTGAATGAGCGCGACCATCGCCATACAGCCAAGCACAAAAACAAACAGCAGATCGCCACGGACAAAAAATGAACCGATTTCAATATTCGCGTTCTGGAACATCGCCGGAAAATTCAGCGGCATGCCGTGCGTCACGTGAGAGATGAACTCTTCAATCGCCAGCAGCATTCCCACCGTAGAGAGCAGCGTCGCTCGCGGATTGTTAATGGGCAGGAAGCGAAAACAGACCAGATAAATCAACCATCCCAGCACGCCCCCCATCAGCGCAGCCGTGAGATAAACGACCGGTGTCGGTACGAGGTTCACGACCACCAGACTCAGGTAAGCGGCGGCTACCGAGGTCGCGGCATACGACAGATTGATCTTGTGCATGACACCAAAGATCAACGTAAAGCCGATTCCGATCAGCGCATAGGTCGCGCCAAAAAGCAGTCCGTCAATGACGGACTGCGTAAGATCGATAAGATCCAGTAAGTCCATGCGGAGCCATCAAAAAGTTGAAGAGGCGGCCGGACATCCGGCCGCGCAAAGACGATCGGAAGCCGATCGCTTACTGGTTGGGCGTGTGGGCGACGACCCAGTGGCCGCCTTTGGCTTGAACGAAGAGATAGGGCTTGACCGCCTCGCGATCTTCAGTACGGCCGACTTTGCCAATCAGTCCCTGAGTCTGCTTCAGACCCGCCAGACCATCGCGAATCTTCTGACGATCAGCTTGCACGGTATCCGGGCGGCCCATGACCTTCTGCTTCTCGATGATCTCCTTCAGCGTGAAGATATTCTCGAACGCCGCAGCATTGTGAAGGTCCATGTTGTACTTCGGATTAATCGCCTGTACCGCCGCTGCTGCTTTTTTGGCTTCGTCCGTCACGGGCGCAAAACTGGTGGGGATCACCAAGCCTTCGGCCTGCGCGCCGCAGCCTTGCAGTGTCTCCATGCTGGAAGACGATGTCAGACCAATCAACAGCTTGGGTTTCACATTCTGGCGCGCCATTTCCTTGAGAACGCCACAGGTGGTGAAGGGGTGCGCTGAAATGGCCACCACGTCCGCATTGGCACGTTTGATTTCACGCACCTGATTGGAGAAATTGATGTCATTGAGCAGCCATTCGCTCTGCCCTTTGACCTCCAGACCGTTCGCACCCGCCTGAGCCTTGATGACATTGAACGTTGCATTGCTGTGAGCGAAGTCTTTCTCTACACCGCCCCAGAAGGTCTTGTAATCGGGCCATGTCGTTCTGACCCATTCAAAGACCGACTTGTACATCGTCGCCTCGCTGGGCACATTGCGGAATGCCCACTGCGACATCGCGGCCAGGCCACCCTTGGCGGCGACATCGGTGTACATCGGGAACTGCACGCCCGAGTCAGAAGAATCACCGACTTTTTTCTGCAAAATTCCGAACACGGGCTCTGCCACATTGGAACAGGTGGGCCCCACTGCCACGATCGCATCGGTTTGCGATGCGACTCTGCGCAGCGCATTGATGCCTTCCTCCGGGTTGCATCGGTCATCGAGGTATTCAATGACCAGCTTGGCTTTGGTGCCATCGCCGAGGGTCACGCCACCCGCCTTGTTGATGATCGACGCTGCGGCCTGCATCGCCGCTTCACTCTGCTGGCCGAAGATGCCAACAACACCGCTCTTGGCACCGATGCCATAAATCTTGAGGGTCTTTTCCTGTGCCTGAACCGATCCTGCTGCGGCCAGCATCAGAAAAGCAGTGAGTAGTTTGTTTTTGTTGTTGAACTTGCGCTGCATTTCTTGTCTCCCGATGTCGTGGGCTCGATGCCGAAGCCCGCGCGCCACCATTTTTATGGTTATTTATTCTTATTTGCCATTCGTACTCGATATAGTGTCGAATTCGGGACGTGCTCTGCATTCAGAATTCATCCACTTTCAGAAGATAGAGGGAACGGCCCTGTCGCGTCAAGAAAAAACTTCGCCGATGATCAAGCCATCGTTCCTCGTTGAGTGCGCTGACAGCAGCAAGCGAATACATATCAAAAACAAAACATCGCCAGGCACGGCCGAAGCTTATTTACCATTTCAGCGCTATATTCAATTCGGATTGCTTCAGCAAACCACTGCAGCAGGGGCATCGGCCACCACGCCTTATGTCGCCGATTAAGGTCGCTGGACAAGCCTTGGGCAAGAACCTCCCAGATTTTGTCTCCTCATGCTGTTTTGCCTTCCCATCCAGACGCCCAAGCACTCGCTGTGCGGCGTAATGTTCACCCGCTCACGATCAGGAATGTCAATTAATAATCACAAATATGCGTGTACACTCAAGATGACACGCTCGTACACTCACTGCATCGCAAGCCCCAGTGTCAGCAATGCTTGTGGCGCGCTTATCTAAAACCCATTCAGCCGAAATTGAGGACGACACCATGAACATGACGATCTACCTCTTTCTTTTAGCTGGCGCGTGCTTCGGCATCATCACCTTTCGGTTCAGGCACTTGTTCAGCGAGGGGCCGCACACAGCCGACAAGACACCACATGCAGGTGCGCTCAGTGCTCGTATTTTCTGGATGATGGTCTGCACGTTTCTTTGGCCGATCATGTTGTTGACCGGTCTGAACTCTGCACGAATTCTGATCAAGCGACGCGCAAAACAAGACGTCTGATGAAGCGACCTGGCGTGCCATGTCAGGTGAGCCGCCCTGTTAATTTATCCTTTCTGGAAAGACATGAACTCAATCCATAAAAACCTCACGACGACAATCCTCTCAGGCACATTGCTGTCAACACCCTTTGCAAGCGCTCAGACGCTGGTAGAAAAGCAGATCCAACAACCCATCCCCTCCGCCAGCAATTTCCTCGGCATTGGTGCGGGCGCTTTTCCCAAAACATCAGGAAGCAGCGAACTGCGCTTCTTGATGCTGCCGGTCGCTCAGTACAGCTGGGGCAATGTTGCCTACATCTCGGGCCTTAAAGCGGGCGTGTGGGGGTTTACCTCGGAAGATCGTTCACTGCGAATCGGCCTTTATGCTGAACCTCGTTTCGGCTATGACGCCAGCGACAATAGCCGTACGGCAGGGATGGCTGACCGCGAATTCGCCATTGATGCCGGCCCAAATCTTCGATGGACTACCCCTCTGGGTGCATTGAGTGTCGAGTACGGCTTTGACGTCACTGGCCGCAGTAATGGCCAAGTCGCACAGGTACAGTTCATCCGCCCACTGATCAGCGACCCGGGCTTCCGCCTGAATGGCCTCATTGGCGCCACCTGGCAAAACGCAGCGATGAATACCTATTATTGGGGCAAGCGAGCCTCGGAGAGCGGAACCGGCTCGCCGATCAATGTTGGAGCCGGAACCGGATTTTCCGTCGGCCTGACAGGGTTTTACACAATGGGCTCAACTGGCGCACTTTTCTTCGGCACCAGCATCAATCGTTTGTCCGATGTTCAGGCTGACAGCCCCATCGCAGAGCGTCGGTATACGCCGGTCGTTTATCTCGGCTACGGCTGGCGGCTCTAAGGTTCCGCATGGTCGGCGCTTCGAAACGTAAATTGCACTGACGATCCACCAGCGTCCTGCGCAAAAAAAACGGCTCCAAGCGGAGCCGTGTCAAAGTGGTGCAGACGATAAAACAAATCCAGCAGAGGGAGGATTAATCCCGCGACGATGTTCAGGCAAATTGCCGCCCGAATCAATAGGAATTCTTCCCGATTTAACAGAACTCAGGTTCGAAAAATTCTGTATTTCACTTCGTCACAAATAACCCTACGACGCACATTCCATTTAAAACATATTTCCAGGTTTACCAAGCTCTCAAACCGCCGCTCGTTTCACTCCGTCACAAATCTCCTTGAACGATATCGGAATCTAGCCGTCGAATTCCCCTATGATTTTTGAGAGATTTCTTGTTTCTCGAAATTTTTTGAAGTACAACTACGACCGTTTTTTGACGTTAACAATCACGTCAAAAAATTCGTCAGGTTGTCTTGTCGTTGATTGAAAAAAATCTGATGGATGAAGTGTTTTTTCTGACTCGTTATGAGCAGGCCTTCCCCTAACAAAACAGGAGACGAAATGAGAAAAAATTACGTTTCTAACGCCGTGCGCACCAGCGTGTCAGCACTGGTCGTCGCAGCCGGTCTGCTACCGGCGCTCCATGCTTCCGCAGTGACAGTTAAAGCTGAAAACTTCCAGAAAGCCGATTCTCCCTGGGACATGGCCTTCCTCCCAGATGGCACAATGTTCTTCACTGAGAAATGCAGAGGCTTGTCCGTTCGACTGCCCTCCGGACAAGTGAATGCCCTGCTGGGTGTCGCCGGCACCAATGGCTATTCTCTCGTCGGCAATGACCTGTTCTGCGACGGACAGGCGGGTGTGCAAGGTGTCGCGGTCGATCCGGAGTTCTCGTCGAACCGTTACGTTTACGTCTACTCGAGCTCGCAAGGCAGCAACCGCAAGTACGGCGGCTACAGCAATATCGTCATGCGCCTCAAAGTGGATTCCTCTCTGTCCAGCGTTTCTGATCGCGTCGACATCATCGACGACATTGGTTATAAGCCGAAGAAATCCAACCATCCTTTCGGTGGTCCGGGAGCTCACAACGGTGGCCGTATCCGTTTCAGCCCGGGTGATGGCTATCTGTACGTGACGACAGGCGATAACCACAACGGCGCCCGTCCGCAGCATCCGACCGAGATCGGCGGAAAAATCCTGCGCGTTGACCGCGACGGCAAAGCCGCGCCGGGCAACAAGCCACCCGCAGGCTTCGATGCACGTGTCTTCACCTATGGTCATCGCAACCCGCAGGGCATCGCGTTCCGTCCGGGCACCAACGAGCCCTACGCGTCGGAAAACGGCCCATGGCACAGCGATGAAGTCACCAAGCTGGAGAACGGCGGAAACGCGGGCTGGGATCCGCGTCCCAACGTCGGCGGTCGCCAGGAGTGCCCGGACGACTACTGCGGATACTCGCCCAACCAGATGGGTGCAATGGAGCCGAAGCAGCGTGCTGCGTTCATGCCCATGACCGACACCAAGACCTATCCCAAGGCAATGAAACCGGCGTGGAACAACAACGGCTTGTCGCAGGGCATGTGCGGCAGCGCCTGGCTGGTGGGCAAGAAATGGAAAGAGTGGGAAGGCCGTCTGGCCGTTGGTTATGCGGGTATCGGTATCCACGGCACACCCACGGGCAACCGCATCGACATTCTGGACATTTCCAAGGACGGCAAATCCTCCAAGCGTGAAGAGCTGCTGTGGCCGACCTTTGCAGGCCGCTTCCGCCACCTGACGTTGGGGCCGGACGGTGATCTGTATGTGGCTGACGAAGCCGCAGGCATGATCTACCGCGTCACGCCCAACTGATCAGGCGTTTCACAGGCGCTTCAATGAAACGCGCCACCATAACGGTGGCGCGTTTTTTTATCGTGTTCTTTTCATCGTGTTTTTTTACATTGACGACTCACTGTTTCCCGACTGCTTCTCAACACCGAAAGCCCATCATGCGACGCGTTCTTGCCCTCCTTTTTGCCACCGGCCTCGCCTGCTCCACGAAAGCAGCGATGGCGGATACTGAACAACTTCAAACACTCCTCCAGAAAAACAACTGCCTTGCCTGCCATTTGATCGACAAAAGGAAGTACGGCCCGAAATTGAATGAAGTCGCTGAGAAGTACGCAGGAGACAGTTCGGCTATTGAAAAACTTGCCGCCAAAATCAAAGCAGGGGGCACCGGCGTCTGGGGCGAGGACATCATGCCGCCACAGCCGCACGTGTCTGATGCCGATGCGAAGAAGATCGCCGAGCTGGTGTTATCGCTTAAATAAGCTTTTTATGCGCCCGCTCCGGCGAGCCGGGCGCACAACGCCGCGGCGCGACGCAGAATCGGGCAGGTCAGAGCCAGCGTGAATGTTATTTCCCTGATATAAACTGCAGTCTCTCATAATAAAAACGAGCATCGAGACATGGTGCATCATCCACGCCGGCTGATGGCGATCGGCCTGTTGGCAATGCCTTTCGTCGGCCACACGGCGGTCAATGATATTTTTCCGACCGATTTCGTCGCACTGCCCGCAGGCATGGCCAATGTGACCGTCTACGGTGCGAGTCAGCAGAGCGAAGGCCCCTACCGGAATGGCCGCTTGCAGATACCCGGTGAAGCCAATCTGAATCTCGTCGCGATGCGCATCGCAAAGCAGTTCGCGGTCGGGCCTGAAGGTAAATACGCGGCTGCCCCTGTGGCTGTGCTCTCCTATGGCGACATCTCGCCGGATCGCCGCCTGACCAGTGCGATGGGATCAGGCGCTTCCGGCATGGGCGACCTGCGACTCGGCGGTGCCTTCTGGTTTCATGTCGACAGAACCAACCGGGAATACGGTGCCGTCGCGATGTCGGTATCACTGCCGACGGGCACCTATGACAGCAGCAGAAGCTTCAACGCCGGAGAGAACCGCTTCAAATATGTGCTCTCTGCCGGATGGCTACAGCAGCTGGGCAAGCGCTGGGTGATGGACATCTCGCCGGAGATCGCTTTTTACGGGGACAACGACGACTATCGTGGCAATCGCCGTCTCAGCCAGTCGGTGTCCTACGCATTGACCGGCTATCTGCGCTACCGGCTGGATCCGAAGCTGCATCTGATGGGTGGCGCGCAGATCAATCGCGGCGGTGCCACCCGGCTCGATGGCGTACCGCTGTCCGGTGCGCCGGACAATACCCGCCTGTATGCGGGCATCGTGCTGCTCAGCGGCCAGAATTCCAACCTGCAGCTGCGCTATGCGCGTGATGTCAGCATCGAGAACGGCTTTCGGTCAACGGGTGATATGACCCTGCGCTACACGATCAGCTTTGACTGATGCCGTTCCCGAACGCGACCCTGCGTCAGCTGGATTTTGGCAGCATCACGATGGTTCCCTGCAGCTCACCACCCTTGCGGATTTCCAGCTCACCGTAGGAGACTTCACCCGCCAGCGTGCCTGTCGCGTCGATCACCAGAGACTCTCTCGCGGTCGTTGACTGGTTGATCTTTCCTGATACCGTGATCGTGTCTGCGACAGACTGACCGGTGACCACACCCGCCGACATCACATTGATCGAAGCGGCGTTGAGCTCTCCCTCCACTGTGCCGTTAATGATCGCCTCGCCGGGAATGTTCAGCTTGCCTTTGGCAATCACGCCGCTGCCGACGAACAAATTCCCGTAGGGGTTGTTGGTTTTCATACGTAGATCCTTTGAGTAAGTATTAGGGATTTCGCGATACCAGCTCCGGCTGGTTCACTTGCAGCGTCACGACTTTGGATTCGGTATTTCCACTTTGGTCCGTCAGGGTGATCTTGATGCGGAACACCGCATTCGGGGGCACATCGCCTGCAACGCGCAGTTTGATTTCCTGTATCGCCTTGTCGTAATCCGACACCGAGCCCTGGCCATTCAGCACCACCTTGCCACTGTCGTTATCCACGCTGACCGGCACCGCCTGCTCACCACCGAGCTCAATCGTCGTCGCCCCGCTGGTAAAGCCATCCACAATCTCGAACGAGGCACTTTGGATCACGCGGCTGCCCGATGAGGAGGCATCCAGTGCGATCACCTTCCCTACCGGGATGATATTGCGCACCGGCTGAGCCAGCGGCGCTTCACTAATCTTGATCACCGCCGAATCGGAACCGCTTGCCGTGCCAGCACTCTGCTCAGTGGCCATCACCATCAGCGCAGCGCGTCCGGCCGGTGCTGCAACCACCTTGGGCGAAACCATCGCGACAGGAACGACCGTGGCAACTGATACAAGACTCTCCGTTCTGACCTTGGGGAAATCGAGGCTGAGCGGACGCGGATCCGGGCTTAGCAGCATACCGCCTTTTGCAAACTGGCGTGTGCCAGGCGCAAACTTGATTGCGCCGCCCTTCGCCACCGTATCCAACTTACCGCTCGCCTGAATATTGCCCAGCGTAAGTCCACCCACGTCATCGCGCAGTTTGATGGCCGAGCCAGTGAGCTCCACGATGCCGATAAAATTATTACCGCTGTTGGCCAGTGTAATGGGCGCATCAGCGCCATCCTGCTTCGCGACCAGTGTGGCAGCCCCATCGACCGTGATGGTTTTGCCCGGTGCTTGTTCAATCGGCCCGCCTGCCGTCTCCAGCCTCAGGTCGCCCTGCAACCTGACGTCGCCCAGCAAGAGCCCCGATGCACTGAAGATGTTCGCATTCTGGGCATTGATCGCTACCGCACCGCCAAATCGGTTAGCCGGCTGATCAAGCACTACATCGCTGCCAGCCGACACGAATGAAGACGCGCCGCCGATGGTCAACGATGCTGACGCGAGCTGATTGATGCCGTCCGTGCCCGACGCATTGAAGTCCCTGCTCGTTTTAATCTGTCCCAGGGTGAGTTCGCCGGCACTCTGCACTTGTGCCGAGCCGGTTGCCGTGAGTGTGCCGATCAACAGATCGCTGGCAGCACGCACGTCGATCCGTGAACCGCTGACATTGACCGTGTCTTCAAAACGATTCGCCGATGAGGTTAGCTGAATGCTGCCCGTGCCTGCCGTCAGGTCCATCTGCCCATCGACTTGCAGTCCCGCTGGCTGCTGCGTAATGTTGCCATTGCCGCTGTCCACGGACAGGCTGCCACTCACCGAGCCCGTGCCCAATGTCAGATCGCCGTGGCTCTGCACGATGAGATCGCTGCCGATATTCAGCTGGTCGAGTACAAGGGTGTTCTTGTCATTGATCTGAGCGATGGAGGCCTGCAGCGAGACCGGGCCAGTGAAGTCATTGTCTGCGTTGAGCAGCGAGACACTGCCGCCACCTGCGCTGAAGCTCGCAGCGCCAGTCACCGTCAGCGCAGCTGTCTGCGTGATCGCTCCACCCTGTGTGGTCGCTGTGAGACTGCCGGTCACCGCCGTCGAGCCCAACGTGAGCGCACCGCTGGTCGTTGTGGCTGACAAATTACCGCCAACGATGCTGGTGCCAAGGCTGACATTACCGGTGGTCGTGGCCAGTTGCAGGTCGCCGGCGGCAGTTGTGGTGCCGAGCACGATATCGCCGGCACCCGCACTGATTTGCAGCTTACCCGTCAGCGTCTGTATGCTGCCTGACGTGCTGCTGGCAGTGCTGGTGCCCAGGGTGACATCACCACCGCCCGAGCTGACAATAAAATCATTCTTCACCACTGCATCGCCAACGGTGATGCTGCCACCGCTGGTGTTCAGCTTCAGATCGCCATCGATGCTGGCCTGATCCAGATTCAGGTTGCCTCCGCTGGTCAGCGTCAGCCCGCCCTGCACCGTCGTGGCCTTGGTCAGTGCCAGGTTCCCGACGCTGGAGAGCTCCAGCGAACCCCGGTTGTACACCTCGCCCATGATCAGATCGGTGCTGCTGGCAAGGGTCGTCGATCCCGCATCCAGTGTCACGGTACCGCCGAAATAGTTACGCTGGCTGCCCAGATCAATCGCCCCTGCGCCCGCCGTCAGGCTGACATCGCCAGCGAATCTCAGCACGTCCGTCTGTGAGATGTTTCCACCATTCGTATCGATGCTGACATCGCCGCCAACGATCAATCCGCCCATCGTCAGGTTAGCTTGCGCAACGTCGATGTTCATGTCGCCCGCCACCAGCCCGCCGGTAATCGTCGTAGTACCGGCCGACACGACGGTCAAATCACCTGCTGCGTTCGTCACGACCAGATCCAGCGCATTGATATCGACTACCGTGACTGTCGCGCCTGAGACCGTCAGCGCGCCAGTGAAATCATTCCCCGGATTGCCGACAAGGACATCGGCAGCACCCGTGCCCGGTCCGTTCAGGCTGGCGGTAAAGCTGCTGCCAGCCGCAGTGAGAATGCTGGCATTGGGTGCCTGAATAATCGCTCCCCTGTCGCTCTGCACCGTGAGACCACCTGCTGTCGTTCGGACGTCGCCAAGCTCCAGACCACCGACACCATCCACTATCGCTGCACTGGCCGCGGTCAGCGTCAGTGTGCCGCCAAAGTCATTGGCCGCATCAGTCAGCGTGACCGTTCCGACGCCGGCATTGATCGTCGTGCTGCCCATAATTGCCAGCGGCCCTGCCTGCGTCACCGCACCAGTGGCCTCAATGGACAACGAAGCTGCTTGTGTATCCGTACCCAGCGCGACAGCGCCCTGCGCATCAAGCGAGAGGGCACCGGTCACGTCCGTCGTGCTGCTCAGCGTAATCGCCGCTCCCGAGACAATCTCCAGCTGTGCTGCCGTCACTGGCGCATTCAGGCTCACGTTGCCCTGCGACGTCAGATCGATAGCCCCCGACACCTGCAGATCACCCGTTTGGCTGATTCCGCCGGTTGCTGTCACATCGAGTTGTGCCGCATTCAGTGTTGACTGCAGGCTCACTGTGCCGGGCGAAGTCAGGGTCACCGTACCGGTAGCCGCCACGTCGGCCATCGCAAGGCTGCCTGCTGCATCAGCCAGCGAGACATCCCGCCAGCTGCCGCCTCGCGCGCTGCGGAAAGCCACCGTTCCCCGGAAATCAGTCCCGGCATTGCTCAGATTCGCATCCTGCTGCGTGGTCGTGTCTGCCGTGAATACGGCATTACCAGCCACCGTGAGCGTCTTGCCAGCGATCTGGCTGACACCACCAGTACCACCGCTGCCCGTGGTCACGGACAAACCACCGCCGACATCAAGATCGCCGAGCTGCTGCGCACCTGCCGTGATGATGCTCAGATCGCCGGTCGTGTTGATCGCCGTGAACTGCAGACTTGCGGTGTCAACATGCATTGTGGTCAATGCCTGGCCACTACCAACGGCAGCTGAAAGTACCGTCGTGCCGCTGTCTGTGATCGACAGTGCATGCGCGCCATCGACGGTAGATGCGAAGGTGATCGTGTTGCCCGTCAGCGTAACGTTGGCACCCAGCGTGACAGCGTTGCTATAGGTCTGCAAGCCCGACGTCTTCACACTGCCGCCGCTGATCGCAATACCGTCCGTTGAACTGACCGTCAGGCTGGTAAGCGCCGTGCCATCCCCCATCGCACCGCCCAGCACCGTCGTACCACTAGCGACAATCGTCAGGGTCTTCGCGCCATCGACGGTCGATGCCAGCGTGATGTCATCACCGGTCAGCGTCGTGTTCGCACCCAGCGTGACAGCGTTGCTGTAGGTCTGGAAGCCCGACGTCTTCACGATGCCGCCGTTGAGCGCTATCCCGTCCGTTGCACTCAACATCAAGCTGGCGAGCGCCGTACCATCACCAATCGCACCGCCCAGTGCCGTCGCGCCACTGTCGACGATTGTCAGCGACGTCGCGCCATTGATCGTCGACGCCAGTGTGATGTCATCCCCGGTGAGCACCATATCCATACCCAGCGCGATCGCATGGTTATAGATCTGGAAGGCGGACGTCTTCACGCTGCCGCCGGTGAGCGTGGTGCCATCGGTCGAACTGACGGTCAGGCTGGCAAGCGGAGTCACATTGCCGATCGCACCACCCAGCACTGTTGCACCACTGTCGACGATGGTCAGAGAGTTGGCACCATTGACAGTGGACGCCAGCGTGATGTCATCCCCCATAAGGATCATATCTACCCCCAGTGCGATCGCATGGTTGTAGATCTGGAAGCCGGAGGTCTTCACGCTGCCGCCATTGAGTGTGGTGCCGTTCAGCGAGCTCACGGTCAGGCTGGTGAGCGGAGTCGCATTACCGATGGCACCGCCCAGCACCGTTGCACCCGCATCCACGATGGTCAGAGAGTTCGCACCATTGACGGTCGATGCCAGCGTGATGT
>JACCDH011359437.1_pt1 | contig 39375 bp, 32 predicted proteins | sample 7442481 | NCBI WGS metagenome assembly JACCDH01 (sample SAMN15323433, study PRJNA562643) | freshwater metagenome | isolation source: river surface water | place: USA:Blue River Watershed | collected 2017-08-15 | reverse complement strand
CATACCAATGGTCAATACCAAACCGGCAATACCAGGAGCTGTCAAGGTAAATCCTAAAGCACTTAGTACCCCAATGGTGAATAATAAGTTTAGGATTAACGCAATATTTGCTACCCATCCACCAGTGTTGAAATACAATAGCATCAAGGCAAAAATCACTAAGAAAGAAATACCAAAAGACATTGCACCACCTTTGATAGATTCACTACCCAAAGTTGGCCCTACTGTTTGGCTCTGAACAATTTTAGCAGGAGCTGGTAATTTACCACTCTCTAAAATCTCAGATAAATCTTGTGCTTCCTTAATTGTATAGTTACCACTGATTTGAGAATTACCAGTAGTGATTGGATCGTTTACATTTGGTGCAGAATAAACAAAATTGTCTAATACAATGGCAATGGGTTTGCCCACATTTCTTGTGGTCATTTTTGCCCAGATATTAGAACCAACTTTATCCATATTCATTTTGATAGCGATTCTACCACGCTCATCATAATCTTGAGAAGCTCCAGCAATGCGATCTCCCTCTAATTCAGCTTGACCATTGTCTAAAGTTTTGATGGCATATAAAGTAAGAATATCTTTTGCTTTAGGGTCATCTAATTCAGCTTTACCATACATGAAAACCAAGTTAGAAGGAAACTTGCTCTTAACAGATTCCATCGCTAAGTAATCATTTAAAGTACCTGTGTCTTTAGATTGAATATAACCCAAAGCAGCTGGATAAACTGGACGACCATTTTCAGCTTGGTAAGGCTGAGTTAATTGCATTAAACGAAGAATAGGATTTTCGTTTGCTTTGATGGCAGCTGAATCTACTTTTGCAGTGGCAGATTTAGTGGCCATGGTAGAAATCGTAGCAGTTTTGCTGGTATCACCTTTTGGTTGAGCCGCAGCAACAGTTTTAGTTGTATCTACGGTAGCAGCCACTTTACTAGCACCGGTTAAATAATCTTGAACTGCTTTATCTGCAGCTACAATTCCAGCTTGCACATCTTTATTTTCCCAAGTGTATACTTCGAAAAATTGAAGATTGGCAGTTGACTGTAAGTAATTTCTTACACGATCTTTATCGTTTACACCTGCTAACTCAATATTAATTCTGCCTTTGGCAGGATCAGGATTGATATTGTTAGATGAAACACCGAAACGATCAATTCTAGTTCTTAAAATTCTGAAAGTATTATTGAAAGCAGCTTCTGCTTGCTTACGTAAATAGTTTTCAACTTTTGCATTTGAATCTTCAATTTTAACTGCAGACCCACTCTTCGTGGTGAAGAAAGTAGCTAATTTTCCTTCAGGACTTACTTTCTTGAATTCTTCTAAAAATAAAGTAATAAGGTCAGCACCACTATTTGCTTTTCTGGCAACAGCTGCATCTAATGCTTTATTGAAGTTTGCATCTTTGGTGTAATTGCTTAAAGATTTTATTAAACCATCTAAGCCTACTTCCATAGTTACACTCATACCACCTTGCAAGTCTAGACCCAACATCAATTCTTTTTCTTTGGCGCTACGGTAGGTAGTTAAACCAAAAGCCAATTTGGTGTCTTTGGTGCTGTCTAATAAACGGATTAATCTGGTTTTCTTTAGGTCTTCTAAAGAATCGGTGTAAGCAGCTTGCAATTCCTTATTGCCAGGATATTGTTGTTCTGCTGTAGGAAAACGTTTTAACCACTCTGTGGCTTTCTTTTCCATTGCAGTTTCATGGCTGTTTACAAACCAAGTGAATGATAACTGGTAAAGACAAATCAATGTAAGTGCTATGGCAAAAAAACGCACTAAACCTTTCAGTTGCATATTAGTAACGGTTTACGAAGTTTTATTCCTGATTTTTTCAGGACGGCAAAGATAGGGGAATGAGTGATTAATTCACAGTAACTTCAAAGTAAAGAGGGGTATTAGGCGGAATAGAGCCTCTACCCACGCAGGAGTAAGCCAAAGAAGAGGGTATTACTAAGCGGATTTGGCCCCCTCTTTTAACCAATGGAATACCAATGGTCCAACCCTCAATAACCCCACTTAAAGAGAAAGTTACCGGGGTAGCAGCAGCATCAAATACGACTCCATTCAAGAATTTGCCCGTATAAACCGCATTTACTTGAGAGCTCGCGTTTAAAGAAGCTCCTGTGCCTGGGTTCATGATTTGGTACAACAAACCACTGGGGTGTTCGGTATAAGTGATATTATTATCGGTACAAAATTTAACCATGGCTGCTTTTTCTGAAGCTGCAGAAACTGGGGTACAGCCAGTACTTTCTGTTTTTCCACAAGATAACAGCACAACATTGATCAATAAACCCAACGCAATCAGTGATTTTTTCATTCTCAGTTTTCTTTTTAAGACGCAGAACCATTGTTTATGGCTGCATCTGTCTTATTTAATTTTTGTTTTTTAGCTAAAATTTCTTGGAATCGCTGGTCATTCATTTCCCATTTAAACTTTTGATACATAAATGCAATAAAAATAGAAATGCCTAAAATGGCCATAAAAAGCACAAAAGCGCTCATTTTACTATTGGCTTCCATGGTAGCCCGTTTGTACCAACCAGATAAAATAAATGAAAGGACCAAAACCCCAATGGCAAAACCAGAGGAAAGGCCTAATAGGAAAGCTTTTCTGCTGCTTTTTTCTTTCTCACTATTCAATTGCCAAAAGGCAAAAAATGCTTCATCATCCATTTGCATGGCGCAAAATTAGGTCAGTTTGTGGTAAAAAACGTAGTTTACCCAATCAATACGAATTAATTTTTGCTATATGAATATGAAAAAAATGGCAGCCCCCATTTACTTGACTATCTTGATTATCCACTGTTTTTTACTGTGGACAGAACAAATTGAAATAGCCAAAATCACGAAAATTTTGTTGATGCCTTTATTGCTTTTGTATTTATCAGCAGCTTTGGCACCATCTGCAAAAAATGGGAAACTTTCAAAAGGACTTATTGCAACTGCTTTTTTAGCTTCTTGGAGTGGTGATATTTTTTTATTATATGAAGGGAACCTGTTCTTTATTGCAGGAATGCTCTCATTTATGATGGCGCATTTTTGTTATATTATATTATTTATCAATATACAGCCTTTTAAAATAAATCGCTCGTTTTTACCTATTATGGGTGGGATCGTAGTTCTCGTTATCGGGGCAATTATTTTAAACCATTTGGCACCCAAATTGGGAGAGCTATTTTTACCCATTTTAGTTTATATGATTGTTATTGCCACCATGTTTACAAGTGCATTAATGATTTCTTGCAATACCAATACCAAGCATTTTGGTGTGAATTATTTTGTGCCGGGAGCCGCATTATTTGTTTTGTCCGATTCAGTATTGTCATTGAATATTTTTGCCTATAAGAATGTTTTCTTAGGTGTAATTGTAATGCTAACCTATGGATTTGCGCAGTTTTTTCTAGCAAAGGGATTTAAAAATTACTTGCTCAAGAAAGAGCATTACTCTTAGTTTGACTTATTTTTACGAATGAAATTTTTTGCAGCATTTGTTTCCCTATTATTATTGAATATTCAAGTTCAATCACAAGTTATAGCTAGTAATTCTCAGCACAACCTCAAGATGGCTATTAGAGATGCCGATGAAAAAAAGCCTTTGCCTGGCGCAACAGTAATGATCCCTTCGATAAAAAAAACATTTGTAGCAGATAGCAATGGAGTAACAGTAATCCCTTTTTTGACCACAGGAAAATACACGATTAAAATAAGTTATGTAGGCTATACAGAACAAGAATTATCCATTGAAATACCGCAAAAAAATGACTTTATTGAAGTGCTATTAGATCATGAAGAAGAGCATGAAGAGGAGGAAGAAGTGATTGTTACCGCTACCAGAATGAGTAGGTCCATTGCTGATATTGCAACCAGAGTTGAAACCATTTCAGGAGAAGAACTAACAGAGAAAGGGAATATGAAACCTGGAGACATTAGAATGCTGTTGAATGAAAGTACTGGTATTCAAACACAACAAACTTCTGCAACTTCTTATAATTCAAGTATACGTATTCAAGGATTAGATGGACGATATACACAAATTTTAAGAGATGGATTCCCTTTGTACGCAGGGTTTTCAGGTGGATTGAGTTTAATGCAAGTTGCCCCATTAGACTTAAAACAAATAGAGGTAATCAAAGGCTCCAGCTCTACTTTATATGGTGGTGGTGCAATAGCAGGTTTGGTGAATTTGGTTTCTAAAACTCCGACTAAGGAAAAAGAGTTGAGTTTTTTAGCCAATGCAACAACTGCAGGTGGTTTAGATTTAAGTGGTTTCTATAGTGAACAATTCAGCAAAATGGGGATCACTGTTTTTGGATCACGGAATACTTCCAATCCATACGACCCTGCTGGTTCAGGACTGACGGCTATTCCAAAATTTGAGCGTTACACTATACATCCCCGACTATTTTATTCTGGCAATAAGACCACTGCAAATATTGGTGTAAACTATATCAATGAAAGTAGAGTAGGAGGAAGTATGGATTATATAAAGAGTGGTGCTACTGGGTATTTTGAGCGGAATCAAACGGATCGATTGACTTCACAATTTCAATTGACGCATCAATTGAATGGACAATCAAGTTTAACTATTAAAAACAGTTACAGCCGATTTAACAGATCCATTGAAATTCCTACTTACCAATTTAAAGGATTACAACAAACCAGTTTTACTGAAGCAACTTATCAATATAAGGCAGAAAAAATTGATTGGATAGTAGGTACCAATTTTATCACTGACCAATTTAAAGAATTGGGCCCAACCGTGGCTAACCCTAGAGATTATCAGTTCAATACGATCGGAGTATTTATACAGAATACTTGGCAGGCAAGCGAAAAGTTGAGTATAGAAACAGGATTAAGGGGTGATTATGTACAGCAATTTGGGTTTGAATTGTTACCTAGAATTGCACTCATGTTAAAAGCCAATTCACAATTTACTTTTAGATTGGGAGGTGGAATGGGTTATAAAACACCTACTGTTTTTAATGAAGAAGCAGAGAAATTACATTTTCAGTTTATACGCCCGATTGATCAATTGATTGCAAACAACGAACGATCTATTGGAGGAAATTTTGATATTAATTTTCGAACTAGATTAGGGGATATTGGGTTTACAATGAATCAACTTTTCTTTTATACAAAGTTGAATACCCCCTTGGTTTTAGTTAATAGCAGACCACTTGCATCTTTTGTAAACGCGAATGGTTTTATTAGCACCATTGGCATGGAAACCAATCTAAGATTAACTTACGACGACTTTAAATTATTTATCGGTTATACCTATGCAGATGTAAATACCCAATTCAATAATGTAAAAAACTGGTTCCCATTAACTGCTAGACACAGAGTAAATAATGTGTTGATGTATGAAAAAGAAGGAAAATTCAAGATTGGTGCTGAAGCCTATTTTTTTAGCCCTCAACAATTAAGTGATGGAGCTATGGGAAAATCTTATTGGATTTTTGGATTAATGGCTGAAAAAATTTGGAATCATTTTTCCTTGTTTATCAATTTCGAAAACTTTACAGATACCAGACAAACTAAGTTCGACACGATTTATTCGGGTTCAATAACTAACCCAATGTTTAGAGATATCTATGCGCCGGTAGATGGTTTTGTAGTAAATGGAGGGCTTAAAATAAGACTATAAAAAAGCCCCACCTGAATACCAGGTGAGGCAGTATAACTATTGATTGAAATAGTATTAATAACCCATTCCGCCCATATCAGGAGCACCACCGTGCGCATGAGGAGCTTCAGGCTTTGGCTTATCTGCAATTACACACTCTGTTGTTAACAACATCGCAGCAATTGAAGCAGCATTCTCTAAAGCAACACGTGTTACTTTGGTAGGATCAATTACACCTGCTTTAAACAAGTTCTCGTAAACTTCAGTACGAGCATTGAATCCGAAATCTGCTTTGCCTTCCTTAATTTTTTGTACTACAATAGAACCTTCGATACCGCTGTTGATAACGATTTGACGCAATGGCTCTTCAATTGCTCTTTTTACAATTTGAATACCGGTTGCTTCGTCTTCATTCGCACCTTTCAACTTCTCTAAGCTCTCTACTGCGCGAATATAGGCAACACCACCACCTGGTACAATACCTTCTTCAACAGCAGCTCTTGTAGCGTGTAAAGCATCGTCTACACGGTCTTTCTTCTCTTTCATTTCAACTTCAGTTGCAGCTCCAACATATAATACAGCTACACCACCGCTTAACTTAGCTAAACGCTCTTGTAATTTTTCACGATCGTAATCTGAAGTGGTATTTTCTACTTGAGCCTTAATTTGATTTACTCTTGCAGTGATATCTGCTTTTTTGCCTTTACCGCCAACAACAATGGTATTATCCTTGTCGATGGTAATAGAAGCTGCTTGTCCTAAATAAGTTAGGTCTGCATTTTCCAATTTAAAGCCTTGCTCTTCGCTAATTACAGTACCAGCAGTTAAGATTGCAATATCAGTCAACATTTCTTTTCTACGATCTCCAAAACCAGGTGCTTTTACAGCAGCCACTTTAATGGTACCGCGTAATTTATTCACTACTAATGTAGCCAATGCTTCTCCTTCTAAATCTTCAGCAATAATTACAAGAGGACGGCCAGTTTGTGCTACTTTTTCTAGGATATGTAAAATATCTTTCATAGCGCTGATCTTCTTATCGTAGATCAAAATGTATGGATTCTGCATTTCTGCTTCCATTTTCTCGCTATTGGTTACAAAGTAAGGAGAGATATAACCACGGTCAAATTGCATACCTTCTACTACATCAACAGTAGTATCAGTTCCTTTTGCTTCTTCTACAGTAATTACGCCTTCTTTACCCACTTTTGCCATTGCAGTTGCAATTAACTTACCAATTTCGCTATCACTGTTAGCAGAAATAGTAGCTACTTGCTCAATCTTCTTAGAATCATTTCCAACTGCTTGTGATTGTGCTCTTAAGCTATCTACCACTTTAGCAACTGCTTTATCAATACCGCGCTTCAAATCCATTGGGTTTGCACCAGCAGCTACGTTTTTCAAACCTTCGCTAATGATTGCTTGTGCCAATACAGTTGCAGTAGTAGTACCATCACCTGCAATATCTGCAGTTTTAGAAGCTACTTCTTTAACCATTTGAGCACCCATGTTTTCAATTGCGTCTTCTAATTCAATTTCTTTAGCAACAGAAACACCATCCTTCGTTACAGAAGGTGCACCAAATTTTTTCTCAATAACCACATTACGACCTTTAGGTCCTAATGTTACTTTAACAGCGTTGGCAAGGGTGTCAACGCCTTTCTTCATTTTATTTCTAGCTTCAATATCAAAGAAAATTTGCTTAGCCATATTTGTAGTTTTACAATTTTAGAAATGATAATTATTAAAGAATCGCCAACAGATCACTTTCTCTCATGATCAACAAGTCTTGTCCTTCAATTTGAACTTCAGTACCAGCATACTTGCCATACAATACAGTGTCACCTACTTTTACGGTCATTGGCTCATCTGTTTTACCTTTTCCGGCAGCAACGATTACACCACGTTGTGGCTTTTCTTTTGCAGTATCAGGGATAATGATTCCACCGGCTGTTTTTTCTTCAGCAGCAGCAGGCTTTACAAGAACTCTGTCGTGCAGAGGAGTAACGTTGATTTTCTTAGCCATACGTTATTGATTTTGGTTAGTTGTTTAAAATTTACTGAGAGTAAGCCATAATTATGCCAGAGCGTCATTTCAGCCAATTTTTCAGTTAATGGGTTCTACAGAAGAGCTAAATGGCTGTAGTTGACAGAATTATCTAGTAAAGAATGAGATGACTTAACGTAAGAGTGCCAAAATTTCACCAGAAACAACAATTATCAAACCAAAATAAACGATAAATCCCTACCTTCGCGCTGCTCAAAAAAAGTTCTTGTTTAATGATTAGCAGAAGAAATATCCGCGTAAAAGTGATGCAGTTGCTCTATATGATTGAAGCCGCGGATTCCAACAATACGTTTCAGCATCCTGTTCAAACGCTCGAGAAACAAATGGATAAAAGCAGGGAACTTTTTGTTTACCTGATTTATTTTATATCGGAAGTAGCCCGTTACGCTGAAACAAGTGCTCAGAAAAGGGCTTCCAAAAACCTACCAAGTACTGCAGATTTGAATGTAAATATCAAAATAGCAGGCAACGATTTTATTTGGAACCTTCTAGAAAATAAGGGTTATCAGCAAAGTATAGAAAAAGATCATCCTGAAAAGTTATTGGATAAAGAGCTGGTTAGTAAAGTATACAAAGCATTAGCAGAAAGCCCAGCATATCAGGTTTATATTACAGAAGACAGTAGAGACAAAAGCAAAGAAAGAGACATTATTAAATTGATATTCAGTGAATTAATGCTTCCTAATGAGCATTTCATTTCACATATTGAAGAGCACTTTAATAACTGGGACGATGATGCTGAAATGATGGAGCAATTGGTATTAACCTATATTCAAAAGCCAAAATCAGTTCAATTTAACGAAATCATGAGTCCTGATAAATGGGAATTTGCCAAGACTTTATTACAAACTGCTATCGATAAAAAAGAGTATTGTGCAGCGTTAATCAAACCAAAATTAAAAAACTGGGATGCAGAGCGTATTGCACAATTAGATATGGTATTAATGCGCATGGGTTTATGCGAATTACTCTATTTTGATACTATTCCAACAAAAGTGACCATCAATGAATATATTGACCTAGCAAAAGAGTATAGTACTGCTCAGAGTGGTCAGTTCGTAAATGGAATTTTAGATAATATTCACAAAGAATTGGTAGCCGAAGGAAAGATTCAGAAAGTAAGTTTCAAGTAATTCCTTTTAATTTGCAAATCATTTAAACAGAGAATATATGTTATTGAACGCGTTGATTATTTTAGCAGCCGACCCTAAGCAGGGTGGTACTGTACAATTGATTATGATGGGTGCCATTATATTGGTATTCTGGTTATTCATGATTAGACCACAAGCAAAAAAAGCGAAGGAGCAAAAAAAATTCATAGATAATTTACAGAAAGGCGACAAAATTGTAACCATCGCTGGTATTCATGGCGTAGTAAATAAAATTAATGAAGATGGTACACTTCAATTAGAAGTTACGCCAGGTAGTTATTTAAAGATTGAAAAATCTGCATTAAGTATGGAGTGGACAGCAGCTATTAATAAGCCTGCTGTAGAAGAGAAAAAATAAATTGGTCGCTGGGCTTTCCGGCAGCTATTAATTATACCTTATTTTTATATCCTGCAAGAGTCAAACTTGCAGGATTTTTTTATGCTTAATATAGGACTCACCGGAGGAATAGGAAGTGGTAAATCAATAGTGGCTCAAATCTTTAGAACACTAGGGATTCCAGTTTTAGATGCAGATGCCTTGGCAAAAAAAATCATGCAAGAAGATCCACTGGTTAAAGAACAGCTCATCAACACTTTTGGCCCTGATTCCTATAACCATGAAGGACTAAACAGAACATTTATTGCCAATATCGTGTTCAAAGATCCTTTCCAATTACAAGTATTGAATTCAATTGTACATCCAATTACTATTGAAGCAGGAAAAAAATGGGCCTCCCAACAAAATGCCCCTTATATTATTAAAGAAGCTGCATTATTTTTTGAATCGGGGTCAGCTGAAGGTATGGATATCATTGTTGGGGTATATGCTCCAGATGCATTGCGAATTCAGCGAGTAATGAATAGAGATCAAATTAGTAGGGAAGAAGTATTCAATAGGATGAATCATCAAATTAGTCAAAGCATTAAAATGAAACTTTGTGATGAAGTCATTGTCAACGACGAACAATCTTTATTGATTCCACAAGTGATGAAATTACACAGCGAATGGACTATTTTGTAATCAAATAACACCAACGTTTTAATTTTCCCTCAAAATCAAATGGAGTGGTGGCTTTGGTAATATCTTTTATTTGAGTAGAATGAATTGCTGCAGCGTCTAATTGAAAACGTACAAAATTGGTACTGAAATACAATTGACCTCCTGGGCTTAATGCAACCAAAACATCATTAATTAATTCTGCATGATCTCGTTGAATATCGAGTATATCTTTCATCCTTTTACTATTACTAAAAGTTGGAGGATCCATAATGACTAAGTCAAAACTATTGGGTTGCAAGGTTTTTAAATACTGCTTTACATCTGCATGAATAAATTGAAAGGCTTTTTTATCCTTAAATAAATTGATGGTCAAATTATCTTCGGCCCAAGCCAAATAGGTTTTAGACAAATCTACTGAGGTAACACTGGAAGCACCACCTGCTGCAGCATACACAGAAAAAGATCCGGTATAACAAAATAGATTCAATACCCTTTTATTGGCACAGGAATTTCTAACCATTTTACGGGTGATGCGGTGATCTAAGAACAAACCGGTATCTAGGTAATCGGTTAGGTTAACCAAAAATTTTAACCCATCTTCTAATACGGTGCTGTATTCTTTTTCGGCACTAATTTTTTCATATTGTTCATCTTTATGGCTCATTCTTTTGCGCAGTTTAAAATTCATGCGCTCTATAGGAATGCCTACAATCTCAGATATTATTCCTTTACACTCTTCCATCCAAGCATCATGTACTTCATCTTCCATTCCATGCCTTCTCAAGTATTCTGCTATGTACAATTGATCTTCATATAACTCTATGCTGAAAGGGAATTCAGGCAAATCATGGTCATAAATTCGGTAACATAAAATATGCTGTCTACGTGCCAACTTACTCTTGTGTTTAAACACTTTAGTTAGCCTGTTTCTAAACATTTCTGCTTTTACCTGATCAATCATATGACTTATTTGGTTACCGAAGGTACAAGCCATTTATCCATTATCTAAATTTTGAACGCTCATTTCAATTATATTTATCCTCTAAAGCTTGCACATGAAAAAACTTTTCCTGATGGCTTGTTTTTTGCCCCTTATAGGACAATTAAAAGCACAACAGTATCCAACAAATCAAGAACAACAAAATCGACTAACACAGTTAGCAAAGAACCATCCCAATTGGGTTTCCGTTCAGTCTTTGGCCAAAACAATGGGCGGAAAAGATATTTGGGTAGTTACATTGGGAAGTGGTAAAACAGAAACCAAACCAGCTATTGCAGTGGTAGGGGGAGTAGAAGGCACTCATTTACTAGGAACCGAATTAGTGATTCAATTTGCGGAAAAGCTTTTGAAGCAAATTGACAAAGACAGTATACAAAAACTCTTAAATGAGAACACGTATTATTTGTTCCCCAATATGAGTCCTGATGCTATGGAAACCTATTTTAGTAAACTACCCTTTGAACGTTTGGGCAATGCAAATAGTACCGACGATGATAGAGATGGCAAAACAAATGAAGACGCATTTGACGATTTAGATGGGAATGGTAAAATCACCATGATGCGCGTAGAAAGTCCCGTTGGAATGTATAAGCTTCATCCCGATGACCCGAGAGTATTAATTAAGGCTGATATCACCAAAGGAGAGAAAGGTAAATACTTATTGCTATCAGAAGGTATTGACAATGATAAAGATGGTCAGTACAATGAGGACGGAGTGGGAGGAATCCATTTCAACAAAAACCTCACTTATAAACATAAAACCTTTGCAGCCGGCGCTGGTGAATTCCCTGCAAGTGAAATTGAAACAAGGGCTATTTTAGATTTCTTGTATGACGCTTTTAATGTATATGCGGTTGTTAGCTTTAGCAGCTTGAATAATTTAAGTACCAATGACGACAAAGTAACTACTATTGTTAGTGATTTGTACAACAAAACGGTCGGGGTAAAAGATGCTCCCAAGCCAAGTGCAGATGGAGGAGATTTTATGAGTTGGGCTTACCAACATTATGGTCGATTTAGTTTTAGTACCCAAGGATGGTGGGCTCCCAAAGCCAAGCCAGACACGGCTAAAAAAGAAAAAGCTTTTACAGTTGAAGATCCTACTGCCAATTATTTAAGATGGAGTGCACAACAAGGATTGAATCATTTTAATGAGTGGAAAACCATACAACATCCCGACTTTCCTGGACAAGTGGTGCAAGTAGGTGGTGTTGATCCCTACGTAATGAATAATCCTCCATACAAAATGGTGAATGATATTGCGCAAAAGCATACCGAGTTTTTAACCAAATTGACTTATTTAAAACCACAGGTCGTTATACAAAAAGTGGAAACACAAAAATTGAGCAATGGCTTAACTAAAATAACGATTGATGTGGCCAATACCGGTATGCTACCAACACATAGCAAGTTTGCAGATAGAAATTATTTTGTGAAAAGATTGAAAGTGGCTTTGCAATTAACCGACAAACAGCAATTAATTGGTGGCAAAAAATTAGAGTTAATTAATAATATGGAACCGAATACCATGCAACAATTTAGCTGGATTGTAAAAGGTACTGGAAGTATTACTGTTGAAACAGGCTCACCTGCAATTGGCTTAACTAGCAAAGCCATTTCGTTACAATAAAAAATCAATCATGAAAAAATTATATTCATTTTCTATCGCACTTTTATTCAGTGCAAGCTTGATTGCTCAGGAAGCGAACCAAGTTTTTAAAGCTGCAGGTACACCTGTTAATCCTAAGGTACAAGCAAGCTGGAACCGTTATTACGATCATGCAGGAATTACTGCTCTTTGCAAGAAAATTGCTGCGGCATATCCCGATTTAGCCAAATTGACTTCCTTAGGTAAGTCTTATGCTGGAAGAGATTTGTGGTGTTTAACCATCACCGATTTTAAAAAGGGTAATGAGTTGCAAAAGCCAGGAATGTATATTGACGGTAATATTCACTCCAATGAAATTCAAGGTGCTGAGTTTGCATTATATACAGCATGGTATTTAACGGAGAGCTTTGGCGATACTAAATTCATCCAAGAATTATTAGAAGACAAAGTATTTTATATAGTACCAAGCATCAACCCAGATGGTAGAGATAGTTATATGCACCAACCCAATACTTCAAGTTCTCCTAGATCAGGTGTAAAGCCGGTAGACAATGATGGAGATGGATTGGTGAATGAAGATTGGTATGATGATTTAGATGGGGATGGACATATTACCATGATGCGTAGAAAAAATGTAAATGGTCGTTATAAATTAGATCCACGTGATCCTAGAAATATGGTGATGGTAGGTGCAGATGAACAAGGGGATTATGAACTCCTAGGCATGGAAGGCATAGACAATGACGGAGACGGCCGAGTAAACGAAGATGGATATGCATTTGAATATGACCCTAACAGAGACTGGGGTTGGGGATGGCAACCAAATTATATTCAAAACGGTGCTTATAAATACCCATTCTCTATACCAGAAAATAGAGCAGTGATGGAGTTTGTAATGAAACATCCCAATATTGCAGCCGCTCAGTCTTATCACAATGCTGGAGGGATGATTTTAAGAGGCCCTGGCGCTGCAGCTGATGTAACTACTTATAATTCGCAGGATGTGGCTATTTATGATGCCATTGCAAAAAAAGGAGAAGAATTAATGCCAGGCTATAAATACTTAGTGGTGTATAAAGACTTGTATTCAGCATATGGAGGTGAATTGGATTGGTTTTATGCTGGGAGAGGAATTTATACCTATTCCAATGAATTGTGGACACCATATTTAATGTTTATGAAAGAAAGTACTAGAAGTCCTTTCGATAATAGCTCTTATAATTTTGACAAGTATTTATTGTTTAAAGATGGTTTTGTTGAATGGAAAGAATACAATCATCCACAGTATGGTAAAGTTGAAATAGGGGGATTCAAAAAGAATTTTGGCAGAGCGCATCCTGGATTTTTATTAGAGTCTGATGCACATAGGAATATGGCTTTCAGTATTTACCATAGTTACCACACACCCAAATTATCCGTTTCAGAAATTAAAGAAAAAGATTTAGGAGGAGGATTAACTGAAGTAACTGCTATTATAGCCAATGAAAGACTAATGCCCACACATAGTAGTCAAGATGTAAAAAATAAAATAGAAAGACCAGACTATATTAGTTTAAATACCAATGCTAAAGTAGTTGCGGGAATGATTATGACTGATCAAGATTTAAACCTCTCCAAAATTCAAGACAATCATCCTAATACCATTGAAGTAGACAATATCCCAGGATTGGGAACGGTTACGGTGAAATGGATCGTGGAAGGTAAAGGTAAATACACAGTGAGTGTTGACAGTAAGAAGGGGGGAATTGCTACTGCTTCAAAATAGTCATTCAGCTATATGATCATCGGCTAAGAATACAAAAGGCTGGCATTGTAAAAATGCCAGCCTTTTTGATTTTCTATAATTGATTATGAAAGTTTACTCAATGCTGTGGCGATTCTTGCCCAAGCTTTCTCAATATTGGGCATACTATTGGCAAATGAAAACCTTACACAATTGGGTTCTCCAAAAGCATCACCCATCACAGAACTAACATGTGCTGTATTCAATAAATACATACTAAAATCAGCAGCATTCCGAATAGTTTCTGTGCCATTTGATTTCCCGTAATAATAGCTTACATCTGGAAAAACATAGAAAGCGCCTTCTGGTGCAAAACACTTGAAACCAGGTATAGCATTTACCAATTCTAATGTTTTAGTTCTTCTTCTGGTAAACTCTTCCGTCATTTCTAAAGAGGGTTTTAAGTCTCCCGTAAGCGCTGCCACTGCTGCTTTCTGGGCTATAGAACAAGTACCGCTGGTGAACTGTCCTTGCAACTTTTCACAAGCTTTTGAAATGGCTGAGTTAGCAGCAATATAACCCAAACGCCATCCAGTCATTGCAAACCCCTTGCTTAATCCATTAATAATTACCACACGATCTTTAATGCTTTCAAATTGAGCAATACTCTCATGCTTGCCCATGAAATTGATGTATTCATAAATTTCATCCGAAAGAATGATCACTTCAGGATGCTTCTCAAATACTTTTACCAGTTCAGCCAATTCCGCTTTACTATACACCGCACCAGATGGGTTACATGGTGATGAGAACATAAACACTTTGGTCTTAGGAGTAATGGCAGCTTCCAATTCCGCAGCGGTTGTTTTGAATTTATTTTCTACAGTGGTTCTGATTTCTACCACTTTACCTCTTGCAATCTTAACCAGTTCAGAATAGGTAACCCAATATGGAGTTGGAATGATCACTTCGTCATCTTCGTCTACCAATGCTAAAATGGAATTGGCTAAACTTTGTTTTGCACCTGTAGACACAACAATATGTTCAGGTTTATAATCTAAATTATTGTCTCTTTTTAATTTAGTACAAACTGCTTCTCTTAAGTCTAAAAAACCTGGCACTGGGGTATAATGACTCCAGTTATCATTGATTGCTTTAATAGCAGCATCTTTAATATGCTGAGGCGTATCAAAATCAGGTTCACCCAAACTAAGATCAATTACATCAATTCCTTGGGCACGTAATTCACGCCCCATTTTAGCCATTTTAAGTGTTTCAGGCTCACTAAACCTGTTCAGTAGAGAAGACAATTCCATTCAAAAAAATTTAAGCCAACAATTTACTTAATTATGGGCAATTTGCCCTTCCGCTGTAATTCTTGTTGATAAATAGCAATTCCCAAGTCGCGCATGAACGGGAAACCTATTGCATCATACTCATATTGATCATCATTGTATATGCCATCGGTATTGCAAGAAATCACCGCACTAAGCATAAATTCAATGTTGTTGATGGGATCTATTATATAGGCGATATCTAAAAGAAAACCATACGCATCACCTACCTTATTGTATATTTTAACATTGGGATACAAAGTCTTTCTTTCAGAACCCTGTAACAGAAATTTACAATAGGTATCATAATAATAACTAGAATCATAAGAAGGAGATTCCGACTCTCGTGGATATATACTCATGTATTTTTTTACAAAAGCATAATCGTCTTCGGTTAAGTTAAATCGCTTTTTACGAGGAAATTGTTCTGGAAAAATAACTGATTGCAAAATATGGTGTAAGTCTTGCAAATAAATTCTGTTCTTATTCAAAAAAGAAAATGGTTCATTCATTAATTTTCCATTCTTCATATAACCCTTACCCAATGAAACATTAGTTGCTTCAAAAACTGCATTGCTTTTGATAGCGTGTTGTTCATAAATTAAGTTACCAGCGGTATCATAAAACCTGACTGGATTGGTAATTGCTTGCTGTTCTACTGTTCTATTTACTTGCAGTCGATGTCTTATTATCGCATCCGGATAGCCTTTCTCTTTTAATTTACGTTGAATATATTCTTGCCCTAAAAATTCATACAAACGATTGAATGCATCATTATCACTTACTAAGAATATTTGTTTGATGTAATTTTCAATAGTTGGTGCCCCATCATTGGCATTGGGTTGATTGTATACATGATCTTGCGCAGCTGCTGCACTATCGGTAATCATAATGCTATTTCGAGTGAGTCCTTTGATACCCAGTTCATTAATTTTTTCTAACGCCAATAATGCAATAGGCATTTTTACTGTACTTGCGGGATAGAAATATTCCCGGTTATTCAATCGATAACTAAACTCTTTAAATGAAGGTTTATTTTTTTTATTTCGATTGATTTGGGTATAAATAATTTGAACCCTGAAACTGTCAGGATTACTGGTAATCCGATTAAAGAATTGGGGATTATTATTCAATACCGAATGAAGTGGTGATCGGGTGTCGAAAACTTGCCCATTGGTCATAATTGTAACGGTACATATAAGGATTACCAAAAAGAGGTGCTTCATTTACCAAACTTAATGAAAATTGATAATTAACTTTACCAAATGCCACATGAAGCAATTTCCGTATTCGATATGTTTAAAATAGGGGTTGGGCCTTCTAGTTCACATACCCTTGGGCCTTGGCGTGCAGCCCTTCGTTGTTTAGATAATTTAAGCAAGCAGTATCCCTTAGCAACCGTTAAAGCTGTAACCGTTTTATTATATGGTTCATTGGCTAAAACGGGGAAGGGGCATGGCACTGATATAGCCGTATTGATGGGCTTAATGCATGAAGACCCTGTTACGATTGATGTAAATAGTATCACTCCAAAAATTGAAAAAATTAAAACTTCCCATCAATTACTACTGGGCGGAGAACATACCATTCCTTTTGATTTTAAAGAAGACCTGGTTTTCTTAACCAATGAATCTTTGCCCTTTCATCCGAATGGATTAAGTTTTTTGATAACCCTCAATAATGGGGAGCAATTCAGTGAGACTTATTTTTCAATTGGCGGAGGATTTGTTGTGAAAGAAGGAGAATCAACTGCTGGAAATAAAGACAATATTGAGCTTCCATTCCCAACCAATAATGCAGCTGATATTTTGCATTGGTGTAGAAAAACTGGCATGGCCATTCATGAAATGGTATTAGAAAACGAAACCAGCTGGCGTTCTGAGTCCGAAACGAAAAAAGGAGTTTTAGCCATTTGGCATGCCATGCGAGATTGCACATATAGAGGATGCCATTCTAAAGGTGAGTTACCCGGAGGATTACAAGTTAGAAGAAGGGCATTTGAATTGAATAAAAAACTCATCAACAAACAACCATATAATGATTACGAAGAATGGTTAGCGGCCATCCGAAATGGTGGGCATTCCTTCAATTATATTTTGGATTGGGTTAGTTGTTTTGCTTTAGCTGTGAATGAAGAAAATGCTTCATTTGGAAGAGTTGTAACAGCGCCTACTAATGGGGCTGCTGGTGTGATCCCTGCTGTTTTACAATATTATATTGCTTTCTGTGAAGGTGGTTCAGAAGAAAAGATCATTCAGTTTTTACTAACCGCATCTGAAATTGGTTCCATTTTTAAAAAAGGTGCTACCATTTCTGCAGCGATGGGTGGATGTCAAGCAGAAATAGGGGTGTCGTCCGCAATGGCTGCTGGTGCACTAACAGAATGCATGGGTGGTACACAACAACAAGCGTTGATGGCTGCTGAAATTGCGATGGAACATCACTTGGGTTTAACCTGTGATCCAATTGGAGGGTTAGTTCAAATTCCTTGCATTGAAAGAAATACAATGGGTGCTATTAAAGCCATTACTGCTTCTCAATTGGCCTTACAAAGCACACCAGATTTTGCATTGGTTAGTTTAGATAAAGTCATTGCAACTATGTGGACTACCGCATTAGATATGAACAGTAAATACAAAGAAACAGCTGATGGGGGCTTAGCAGTTCAAGTTCCATTGGGTTTAAGTGAGTGTTAAATTGAATTTTATGAAAGCCCTTTCCATTCGACCATTTATAGGTTCCAAGGATTTCAACCTAAGTCGTGCATTTTATAAAGACTTAGGTTTTGAAGAGCATGTTATTAGCCCACAGTTAAGTGCTTTTCATTTTTCAAATATGATTTTTTATTTACAAAACGCTTATGTAAAAGATTGGGTAGACAATACAATGGTATTTGTAGAAGTAGAAAATGTAGATGATTACTGGGCTGAATTATGCGCTTTAAACTTAACTGATAAATATCCAATGGTACGTTTAGTACATCCGAAAGTATTGGATTGGGGAAAAGAGTGTTTTGTACATGATCCTTCCGGCATACTTTGGCATTTTGGTAATTTCAAAAAATAAATTAAACAACCAAGAACGATACCAAAGTATTATCATAAATTGTCATTTATGAAAAAAGGTCTATTATTTATTGCATGTGTTTTAAGTATTCAATTGGCTTCATCTCAAAGTCAATGGTTTAAACTTTATGAAGATTCTACCGCTTTAGTTAACGACGGAAAAGCTATTACAGCCGCATTTTCAAGCGATATTCAAAAAATTAAACCCAGCTTATCATTTTCTGTTGACACCAAACTAAATACGACTCCTTATTTGATTTTTTATTGGGGCGAAAATGGACAACGTACTGCAAACCTTCCTAAATGGGATCAAGTTATTGAACCACAAAAACAGTTTTTTTATCAAGTAGCGGGAAGCGAAGCTGCAGGGAAAGATATGTTTAGGCTTTTCTTTAATGGCTTTTATTTACCCCATGAATTAGGACACGCATTAGAACATATCACTAAAGGAAATTTAAAAGGTTCTTACCAAGAAGAATATTTTGCCAATATAGTAGGCATGCTTTGGTGGAAAAAACAAGGCAAGACAAAAGAATTGAAGGAATGTTATGAGTTCGCAAAAAAGGTTTGGGCCAAATTACCCAATCCAGTTCCAGCAGGTAGCACTATGGAAGAATATTTTACTGCCAATTATCAAAAAGCAACTGAAGATCCTTTTGTATATGGATATATGCAGTTTAAACAATTCATATTGGTATACGAAGATAAATCCCTCCCAGACTTTGATAACTTTATTAAATCGTATCTAAAATAGCTTCACTATAATCCTTGATTTCATTGTATAAAGTACCACGTTCAATGGGTTGACGTCTTACTTGTTTTATTAATTGAACCAAATCTGCTGTGCTCATGGTTGGTGTTTGTTCCTCACTACCTGCCATTGCATAAATTTTGGTGGTATCATCAATGGTTCCATCAATATCATTTACTCCAAATGACAAGGTTAATTGAGCATTCTTTCTGCCCAACATTGGCCAATATGCTTTGATATGATTGAAATTGTCTAAATACAATCTAGACACTGCATACATTTTCATGTCTTCAACAATGGTACTTTCGGCAACATTGCTCATATCGTTGTCTTTGTTGCGAAACTTGAGTGGAATAAAGGTATTGAAGCCGCCGGTTTCATCTTGTAAACTGCGTAAGCGATCCATATGATGGATGCGATGCCAATAAGATTCTATATGCCCATAGAGTAGGGTAGCATTGCTGTGCATCCCTAATTCATGCGCCGCTCTATGTATGGCCAACCATCCATCTGCATCCACTTTATCTTCACAGATTTTTTTACGGATATCAGGATGAAAAATTTCAGCACCACCGCCTGGCAAAGAATCTAACCCTGCTTCATGAGCCAAACGCATCCCTTCTTCTACAGATACTTTGGCTTTTCTAAACATGTAGTCTAACTCAACAGGTGTGAATGCTTTGATATGTAAATCAGGACGATGAGCTTTGATGGTACGCAATAATTCTAAAAAGAATTCCATATTCATTTTAGGATGAACACCTCCTACAATATGTACTTCTGTAACAGGTTTCCCATCGTAGCTTTTGACAATATGCATCATTTGCTCAATGCTTAACTCCCAACCTTCTTCTCGATGTGCATATAATTTTGAGTAAGAACAAAATGCACAAGAAAAAACGCAAACATTAGTGGGTTCAATATGGAAATTTCTATTAAAATAAGTTTTATTCCCGTGTTTTTGTTCTCTTACCCAATTGGCAAGAGCCCCTACATAGGAGAGGGAAGCCTGTTCAAATAAAGCAACGCCCTCGTCAAAACTGATGCGTTCCTTATTAATTATTTTATAACCGATGGATTGTAACTGTTGATTTTTTTCAGCGTCTACCAATACCTTAACTGCTTCTGTATTCATGGCTCCAAATTTTGTGCAAATTTACGCCATTAAAACATCAGAATGCCCGCAATTGTTGCAGACAAATAAGAAGCAAGTGTTCCGCAAAGCAGTGCTTTCAATCCCAACTTAGCCAAATCGGCCCTACGGGTAGGCGCTAGCTCTCCAATACCTCCAATTTGCATACCAACACTACTGAAATTGGCAAATCCGCAAATGGCAATGCTAACGATTAATAAGCCCTTTTCAGAAACAATTGGGATGGCTTTAGTAGTTAAATTATTGAATGCCACGAACTCATTAATGGTCAGTTTTTGACCCAACAACGAAGCTGCATTTGCAATGTCTACTTGAGGAACGCCCATAGCCCAAGTCATTGGATAAAATATCTTACTAAAAATGACGTCTAAGGTTACACCCGGTATAATCAATCCAATGCAATAGTTAAGTAAAGCAATCAATGCAATAAATCCAATGAGCATAGCAATAACATTCAATGCTATTTTCATTCCATCGCTAGCACCATGTGATATAGCGTCAATAATATTACTATAGGGGCTTTTAACTTCCAATTTCACTTTTCCCATTGTTTGGGATTCTTCGGTTTCAGGAAATACAATTTTAGAAATTACCAAAGCACCAGGTGCCGCCATTAAACTAGCCGTTAGTAAATATTCTGCTTTTGCTCCCATATTGGCATACACAATCAAAATACCACCAGCTATACAAGCCAAACTACCACTCATACTGGCGAGTAATTCACTCTTGGTCATAGTGCTTAAGTATGGGCGAATCATTACCTGAGCTTCAACTTGACCCACAAAAGCCGAAGCAACATTACTGAGTGCTTCGGCTCCGCTTACACGCATGATAAAATTCATGGCTTTGGCAATAACAGATACGATGAACTGCATTACCCCAAAATGATATAGAATAGCTACTAAAACACAAACCAAAATAATGGTTGCAGTAACACTAAATGCAAATACAAATCCACCCTGACTAAAATTCTTGACACCATCTGGGGCATTAACCATTATGCCACTGTAAACAAATGCTACACCTTCTCTAGCAAATCGCTCTATTTTTTCCATCCCATGACCCAGCAATTGAAAAAAGCGAGTTACAGGAGGAACTTTTAGCACCATTACTGCTATAAAAATCTGCAGCAATATGCCACTAAAAACAAGCCTGTAATTAATTCTTTTCTTGTTATTAGAAAACAAAAATGCAATCCCCAGTATCAGTATAATCCCAATTATTCCTTGAAACCTTTCCATATACAATCAGTTGGTAATAGATTAGGTTTGAAAGATACGGAATCACTACATGTGTGCTTGAATTTTTTTGTCTAAAACAGATTTTGGAACTGCTCCAATTTGTTTGTCTACAATTTGTCCGCCTTTAATAAACAAGATGGCAGGAATGGAAGTAATACCATAGTTCACACTCAAATTCGGGTTATGATCTACGTTTACCTTCCCAACATTTATTTTACCATCGTATTCCTTAGAAAGTTCTTCAATAACTGGCCCAATAGCTCTACATGGTCCACACCATTCTGCCCAGAAATCTACTACTGTTAATTTATCACTGTCCAAAACGGTTGTTTGGAAATTCGCGTCTGTTAATTCTAATGCCATATTTAATGTTTTATACGTTTGTATTAATCAAATTTACTACCAAAGCAACGGAACTGCTCATTTGACTTTTCCACCAATGTGATTAATGACTTAAGGGCAGAAATAACTGACAGCAAGTATACATATACAATAAATAACTCATGTAAATTACTTTCTTGCAATCACTAATAATCCATTTCCTATTGACTTAGGAAGTATATAATCCACAACCATTAGTAATAAGATGATTGGATAAATCAAAATAAAAAGTAAAGTCAGCCCTAAACGAAGAAAGAATGAAGATTTATTAAATACCATCAAATAAGTGTTAATTAATTCATTACTAATGATGCCAAAGTACCCATAGGTATTTTGCAGTTGATCAATGTTAAAACCAAGGTTTATCAACATCGATTCCACTTGGTGCTTTGTATAAATTCGCTGTCTTTCCTGAACTGTTTCGTAATTAGACAATTTTTTTGAAAGAGAACGATAAAAAGGGAGAATTGACCGATTGTGAACAGGAATATAGAGTAGCAATTTTCCACCATTCTTTAAATGTTGATAGAAATTTTCTAAAACCAATAGGTCGTTTTGAATATACTGTAACACACCAATACAAAAAATCATATCGAATGTATCATCAGATTTAAATTCTTCCAGATCACTTGTTTGAAACTGTACATTTTGAAGATGATAAGTTTTAGCATATGAAGCGCAGAACATTTGATGACCCGCTAATTTATCTATGCCTGTAAATTGGCCTTTAGGATATTTCTTAGCTAAAGGAATTAAAAACTGTCCCTCACCAACACCTGCGTCTAGTAAACGAAAACCAAAATCTATGTTCTGAATCTCTTTATTAATAGCTGATTTGATGTACCACTTTCTTAAGTGTAGAAAATAATTTAAATAATAAAGTATATGTATTAACCTCGGGGATCTTAATAACCAAGAAGGATAATAATGAGAATAAATAGTATCGCTTCTTTTGTTCATAGTTGCACTAAAACCAAAATTTAAAAATGTTATTTTTTTAAAGGATACCATTTAAAATAGGTAGCAGATCGCCAAATCCATTCTACTGGGCCATATTGATAACGTTTAAGCCACCAAGTACTCCAAATGACTTGCAGAGAAAAGAAAACCAATGCAATGACCCAATTTAACCAGGGTGCTGTTTTACCCGTTAATCCCAATCCTACACCATAAAATAATAATAATCCGGCCAATGTTTGGATTAAATAACTAGTCAGTGCCATTTTGCCAATTGCAGCAAACCACCCACTCCATTTCTGCCAGCTGTTTTTGTTCAGCAACAAACTAAATCCGGTAATATAAACCATCACCAAAGCTGCATTAAACGCATCATAGATTGTTCCGAAAACAAGACCTACCGCCCGATTTTCTTGCCAACCTAATTTAAAGAGCTCATTACTTATAATGATTCCAATACCTATCAACAATAAAGTTAAAGCCACCCAAAAACTGCGCTTCAATATCTTCTGTAAGTAGGGTTTGTTTAATGAAATATTGCTAAACCAATTTAATCGACCAGCGTACATACCCAATAGGAAAAAACCGAAAGTGATGTAAATTCTTCCGCTTTCAAATTGAAATTGAAATTTGGTATCCAAATTTCTTAAATTATCTACCCAAATATTCACCCAGCTTTTACCTTGAACCATGGTTAAAAATGCTTTTGACTCTGCATCAAAATTAGTGGGTGGTGCTCCTTTAACAGGAGGAGTAATGGGTTGAAAAAAATGGATGAGCTCAATGATTTTGTGTGGAACATTGAGCGCGAATAAAATTCCCACAATCAGTACCCATTGATTGGTCCATTTTCTAGTTAATATTAAGATAAACCCCAAAGGAGCATAGATAGACAAAATATCTCCCCGCCAAAACGCATGATGAATCAACCCGATTATTCCCATCAATCCAATTCTCCACGCATATCTCCACACAAAATGAGCAGACTTTTGCTCCATTCTTTCCATTTGTAAATAGAAACTCAAGCCAAATAAAAAAGAGAAAAAGGCAAAGAATTTTCCAGAAATGAGCACGTCATTTAAAGTGCTGACTACTTGATTTCCAATACCGGTATATTTTCCATACAATTCCCCAGGCAGTGGTCCTGCATTGTACCAAAAACACATATGGGCAAGTAAAATCCCAAATAATGCAATGCCTCTTAAAGCATCTACTGTTATAATTCTTTGTGGATTCGGGGCAACTTGCATATCATTTTATTTTATATTATCCAACCAATCCTACTTTTACTTCAACATCTAGATTGTTCATTAAGTACTCAGCCATTTCTTCATTCATCTGGAAGCCTCGCTCAATGGTATACATGCTAATTTTCAAGTTCTCTTTGGGTTCCATAATATTGATACGAAGCGTACTCTTTCCAGGATAATTTTTTAAATTATTTTCTATAAAACTCACCATAGTAGGGGTTACAGCAGAGGGATGCATATTAATTTCAACAGAACGGGTCAATTGCTGCTTTACTGTTTCTAGTAAAGACATACTATGGATTTTGAATTCAAATAAATTAGGTTGATTATACCGGTTTCTAAATACTCCATTCAACAAAATATTTTGCCCTTTCTCGAGGTAGTCTTTGTATTTGATATAATCTTCACTCCATAACATGAATTCGGTTTTCCCACTGTAATCTTCTATTACAAAGGATCCAAAATTCTTTCCCGTTTTAGTGACACGATGTTGCACATCGGTTACTAAACCGGCAAACCGATACAATTTTCCCAAACTTGAACCTTCTATAAGCGCATCCCTTACTTCATTAAAGTCAGCAATATTGGTAATCTCATAATGCTTTAACTCGAACTTAAAATGATCCAATGGATGTCCACTCATGAACATACCGGTCACTTCTTTTTCATAATTCAACAACTCTGTTAATGTCCAAGGCTCACAAGGCGCAATCTTAGGCTTTGGAACATGCATGGCACCTGGTAAATCTCCAAATAGGGTATTGGTAGTTCCTGAACTTAAACTCTGTTGTACCTGACCATAGTTCACAATTTTTTCTAACCCATTTACCCTTTCTCCATCCACTACATGAAAATACTGAGCACGATGCATTGCAGGGAAGCAATCAAATGCACCTGAATATACTAAGCTTTCTAATGATTTTTTATTGACTGATTTCTGCAATACCCTCTGTACAAAATCAAAAATATCCAAATAGGGTCCATTCTTTTGGCGTTCTGAAATAATAGATTCGATGGCCATTTCACCTACGCCTTTTAATCCACCTAAACCAAATCTGATTTCACCTTTTGCATTTACTGCAAAGCCTTTTAGCGATTCATTGATATCTGGCCCAAGCACATTAATACCCATCCGTTTACACTCTTCCATAAAGAAGGTAATCTTTTCAATATTGCCTTGATGATTCAATACTGCAGACATATATTCCCCTGGATAATGGGCTTTTAAATATGCTGTTTGATATGCTACAAACGCATAGCAGGTAGAATGTGATTTGTTAAACGCATATTGCGCAAAAGCCTCCCAATCGGTCCAAATTTTTTCTAACTTATCAGCTGGATGCCCTTTAGCAGTAGCACCTTGAATAAACTGTGCTTTCATTTTATCAAGCACCGATTTCTGTTTTTTACCCATTGCTTTACGCAACACGTCTGCATCCCCTTTGGAGAATCCAGCTAAACTTTGACTTAGCAACATTACTTGCTCTTGGTAAACAGTGATACCGTAAGTATCGCTGAGGTATTCTTTTGTTTCTTCTATATCATAACTAATTTCTTCTCTACCATGCTTCCGTGCAATGAAGTTAGGAATGTACGCAATGGGGCCTGGTCTATACAAAGCGTTCATGGCAATTAAGTCATCAAATTTATCTGGCTTTAATTCGCGCAGGTATTTTTGCATGCCAACACTTTCAAACTGAAACGTACCATTGGTTTGGCCACTTTGGTACAATTGAAATGTTTTTTCATCATCCAATGGAATGGTATCTAAATCAATGGTGACCCCATGATTCAACTTGATTAATTCCAACGCCGTTTTTAATATGGAAAGGGTTTTTAACCCCAAGAAGTCCATCTTAATTACGCCTGCTTCTTCAATAATACTCCCTTCAATTTGGGTAACCCATAAATCAGAATCGTTAGCTGTAGCTACCGGAATCAAATCGGTCAAATCTCTGGGTGCAATAATGATACCCGCTGCGTGTATGCCCGTATTACGCACCGACCCTTCCAATCTTTCTGCTTCTCTTAAAACCTGTGCCCGAATATCTGACCCTTTATAAATTTCTCTCAGCTTCTTTACATTATCAATATCTTCTTGCTGATATCCTTCTTTTTCTTCTAATGATTTGGGGCCTTCCTTAATTGTCAGTGGCGCTTTTAAAACCCGACCCAATTCAGTTCCAGGTTTATCGGGTACCAACTTAGCCAACATATTGCTTTCTGCCAATGGCAAATCCAATACTCGAGCAACATCTTTGATACTCATTTTAGCAGCCATGGTACCATAAGTAACAATTTGTGCTACCTGACTTTTGCCATATTTCTGCACCACATAATCAATCACTTTTTGACGTCCCTCGTCGTCAAAGTCGGTATCGATATCGGGCATGCTCTTACGATCGGGGTTTAAGAAACGCTCGAAAAGTAAATTGTATTTAATGGGATCAATATTGGTAATACCAATACAGAAGGCAACCACAGAACCTGCAGCAGAACCACGACCAGGGCCAATGAAAACGCCCATATCTCTTCCTGCTTTAATGAAATCACTCACAATTAGAAAGTAACCAGCAAACCCCATGGTCTTGATGGTAAACAACTCAAAGTCTATCCGCTCTTGAATTTCAGGAGTAATATCACTGTATCGTTGCTTAGCTCCTTCGTAGGTTAAGTGCTTCAATAATTCCCATTGATTCAAATTGGCATCAGCATGTATTTGAAATTCTTTGGGTATAGGGAAAGCGGGGAGGAGTATATCTTTCTTTAAATTTAGTACCTCCACTTTGTCTACGATCCGATTGGTATTATCTAAAGACTCAGGAATATCATGAAATAGCTTGGCCATTTCCTCTTGAGTCTTAAAATAAAATTGATCATTGGGAAATTTAAAGCGTCGGTTTTTAATTTGTACTTCGTCGTTTACAAAATCATCAAACCCCGGTGTGCTTTGCTTTTCCCCCGTATTAATACACAATAAAATATCGTGTGCGTTTGCATCGTCTTGGTCAACATAATGGCTGTCATTGGTAGCAATGACTGGTACATTGTATTTTTTAGAAAACTTGAGCAAAGTATTATTGATTATTTCTTGCTCTTTTATGTCGTGACGTTGAATCTCGATATAATAGTCTTCGCCAAATAAATTGAGCCACCATTTGAATTCTTGTTCAGCTTTTTCTTCACCATGATTTAAAATAGTCTGCGGAACATATGCACCAATACAGCAAGTAGTGGCTATTAATCCTTCATGGTATTGCTCTATCAATTCTTTGTCGATGCGTGGATACTTACTGTACATCCCTTCAATATATCCGAGTGAAGTAAGTTTTACTAAATTTTGATAGCCAATTGCATTCTTAGCTAATAAAACTTGATGGTATCGATTGTCTTTAGAATCCTTGGTAAAGGTTTTAATATGTCTGTCTTTTACCACATAAAATTCACACCCAACAATGGGTTTAACAACTGGCTCTGTAATATCTTTTCCATTGGCATCTTTTCCCACCACTTTGGTATTCTTCCAAGCCTGACTAACAAAATCAAAAGCGCCAAACATATTACCATGGTCAGTAATGGCCAATGCAGGCATATGATTAGCAGCCGCTTTTTTATACAACTCATCAATAGGAGCTGCTCCGTCTAATAATGAATATTGAGTATGAACATGTAGATGAGAAAACTGCGACATAAATCAAGAATAGTCTTCAAAGTTCGGGCTTTGCAAAACCATTACAAAGTGACAATTTTCCACATTAGCATAAAGAAGCTAAATTGCAGGCCATATGAGTAGTAAATCATATATCAATTTAATATTGTTGTTGCTTGTAATAAGCAGTTGTAATACCGTTAGAAAGATTATTAACAAAGACCAATCGGCAAAAAAGCCGGTTACAAAAGTGTATTCCAATGAAAAACGGGAGTTTATTAATGGAATAGAAGTGACTTTAGGTACTGTTACAACCACCAAGCATAAAACAAGTAGCACTTCAACCACGGCTAAGAAGAAAGCAACGAGTAGTGGTGGCAATCCTCCATCAAAAGCAGAATTGGAAAAAGCTAATTGGTTACAAATCAAATATGCCATTGTAATGGATATGCCAGCAGAAGAATTAACCAATATTCCTTTATTAGAACTAATGGATAAATGGTGGGGAACCAGGTATTGTATTGGAGGAAGCACCATGAATTGCATAGATTGTTCTGCTTTCACTCAGGTAATCATGAGAGAAGTGTACAATACACAATTGCCTCGTACCGCTCAGGAACAGTTTAATATGATGCAGCCTATTGCCATAGACGAATTGCAGGAAGGCGATTTGGTTTTCTTTAATACTGGTGGGAGAGGAATCTCTCATGTGGGGATCTATATTCAAAACAATAAATTTCTTCACGCATCCACGTCACAAGGAGTAACGATTACCGATTTAAGCGATAAATATTGGAATCCAAAATTCAGGGGTGGAGGAAGAATGCGATAATTATTTCTTGAATCTTTGCATGAAATTATGATAGAGCTGTCCTGCATCAGGGGTGAGCTTTAATTTAAAAATAGCCACTACCATTAATCCAGAAAATAAAATTGTTCTAAGCAGGATACCTGCCCATCCATGCATATCTTGGAATATAAAATAACTGATTCCAAATGCACCAGTTGCTACCCCAAGTGCCAATAATGTTTTTACATCAAATGGCTGCATTTTAAATTTTCTTCTTAAAAATTCGAAGCGTATAAAATTATATAAGCTATAGGCAAACAGCTCAGCAAAAGCAGATCCTATAATACCATAGTGCATAATCAAATAATAGGTAAGGGGTAATCTAAAAGCCAATAATATAACTCCACTAATAAAGTCGAATCGCCAATAGGTAGAAGTATTAATGACCATCGCATTCAATCCGGTACCCGCATCAATAATTCTAACCATGCCTAAAATAAAAATGGTACCCAAGCCTGCTTCATATTCCTTTTGGATATGCAAAACCCGCATACCGTCTGCTACATTTAACCATAGATTTCCGAAGATGAACAATGCCATGATCAATAGATTGATACAAGATCGTTTATAAATCCTCTTAATCTCATTCATGTCTTTATCTTTCCATGCACGTGAGAGCACTCCTGCAGAAATGGCTTGTATACTACGTTGTGGCACTTGAATTAAATTAGCCGCATATTGTGCCAATCCAAAAACCCCAACCACAGCCAACCCCTGAAATTTTGCGATGATAAAACTATCAATGGTAGCAGCAATTGAAGCAATCACTGTACCACTATAAATTAACACCTGCATTCCCAACATTTTCTTCCAAAACTTTTTAGTAACTCTACTGATTTTTGTTGGAAAATGTAGTTGATTGGTCGAATACAAATAAGTGGCAAGAATAACAAAAATCAATAAATACAAAAAAGCAAATAAAAAGACAAAAGATTCAAACGGGATCAACTTAAAATAATACAAAGCAATCAACACACTGGTGAAAATCCTTAACCCTGTTTCTTTTAAAAAATTGGAGAAAACTGTTTGTTGAAGTGCCCAACAAAATCCTTCTAAAACAGAAAAAAACAACATACCCAAAGCAAATGGGAACATCCAATAATAATAATCTACAATCAATTTAGATTTTTCATAAAACTGAGCTTCAAAAACTGGTCTAAAATACCAACCTGCTAATAAAACTAAAATAAACCCAAGCAATGCTGCTAACATACCCCAGGTCATTAAATCAATCTTATGTTTTTCTAAGTTGTCTTTGTAATAAGGGTAAAATTTATAAATCACTGGAATAACTCCCAATGCCCCAAATGCATACATATTTTGTGCAAAATCAAAGAATATTCGGGTTAAAGCAAACTGCTCCAAAGTAAAAGACCCATCTTTAGTATAGATATACATATTGATGGCGCCTATAAAGAATCCGATATAGACTAATAAACTTGATATGATTGTTTGCTTCCGAATGGTTCCCATACGCACTAATTCATTTTAATCTGCACTTCTTTTCTACCATTAATGGTGATGTAAAAATAGTTTTCTAGATTTTCTAATTGCAAATTATCAGCTTGTGCAGCCGTTAATCGAATCGATTGCCAAGTATCTACTTTTGGTTTTAGCACCAAATAGCCATTGCTGGTTTTTACTTGCAAAGGCAAATAAAAATTATTGACTGCGTTGGAATATCGATAACTCAGTGTAGTTCCATCAGCAGATAATTTATAATCGAATGAAGGTACTTTTGTAGTGGTTAAATATTGAGCAAATACTCCTTTAACTGAATAACCAGCATAAGCAGAAATCTCTTTTTCGATCATTGGTGTTGTAACAATTTGATGATAGAACTTATTATTAAGGTGTCTTAATAGCTGCCTAAATTTTTCATCGTTATTCATAGACATCCGAATACTATGCAACATAGCAGAAGCTTTCGGATACATATCTCCGCTACCTGAATTATGTACATTGTAAATACCTAAAATTGGCTTATCATTTCTGATATTTTTTCTTGCTCCTTTATTGTACGCAGACCCAGCTTCTTTACCGCTTAGCCATTGCGTAAACAGCGTCTCTGAATAATTGGTAAACCCTTCATGAATCCACATATCAGCAATATCTTTTGAAGTAATATTGTTACCAAACCATTCATGTCCACTTTCATGTACCACTATGAAATCCCATTTTAAACCCCAACCTGTTCCTGATAAATCCCTTCCTAGATAGCCATTCATGTATTTATTCCCATATGCTACATTGCTCTGGTGTTCCATACCCAAATAAGGCACTTCTACTAATTTAAAGCCATCTTGATAAAAAGGGTATTTCCCAAACCAATATTCAAAACATTCTAACATTGGTTTTACTTGTGCAAACTGTCTTTCGGCTGCTTGTTTATTTTGAGGCAACACATAATAATCTAAACTTAGTTTGCCTGCTTCGCCATTAAACTCGTCGTGGAGATGAATGTATTTACCAATATTCATACTCACACTATAATTATTAATGGGCTCATTTACTTTCCATACCCAAGTTTTGGTTGCGTCTTCATGTTGAATGGTGTTGACCAATCTTCCATTAGAAACATTCATTAAAGTGTCTGGAACCCTAACGGAAATAGTAACTCCTTTTTCTGGTTCATCATATTGATGGTCTTTACAAGGCCACCAAACACTTGCACCCAAGCCCTGACAAGAGGTAGCTACAAATGGATTTCCGAACTCATCTTTAGTCCAACTAATACCTCCATCCCAAGGAGCTCTTACAGCAGCTCTTGGAACTCCATGATAGTATACCTGCACCAATCCCTCCGTATTGATTGGTAAATTCTTTGGCATATTTACCATTGCTACATTGCCTTCTCTACTAAAACTTAAAGACTGTTTGGTTTTGCCTAAATAATGCACACTATCGATTAACAATGGTTGTTGCAAATCAATTTGCATTCGTTTGGCTTTAGCCAATACTTTAAATTGAATTTTAACAGAACCTTGAATGGTTTTGTCCGTTAAATTCGGCTTCACTTGAATGTCATAATGCAACAAATTCCACCAAGCTCTTTCTGGGGTTATGGATCCCCTTAATGTATCAGCCTTGGTAAATAGGGTAGGGTTCGCTTTTTGTGCCAATAAATAGATGGGCATCAATAGCAAAAGACTCGTCTTTAGCAAAGGTTTTTTATTCATTTGCTAAATGTAGCATATTCATCAAAAGAAAGTTTACTGCTTCTTTAATTTGTCTTTAAAGACTTTTTCAAATTTCTCCAACTTAGGAGCTATTACGAAGCGACAATAACCTTGATTTTGGTTGTTGTTATAGTAATTCTGGTGATAATTTTCTGCTGGATAAAAGTTTTTAAAGGGCTCAATGATGGTAACGATGGGCTTTGACCAAGCACCACTTTTATCTAATGCCGCTTTATATTTTTCCGCTTTTAGCTTTTGTTCTGCATTATGGTAATAAATAGCAGAGCGATATTGTGGTCCAATATCATTGCCCTGTTGATCCATGGTGGTTGGGTCATGGGTTTTCCAAAATACTTCTAGTAATTCATCGTAGCTAATCTCTTTTGGATCAAATACGATTCTAGCCAATTCAATATGGCCGGTGTTTTTATCACATACTTGCTCATAAGTGGGGTTTTCTACAAAACCTCCACCATATCCACTAATTACTTCTTTTACGCCTTTCAAACGCTGAAAAAATGCTTCTGTACACCAGAAACACCCTTCTCCAAATGTTGCAGTATCGGTTACTATATTCATTAAATTGGGTTTAGAATTTACTAATAAACTGGCTTTTGAGGGATCTTCTGCAGCTGCACAAGAAACCAACCAGGTTGTAAGGGCTAGGGCAAATAGATAGTTCTTTTTCATAATGCTTTTCTAATCTACGGAATACTACTACAAACAGTTTGGTATTTTTGTTGAATAAGTTACCTCACACATACCAAACAGCTTAAATTAAGCGATATATACTTAAGAATTGATATTTTAAGATAAATTTGTGATACCGTAACCACTATGAGTTTTCAGTCCCAATTTTGGAAGTACATGTCTCTACGCTTAGAGTCGCTACTGCTGGCAATGCCGCTGTTGCTATTTTTTGCGTTGTACCACTTCTATGACGCGCTGAGCATTGATCCATATTTTGGGGTTTCGGTACCTTTTATTTTGAGTACCAATATCTTGATCTTCCATATTCCTATTTTTTTAATTCCTTATTTAATGCATCGTTTTATGCGTGACCAAGATAAAGGTCATGTATTGGTGAATTTTTTGCATGTAGCACTGTCTATTTTTCTATTGGTTGCACTAATGTTTACCTATCAAGTTGTACAACCAGGATCCCCAGATAAAGGGACTCCCATATTTGATTTACCAGAAAATAAATTGTGGATGGAAGCCACTATGGCTACCTATGTTATTCTAGCAGCACAAGTTCTATTACAAATTGCTTTTATCTTTTACTCATTAACTGTTTTATTCCCATCTAAACAAAAGCAACCACTACCGAGTTATTCATTTAATTAGCTGGTACAATGTAACTTTGCCGGCAGAAACTGGCTTTTATGATGCGTTTGTACCCTGAATCGGCTTTAACTCAATTAGAATTTGACAAAGTAAAAGAATTGTTGGTTGCCTTATGCAATACTGATTTTTCTAAACAAAAGTCGAATCAACTTCGCATTCATACCCGAAAAGATTTTATTGATCGAGAATTAAAGCAAGCTTACGAATACAAATTAATTCTACAACAACAGCAATACTTTCCTTCAGATTTTACTGCCAATATTTCAAAAGACATTAAATTATTGTCGATACCCGGCGCTTTATTGGTAGGAGAGCAGTGGATGATGATCAAAAAACTAACGGAAAGTATGGGCACTATTTTTCGTTGGTTCGATAATGAACGCCGCATGGCATTTCCAGCTTTAACACAGGTTTTAACTGATAGTTACTATGAGAAGTTGATTGTGGAAATGATCAATGAAGTTCTGGATGATTCAGGGGTGGTTTTAGACAATGCATCTCCCGAGCTCCAGAAAATTCGCATGAGTCTGTACAAAAAAAGAAATGAGCTGCGTAGGGTATTCGAAAAAATGGTACAGAAAATGGCCAAAGCAGGCTATACTGCAGATATTGATGAGAGCTTCAGCAATGGGAGAAGAGTGATTGCTGTTTTTTCAGAATACAAAAGACAAGTGAAAGGAATCTTACATGGTGAAAGCGATAGTAGAAAAACTGCGTTTATTGAACCTGAGGAAACCATTGAACTGAACAATGATGTCTTTGCTTTAGAGAATGAAGAAATTAAGGAAGTGCAAAAAATATTGCGTGCGCTTACTGCTAAGCTTTCTGTTTATGCACCTTTATTGCAACAATACATTCAAATTATAGGTGAATACGATTTCATTAGAGCCAAAGCCAAATTGGCGATGAATATGAATGCCCATTTGCCGAATGTAGTTGACAAAGCATTGGTACAATTAATTGATGCTTATCATCCTTTATTGTATCTGTATAACAAAGATTCAGGCAAAAAAACAATCCCAGTATCCATCCACTTAGACGAAAAGGATAGAATACTCGTGATTAGTGGCCCCAATGCAGGAGGTAAAACAGTGACCATGAAAACCATTGGCCTCAATCAAATGATGTTGCAAAGTGGTTTGTTGGTGCCCGTTCATCCAGACTCTCAAATGGGTATATTTAAGCAATTGTATATCCATATTGGTGATACTCAAAGCTTGCAATTTGAATTGAGTACCTATTCAAGTCATTTAATGCATATGAAGCATTTCATGGAAAATGCGAATGGGAAAACCTTATTTTTCATTGACGAATTAGGGTCTGGTTCAGATCCCAATTTAGGAGGGGCTTTCGCAGAAGTGATTATGGAAGAACTAGGTCGGAAGCATTCTTTTGGAGTGGTTACTACACACTACCTGAATTTAAAAGTGATGGCCAATCATACCCAGGGTATTTTAAACGGAGCCATGCAATTTGATGAAGTGAACCTTCAGCCGATGTATAAATTAATTATTGGCAAGCCCGGTAGTTCTTACACTTTTGCGATTGCTGAGCGAATTGGTTTACCCAAAAATTTAATCAACCGAGCAAGAAAATTGGTGGAGGAAGACCATTTTAAATTAGACCGACTACTGAACAGAACGGAACAAGATTTACAACATTTAGAGAAGGAAAAAAAGGAACTCCATCGCCTGATGAAAGAAAATGAGCGATTGAAAAAAGAGATGGAGCAGGTGATGAATAAAGAGCGTCATATTCAGCAAGTGGAGCTGCTTAAGAATCAAAATAAAATTACTGAGGAAAGATTGCTTTACTTAAAAGACATGGAACGTAAGCTAAAGCAAATTGTATTAGACTGGAAAAAATCGGAGAACAAAAACGAAGTCATCAAGAATTTACAGAATCTATTGTTCAAACAAAAAGAGACCATCGTAGTAAATAAATTGGCTAAAAAAGTTGATAAGAAATACAAAGAACTGAATACTTTAATTGAAATTGGGACTTTAGTTAAACTAAAAAAGAATTATCAAGTTGGTGAAGTAAAAGAGATCAGGGGTAAAAGAGCCATTGTTCAAATTGGCGCATTACCCATCAATGTTGAGTTAGCCGATTTAATTCCTGTTGAGAAATTACCAGAGCCTGCGTCAAATAGTTAAAATGAATCTGTATTTTACAGACTGAATTTCTGATGTGAGATATTGTCTGTTTATTTTTTACTTATTTTTCAATCTTGGTGCAAATGCACAGCTCTGTACAGGTAGTTTAGGGGAGCCTGTAGTCAATATCAGTTTTGGCAATAAAAACACCATCGCTGGTCCATTAAGACCAGGCGTAACCAATTTAGGGTATGCAACAGCTGGTTGCCCCAACGACGGAAATTATTCTATCACTAATGCAGCATTCGGCTGTTTTTCAAGTACCTGGCATGATATAAATAAGGATCATACTGGAGATGAAGAAGGCCGATTTATGTTGATTAATGCCACCAATGCTCCCAGTGTGTTTTTTGTTGATACCATTGCAGGCCTTTGTGGCAATACCAGCTATGAATTTGGCGCATGGGTAGCCAATGTATTGAAACCATCTAGTTGCAGTGGAAATGGAACCAAACCCAATTTAACGTTTACTATTGAAACACTTGCAGGTGTGGTATTACAAAGCTATAACACAGGAAATATCAATGAAGACGCCAGTTTAACTTTTAAACAATATGGCTTTTTATTTAAGCCAGATATTAATACATCTACCATCGTTTTAAGAATAGCCAATAATGCAGGAACGGGTTGTGGGAACGATCTTGCATTAGATGATATAACCTTCAGACCTTGTGGTCCGGTAATGAGTGCCAGCATTGATGGTGTTGCGGGCTTCAATAAAAATATTTGCTTTAATAACCAAACCAATTTGAATTTAACCATGTCAGTGGGATCTGGTTATTTAAATCCAGCCTATCAATGGCAAGTGAGTACCAATTCAGGTGCTACCTGGAATGATATTCCAGGTGCAACCAACACGAGTTACAATAGAATAGGTACTTCAGTAGGAACGTTTCAATATAGATTACTTGCAGGAGAATTAGTGTTTGCAAGTGTTGCTGCTTGTAAAACTGCATCATTGCCTATCACCATTCGAATAAATAATGAAGCCCCTAAACTAGGGAACCAAACGATTAATCAATGTATTGGAGGAAATATCAATTTAAACGGAGCATCTGGTTCAGGTTCAAGTTTATCCTATTTATGGACGGGTCCTAATGGATTTAGTTCAACCATCCGAAATCCCATACTCCCCAATTTAAAAATGGGAGATACGGGCAAATACATTGTACAAGTTTCAACGAATGAGGGTTGCACTTCCACTGACACTATTACCATTACCGCTTACAATGCCATCAATGGATCTTTTACTGGAAATACAGTGATTTGTTTGGGAGACAGTACTTTACTTACTGCCGTTGGAGGGAGTCAATTTGAATGGTATAATAATACCAGAGCAATGGTTGGATCAAACATGACTTATTTAGCTAAACCAACTGATACCACCCAATTTCAATTATTGCTTAGAGACGCAATGGGTTGTTCAGATTCAATCAATATTCCTTTATTCGTTATACAACCACCTATAGTAGACGCGGGCCCGAATAGAAGTATTATGCAAGGGAATAGTACCAGTTTATTAGGAAGTATTATTGGGCAAAACACTGGATATATATGGTCTCCTCAAATGAATATGCAGCAATCCAATTCATTAACGCCTTTGGTGTCTCCATTGAATACTACCACTTATTCATTAACAGCTTTCGGTTCAAACGGATGTGCTGTAACTACTGATACAGTTCAAGTTCGTGTATTCGTCAGCATTGCTCCACCCAATTCATTTTCACCCAATGGGGACGGCATTCATGATAGTTGGTTAGTGCCTGGATTAGAAACCTATCCATTTTCTGAATTAAGTATCTTTAATAGGGCAGGACAAATCATGTTCCAAGCAAAACCATATAGTATAGGTTGGGATGGAAAATACAAAGGCAAAGATGCTCCAACAGGAGTGTATTATTATATCATTAATCGCGGCAATGGAGAAGAGCTATTGTCGGGTAGTATTTATTTAATCAGATAATCTATGGTTTTAGATTCAATCAACCGATTACATCATTATGCTTCGTTGCACCCTAGTTTTACTAAAGCAATGGAATACATAGCAGCAGCCAATTATACCCAATTAGAACCTGGTGAAATTAAATGGGATGGAGAAACAATCAGAGCCATTGTTATTCATGATCAATTAGTAAATGAGAAAGCATCAACCGATTATTTTGAATGTCATAATACTTATATCGACATTCAAATAGTTTATGAAGGAGTGGAGCGCGTTGGATGGAAATCTCGAACCAATTGTCAACATCCTCGGGGTGAATACAGTGCAGAAAAAGATGTGCTTTTTTATGAAGACGCACCTGAATTATTTTTTGAATTAAAGCCTAACCATTTCGCTATTTATTTTCCAGATGATGTACATGCTCCCATGATTGGTGAAGGTCCTATCAAGAAAATGGTGGTGAAAGTAAAATTGTAGTTTTAAATCAAGCATACTAAAAAATGAAACAATCTATTTTGCTGATACTATTGACTATTTGGGTAATAGTTATTTACGGGCAACGTCCCAATATTGTCTTGATTGTTTCCGATGATCATTCTTACCAAACCATCAGTGCATATGGTAGTAAGTTCATGCAAACACCTAATATAGATCGTATTGCCAAAGAAGGAATTCGTTTTGATAAAGCTTATGTAACCAATAGTATTTGTGGGCCCAGTAGAGCAGTTATATTAACCGGCAAATACAGTCATAAAAACGGGTTTAAAGACAATGCCAATTCTAGTTTTGATGGATCGCAAAACACATTCATCAAAGAATTGACTAAGACGGGCTACCAAACTGCATGGATTGGCAAATGGCATTTACAAACCAACCCAGTAGGTTTTTCCTATTGGCAAGTATTACCAGGGCAGGGTAGTTATTATAACCCAGATTTTTTGATGATGAATGGAGAGAGAAAAAGAGTGGAAGGATACGTTGCGGATGTGGTAGAAGATGCTGCAGAACAATGGCTAACCCAAAGAGATACCAGCCAACCTTTTTGTTTAGTGATTGGTCATAAAAACACCCATCGTACCTGGATGCCAGATATCAAAGATTTACGTTTATTTAATCAAATGAAATTTCCACTTCCTGCAAATTTTTATGATACATATGAAACCCGCGCTGCAGCTGCAGTTCAAGACATGACGATTGATCAAACTATGCGGATGGGCTATGATTTAAAAATGTTTGATAGCAAGGAAGAAGTTGACAAAGAACTCTCTATTAAACGAATGACTCCTGCACAACGAAATGTTTACATGGCTTTTTACGATTCAATTCATGCTGATTTTAAACAAAAACAATTAACTGGAAAGGCCTTGGTTGAATGGAAATACCAGCGTTATATGCAAGACTATTTGGCAACCGCAGCTTCCTTAGATAGAAATATTGGACGCACGTTAGACTATTTGGATAAGCATGATTTAGCAAAAAACACCATTGTGATTTACGTAAGCGATCAAGGTTTTTATATGGGGGAACATGGTTGGTTCGATAAGCGTTTTATGTACGAAGAATCCTTTAGAACCCCAATGGTAATGCGCTATCCTGGTGTTAGTCAATCGGGAAGGGTAAATAATCATTTGGTGATGAACTTAGACCTTGGGCCGACTTTATTAGACGCAGCTGGTATTAAAGCCCCAAGCGATATGCAAGGCAAATCATTTTTACCATTGTTGAAAAGTAATTCCAAAAAGGGGAGGGAAGCCATGTATTATCACTATTATGAAAATGGAGAACATTCTGTTTCACCTCATTTTGGCATCAGTACTGGTCGATACAAATTAATTCGATTTTACACCCGCGTAAATAGTTGGGAATTATTTGATTTGGAACAAGATCCTCATGAAATGAGGAATCAATACGGTCAAAAAGGATATGAAAAGATT